>Ga0074044_10005314_pt1 | contig 10511 bp, 7 predicted proteins | sample BogForMeECP23OM1_FD_94443 | JGI IMG/M metagenome (GOLD analysis project Ga0074044, IMG submission 94443) | Bog forest soil microbial communities from Calvert Island, British Columbia, Canada - Bog Forest MetaG ECP23OM1 | ecosystem: Environmental > Terrestrial > Soil > Wetlands ...
CCAGACCTACCAACAGCAGTAACGCTCTGAGTGAACGTTTCATGGGTTTACTTCTCCTTAGGGTCTGCCGAGAAGTGGCACGAAAACCGCCAGCCTCCGGCGCGACGCATTATACACAACTCTGCAACTTTCTGATTCACTGGAGGTTAGTTCGGGTGCACTGGGCAAGGTGACGAACGGGCGGGCGGGCCGAAAATTGACTGGAGCGTGCAGCCGTCAATTTGAAAGGTGTTTACGCAGGTTTCTTAAAGTAATGGTTTGAATAGAATCGCTTCGGTTCGGGCGCTGTGAGAGTAGTTCCGAAGCGCATCCAAAAATCCTCTTGACAAGGTTTTTCGCGCGGGGCTGTTTTTGAGCTATAGCCAGGTAGGGTCAGGTCCCGGAACCGACGGCGGCGGGTTTGGCTTTGGGCAGAGCACCGGGGCGTTGCAGCGGGACACGAGCTTCGATAGATTCCAGATTCGAGCTGCGCGAAAACGCGCGTTCCACCATGCCTTCGAACATCGGGATGAGCGAACCGGAAGACGCTGGGTGTTGAAGATCTTCCAAGCCCTGTTCCCACCGCTCGGTCTGCAGGTGGTTGGTGGCGGGCACGCGCAGGGCTTGGCGCGAGAGCGCGTAACCGACCCAGACAAAAATGGCGAGAATGTAAACGGTCATGTTGATCAGGTTGAGATTTTCGAGCGTGACAAAATCCCCGGAATGCAACGCCATGAGCATCAATTCCACACTGGCGAGGAGCCCGAAGCCGCAAGAGATCCCAAAACTGAACTGCCTCCGGGACACTCCCAGAAAGCGCGCAAACAGGAGCAAGAATAAGATGAGGCCGACCTGCACGATGCGAACCGAGCGCTGCAGAGTGGTGAGGGCGTGCATCAGCGGATTGTTATCCGAAGATCTGGAAAAGGCGACGACCACCGAAACCAGCAGCAGAACCACGCCTGCCCACTTGAACAGCAGAGTGCCCAGATCTTTCAGCGTGTGATAGGGACGAAACACGTCAAGGAAGATCTCGTGAATCACTTTGAAGCCGAGAAACGCGTTGACCGCCTCGCCCACCCAGAACAGGTAGAAATACACACCCCTGGAGCCCACCAGCCATAGCGGAAAGAGAGCAGCAAAATTTGCAATCTGTGCGAGGAGGAACAAGAAAAATACGGGAAACTGCTTGTGCAGTTTGCGGCGCCACAAGACCACCGCTGCCACCGATTGCAGGATCGGTTGCGAGCACCACAAACAAAGAACGACGATATGGCTGTTCAGAGTCATGGCACGTTCAGGGAAAGACGCAGCCAACCGCAACTCGCCGAGTCTCGCCCTCCCCCATATCGTGCGGCCGGTTGCCCCTAAAGGTCAATCTACTTAAGTAACCTTAGTAACCATTACCCTCTGGCGAGCCAACCCTGCGTGTCATCCGGCCTCGGGCGTGGAATGCAGGTAGGCGCGCATCATCCGTACTTCATCGTCTTTTTCGTCGAGGTTGTGGAGAAGGATGTCGCGTAGGGAAATGACGCCCTTCAGTTCCCGTCCGGCGCAGACCGGCAGATGGCGAAAGCCATGCCGCCGCATGAGGGTCATGCAGGTCTCCAGAGGATCGTTGGGAGCAACCGTCAGCGGATCATCGGTCATGACCTGGCCGACCAGGGTGCGGGCGGGATCGTTGCCGCCGACCACCACCCGGATCATCAAGTCGCGCTCTGAGAAAATGCCCGTCAGCTGACCATCCTGCAGAACCGGTACGGCGCCGATGTTGTGCTCCACCATCATGCGGGCGACCTCGAGCACGGTCTGGCGAGCCTCGGCGGATACGGTGACTTGATTCCTGAGCAGATCGCAGATCAACATTTGTACCTCCCGTGGACTTGTGCCGGAAAACGATGCGTCCGACGAACGGCGTCAAACTCATCTTGAACGAAAGAAGTAAAACGTATTATGTCTGGACCTGCGGAGGAGATGGAGTATATGTCGAAAATCGCTAAGGGAAAAGAAAAAAATGCGGTTGCTAGACGTTCAGGCAGCCGGCCAACGAAATGACGTAGGATCTGGCGACTAACGCGGCAGGCATCTCGGCGACGTCGCGGGCGGTGACGATCAGATTGTAATCTTCACTCGCCCGCAGACGACTGAAGATCGGAGTCGCATCCTGTGCTTCGACCAGAGCCAGGTAGCGCAGGAAGATGAAGACGTCCTCGGTGGGCTCGAGGCCGGGGGCAACGAAAGAAACTTCGACGTCTTCGTGGTGGAAGTGCCATCCCAGAGAAGCGGCCATGCGCACCGCTTGCTCATACACGACGGGCGACAGGACTCCGGGCGCGGGGTTGTCAAACACGATGCGGAGCTTGCGTTCATCTTCGCGGCTGAATTCGCGCACTTTGAGCGCGCCGGTGCGGGCCGTGGCTTTCCAATCGACATGGCGGGCAGAGTCATCGGGCATGTACTCGCGGATGAGATAAAGATCGTTGCCGCGGCCGCGCACAAAGGTTTCGAACTCGCCGGTGACCATGGGAAGAACTTCATTGATTTGTTCGGTGGGCTCGACGACGGGATACACGATCACTTCGCGGGCCAGGTTAATGCGGCGGGTCTTCATCAGGAAGGAAAAGGGGAAGCGCGTGGCCAGACCGAAGTTTTTTTCCGAGTAGCGGCCGCGGACGGGAAAGCTAATTTCCAGGTCGGCGCGGAGCTCTTGTCCGGGAGCGAGAAATGGGAAATAAACGGACTCCTGCAGGATCGGCTTTTCGTCTTCCTCGTGCACGCGGCGCAGGCGGCGGTCGGGCAGGCGGAACCACTGGTCCTGCGGCGCGCGATTGCGAGGCCAGCCGAAAGTCGAGGCTTCCCATAGCCAGCGGTCTTTCTTCTTATTCTTGCGTTTCGCGGGAACCACGCGCACGGAAAAAGATGGCAGCCACGAACTGCTATTGCTCAAGAACAGGCGCGCCAGCATGGGACGCGCGGCGAAAACGTGTTCGGGCAGATGGACATCGAGCGCGAGACTACGGAGCACCAGCGCCGAAGCGATGCCGGAAACTAGAATGGCAGAGAGCAGTGTGGCCACGATCACGTAAAGCAGGTTGTTGCCGGAGCTGAGCGCGGCGATTCCAATCACCACGCTGATCAGGATGTAGATCACGCCGGCGCGGGTGACGTCGTAATCCATCGCCTCGCGGACCCGTGACGCAACGACGCGACGCGCCAGATAGGGTACCGTGGTCAGGCCGACGAAAGTGGCCAGCAACAGTGCTACCGATGCCAGGATGACAGTTCCCCAGACGCTGCCCGCTTCGCGGGTTACGGTGGAAAATAGCGCTGCACCGAAAGCCAGCGTCAGGCCCACGATGGCCAGCAGGAATCGCACCCAGACCTGCGAGAGTCCCAGCCACGGAAAGCGCGATGCGGATGAGGACTGCGGGTTGGTTGGCGTGCGTTCGGAAATCACGTTGTTAGTCACGATGTTAGTCACGACGTTAATCAGGCCGTTCTCCGGTGCCGGGGCGATGCTTCTCTTAGCATATGACGACGGAGAGGCGAGTGGAAGTGACGGAAGACACTTTGGGCGGCGTTGAAGGCGCGGTTTCTGATCGACGTATGCCGGATTATGCTAGTCATTCGGTCTTCCGCTCGCACGAGACAAGTGGCTCTCATTTTCCGCTCGGCGGAGCTATCGCTATTGACCTTCGGGTGCAGCAAACATACGATCTCAGTGCATGGCCACGCCCTCCCAACCCCTCGGGCAGATGGTGTCCCATTACCGCGTACTCCACAAAATCGGCGGTGGGGGCATGGGCGTTGTCTATGAGGCCGAAGACCTGAAGCTTGGTCGCCACGTCGCGCTGAAGTTCTTGCCCGACGACCTCGCTAACGACGTTCAAGCGCTCAGCCGGTTTCAGCGGGAGGCCAAGGCTGCGTCTTCTTTGAACCACCCAAACATTTGTACGATCTACGAGATTGATGAGGCCGATGGGCGAGCTTTCATCGCCATGGAACTGCTGGAAGGGAAGACGCTCCGGCACGTGATCGCTGGCAAGGCGCTGGAGATCGAAACCGTGCTTGATCTGGGTATACAGATTGGCGACGCTCTCGACGCGGCACACTCGAAAGGCATCGTCCATCGCGACATCAAGCCGGCAAACATCTTCGTCACTATCAGAGGTCAGGCGAAGATTCTCGATTTCGGGCTCGCCAAAGTGTCACTGAAGCCGGAAGGCGTTGCCCTCAGCGCTGCGACCATCGATTCCGAGGAACACCTTACCAGCCCCGGCACTGCGCTGGGCACTGTCGCTTACATGTCGCCGGAGCAGGTCAAGGGAAAGGACCTGGATGCCCGAACCGACTTGTTCTCGTTCGGTGCCGTCTTGTACGAGATGGCGACCGGGCTGCTCCCGTTTCGGGGAGATACGTCCGGCGTCATCTTCCACGCAATTCTGGAACGCGCTCCGACACCCGCCCTTCGTGTAAATCCCGATCTGCCACCAAAGCTGGAAGACATCATCAACAAAGCGCTGGAGAAGGAACCCAACCTGCGCTATCAGCATGCCTCAGACATTCGCACCGATCTGCAGCGCTTGAAACGTGATACGGATTCCGGGAAAGCGCTAGCAACGGGCGCAACGTCTGCAGTCAGAACGACGGGGGCGGAAGCGCCAATGGCGCAGGGGCGTTGGTCGAGATGGGCAGTGCTTCTTGCAGCTGCGGCAATTCTAGCTGGCGCAGTCGTGGCTTGGCTGCGGTGGCCGGTGCCACCAGCCCGGGTCCTGGGCACAACGCAAGTCACCAATGATGGGACATTGAAGGGTCCGCCCGCGCTTACCGACGGCTCCCGTGTGTACTATATGACCTTTGGCCAAGGGCTGGTTCTCTACCAGACCTCCGTAACGGGCGGGGGCACCGCGCCCATTTCAGAACCATTCGCAGGTCTCGCCGCTTCCCTGACGGCGATCTCGCCCAGTGGCTCAGAGCTTTTGGTGCAGACCTGGGAGGGTTCACAGTCCGAGGGACCTGTTTGGGTGGTGCCAACTTTGGCCGGGTCACGTCATCGACTGGGCAGCCTCGTGTCGACTGATGTCAATTGGTCGCCGGATGGGCAAACCATCGCTTTTGCCAAACGTGGCGACTTGAATCTTGCTCGAAGCGATGGCACCGGCGCACATACGATCTTGACCGTCACCGGAGTACCTGAATGGATCCGATGGTCCGCGGAAGGCCACAAATTGCGTTTCACCGTCAATGATGCTAAGACCGGAACGCAATCTCTCTGGGAGGCAGGAGTGGACGGAACCGATCTTCATCCATTGCTTCCCGGCTGGAATAATCCGCCCGCCGAATGCTGCGGCAGCTGGACCCCAGACGGAAGGTATTTTGTCTTTCAGTCCACACGCCACGGCAGATCAGATGTCTGGGCGATGCGCGAGAAAGGAACACTCCTCAGGAACCCTAGCCGGGAACCTATGCAATTGACGGCGGGTCCAATGGATTTTCTCGGGCCAGTGCCCGGCAAAGACGGGAAGAAACTGTTTGTGGTCGGGTGGCAGCGACGTGCCGAGCTCGCTCGCTACGATCTGAAATCTCACCAGTTCGTGCCGTTTATGTCAGGGATGTCGGCCGAAGCTTTAACCTACTCCAAAGACGGACAGTGGGTGACCTATACAAGTATCCCTGAAGGGAGCCTTTTTAGAAGTAGGGCCGATGGTAGCGAGAAGCTGCAGCTCACGTTCCCGCCGGTAACGGCCTATGAGCCTCGCTGGTCTCCGGACGGAAAGAGGATCGCTTTCCAAGGGAGCAAGCCAGGCCAACCCTGGAAAATGTATCTCATCTCCACGGATGGTGGTGAGGCGGAGGAAGTCATGACGGGCATCGGCGATGTGGGTTGGTCGCCAGACGGGAAGTCTCTGATCTTCCATTCCGGCATGGAAGATTTTGTTTCAACTTCCCCGAGAGCGGTTCAGCTCATGGACTTGAAGACCCGGAAGGTTTTACAACTCCCGGGCTCGGAGGGATTCTATTCTCCGCGCTGGTCCCCCGATGGACGCTACATCTCCGCGCTCCAGGTTGGTCCTGAGGTCCTGCAGTTATACGATGTCCGCACCAGTGAGTGGACCAAGTTGGCGGACGTCCCCGTTGGATGGCCGATCTGGTCTAGTGATTCGAAGTACATTTATTTTGACTCGATTGAAAGCGTGCCGAAGTTGTATCGCGTTCGAATTGCCGACCACAGTCTCGAGCAGGTGGCAAGCCTGCAGAACATCCGCCTGGCGCCAACTCTTGGCGGCTCCTTAGGCGGGCTAGCTCCCGATGAATCGCTTTTGGTGTCGCGGGATGTCGGCACCCAGGAGATCTACGCGCTTGATGTGGAGTTGCCGTAAGATTCGGTCTCGACGACCGGAATCACTCATTATCGTGCCGAGGCTGGCGGCGATATCTCCACCACCAGAACAGAATCGCGACCCCGGCGATAATCAGCACAGCAATATTAAAGCGCTGCATGGCCCGCAGCAGGGTGTGCCAATGATGCCCGAACAGGTATCCGGCGCCGGCGATGACGGTGACCCAGGCGGCCGCGCCGAGGAAGTTGAAGAGCGCAAAAGCTTGCCATCGCATGCGCAGCACGCCCGCCAGAGGGCCGGCGAAAACGCGCAGGCCGAAGATGAAGCGGGCAAAAAAAATGGCGGCCGCGCCGTAGCGGACGAACATCTCCTCGCCGCGTTTCAGCGCGGCCGGCGAAATCCTCAGGAGGCTTTGATAGCGATCGAGCAGCGGACGCCCGCCATAGTGGCCGACGGCGTATCCGAGATCGCCGCCGAGCGTGGCAGCGCAGGTGGCTACCACGATGATCCATCCCAGATGGAGTTGGTGTTCGGAGTAGGCCAGGAAACTGGCCAGCAGCAGCGTGATTTCACCGGGGACGGGGATGCCGGCGCTCTCCGAGAGCAAGGCCAGAGCCACGGCCCAGTAGCCGTAGTCGGCGACGAACGCGCGCAGCGAGTGAATGGTGGGGTGCATGAAGAATCAGTTCTCAGTTGTCAGTTGTCAGTAACGACGCCTTTCTGCGAACTGAGAACCGGGAACTGAGAACTGGCGAGAAAATCATTGAGCGCGCGGTTGAAGTCCTCGGGCGCCTCTTCGTAGGGTAGATGGCCGACGCCCTCGAACGTCACCAGACGAGCATCGCGAAAATTCTGGCGCAGCGGTTCCGCGGATTGAAAATCCACGGCGCGGTCTTTCGTGCCCCAGAGGAGGAGCGTCGGGTAATCGCGTATCTTGGGCAGCGCCCTTTCCAGTTCCACGAGGTCCGAGGTCCAATTTTTTACGATGCGGCCAGCATGACGTAAGGCGTGATTCTCGCGTACGGGTGCGCGGTATCCCTCGAGCGAATCGGGCGGAATTTTCGATGCATCGCCGAACAGGCGGCGCAGCCACAGTTCGTCGAGGAGACGCCAGCGCTCGATCGTGTTGCGGAAGAGCACGGAACCCAGGGCGCTGCCCAGGAAAGGCGCGAGCCGCTTGCCATGCGGCGACCAGGGATTGACGGGCGCCACCAGGACCAGTCGGTGCAGGCGGGCGTCGTGTCTTTCTGTTTCTCTGCAAATGGCAGCCACCATGATGGCAACGCCGCCACCGTGAGACGTACCCAGCAGATCGAAATTTTTGATGCCGAGAGCATCCGCGAACTGCACGACGCGCTCGGCGGTGGCGCGCGAGGTGCAGTCCATGCCCGCTTTAGCGGTGGAGAATCCGGCGCCCAAGTTGTCGATGGCATAGACGGTCGCATGGGGCGCCAGCGCAGGCATGGTGAATCTCCAGGAAAAGGAGTATCCCATCAGCCCGTGAACCAGGATGAGCGCCGGGCCTGACCCAGCCTTGAGGTAGCGCATGGGTCCGTCGGCGAGATCGAGCCAGTGCTCTTCAATTTCAGTTTCCGCTGACGAAGCGCCGGGACTGGCCTTGCCCACGCCGGCGGGAACGAATTTTTCTTCGGGATGTTGCGTTTCTGTGGGCAACGAAATCCTCGCAGACGGAGTCTTACTAAGTGATATCGCCTCTATCGCTCTTGGGGAGCTGAATTCTGGCTCCCCCTCTTTTTTGGTCCGAATTATGATGCACGGCGCGTTGGGCCGGTTTTGGCGCACGCGGAGACGGGGCAAGCCCCGTCTCTACAGTTGGAGTTTTCTAGTCTTTCGGATTCTCTGGATCCAAGCCGGCTGCGGTCATGATGGCGCGCCCCAGTTCTTCGGCGGAAACGGTGAATCCTTCGGTTGGCACCTGGCCATTGGCATCCTCCACGGCGTTGGGCGCGACGAAGCGGTAGCCTCGTCCGACTACGGTCTGCAGGTACTGCGGCTCGTCGGCGTCGTCGGCCAGGGCGCGGCGGATCTTGCGGACGGCGGTATTGATTCCCTGCTCAACGTCGACAAACACATCTTTGCTCCATAACTCGCCCGAGATCTGCTCGCGCGTGACCAGTTGCCCCCTCTTTTCGACCAGGAACATGAGCAATTGAAGGGGCAGGCCCTCGAGCCGAATCGGGCTGCCGCTTCGGCAGAGCTGAAAGCGGCCGTAATCCAATTCGAAATCGTCGAAACGGATCTTCTTAACTGGCTTATCTGGCAAGCAGAACTCCTGGGCTAAACGGCAAACGCGGCTAGCCGCGCCTGTACCGGTGTCAATCGGTGGTACGAAATTCTGTTCTGCCGGGCTGGCTGTGTCAAGCACACGACCGTGAATTTCTTCAGATCAGTTCAGACGGCTTCAGACTGGCTCCATGGACGTTTCCAGGAACCAGGCGCATTATCACACTCACTTGCGGGATTTGCTCCCCTCTCCTAGGCGAGTCAGGCGGGGCACAGTAAGTGGGGGGTTCGGGAAACGGGGAAGGTTCTTGAACCCCCCAAACACCAAGGTAGGGTTTGGGCACGTCACCTCACTTCACGTCAGAGACACGCCCACCACAAAATCCGCTAGGCTCCCTCATGTTTACCCAGCCTCCCAGACCCTCTTCCCGTCGGCCAAAGGGCATCCAAAAAACAGAAGTAACCTTCCATAATTCATAGCCGTCATTCGGAATCCTCTCTATAATTGTCGAAGTCGCTCCATGGCAGCGACTTAGCAACATTGGACACGATTGGAGGGGTGGCAGTGAAGTTGCTTGTATCCAAACGGCACGGAGCGTCTGGCCGCGCCGCCGCTGCAGCTGTCCCAGTCCGAGAGTTGCTGACCGAGTCGCGCACTGAGTCGCGAAATATGAACCGCGAATTTGAGGCCCGCTTTACCGCCATCCTGCTGACTCTTCTCACAGTAGCGGCTGTGCTTTTCGCCGGTTTCAATTACAAGATTGAGCACCAGTCTGCGATTCCCGACGACGGCGCCTGGTGGATGGAACAGAACGGCCACCTGGTCGCGGATCGACTCGAGACCGGCGGTCCGGCGGAGCGGGCCGGAATCCGCCGCGGTGACGAAGTGGTCAGCGTCAACGGCCGGGCGGTGGGCACTTCGGCGGCGGTGACGCGGCAGATTTATTATTCCGGCGTCTGGTCAAAGGCTACCTATTCGCTGATCCGGGGCTCGGTTCCTCTGGATGTGGAAGTGGTGCTGGCTCCCGCCGAGCGTTCCATGAACGATTGGCTGCGGCTGATCGCGCTCATTTATCTGGGCATTGGTCTTTACGTACTAATGCGGCGCTGGACGGCCGTAGGTTCCACGCATTTCTACATTTTCTGCCTGGTATCGTTCGTTTTCTATTCCTTGCACTACACCGGCAAGCTCAACGCTTTTGACTGGGTCGTCTTGTGGGCGAATGAAGTCGCGTGGTTGCTGCAGCCGGCGCTGTTCCTGCACTTCGTATTGACCTTCCCGGAGCGACGGGAGTTCGCCAGCAAGCATGGCTGGTCGATTCCGTTGCTGTACCTGCCGGGAGTCGTGCTGCTCGGAATACAGGTGCTGTCGCTCGAGTACCTGAAAGCCAGCGCTTCACTGCTCTTCAATCTGAACCGGGTGCACTGGGCCTATCTGACGATCTTCTTCGTTTCGGCCGCGGCGGTTCTTTGGAACAACTACCGACAGGCCACTACTCCGATTCTGCGCCAGCAACTCAAGTGGATTACGCGCGGCACCGTCCTCGCCATAACCCCATTCACGCTCTTTTATGTTCTGCCGTATCTGTTCGGCGTGATGCCTTCGATCGCCATGAAGGTTTCGGTGCTATCGCTCGGATTGCTGCCGCTGACTTTTGGATACGCCATTTTCCGCTACCGGTTGATGGACGTGGATCTGATCTTCAAGCGCGGCATGGCGTATACGCTGGCGGCGGCGGCCATGGTGGGAGCGTACTTCGCCGGGGTGGCCGCGATTGCGGAGTTGGTGCACACGCGCGTCCCCAGTTCCGGACCTTACGGGTTGATGGTGGCCATCGTGGTCACCGCGCTGCTGTTTGATCCGGTACGGAAGTGGATTCAGGAAAAGCTGGATCGGTTCTTCTTCCGCACCGGCTACGACTACCGGCGCACGCTGATCGAGTTCGG
>Ga0074044_10005317_pt1 | contig 10507 bp, 9 predicted proteins | sample BogForMeECP23OM1_FD_94443 | JGI IMG/M metagenome (GOLD analysis project Ga0074044, IMG submission 94443) | Bog forest soil microbial communities from Calvert Island, British Columbia, Canada - Bog Forest MetaG ECP23OM1 | ecosystem: Environmental > Terrestrial > Soil > Wetlands ...
AGCCACGAGACCGTGAGCGGTGCTCTGGGCGCCGGCGTCTCCGAAGCCGTCGAGGAGCCCGCAAGCGAGTCAGCCGAGCCCGAGCGCGAGCGGACCGAAGTGCTGGAGGAGCGCCGCCCTGGCGAGCCCGGCGAGGAGCGCCGCCCTGGCGAGCCCGGCGAGGAGCGCCGCCCTGGCGAGCCCGGCGAGGAGCGTCGCCCGGGCGAGCCGGGCGAGGGCCGCCGCCGCCGCCGCCGCCGCCGGCGGCGGCGCGGCGCCGACGAGGAGGGTGCCGAGATGGCACCCGGGGGGACACGCGCCGGCGAGGCGACCATCTCCTCGCGTGCGGCAGAGGAGGGCGAGGCCGGAGGAGCCAGCCAACGCCTTGCCGAGCCGCCCGCCTTCCTCGGCGAGACGGCGAGCGTGCCCTCCAGCGAGAGCGGGGAAAGTGCTGCCGCCGCACCTCTTCCTTACGAGGAGGCAGGGCAAGCTCCCTCTGCCGCCGAGGACGAGCGCGACGGGCACCGGCGACGGGCCCGCGGCCGGCGCGGCGGACGCCGGCGCCGTCGCGGCGAGCGGCCGCGAGACGATCTCGAGCCCGCTTCGGCACCGTCGACAGCACCCGCCCGGCATCCTCACGAGGCGGAAGCAAGCTGGCCGAGCCCGCCGTCTCAAGGCGAGCCCCCTCGTGCAGAGCGCGAGCCGGAGCTCGTAGCGGCCGGCGACGAGCTGGCGACGGCCGGCGAGCCGGGCGTTCCCTCCTGGCTCGAGCAGCCACAGGCCGCAGAGCGCGAGGGCGAGGAAGCCGAGCGCCGGCACCGGGAACGTCCCCGACGCCATAGGGAAGAGGGCGCGGCCAAACCCGCGCCGAGCGAGCCGCCCGCAGGCGAGCCGGCAGAGACGGCAGCGAGCGCTCATCCGGAACCCGAGCCGGAGGCACCGGTCACTCCGGTCATTCAGGTCGGCACCAAGCGCGAGGAAGTGCTGCCGAAGAAGCGCGGTTGGTGGCAGCGCTTCACCGAATGACGGCTCGCTCCGAGCCAAGCGAAATTTTCGCTAGGATGCTGGTTCTGAAATTCACGAAATCAAGAAAAAATTTGTCATTGCGAGGCGCCTGAAGGGCGCCGAAGCAATCCAGAAACGATTTTTCATCCAACGTCCTGCCCCGGCGTACGCCGGGGTTCGCTGCGCTCGCAATGACGGTTATTTCCGGGTGAGAAGAACTTCTGAATCGGACACTAGCGCCGCCAGGCTTTGAGCGCCTCTGCGGCCGCGGCGATCTCGGGCTCAGCACCGGAGAACGAGAAGCGCAGGAAGCGCTGCCCGCGCGCGCTGTCGAAATCGACCCCGGGTGTCGCCGCCACCCCGGTCTCGAGCAACATGCGCCTGGAGAACGCCTCGCTGTCGTTGGTGAGGCGGCCCACGTCGGCATAGAGATAGAAGGCGCCGTCCGCCGGTGCCAAATGGTCGAAGCCGGCCTTCGGCAGCTCGCGCAGCAGGAGTCCTCGATTGCGCGCATAGCCCGCCACGATCGCGTCGAGCTCGGGCGAGCACTCGAAGGCCGCCTCGGCCGCGATCTGGCTCAGCGTGGGCGGGCTGATATAGAGGTTCTGGGCAAGACACTCGATGGGACGCACGAGATCGGCGGGGGCCACCATCCAGCCGATGCGCCAGCCGGTCATCGAGTAATACTTCGAGAAGCTGTTCACCACGACCGCGTCCTCGCTCGCGCCAAGCGCGGTCGCAGCACTGCGGCCATAGCTGATGCCGTGGTAGATCTCGTCGGAGACGAAGCGGATGCCGGCGTGAGCGCAATGCTTAGCTATCGCCGCCAGCTCCTCGGGTAGGAGCATGGTGCCCGTGGGATTGGAGGGGCTTGCGACAATGAGACCGTCGAGCCGCCCCGCCTTGCGGATGAGCTCGACGGTCGGCTGGAAGCGCGTCGCCTCGCTCGCCTCCACGATCACCGGCTCGATGCCGAGTGCCGTCAGGATGTTGCGGTAGGCGGGGTAGCTCGGTGCTGCCAGCGCCACGCGGTCTCCCGGATCGAAGGCGGCGAGGAAGGCGGTGACGAAGGCACCCGAGGAGCCGGTCGTGACGATGACGCGCTCCTGCGGCACGCGCACGCCGTAGCGCTCCTCATAGTGCCGTGCGATGCGCGCGCGCAGACTCGGCATGCCGAGCGCCTCGGTATAGCCGAGGCGATGGCCGTCCAGTGCCGCGCGCGCCGCGGCCAGCACGCGCGCCGGAGCACCCGTGCCCGGCTGGCCGACCTCGAGGTGATAGACCGCGGCCCCGGCCGCCTGGCGCTCGTTTGCCGCGCGCAGCACATCCATCACGATGAAGGGCGGGGTTGCGCCCCGCCGTGCCACCTTGAGCGCCATGGCCTCGGACCCTTTTCTGCTGCAGAAGCGTAGGGCTACGCTCATAAGCGAGCAAACCCTGCGGTGCAACCATCCATTGACCTCGGCGCCGGCACTCCTTACGTTGAACGATCTCCAGGAGGACCCATTTGCTGCGCCGTTTCACCGCCAGCGTCGCGATTGCGAGCCTGATCCTCGGCCTTGCGGCCAACGCCTATGGCCAAAGCGAGAGCGGCGGGGGGGCGGAGATCGCCCGCATCCGCGACGCCGAGATTGAGAGTGATTTGCGGAGCTGGGGCGCGCCCGTGTGGCAGGCGGCCGGGCTCGATCCGCAGCAGGTCCAGATCGTCATCGTCAACGACAGACAGATCAATGCCTTCGTGGCGGGCGGCCTCAACATCTTTCTCTATGCGGGGCTGCTCATCCAATCCGACAGTGCTAACCAGGTGGTCGGCGTGATGGCCCACGAGACCGGGCACATCGCGGGCGGCCATCTTGCGCGCATGGGCGATGCGATCGAGAATGCGGAGATCATCCAGATTCTCGGCATGCTCGTCGGCGCCGCCGTGATCGCGGCCAGCGGCGGACGCGCGGGCGAGGCCGGCATGGCGGGAATGAGTGCCGGCACCGACCTCGCGGTGAGAAACTTCCTCTCCTTCAGCCGCACCCAGGAGCGCTCGGCCGATCAGGCGGGCGTCAACTTCCTCGAGCAGAGCGGCCAATCCGCGCGCGGGCTTCTCGAATTCATGCAGAAGCTGCAGACCCAGGAATTCCTCTCTGGGGCGCATCAGGATCCCTATCTCAGGACCCATCCTCTCACCCAGGACCGCATCGATTTCATCGCGAATTTCCTCAAGGCGTCGAAATATGCGAACGCGCCGCCGCGGCCCGGCTATGTCGAGGAGCATGCGCGCATGCGCGGCAAGCTGATCGGCTTCTTATGGCCGATCTCGCGCGTCTTCGAGCGTTACAAGGAAGGCGACAACAGCGTCGAATCGCGCTATGCCCGCGCGGTCGCCTATCACCGCGAGAGCCGGGACGACCAGGCGCTCAAGCTCGTCGACGGCCTCATTGCCGAGCATCCCGACGACGCTTTCTACAACGAGCTCAAGGGCCAGTTTCTCTTCGAGGCCGGCAAGGTGAAGGAGGCGCTCGGCCCTTACGAGAAGGCCAACAAGGAGTTCCCGCACAACGCGCTCCTCGAGTCCGAGCTTGCCCAGGCGATGGTCGAGACCGGAGATTCGCGCTACAACGACGAGGCGCTTGCCAACCTCAACGAGGCAGTGACGCTCGAATCGGACGATCCCCTCACCTGGCGCATGCTGGCCATCGTCTACGGGCGCCAGGGCAAAGACGGTCAGACGGCGCTAGCACTCGCCGAGGAGTTTTATGCCGAGGGGCGCTACAAGGACGCCCGGGCCCAGGCGAAGCGGGCGCAGCAGCTCCTGCCCTACGGCTCGCCGGGCGGGATCCGGGCGCAGGACATCGAGCAGGCGGCCGCTAAGGCGATCAAGGACGCGAAGGGCTAGTACCCGCTTGCAGAGTTTCGCGCCCCTTGGCGCGAAGCCTGCAAGCAGGTACAACACTTTGAGTTTGTACCGATTTCGCGGCTCGTGAGTCGCCGGAAGGCGACGCACGAACTCGCGAAACTCGGTACTGGAGCCGCGCCCACGCGGCGAGTACGGCGGCAGAGTGCGGGCAATGACGTCGTCGCCATAGCGAGGAGTGCCGCGTGAGAGTTCTTTCCTATTTTCTTGCGGTGATCGCCGGAGCCGCCGTGGCGGCGGCCGTGCTGATCTACCTCCCGGTCGGCCGTACGCAGCAAGGCCTAAGCGCGGGTCAGACGAAGGCGGTCGAGGGTTTGATCTCGGCTTACCTCGACAAGCACCCCGAGCTCGTCGGCAAGGCGCTCGACCAACTCCAGGAGGCGCAGAAGACGGCCTCGCGCGAGGCAACCCGCACGGCGATCCGCGACAAGGCAAGCGCCATCTTTCGCGATCCTGCCGACCAGGTGCTCGGCAACCCTCAAGGCGACGTCACGATCGTCGAGTTCTTCGATTACCGCTGTCCTTATTGCAAGCGCGTTACGCCGAACCTGATGGAGACGCTCAAGGCCGACGGCCATGTCCGGCTCGTGCTCAAGGAGTTCCCCATCCTCGGCCCCAACTCGGTGCTCGCCGCGCGGGCCGCCATCGCGTCCATCAAGCAGGACAAATACGCGGCCTTTCACCTCGCCCTCCTCGCCTCCCCGAGCGCGCTCGACGAAGGGACCATCATGTCGATCGCCGAGGCCACCGGCATCGACACCCAGCGTCTCGCCGCCGACATGAAGGACCCGGCGATCGACGCGCTCGTCAAGAAGAACTACGAGCTCGCCCGCGAGCTCAAGATCGACGGCACGCCCGCCTTCATCATCGGCGACGATCTCGTGCCGGGCGCCATCGACAAGCCGGCGCTCGAAGAGCTCATCAAGCACGCGCGCAGCCAGGGCTGAGCGCGCTTACGCCTCCGCATCGGGCTGCTTCGAGGGTTGCGCCTTGTCGAAGGCCTCGAGCGCCATGCACGCCTCGAAAATGCGCTTGATCGTCGGACGCCGCGTGAGCGGGTCCTTGTCGTAGCGCATGGCGTTGAAGAGCTGGGGTACCAGGCAGATGTCGGCCAAGCCCGGCGCATCGCCGTGGCAGAACTTCCCCGTCTCGCGCTCGCGCGAGAGCCGCGCCTCGAGGGCGGCGAGGCCCAAGTCGATCCAGTGCAGGTACCAGGCGCCGATCTGCCCCTCGTCGCATTTGAGCACCCGGGTGAGATAGGCAAGCACGCGCGCGTTGTCGATCGGATGGATGTCGCAGGCGACGATCTCCGCGAGCGAGCGCACGCGCGCGCGGCCGGCGGGTGCCGCGGGCAACAACGGCGGCGCCGGGCGCGTCTCGTCGAGATACTCGATGATGGCGAGCGACTGGCTCAGCGTGAGCCCGTCGATCTCAAGGGCGGGAACCAGCCCTTCGGGATTGAGCGCCACATAGGCGGGCGCGCGCTGCTCGCCCTTGCGCAGATGCACGAAGCTGGGCTCGTAGGCGAGGCCCTTGAGATTGAGCGCGATGCGCGCGCGGAAGGCCGCCGAGGAGCGGAAGAAGGTGTAGAGCTTGATCATGGCCTTTGCCTCCAAGAGATGCCGCTCTTCACGCCGTAGGCTATTCGTCTCACCCGGAAATAACCGTCATTGCGAGCGCAGCGAAGCAATCCAGAACGCCTGGTGCGAAACCCCTTCTGGATTGCTTCGGCGCCCTTCGGGCGCCTCGCAATGACAAGTGTTTTCCTGATGCCGTGAATTTCAGAACCAGGACACTAGCCCCCGAGATAGGCGGCAAGCACCTGGGGATCGTTGGCGATCTCCCGGGCTTTACCGGAAAGCCGGATCCGCCCGGTCTCAAGCACATAGGCATGATCCGCGACTTCGAGGGCGAGACGTGCATTCTGCTCCACGAGCAGAATCGTGCGGTGCTGCGCCTTGAGCTTGGCAATCAGAGCGAAAATCTCGTCGACGAGCTTCGGCGCAAGCCCCATGCTCGGCTCATCGAGGAGAAGCACGTTGGGTTCCGCCATGAGCGCGCGGCCCAGGGCCAGCATTTGTTGCTCGCCGCCCGACAACAGACCCGCGGACTGGTGCAGCCGCTCGCCGAGCCGGGGGAACAGCGCCACCACCTCGCCGAGCCGGCGCTCGATCTCGCTTCTCTCCGTCACCAGGAAAGCGCCGATGCGCAAATTCTCGGAGACGCTCAGGCGCGTGAAGATCTGTCTGCCCTCCGGCACCTGGACCACGCCCAACCGGGCGATGCGATGCGGGGGCAGCCGGGAGATCACTTCGCCCGAGAACTCGATCGTGCCGGCCTTCGGCCGCAGCAGTCCGGAGATGCCGCGCAACGTGGTCGTCTTTCCGGCGCCGTTGGCGCCGATGAGACACACCACCTTCCCCGCGTCGACGTCGAGGTCGATGCCCTTCACCGCCATGATCTTGCCGTACGCCAGCACGAGCCCGCGCATCGACAAGAGCGCGCTCATCGGCGCGCCCCCTCGAGAAAGCGAGCGACGTCGCCGGCGCCAAGATAGGCCTCGATGACGTTTCCGTCGGCGCGAACCTCCTTGGGCGTGCCTTCGGCGATCTTGCGGCCGAAATTGAGCACCGTGATACGATCGCAGAGTCCCATCACGAAGTTCATGTCGTGCTCGACCAACAGAATGGTGACGCCCCCACCCCGCACCGATCGCAACAGCTCCGCGAGCATGGCCGTCTCGGTGGGGTTCATTCCGGCGGCCGGCTCGTCGAGCAGCAGCAGCATTGGATCGGTCGCCAACGCGCGGACGATCTCGAGCCGCCGCTGGTCGCCGTAGGCGAGCGACGCCGCCAACGCATCCGCCTTGTCCCCCAATTTGACGACCGCCAAGAGCTCGCGCGCGCGCGCGACCGCGGCCTTTTCCTCGGACCGCGCCGAAGGCAGGCGAAGCACGCTCGCCGGCCACGGCACTTTGAGCCGGTTATGTCGCCCGGCAAGGACGTTCTCCAGAACGCTCATGTCCGCGAACACCCGCAGGTTCTGAAAGCTGCGGCCAAGGCCGAGCGCAACGCGCGCGTGCGGCGGCAGCGTAGTAATGTCGCGTTCGCGAAAGCGAAGCGAGCCGTCGCCGGCGTCGAGCAATCCGGAAATCACGTTGAATAGCGTGGTCTTGCCGGCGCCGTTCGGCCCGATCAAGCCATGGATTCTCCCCGGCTCGACGGCGAAGGAAACGGCGTCGACGGCCGTGAGGCCTGCAAATCGGCAGGTAACGGCCGCAACCTCGAGCAGCGGCGCGCTCATCCGACCCTGCGCGTGTGCAAGCCGAGGATTCCCCTCGGCAGGAAGATCACCACGAGCACGATGACGAGGCCGTTGAAGACGAGCCGGAAGTCATGCAGCGGTCGAAGCACCTCCGGAAGCGCGCTCAGCACGACCGCACCCAGCACCGGGCCCAACGGCGTCGTCACTCCGCCGAGGATGGCGTAGCTGAGAATGGTGACGGCGGTGTCGAAGCCATACTCATTGGGCCCGATGAATGAGGAGAAATGCGCATTGAGCGCGCCGGCGAGCCCGGCCAAGGCCGCCGATACGACGAGCGCGGAAAGCTTGTAGGCGCCGACGTTGATGCCGATCGCGCGGGCCGCGTCCTCGTCCTCCCGGATCGCTTCGAAGGCGCGGCCGATCTTGGAGCGGGTCGCCGACAAGAAGCCGGCGAGGATCACCGCCAGCAGTCCGAAGATGATGGAGCCTCCGGCCTTCTCGGGGATGCCGCTCAGCCCCAGCGCTCCGCCGATATAGTCGGTATTGACATAGAGGATGCGCATCACCTCGCCGAAGCCGATGGTGGCCATGGCGAGATAGACCCCGGTGAGCCGCAGGGTCGGGACGCTGATGATCATCGCGGCAATCGCGGGTGCTACCATTGCGGCTGTCAGCACCAGCGGAAACGGCGCACCGAATTTCAGCGTGAGAACGGCGCTGGCATAGGCGCCGATGCCCATGAACGCGGCTTGGCCGAGCGAGAGCTGACCCAGCGCCAGCACCGCGTACATGGAGAGGCCGAGGATCGCATTGACCCCGAGGCCATAGACGAAACTGCCGTAGGCCCAAAGGAAGTCGTCGAGCCACTGCGGCATCGGTCAGGCTCGCCTCGTCACCGCTTTACCGAACAACCCGGATGGGCGCAGCCACAGCGTGATCACCATGGCGGCGAAACCCGCCGCATCCTTGAAATTCGACGACAGGTAGCCGGCGGTCATCACCTCGACGAAGCCGAGCGCGAGACCGGCCACGAGCGCGCCCCTGATATTGCCGAGACCGCCAATCACGACCACGGCGAAGCCGCGCAGCATCAACGGCTCGCCCATGTAAGGATGCACGGCGTCGAAATTGAGCCCGATGAGAATGCCGGCAATGGCGATCAGCACCGCGGCGAGGAACGAGACGCCAGCGAACATTACGCCGACGTTAATGCCCATCAGCGCCGCCGCTTCGGGATTTTCCGCCAACGCACGGATCGCGACCCCGAGCCGGGTGCGCTCGATGAACAGAAACAGCAGAGCGGCCAGGAGTGCCACGACGGCAATGATCAAGAGCTGAATTTGGCCGATCTGCAGCACGCCGAGGTCGATCGGTGCCTGGCTCAGCAGGGTCGCGGGGAAACGCCGCACTTCCGCGCCGAAGGCGAGGAACATGAGGCTGTTGAGCAGAAGTGCTGCGCCAAGTGTCACGATCAGGCTCGAGAGCTCAGGCGCCCTGGCGCGCCGCAAGGGCGCCAACACCGCGGTGTCGCACACGACCGCGATTGCTCCCGTCCCGATCGCGCCGAACACCCCGGCCGCCCACAGCGGCACACCAAAGTCACGCACCGCCACGAGCGAAAGAAAAGCACCCGCCGCGACATAGAACGCGTAGAGCAGGTTGATCACGCGCAACACGCCGAACGTGAGGGTGAAGCCCATGGAAAAGAGCGCGTAGACCGATCCCAGGACGAGCGCGTTGAAGAGCTGTTGCGCAAGCATCAAGGGACGCGGGCATTCGCCCGAACCCCCAGGCTTGCCGGTTGCCTCATAAGGACGATCATGCGCGCCCACGCGCCGTCGCCCGCGCAAGCTCCATGATCAACCATAAGCCGCAGGCACCCGGCCTGCGGCCAAGCCGGGCGATGACAACGGAGCGTCATCGTTCGGTGCCCTATAGCGTTATTCCAGCACGTCGAATTTGCCGTTCTTCACCGCCAGCACGACCACGCCCTCGGTCGCGGCCGGGTCGCGATGCGGCGTGAAGCGGAATGGCCCAAGCACGCCTTTGTGGTCGGTCTTGAGCAGCGCGTCGCGCAGCTTGGTGTTCTCCGTGCTCCCGGCGCGCTCGATCGCCTCGGCGAGAATGAACAGGCTGTCGTATGCCTGCGCGGCGAACTGGTCCGGCTCGTCGCCGAATTTCTGCTTGTAGCTGGCGACGAATTGTTGATTGAGCGGATCTTTCTTGCCGATGAACCATGGCGTGCCGACCATCAGGCCCTCCGCCGCCTTGCCGGCGATCTCCGCCACCTTCGGCGAGTTGAAGCCGTTGCCGCCGAAGATCACGACGCTCGGCGGGATGCCGAGCTGGCGAGCCTGGAGCACCACGCCGGCGCCGGCCTCGGCAAGCGCCGAGATGCCGATCGCCTCGACGTTCAAGCCCTTGATCTTGGTAAGTTGCGCCGAGAAATCGGTGTCCTTGGTGCCGAAGGTCTCGACGGTGGCGATGTCGAGGCCCTGCTTCTCGACCGCCGCCTTCATGACGTCGAACCCCGACTTGGTGAACGCATCGTCGTTCGAGTACATCAGCGCGATCCGCTTCACCCCGAAGCGCTTCTTCACCGCTGCGACCGTCACCGGGATGACGTCGGCCTCCGGCATCGCCGTGCGGAAGATCCAATCGCCGATATCGGTGATGCCGTCGGCTGTCGTCGAAGTGCCGATCGCGGGGATCTGCCGCTCGACCGCGGCGGGTCCCGCGGCGAACATCTCGTTCGACAGCGTCGGCCCGAACACGGCGACGACGTGGTCGCGCGCCAGAAGCAGCTTCATGGCATTGAGCGCCTGGTCCTTCTGACCGGCCGAGTCTTCGAAGATCATCTCGATCTTGCGTCCGCCGAGCACGCCCTTCGCGTTGACCGCTTCGACGGCAAGCTCGATGCCGTGGCGAATGGGGACCCCGTACTTGGCGATCGGACCGCTGAGCCCCTCGATGGCTCCGACCTTGACCGGCTCTTGCGCCAGCGCCGGTTGCGCCAACGCGAGCACGGCGGCGAGGGCGAAATAGATTTTGGCCTTCATGGCTTGTTCGCTTCCTCAAGCAGCGCCGATTTCCGGCGCGATTGGATTTTGGACGGGATCGCCAGATCGGGCGCTGCCTTTCAAGACCGCTTCGCTCAACAGCAGCCTTTGAAGCGGCCCTTCTCGCATGCATAGCGGGCGTTCTGACGCTCCCGGAAGAACTCCTCGTAGCTCATGATCGGCTCTTCCGAATGGAACGTCTTGCGATGCTCCACATAGGTCTGGTAGTCCGGAACGCCGACCATGAGGCGGGCGGTCCTGGCCGCCCAGTTGTAGAGAGTTCGGACGTCAGTCA
>Ga0074044_10005318_pt1 | contig 10507 bp, 7 predicted proteins | sample BogForMeECP23OM1_FD_94443 | JGI IMG/M metagenome (GOLD analysis project Ga0074044, IMG submission 94443) | Bog forest soil microbial communities from Calvert Island, British Columbia, Canada - Bog Forest MetaG ECP23OM1 | ecosystem: Environmental > Terrestrial > Soil > Wetlands ...
ATGAAAACGCATTTGCCCAGAGTGAATTTGGACCAGCGGAAATGGCACGTGATTGACGCCGACGGCGCCGTGCTCGGACGGCTGGCCGTGCAGGTTGCCGATATTTTACGCGGCAAAAACAAGCCCGTCTTCACACCCCACCTCGACGCCGGCGACTTTGTCATCGTCGTCAACGCCGAAAAGGTCCGGCTCACCGGCAAGAAGGAGACGGCCAAGGAATTTATGACCTATTCGGGCTGGAAGGGCGGCGAGAAATACCGGACCGTTGAACAAGTCCGAGCGAAGCATCCTGAAAAACTCATCACTCACGCCGTGAAGGGCATGATTCCGAAGAACCGGCTGGGCAGCCAGTTATTGACCAAGCTGAAAGTTTTCAAGGGCCCGAAACATCCGCACGTGGCGCAAAAGCCGGAACCGCTCAAGGCGGCGGCCTGATTTTCCCTCGACCTCAACGTTCAACCCTCAACTGACAGATGGCAGCGGAAACTAAAATCGAATTTCTCGGCACCGGTCGGCGCAAGACCGCCATCGCCCGCGTCCGGCTCGCGTCCGGCTCCGGCAAAATCACCGTGAACGGCAGGCCATTTGAAAATTATTTTCCGCTCGAGACCTTGCGCTCGACGGCGGCGCAGCCGTTGGCCGTCACCGGCAACACGGAAAAATTCGATGTGCGCGTCAATGTCACCGGCGGCGGCCCGAACGGACAGGCCGGCGCGGTGCGGCATGGGATTGCCCGGGCATTGATTGTGGCTGACGCCACGTTGCGGGCCGCGCTCAAGGCCGAGGGCCTGCTCACGCGCGATTCGCGCATGAAAGAGCGCAAGAAATACGGCCAGCCGGGGGCGCGCAAACGGTTCCAATACTCGAAACGTTAATCGCGCTGGAAATTTCCAGGCCCCGCTGGCAAAACCGGCGGGGTTTTTTGTTTGAGTCCGTGGTCAGTAGTTAGTAGTCCCTAGCTGGCATGGGCTGCCACTGACTGCGGACTACTGACTGCTGATTATGAAAAAGAAAATCGCCATCATTGGCGCATCCGGTTACTCCGGCGAGGAACTCGTCCGGTTGTTGTTGAACCATCCGCACGTGGAGCTGGTGGCCGTGACCTCGCGCCAGAACGCCGGGCAGACGCTCGCGCAGGTCTTTCCGAAGTTTGCCAGCCATCCCAAGTCAAAAGCCCTGCGTTTCACCGAGCCGAACGCCGAACGGCTTGCGAAGCAGGCGGACGTGGTGTTTCTGGCGTTGCCGCACGGCGTCGCCGCCGAATACGCCGTGCCGTTGCTGGACGCCGGCTGCCTCGTGATTGACCTCAGCGCCGATTTCCGGCTCAAGAGCGCGGAAATCTACAAGGAATTTTACGCGCACGACCATCCCGCGCCGGATTTGCTGAAAAAATCCGTCTATGGTTTGCCTGAAATTTATCGGGCGGAAATCAAAAAAGCCCTGCTCGTCGCGTCGCCAGGTTGTTACCCGACGAGCATCTTGCTGCCGGTGATTCCGTTGTTGAAAGCAGGGTTGATCAAATCCTCCTGCATCATCGCTGATTCGCTGAGCGGCGTGAGCGGCGCAGGGCGGAAAGCGGAGCTCGATTACCTGTTTGTCGAATGCAACGAAAGTGTCCGGCCTTACGCTGTGCCCAAACACCGGCATTTGTCGGAAATCGAGGAACAACTTTCGCTGGCGGCGGGTGAAAAGGTGGCCATCCAGTTTACGCCGCATCTGATTCCGGTGAACCGCGGCATCTTGACGACGCTTTATCTCGCGCCGGAGAAACATTTTGCCAACGCGGCGGAAATGGAAGCGCTGAGCAAAAAAATCTCCGCTGCGTATCAGAAGGCATACGGTCAGGAGCCGTTCGTTCGCCTGCTCGAGGGCAAAAACCTGCCCGACACTAAAAACGTCAACGGCACAAACGTGATTGAAATCGCGTGGCGGCTCGACCCGCGCACGGGCCGGCTCATCGTCATGAGCGCCGAGGACAATCTCATCAAAGGCGCGAGCGGTCAGGCCGTGCAAAGCCTGAACCTCCTTTGCGGTTTCCCTGAGACGGCGGGGTTGGTTTGATTCAACTCACAGGAGCCGACGTAAGGAGGCTCACTTCAAAACAAATTTGATTAGAGTCTCGTGACCTCGTCTCCCACAAAGAAAAGAGTAACCAGGTGGAATGCCGCCGACTACGCGGCGAACTCCGTCGTGCAACAAGCCTGGGCGCGCGAACTCATCGCCAGGCTCAACCTGCGGGGCGACGAGCACGTCCTCGATGTCGGCTGCGGCGATGGCAAGGTCAGCGCCGAAATCGCCCAAGCCGTGCCGCGCGGTTCCGTGGTCGGCATTGATGCCTCGCCGCAAATGATCAAATTCGCACGCGCCGCTTTTCCATCGGGCAAAATTGCCAATTTGAAATTCGAAGTGATGGACGCGCGCAAAATCCGTCTGACGCAATTTAGCAACCGTTTCATGGCTGATTCTCCCTCTCCTCCCCCAAAGGAGGAGAGGGTTGAGGTGAGGAGTTCGATGGTTTCAGATTCAAAGCCCCTCTCCCCGCCTGGGCGGGGAGAGGGAGTCGAACTCCGACCGGAACGTACGTCGAGTTGCCCTCCGATCCATCCCGATGAAAAGTTCGATTTGGTCTTTTCAAACGCCACCCTGCACTGGGTGGACGATCATCAGGCATTTTTGCGCCGGGCAGCGGCGTGCCTGCATTCCGGCGGACGGCTGGCGGTTTCGTGTGGCGGCAAGGGCAACGCGCAAGACGTGTTCGTGGCGTTGCGCCCGGAGATGCGGCTCAAACGCTGGCGCGAATTTTTCCGGAAGATGGATAAACCTTATTTCTTTCACAGTCCCGACAGCTATGAAAAATGGTTGCCGCGGTTTGGTTTCAAATCATTGGGCGTGCGACTGTCGCCGAAAGATGCCATCTACGACGGGCGAAAAAGCTTTATAGCGTGGTTGCGCACGACCTGGCTGCCTTACGTCCAGCGCGTGCCGGAGAATTTACGCGAGCATTTCATCGGCGCCGTCGTGGACCGATACCTCGCCAAACATCCGCCCGATGACACCGGGCGCGTCCACGTCCGCATGGTGCGGCTGGAAATTGACGCGGTAAAGGTGACAAGTGACGTGTGACATGTGACAAGAGCAGACAGGGAAGGGCGACACCATTTTTCGTGTCACGTGCCACCTGTCGCCTGTCACCCACTCTTCTTTCGTGTCATTTCGTGTGTTTCGTGTTTCAATCAATTTTTAAAAATGAAAACACTGTTCAAAGAAATTTCAGGTTCCATCGTCGCGCCAAGAGGTTTTCTTGCCAGTGGCGTGTTTTGCGACATCAAACGCCTAGGCACGGGCAAAGGCTCGAACAAGGGGCAGAAGCGTGACCTCGCGCTGATTGTGTCCGAGGTCCCGGCGACCGTGGCGGGCATGTTCACGACCAATCAGGTCTGCGCCGCGCCGGTGAAAGTTTGCATCGAACGCGTCAAAAAGGGAATCGCCCAGGCCATCGTTGTCAATTCCGGCAATGCCAATGCCTGCACGGGTAAACAAGGAATGAGGGACGCGCGCGAAATGACAGAAATTGCGGCCAAGGCAATTTCCTGGGAGGGACGGCATGTTGCCGTCCCCAAAATCAGGGACAGCGGTACGCAGTCCCTCCCAAAGATTCCCGCCGAACACGTTTTGGTCGGCTCGACCGGACGCATTGGCGTCACCCTGCCGATGGAAAACGTCAAACGCGGAATTTTGGAAGCGGCAAGACTGCTGGGATATTCATCGCGTCATGCGGATCAGGCTGCCGAAGCGATCATGACAAGCGACACCCGGCCCAAACAGATCGCGGTCGAATTCAAGCTGGGCGGCGAAACCGTCCGCATCGGCGGCATTTGCAAAGGCGCGGGCATGATCCAGCCGGGCATGTCCGCCACCGGCGCGCGGCCAGCCGCGCTGCACGCGACGATGCTTTGTTTCATTACGACCGATGTAGCGATCGAGGCGAAAACTTTGCAGGCGGCCTTGCAGGAAGCCGTCGCGCAAAGCTTCAATCGCATCACCGTGGACGGGGATATGAGCACCAACGACACGGTGCTGGTGCTGGCGAATGGGCTCGCAGGAAACAAGAACATCGAACATCGAACATCGAACACTGAACTTCGAATTTTTCAAACCGCGCTAAATCACGTTTGTTTGGAACTGGCGAAAATGATCGTGCGCGACGGCGAGGGGGTTCATCGCGTCGTGACGGTGCGCGTGAACGGCGCGAAGACAGTTGCCGATGCCGATGCCGCCGCGCGGGCGGTGGCCAACAGTCCGCTGGTGAAAACAAGCTGGCACGGCGGCGACCCGAACTGGGGCCGCATCATTGACGCGCTCGGTTATTCGCCGGCCAAAATCGTCGAGGAAAAGGTGGACATCGGTTACAGCATGCCGGCAGCACCCGCCTTCGCCAAAAAGGCTTCGACGCGGCAGGGAAAGATTTTGTGGAGCCTCAAACGAGGCCAGCCGACGAAGGCGGCATTCAAGCAACTCTGCGCTGCCGTGGCTCCGAAGGAATTTGATTTGCACATCAACCTCAACCTCGGCAAAGCCATTGCGGTGATTTACGCCGCCGATTTGACGGAGGAATATGTGAATTTCAACAAGGGCGATGTGGGCGATCCGGGCTCGCTGGGAGGTTGAATCATTTCGGAGGGACGAGCGCTGCGAGTCCCTGACTAAAAAGCCAAGAAAACTGGGGCTCGTGGAACTCGCCCCTCCGAATTGAAAAAAACGCCGCTGGATTGCTCCAGCGGCTTTGAATTTCTAGCACGATGTTTAGTTCGCCGTGCGTCCGGAGACGCCCTTGGTGCCTTTGGCGATAAGCTTGGCGGATTGCTTTGGACGCAACTCGCGGGAAGCTGCCCCGGCGCGCCACATTTCGGAATTGTGGATTTGGCCCAGTTCCTTCGCCAACTGTGCTTGGTAATTTTTTGCGCCGCAGGCGGAGAGCACGCGGGCGCATTCCTTGCCCGATTTGACGCGCTGGTAAAGTTTCTTGAACACCGGCAGAGTGGCCTGCTTGAACTTGGGTTTCCAGTCGAGCGCGCCGCGCTGGGCGGTGGCGGAACAATTGGAATACATCCAGTCCATGCCGTTTTCATCCACGAGCCGGATGAGGCTCTGCGTCAGTTCCTCGACGGTTTCGTTGAACGCTTCGCTCGGCGAATGGCCATGAGCGCGGAGCACGTCGTATTGCGCCTCCATGATGCCGGCCAAGGCGCCCATCAACACGCCGCGTTCGCCGGTAAGGTCGCTGAACACCTCGTGCTGGAACGTGGTCGGGAACAGGTAACCCGAGCCGATGCCGATGCCGACGGCGAGGCAACGCTCTTCCGCATGGCCGGTAGCGTCCTGCTCGATCGCAAAACTGGAATTGATGCCGGCGCCGGTGAGGAAATTGCGGCGGACGTTCAGACCGGAACCTTTTGGGGCGACCATGATCACGTCCACGTTCTTCGGCGGAATTACCCCCGTCAATTTCTTGTAGGTGATGGAGAATCCGTGCGAGAAATACAGCGCGTCGCCGGGCTTGAGATTCTTCTTCACGACCGGCCAGATGGCGCGCTGGGCGGCGTCGGAAACGAGCATCTGGATGATGGTGCCTTTTTGCACAGCTTCCTCGATGTCGAACAACGTGTTGCCTGGCTTCCAGCCGTCCTTCACAGCGCGGTCCCAATCGCGCTTGAACGATTTGGCCTGGCCGACGATGACCTTGAAGCCGTTGTCACGCAGGTTCAGTCCCTGCGCCGGACCTTGCACGCCATAGCCGATGATGGCGATGGTTTCGTTTTTGAGCACCTTGCGGGCCCGGGCCATCGGAAATTCCTTCCGCGTGATGACCTTTTCCTTCGTTCCGCCAAAATCAATCGTTGCCATAATTCAATCTTTCTCGTCAGTCGTTTTCAATGCCTTCAACTCGTTCACGTGAACCCCTGATTTTAAGCATCACCGCTTATCCGTCAAATGCAAACGCAGTCAAAACCGGATGGCGATTAGCGCCAAAAAGATTGTTCCCCGGGACGGTAAGACGGGGTTGAGTAAGCAGGTCGTTGTGCCAAAAGTCAGTGTTGCCGGACAGGCACAGCGACATGAGTCAGAAAACCAAGAAGGAAGTCCTGGTTCGGCTGCGGCGCGCCTTCGCCAAAGCTGCCAGGACTATAAACAAGAACTGTTGGATCAACCCGTCGAACCGCTGGGCTACCACCGTAAAGCCGCCATCCGCTCGGTGTCATTTTCCCACGAGGCAAGAGGACACACTTTCAGCCCTCGTTATTGACAGTTACATTGACACCTCACAGTGGCTGGTCTTCATTTGACCCTCCCTGGCTGGTTTTGACCGTCCGCTGACAATTCGGCCTCCCCTCGTTAATTTTGAACGTCCGTTGACAGAGTTGGCACGTTTTTTAAGAAAGGTTTGCCAACCAGATCGGCGATTGGGGTTCGTCACTTCCGAGGCATTATGTAACTAGCATCTCCTATTTAAACTGTATCACATAAAAACCGAAGGCTATCATTTTCATAACCTTCGTTTCGTGGCTTTTAAGCCGCAGAAATAATTGAAAATCAATCACGCATGGCGAAAGGCGCGGCGCCAGCCGAACATTGCCATACTGCCCGCTGCCAACATCGCCCAAGTTGAAGGTTCAGGAACGACCGTTAAATTGTTGAATCCAACATCGCTGCCATTGCCCCCTCCGTCATTGAACACATCCATTCCGATAAGAGACCCGGAAAATGTGCCGCTCCAACTGTCTGTGCCAGCAACCGCGCTGTAGGTGTTAGCGCCTGTGACACTAAAGGAAATGCTAAATGGAGCTTGATATTGATAGCCCATGCTTCCGGCGCTTACATAAGAAGATCCAGCATCGCTATAATAATATCCACTGCCGGTATATGGATAAGTAGCATCAGGCTCCCCACCAAAAATTCCAAAGGTTATCGCATTTCCAGAGCCATTTAACAAACTAACGCCGACTTCATTGGGAGGATCCACGGCTCGCATTTCAAAGTTAATGGAAACGGTTTGTCCAATAGCTAAAGCCCCACCGGCAAAGGCAGTGCTGGCATCAATCCAGCCGCCATGTCCGGCAATGCCATCAGTTTCAGAGCTCCAAATTTGCCATCCTGAAAAGGCACCACCAAACGGCGCACCAAGGTAACTACCTGAAAAACCGGTACCAGCAGTGCCGGTGGTCTGGTTTATTGTCCAAACCTCCACCGGAGCGTTTCCATTAAACACATCCTCTCCATCCGATGGACTTGTGCCCGGACCGGCAGTTGCGGTGTATGAGAAATCATTGGAGGCAGATGCTATACCGGCAACGCCGATCAGGCTAACAAGAATCAATACGACTTTTTTCATAGTTTTGCGTGTTTGGTTCACATTTGACTGCTCTCTATTACCCACACGGGTAGCAGAGGATTGCTTGAATATTAGCACAAGCAAAATGGTCTTAACACCACCCTTTCGGGTGGGTGCGACATTCGAATCTTTCATAAGCCGAAAACCTAAAAACGACCATGCGGTTTCAACCTTCTAAGCAGCAACTGATTACAATCTGCTCCCTCACGCGTCGGCCATGTTCAATTTACAATCCAACTGAAGAATTCACGCCGAATGATTTTGTGGTCTGCCATTGCTGCCAGTCGCTGGAGATTGTGGACGAAGAATCTGAAGAAATATTTGGCGTCGTCGGCCAATAGGTCGGATCATACCAGCCCCAGCCATCGGGAACCTGACCATGAGTTGCCTTGTAAGCCCACATTGTCCAACTGATGCCGTCATTGTTATAGTCGTTAATGGAATACTCATAGCAAGCCGCGCCATAGCCCATATCATTCCATTCGCCGATGTAATCAGGGACGTTCCAGGATTTGTGGTTGTTGAAATCCGTCACTTGATTGTCAGAGCCAGCCTCGATCCCGGCCGCGTTCGTCGCATTCCATTGGTATTCGTGCATGGAATAGACAATGTTGGTCCAGCCATACACGGACGGGTTGGGCAGCATGTTCCAATTCCAGTTACCGAAGGTTCCCTCAATAATGATTAAGTGGCTGGTGTCCACGGCACGGACGGTCGTGTAAAGGTTGGTATAGGCAGCCCAAACGGCCGCGGTATTGGGCGCTCCCATCGGCTCATTGATTAGATCGTAGCCGGCCACCGTGCCGTTGCCCCTGTAATGGGTGGCAATTTGCGTCCACATATAGGCTGTTTCGTTCTGATCTACGCTGCTGGTCCAGTATAAATTCTGGCTTTGTTGACCCGTGTCGTCCGAGGTGCTTTGGCCACCGACTACGCCGTGCATATCAATAACCACATAAATACCGCGTGAAGCGCAATTGGTGACCAGCCAATCAAGCACTGCGAACGCATCCGAACGCCATCCTGAACTGGTGGTATTGGTAATGGAATAGAAGTTGCCCCACCAGACGGGCGCGCGCACGCAATTGAAGCCTCCATTTGTGATGTTATTGAGGTCGGCGATCGTAATCCAATTGGTCTGATATGTTTTGATGAGGCTTTGCTCGGTCGTCACACCAAAACGGCTGTCAAGCTCCGTGATAATACTGTAGGTGTCCGGCAGGCCGCCACTGTCTGCGGGGCACATCCATGGTTCCATGACGAACCACCCACCCAAATTAAGGCCTTTCAACTGCACGATGGCGCCGCTGGCATTGACGATGCTGGTGCCGCTGGTGTGCAACAGACTCAAACCAGCCGCGGCACTTGTTGATATTTGCACGCGGTAGAACCGGCTGTTTCCGCTGGCCAAATCTCCAACCGACTGAACTGCGTTACTTCCGGACAGAGAACTGGCGAGAGGGATCCAATTGGCATCAGTCAGATTAGTCTTATATTCCAACTGATAGCTGAACCCGGTCTGGGTCAAAAATGAGATGATGACATTTGTGTTGTTATAAGACGCGTTGATTGTAAGCGGTGCGGCTTGAATTTGAAACCCATCAATATCGCCTTCCGCGCTGCCGTTTCCAGTGTAAGTAATGACCAGGTTCCCCGAACCATCTGACAAGGCTGACGCGAAGTCCACATAATCAACACCGGCGATTAATGTGCTGCTCGAGCCGTCCCATACGCTGCTCTGGGTATTACCATTGACAGTAAAATAGGTTGTGCGGCCGGCAGCAGCAACATCCGCCGCGTTATACAGCATCAGGTTATAGGTCGAGTTTGCGGCAAGACCCGAGAGCGTAATGGTTTGTGGGGTGCCACCATTGTAGAGATAATCCTCCATCAGCGCGTCGTAGGGAGTGCTGGCAAAAGGAGTGGAACCGCCATAATTGTTCACATCGTATCCACCTGCGGACGTGAATGTCATCGTAACCGTCGAGGTGCTGCCATCGGCATAGATGAGAGGGATTCCAGTGCCACTGCTGACATTTATTCCATTCCACTGGTCACCCGCTGTTCCAAGATCCGCCGCACCTGACATTGTAGGACCCGGATTGGGGCCACCGCCCGAGCCGGCACTGCTGTTCGCATTAAAATCAACATCAATCAATTGAGCCCGAAGCGTTCCGACGCTTAAAACGATGATTCCTGCCGAGAAAACGCAAAAAAACCAGGATGAGTTCCCAGTCTTTTTTAGTGCGATTCGTGAATTTGGGGGTTTTGTCATAACTTTTACGTCTTATAGGGTAACCCGGAAATACTTTCATGCCAATTAAACAGGAAAACTATCCGGCAAGCGGCCACCGTTAGACGAATTTCCTGTAAGGAATTTTACATCAAGCGTACACATTTTCAAAAGATTCGACACCACTCTTTAGAGTGGGGTATCGTTGCAGTTTCCGGCGCGCTTTTTTGCTCGAATTTACTGTCCGGCCGCAAGTGTTTTTCGAAACAATACATGGTGAAGTCCAAAACTTTGAATAATTCTCAATCAACAGGCCGGCACCGATTTTACGCCGGTGCCGGCCCGGTTGTTTTGTCAACTTACTTTACATTCACCAACCACTTTACTGAGCTTCCGCCCGGTAAAACCGCGGTGATCCACCCACTGTGTCATTGACCGTCTTGACCGTACCGTCACCGGGAACGCTGCTCAACGTCAGCCAATTGGCCGGGTTCAAACTGCCGCTGGATTGCACCGTATAGGTGAATCCACTTTGAGTTGGGAACTGGATTGAAATGGTGCTTCCGGTTCTGGAGACGCTCAGACGAAAGGCTGAAGCCACTGGCACAAACATATAGTAATTGGCATTGGGATTGCCTCCGAAGGTGGGATCCCCGCCGCTGGTCAGCTTGATCGTATTGGTGCCGCCCAGAGACATCGTGACCATCTGGCCGTTCGGGTTCAACAACGGCACCCAGTGCCATACCTGAAAGCCCGATGCGTTTGGATCAGCGAACGAACCCTCCAGTTGAGTGGTTTGACTGGTGGTGCCCCACCCGCCGGTTACCAGACTGAGCGTCGTGCCGCTGTAGGGGCCGCCGCCGGCCAGCCGGCCATAGACATAA
>Ga0074044_10005319_pt1 | contig 10505 bp, 9 predicted proteins | sample BogForMeECP23OM1_FD_94443 | JGI IMG/M metagenome (GOLD analysis project Ga0074044, IMG submission 94443) | Bog forest soil microbial communities from Calvert Island, British Columbia, Canada - Bog Forest MetaG ECP23OM1 | ecosystem: Environmental > Terrestrial > Soil > Wetlands ...
GCCACGATCCGTTCGCGCATCTTTTCGGTCCGGGCAATCTGCTCTTTGGTCTTGCGGACGTCGGGATGTTTATCGGTGTAGTGAGAACTCAGGTCCGCCAGCTGCGCCTTCAGCTGATCCAGCTCTTTGTCAATTGCGGCGAGTGCGGCTGTCCCGCCCGTTTCGCTCGGCTTCGAACCGCTATCTACAGCGCGATATTGATTGATCAGCGACTCCAGATACGTGTTTTGCTGCTTGGCCCGATTCAGCGAGTCCTGGTTGGCTTGTAACTGACTCTGGAGCCCGGTGAGGATCTGAAGATTGCTCTGAGTCTGGGTGGGCAACTCGCCCAGGTGCTGATCCTTGAACACGCGCAATTTCGCTTCTTGCGCCGCCAGTTTGGCGCGCGCCTGATCGAGCTGATCTTCGAGGAACTTGGTCGTATTCTGGGAACGCTCCTGTCGCTGTTCCAGATTCTCCGTGATGAAGAGGTTGGCAAGTTCGCTCGTCGCCTGCTGGGCCAACTTCGGATCGCGACTCGCGTAATAGATATTGAAGGCCGAGAGCTTCCTGTCATCGCCGTGCGACAGTTCGATTTCGATGTCCTTCCGCATCGTCTCCACTAGATCGTCGGGGCTCGTGTGCTTCCGGTCCGCGGCATAGAGACCGAGATTGTCAATGATGCGGAGCAGGCGGGTGCGGCTAAGGATTTGCTGCGTAATGCTGTCCAGCTGGTGCTGAATGTCGCTTTCGATGTTCGACTCAACATATTTCTCAGGCACGGAGGGCTGCTCGACCAGAATCAGCGTTCCCGACCGATAGGTCGAAGGGATCAGCCAACTCGCTCCCCACACCAGCACCCAGCCGCAGAAAAAAGGCACCAGAAATTGCCACCGGCGCCGGCGGACGATTCCCTTGATCTGGGCAAAATCTATGGGCTCGCCTGATTCTTGCAGTTCTTCTTCCATGCCTACATTCCTAAAGGTTTGGCCCACTGGTACGACAGCGTTACGAAAACCCGATTCCGGTTCGCATTCTGCGTTGCGGTTGGGGCGGGCAGTCCAAACTGCTCTTGAAAATCATGCGAGTAACCCATCCGCAGCCCGAGGCTTTTCCCTACGTTACGTTCCAGCAGGATGCCTGCCGAAGTTAAATTGATTGAACTCGCGCTGGTCGCGAAGGGCACGATCAGCGACTGGTTCGTTCCGTAACTCGCGGTGAGGGCGGCCGCCCACCCTGGAGTCAGTTGGCGCCGGAAGCTGCCGTGAACCGTCTGCAAACGCACCGCACCCAAAAGGCCGCCGCCGTCGATGATGGTTCGTGAGTACCCAGCGGACAAGCTGTTGTGTTGATTCTTCCAGCCGCCCTCCACTCCACCGGCAACGGACCATTCATTCGATTGCGTCGACTGCAGCGCACCCGGAACCAAACCCTGGTTGTCCACGTATTGAGGACCGATGAAACCAGTCAGCGTGAATCGGTTGGAAAGGTTCACTGTGTCCACCGCGAGGAAACTATGAACTTGAGTCTCACCGCCGCCAGGATTAAAAGTGATGCGCTGGAAACGGTAACTTACGCCGCCCCAGTCTCCATGAAAAAGCTGGTGCAGCCAGAATGCAGACCCCGAGGCGGTTTGGGTGTTCGCCAACTGCGCTCCCGCGGCGACATTGCTGAAGTGCGAATCAAAGAATGATCCACTAGCCCCAATCAAATCATTCAAGGCAAAGTGATAGTTCGTCTCGACGGTCGTCACATCAGATTTTTGCGTGGCCAGGGGCGTAATCAGACTGGCATTCGGTCCGCCCGAGCCCGCGACAACGTCGGCGCCATTGCCTGCGTCGAACAATCCGGTGGTCATGGAAAAGTTTTCGGCCACCCGCAAATTCACATGCGGGCTCAGTCGGTATTGCGAGTCGAAATTCAGATTATGCGATCCCTCATTCTCGCTCGTGAACTTCTGATTCACCGTGAGGCCGCCAGCGTATCCCAGCGTCCAGCGCATTCGAGAAGAGGTTTCATCGATCCTAATGTTGGGGAAGATCGACTCGCTCGTATTGCTTTCCGCCCCGCTCGAAGCCAGCAGCGGGTTCGAATCGTAAACGCCGCCCAAATTCACCCCGCCTCGGAGGTAATTCGATTCTTCCATCTCCGAAAGAAATGCAGGAGAAATCCCGATTCCACCAAGCAACGCTGGTATGGGGGGCAAATTACTGCTGGTGTCTCCGGTGTCACCGTGCCCCTGCATCCCCGCTAAGCCCGAAAGTGCGGCCGCCGGAGCCGTTCTGGCGCTTTCGTCACTGTTGCCGGAACCATTGCTGGAACTCTGGGACGGTGGGTTCTGCGCGGGCGGATTCTGCTCTGCCGAGAGAACTTGCAACCCAGCCACCAGCCATCCGAGAATCAAGCAGCGTCGAATACTCATCATCGCCACTACGGAACCACCACGGTATCGCCAGCTTGCAAGCGAATATTTTGCTCCGGATTCTTGCCCTTGATCACATCTTTGTAGTTGAACGGGATTCGCTGCTGCGTTCCGTCCGGAGCTTGTCGAAGAACATAAATGGATTTCTGCTTGGCAAAGTCTTTGAAACCGCCGGCCATCGCAACCGCATCGAGGACCGTGGTCGAACTCGTCAATAAATAAGCTCCGGGGCGCGACACCATCCCCAGGATATTCACCTTTTGGCTCTTGCTATCGGTAACGATGACCGTGACTTCCGGCTCGGAGATATAGTTCTGCAGGCGCTTTGTGATTTCTTGCTCCAGCTGCTGGGGAGTCTGACCACTGGCCTGCAACTCGCCGACTAACGGCAGAGAAATCTTTCCATCGGAGCGCACGGGAACGGAACGCGAGATATCTGGTTCTTTCCACACATTGACTGCCAGGACATCATTGGCGCCAATCACGTAGGAACTATCCGAATGCGCGGCTCGCGATCCTTCACCGGACTTCTCGGCCGCTTTACCGGCTGCCTGCTTATCGGTCGCAGCGGCGGGCGGGTGCAATGCGGAATCGGATTGTGCGAACGCTCCGATGGAACCCACGACCAGAAGCGCCAGGGCCTGCATGATTCGATGGGCCGCGAAGGGTTGCGTCATAAGCAATGCCTCTCAGCTATACACCGCTTCAATCGTATCTGTTCAATACTACCGAGTTCAATCGCAACTGTTTCCATGGCAACGCTATTTCACTTGCCGCAAACCATCGGCAGCGAAAAGTCGTGAAGAGTCTACGGGGGGCACCAGGTGGTACTCCTGGATCTTGTAAAGCAGCGCACGATAGCTGATATTCAGTGAACGAGCCGCCGCCTTTCGATTCCAGTGCGTCTGTTCGAGTGCCTGGGCAATCGCGCTGCGCTCCGTTTCCCCTTTTGCGTTTCTTACCAGCAACTTCAGAGACGATTTTTCTTCCGCTGGGTGCGTATTCGAGAGGTGAACGCTGGGTTTCGCGTGTCCGTTTCCATTTCCGTTCCCATTCTCACCTTTACTTACGAGTCCGTGATCGGGACGCGAATGCAATTCATGCAACGCCGCGGCCTCATCGCCGTGCGCCAGAAAGCGCTTGGCAAAGTTCTCCAGTTCGCGCAGGTTGCCGGGCCACGCATACTGCTGGCATGCATCCAGCAACGTGCTGGAAAAGTGCGGTGCTGGCACGCCATAGCGCCGGGTCAGCCGGTTCATCAGGTGCCCAAGCAGCAGCGGGATCTCTTCGTGCCGCTCCCTCAGAGGTGGTACACGCAACTCGAAAACGCTCAAGCGGTAGAACAGCTCTTCCTGAATTCTCTTCTCGGTAGCGGCCAGCTCCAGGTCGCCGCTTGTGGCCGCGATGATGCGCACATCGGCCCGGATCGGGTTCTGGCCGCCGCACCGGACAAATTCTCCCGTTTCCAGCACGTTCAAAAGACGGCGCTGTACGGCGTCCGGCATGGCATCGAATTCATCCAGCAGGATCGTTCCCTTGGCACATTGCTCGAACTTTCCTAGCGTCGATTCCGGGCGCCCATCGGCAGAAGCGTGTTCGTAACCGAATAATTCATTCTCCAGCAGGTCGGAAGTGAGCACCGCGCACTGCACCCACATGAACGGGAAGCTGGAACGAATCGACAGGGAATGGATTAGCTGGGCCGCGGTCGCCTTCCCGCTGCCAGCTTCTCCGGTAATCAGCACCGGCACCTCAGTCTGCGAGAGCAATTGTGCCTGCGTACGCAACCGGCGCGTAGCTGCGCTGGCTGAGATGAAGTACAACTCTTCTCTGATTTGTTCGATTTCTGGCTGATACATGGCTATGAGTGACTAGAATGGCTAAGAATCTTGAATCGCGGACGAGGAGACTGGTGAGTGAACTACAACGACTTCTTTCGACTACGGTGTTGCTTTTCCTGAGACCTGAGACCTGCTCTTCAGACCGGCTCGACGTCGTACCCATCAATTCGCACGGCCATCGACCGCTGAATCGCATCGACGGAAACAATCAGGCTGTGGTCGCCGTTTTCAGACAAGAACACGCCTTCCACTCCGTCCATCGCTCCACCACGTATCCGCACCCGCTGCCCCACCTTTAGAAAGGGGTACGAACGCCAAGGCGCCGACTGGGTTAGAACCTTTTGTATGTTTTCGATTTGTTCATCGGGAATCGGCAGGCTCGACCCGCGAGTACCGACAAAGCCGTGCACACCGTCCACCTGGTAGACGCGTGTCCGGTCTTCTGCACTCAAACTACAGCGGACGAACACATAGCAACTGAATAGCGGCACTTCCACCTTTTTCTTGCGATCGCTCCAGCGATGTACTTGCATGGTGGTTGGCAGGAACATTTCCATGCCTTGATCGCGCAGCCGCCGCTCGACCGATTTTTCGTGACGCGCTCTGGTGTGCAGCGCGTACCAGCGCGGTTCTCCCTGCGATAACCATGGGCTTAGTCCGCCGCCCGCCTCGTAGATCTGATGGGAAATACTCATAGCTTCGCCCTCTGGGTCCCATGAAATGGGTCCGCCTGCAAACGCACGGGGGAGTAAGTCAACGCCTTCGGGGGGAGGAAAGCATCAGGAATACAAAATCAGCGGGGGGAGTTGCTTAGTTGGTGTAACACTAACGTCACTTGCAAGGGCGTGCAAGTGGTAGAACTTCTTAGGACATAGTCCCTCTATTGGACTCGGGCTGATCTTCTCATGACTAAGGTACACGGACTGGAGACATTATTCTATGGCACAGCCGTGGTATACGCTTTCGGAGGGGCGATTAGTTCGCTCTCGATTTCGACAATCGGACAAGATGATCGTCGGTATCTCATTGACATGATGATTGTTCGGGAAGTCCTGCCCGGGTTAATCGAAACGGCTGCTGGAGCCCGATCCCTTGCATTGTCGTGCAACTTGTCAAACTGGGACAAGGGTCGCGATCACCAATGCACCATTTTGCATAGGTTGCAATTCCCTTGCTTGCCGTCTCCTGACTTTAGTGATACATTCGCTAGTACAAGAGAGTCTGGCCGGGCTTTTCTTGCGTTACATTCCCCCAATCCCCCGAGGCCACTGTACATTCAGTATCTATACGGTTTTTACGAACGGAATCGCTTGAGCCCCCCACCGCTTCGTACAACCAATTTCAGGAGACCCGATGTCACCCGATGAGAACCTGGGCTCGGACTTTGTCAGCATTGTCGTTGCCGACAGCACTCGCATCCACACTCAACTCCTGGCCGATGCTCTGCGCAGCGATCACGGCCTGCAGGTGGTAGCTGAGGCCACGAATTCCGAAGAACTGTTGGCCGCCGTCACTCGTGTGCCGATCGACGTCGTTGTGATCAGTCACAATTTGGACAACCAGCCCGGACACGGTACCCAGGTGTTGCGGGAGATGCGTGCGCTCCGGCCCCAGATCAGGGGCGTCATCTTGCTGGACTCCTCCAAACCCCAGGATGTTCTGGAGTGCTTTCGCGCCGGCGCAAGGGGAATTTTTTCCAAGCAAGAGAGAATCGAGAGCCTCTGCAAGTGCATTCGGAACGTTCATGAAGGTCAGATATGGGCGCGTAGCATCGATCTCGATCATGCTCTTGAGGCTCTCGCCAACTCGCCTATGGTCCGCGCTACCAATCACCAGGGAATCGAACTCCTCTCCGTGCGCGAACGCCAGGTCATCCAGCACGTGGCCGGGGGTATGTCCAATCGCGAAATCGCTGCAGCTCTCGAGCTCAGCCCACACACGGTCAAGAATTACCTGTTCCGCATTTTTGACAAGCTGGGAGTTTCGAGTCGCACCGAGTTGCTCTATTTGACCATGAACAACTCGCAGTCCCCGCAACGAGGCGCTAACGGAGAGAGCAAAGCATTCGCTGCGATTATTGAATCCGCCGAGGCCGGTGACCCCTCGGCGCAACTCCACATGGCCGAGCATTTTTCACAGATCAAGGATGTTGAGAACAATGCAGAGGGACAAGTCCCTGGGTTCCAGGCCGCCTCTGTTTCCGCGTGCATGTGGTACCTGCTTGCAGAAAAAACCGGGACCTTGATGCTCGAACGGATCGAGACCGGCAAGAAAAACACCCGCCAGACAATGTCTCCTCAACAACTGGCAGAGGCCGAAAGCAGGGCCGCTGCGTGGTTCCGCCGTCGGCGGGGGCACTCGTCCTCCCCCGATAGCGATTCGCAGGCTGATCGAGTTACCGTTCCATCCTCTCGCGGGACGCTTCGCTCGCTCGCCGCGAAGCTCTAGCAAAGCTGGTCCGCCAGAGAGTTGTAGGGGCGTGGCTTCCGCCTGTGTCCTCCCCGTTCCCCCTGGATTCTTTAATTACCGAGGTACACCTCCCCCCATTACTCGAGGAAACGCGGCCTCGGGATTCTTAGCCTGCACGCCCAGTTCCCCTTTATTAGCAATGACTTATAGGTTTGTCCTCTTTTCCTGCTTGGGCCTGTCCTCCTTTCCCACGCTTTCGCGCCTTTCGCACAACAGTGCAGCCAAGCTAGGGGGATTTGGCCGCGCGGATCTTGGCCAGATGCCGCGCCCAGCTGGCCCTTCGCAATCTATGACGTCCGGCCGCCCTCAGTGACACTGGTTATGCCGGGGCTGAATAGTTAGGGCATCCGGTGACCAGGAAACCCCCGCCGTTGTATTAGCATGCGGCAACGGCAAAAAACTGAGGTCGCGTTGAACAGGTATCGATTGAATCGCCGTTTGGCCATCTCCCTCGGAATTGCGGCCAGCCTGCTGCTCCTTGCTGGGTGCGGAGGCCTGACCGGAGGTTCGGGTCCGGGTCCCACTGGCGCTGTCAGCGTAGCGAATGGCAGCCTGAGCTTCGGAAACGTGGCCGTCGGCAGCAGCGCGACGCTGGCTGACACGATCTCCAACAATACCTCTTCTTCGGTTACCGTCAGCTCGATTGCAGGATTGGGCTCCGGCTTCCAAGTCACCGGTATCACGCTGCCATTGGTGCTGGCTGCGGGACAAAACACTCCCTTTAATGTCACGTTCCAACCTGCCGCTCCCGGCGATCCATCCGTCACGATTGCTTTCGAAAGTCAGAATGCGCAGACCATTGTTTCGCTGGTCGCCTCCGGCAATGCGGTCGCGGCCGGTACGCTTTCGCTGAATCCGCCGCAGATTGCTTTCGGCAACGTGGCCGTTGGGTCCAGTCAGAACACCACCGTGACTCTTTCGAACAGCGGCGGCACTCTCAGTGTCAACCAGGCAACGCTGAGCGGTGCGGGCTTTGCACTGAGCAACCTCAACCTGCCGCTTACGTTGCAGCCCGGAGACACGACTCCGGCGACAGTGACGTTCGCGCCCCCTGGAAGCGGAAATTACACCGGAAGCGTGACCTTTTCCACCACCTCAGAGCAGGTAAACAGCTCGGTAGTGCTGAATCTCTCTGGCACGGGAGTTGCAGTCTCTCAAGGAACACTCTCCCCTAATCCCGCCAATCTGGCGTTCGGCAGCGTTCAGGTCGGCAGCAACAGCAGTCTCTCGGAAACCTTGACCAATACGGGCGGATCGGCTGTCACCATCTCGGCAGCAAACTTGACCGGGGCGATGTTCTCAATCAGTGGATTGAACTTACCGCTCACGCTCACTCCAAATCAAGGCATAACGTTTTCTGCGACCTTTACGCCGACCAGTGCCGGTACGGCGAGCGGAAGCCTGTCGGTGGTGTCGAACGCCTCCAACTCGCCGCTCAATATCGCTCTTTCGGGGACGGGAACGGCTGCGGGAACGTTGGCAGTCTCTCCCGCCAGTCTCAACTTTGGCAACGTGGTCGATGGAACGAGTTCGTCGCTCAACGGTAGCCTGATCGCCAGCGGCGCGTCGGTCACGGTCACATTGGCAACTCTTAACAACGGTGAGTTTGTGCTCTCCGGAATTTCGTTTCCGGTAACCATCCCTGCCGGTCAGTTCGCTCCTTTCACCGTCACTTTCACACCGCAGTCGAGTGGCGCCACTTCCGCGTTTTTGTCATTCTCGAGCAACGCATCGAATTCGCCGACCGTGCAGTCGTTGACCGGTACGGGAATCGCGCAAACTCAGCACACCGTGGACCTCACCTGGAACGCCTCCGAGAGCGCAGTCGGCTACAACATCTACCGCAGCACCGTGTCGGGTGGTCCGTACACCATGATCAACTCCTCACTCGACAGTTCGACCGCCTACACCGACAGCACGGTCGTCTCTGGCACGACCTACTATTACGTGGTCACGGCCGAGAATGCCGAATCGCAGCAGAGCGGATACTCGAATCAGGCAACAGCCGTCATTCCGAATTAGCCATCTCAGGGAATCGCGGCTCGTGCTTCGTCGGAGAACCTGCTCTCCCGGCCGCCTTGATCCACAGACGTCACAACATAAAAATAGGTACGGCCGCTGAGCACCAGGCGATCTTCATAAGGTGGGCCTGGAACTCGGGAAGCGATTCTTACGAATTGCCTGCTCGGGGCGGTAGTCCGATACACGTTGTAGCCGACAATCTGGACGCCGGGAGTTACGGGGGGTGATCGCCACGTGAGCGTGACGCTGTGGGGCTTCGCCTTGTGACAGCCTGCGAGGGCGACGCAAAGCAGAGCACATAGCGTCAGCAGAATCCGGAATGAAATGGTTCTCATGGTTGCCGATGACCGAGGACCGAAGACCGAGGACCGATTGCCTCATCGCTTGTCACCGATCGGCCGCCAACGATTGCGTTGACTATTTCAGCTGACCGCCTTGCCCGCGCGAAAGTTGCCCGACCAGAACATCGGCAATGCGTTCCCCGGCGTGTCCGTCCCAAAGCGGCGGCACAGCTCCTTTTTTCGCTTTCCCACCAAGCACTCGCGATAATTCCGTGCGCAGCTTCTCCCGATCGCGGCCCACTAATACATTAGTCCCCATGGAAACCGTAATCGGGCGCTCCGTATTCTCGCGCACCGTGAGACAAGGAACGCCTAGGTAGGTGGTCTCTTCCTGAATGCCACCCGAATCCGTAATCACGACGGTCGCGCGCGATTGCAATCCCAGAAAATCAACATAGGGCAGAGGGTCGAGCACGCGCAGTTGTCCGGCATTCAATCCAAAATCAGCAATTCGTTTGCGGGTCCGTGGATGGGCTGGAAAAACCACCGCCAAATCCCGGTTCACCTCCAGCAGCGACTCCACGATCCCCTTTAGCGTCGCGCTATCATCGACATTCGCCGGCCGGTGCAGCGTGACCAAGGCATACCGCTCCGGCAGGCCATTCGGACTGGCCTTCTGCGCCAACGGCAGCAAGCGCACGAGCGAGTCGATCATCACGTTGCCGACGCGGAAAATCTTCTCCGGAGCAATCCCCTCTCGCCGAAGATTTTCGTCTCCGTCCTCCGAGGGCGTGAACAGCAGGTCGGCAAGCTGATCGGTCACCAGGCGGTTGATCTCCTCCGGCATGGTTCGATCGAACGAACGCAATCCAGCTTCGACGTGTCCGACTCGAACGCCCAGCTTGGCACAGACCAGTACGGTGGCAACGGTTGAGTTCACATCTCCATACACGAGGACAATGTCCGGCTGGCGCTCGAGCACGACCGGCTCCAGACGGATCATGATTTCAGCCGTTTGCCTGGCATGCGTGCCTGAACCGACCGCCAGGTTCACATCGGGGGAGGGTATTCCCAGTTGCTGAAAAAACACGTCGGACATATTTACGTCGTAGTGCTGCCCGGTATGGATGAGGGTCTGCACCACGTTGTCGCGGTCCTTCAGGGCATTCAGGACAGGAGCGACTTTCATGAAGTTAGGGCGAGCTCCAACGATGTGAAAGATGTTCACAGATTCTCCAGAGAACACGAACAGCTTAATCTATTCGCGCGCAGAAGTGCTGCAATATGCGCACCGGTTTCTGTACGCACTAGGATTCCAGCCGCGCTTGCGCGGCCTGCGGCGTGGGTCGTATTATCAAAGTGCCCGACAAGAGGCGGAGTAAACGCCAGCCCGGGGTACGTGTAAGTCATTGATGGCGCTATCGTCTAGGGGTTAGGACGGAAGATTCTCAATCTTCAAACCCGGGTTCGATTCCCGGTAGCGCTACCAAC
>Ga0074044_10005320_pt1 | contig 10505 bp, 11 predicted proteins | sample BogForMeECP23OM1_FD_94443 | JGI IMG/M metagenome (GOLD analysis project Ga0074044, IMG submission 94443) | Bog forest soil microbial communities from Calvert Island, British Columbia, Canada - Bog Forest MetaG ECP23OM1 | ecosystem: Environmental > Terrestrial > Soil > Wetlands ...
GGCAAAGAGCGGGTGGGCCTCCGAGATCACGCTCTTGCCCAGGATGGTGGTCGCGATCGGCATTCCCGTCGATTCCGCAAGGCTGATCAGCTCTGACTGAAGGCGAAAGCGGTGAATCTCCACATCGGCCAGGATCACCGGCCGCCGGGCGGCGGCCAGGAGCGTCGAGGCCTCATCGAGCGCCTCGCGGAGGGCGTCGGGATCGCTGGGAGGCAACCCCTCCGGCAGCCGGTGGGGAGCAACCTGCCGCGAATGCGTCTGGTCGCGGGGCAGCTCCAGGTAAACCGGCCGCTTGTACCGCTGCGCGGCCTCGAGCACGCGATCGATCTCGCTGAATGCCGTCTCGGGCCGATCGAGAACCGCCGAGGCGACCGTGATCTTCTGGAAAACCTCGAACTGCGTGTCAAAATCCTTCACCTTGTGGTGCAAGAGCGGATTGCGCGCGCGTTCCGACATCCCCGGCGAGCCGGAGAGGACGATCACGGGCGACTTCTCGGCGTAAGCGCCGGCGATGCTGTTACAGGTGCTCAAACCACCCACGCAGTAGGTGACGCATACGCAGCCCAGACCGTGAATCCGGGCATAGGCATCCGCGGCAAACCCGGCGGAGTCCTCGCGGGTCATCCCCACCAGGCGGATCGGGCTTTGCTCCAGCAGCCTGTACAGGCCTAGCACATAGTCACCTGGAATCCCAAAGACATGCTCGACCCCGCACGCGGCAAGCCGGTCGATCAGATACTGGCCGACCGTCATCAGCGGGGAAGCTGCCTCGGATTCACCCTTGGTCAGACCGTCTCGAGTCGGTTTCAAGGCCGTCGGACTCGACATCAAAGGACTCCTTGTTGGTTCCCTGGGGGAGCAATGAGCCGGACACGCTTGGTGCTGTTCCAGCGCGGCAAGGGGCCGATGGCCGATGGGGGAACCGGCCTCGCGTACACGTAGACCCAGACCTGCCGGCCCGCGCGGGTCGTTGCCTCCACGCGCCGGTACAGTCCCTCGCCAACCCCCTCGTAAGAGTCCAGGCTGCCGGTGAGCTGGTCCAGCGAGACCGGACGGATATAGCCTTCCACCCAGCCGGCATCCTGGTCGTCATGATCAACCAGGGCAGGGTAGGGCCCCAGGTCATAAAGCCGCCCCCGGACGGCGTCGGCCATCCAGCCTTCCTGACTTGCAACGTCCGGAGTTTCAGGAGCCAACGTGCCATAGGCAAACAAAAGGTGCATCCTCACGCCTCACAGTTTGGAATTCAACGAGGTCCGGGACTCTCGAATCGCTCGTTTCCCTGACTCATGCCGGCACCCTGGGCCCGATCAGCCGGCCCAGGTCGTGGAAGAGCGACTCGAGGACCAGGGGCATGTAAAGGTTGCGCTGTAAATGATACGTCGCCTCGAGACAACGGTCAGCCAGAACGAACACGTCTTCGGGTTCCAGGCGCTCGGCCAGGGCTTGGGCGGCCCGGCGATCGGCCGGGTCAGGGCAAGGGGCCGACAGCCCGGCCGTCTGCCAGAGCACCCCACGGAAGAGCCGGGCCAGCTCGCCCACCAGCAGGCCGGCGCGGCGCCTCTGGTCCACGGTCTCCTTGCCGGCCAGTTTGACGAATGCACCCACCCGCCCGGCGAGCTCGGAGGGGTCGAAGCCCTGCTCGGCCGAGATCTCGTCGATCAGCTCGCGGCGAAATCGTTCCAGCTCGGGGTCGGCCAGGCCGGTCGCGCGGCTCACGCTGCCCTCACCGAGGGCCGCCAGCCGGGCGGCGGCGTCCGCATCGCCGGCCACGCCGCGTTCCAGGAGCAGCTCGGCCAGAGCGGGCTGGGGAAGCGGTTCGAAGCGGAGGATCTGGCAGCGCGACACGATCGTCTCGAGCTGGAGCTCGGCCGAGCTGCCGATCAAGATCAGGACCGCGCCCGGGGGTGGCTCCTCCAGCGTTTTCAAGAACGCATTGGCCGCCTCGTCGTTCATGTCGTCCACGTCGTCGACGATTGCCACTTTCCTGGTTCCTCGGCCTGGCTTCAAGCTGAACTCCGCGCACAGGTCACGGATGACCCGGATGGGCAACTCTTGCCGGTCTTCCGGCCGAGCGACTTCGAGCAGGTCGGGGTGAGTGCCGGCCGCGGCCTGAACGCAGCCCGGACAGGCCTCGCAGGGATCAAGCAGGGCCTCCGGGTTGCGCTCGCAAAGCAAGGCCTGGGCGAGCTTGCGCGCGAAAGTGCGCTTGCCCACGCCGTCGGGACCGACGAACAGGAAGGCATGCGGAAGCCGCCCGTTCCGCAGGTTCGACCGCAGCAACGCGACGATCCGGTCATGTCCGCGGACCGAGTGCCAGGACACGCTGTACCTCGCTCTTGATCTGGTGAAACACGGCGTCCGGATCGCCCAGGGCATCGATCAATACCAAAGGCGCGGGGTAATACGGGCAAAGCCCACCCGGGCCATCATGTGCGCGTGCCGCGGCGACGAACCCAGCGTGGACCTGACGCTGATACTCGGCGGGGCGATCCTCGATCCGGTCGCGTGCGGGGCCGACGCGGGCTCGTGCTGCCTCGGCAGAGACGTCCAGCACCAGGGTGAGGTCAGGCAGCAGCCCCGCCGTCGCCACCTGTCCGACTCGCCAGAGGTCCTCGACCGCAAGCCCGCCGGCGAAGCCTTGATAGACAATGTTGGAGAGCAGGAAGCGGTCCGAGATCACGACGCGGCCGGCTGCCAGTGAATGCCGGATCACCTCATCAACGAGCTGTGCCCGGCTGGCCATGTAAATCAGCATTTCGGACCGGATCGACGGGTGGACTGCGTCGCGATCGAGCACGATCTCTCGCAGCCGGTCGCCCACCTCGGTGCTGCCTGGATCGCGGCACGAAACCACGTCGAATCCGTCCCCGCGCAGCCAGGCCGCCAGCCTCGCGGCCTGTGTCGTCTTGCCCCCCCCGTCGGGACCTTCCAGGGCAAGAAAGAGCCCCGGATGAGGGTGCGGGCGTGGCGGTTCGGGAATGGATTCCTCGGGCATCGCGGCGGTTCTCCTTTGGAACCACCATCATAGCGGAGCCGGCCACGATCCGGGTAGGGTGGAACCTGCGGGACTCGAGACTCTGCTTCCCCCCAGGCTCGTTCCCTGGTCCGGTTCGTGGTACTTTGAAGCAAGCGTCGCCGCGCGGTCCTTCTTGTTTCTGGCGATCATGGTTCGCGGGGCTGTCATGGGGCTGCGATATGGATAACGAAATGATGGGCAGGGTTCTTGTCACCGTACGGGTTGAAAACCTGGAGGACCTTTACAGGGTTGGCCAGGGAGCGATACAGAGCGATGAGGTGCGCCGCGTGGAGGTCAGCGACGCACTCGTTGACACCGGCGCGACCATGCTCTCGATGCCGGGCCGACTGATCCGGCACCTCGGGCTCGCACCGCTGCGGATCCGACAGGCACGCACCAGCGTCGGAACGGTGCCCGTCCAGGTGTACGGGACAGTGCGCCTGACGATCCAGGGACGCGACTGCCCGAGCGACGTGACGGAACTACCCGATAACTGCCCCGTGCTGATCGGCCAGGTGCCCCTGGAACTGCTCGACTTCGTTGTCGATCCGGCCGGAGGGAGGCTGATCGGCAACCCCGAGCATGGCGGTGAGCACGTCCTGGAACTTTATTAGGGCGGACCTGGATCCTCCCGTTCGGGCGATCACGGAGATCTACTTCCGCAGCCAGGCGTCGGCCTCGGCGAACACCTGGCGGATCTTGGTGTGGTAGAGGAGCTCGTTGATCTGTTCGAAAGTTCCCCAGTGGAACCACTGGCCATGGGGGTCTTCCATGTGCTCCGCGGAGCGGGTGGGGTGGGCGGAGTTACCCACCTCGGCGAGGTAGTAGACGACGGTCTTGACAACCTTGCGCCCCCGGCGGATGTAGGTGTAGGAGAGGCTGCGCTCGAAGCCGTCCAGGAACGACCAGTCCACGAGGCCCGTCTCTTCCTGGAACTCGCGGGCGGCCGTTTGATGGCTCGACTCGCCCTGTTCGACACCGCCTTTGGGGAATTCCCACTTGGCGCGCGGATTACGAACGGAGGCCGAGTGGAGGACCAGGTACAAGAGTCCTCGGTCTCCCTCCCGGCGGAACGGGATGACGCCGGCGGATCGCTCGTGAAAGGTGGTCATGTGGGGCGATGACCTGACCGCCGGGGCCGGTCACGCGGGTCGCGGTCGTGATCGTGATCGTCGCTGCCTGGATCCGGTTCGTCCTTGGATTCGTCGTCGCTATCCTCGTCAAGCACCGCGATGCAGCCCAGCATGGCCCCGGGAAGGAGCGGATCGTCCTCCCAAAAGCGGATCTCGACCAGGCGTCCGGTCGCCGGCGCGGGGACATCGAAGGTCGCGGGCCCAACCAGTACTTCGACCAGCCGCTCCCCTTCCCAAACAGTCTCCCCCCGGGCGGCAAACCAGTAGCTCACGACGATCGGCGTGTCCGGACCGGTCCCCAGGTCGGGCAGGATCACTGCCGCCTTACGCATGGTGAACCCCGTCACGTCTGTGTACTGATCGTCGATTTTGAAGCGGTGAACCCTCCCAAACGGAACGACTCACCACTCCCATCAGCTTCCAGATTAGCTTGGCCCATCCTCTTTGGCCAGATTGATTTGAAGGGTTCAGAGCCGCCGTTCGGCCGGCTTCGTAGCAGGGCGCCGGGCCATGGCCCCAACTGGCTCGCGAGGAATCAGTTGGAGCACGACGTAGGCATCACGCAGCCAATCTTCTTCCGGCTTGCCCGGCTGGATGACATACGTCTCGGTTCGCCCCACCCGAAACGAGCGTTCCACCGCCGCCAACCACCGGTCGAAGGCCGGGATTCCCGCCGGCAGGTGATCGAAAGCAACCAGCCGCAACGGCCTGTCCTCGGAATAGAGCGCAGGATCAAGATTGACCGGTCTCCGCTGGCGGTGCCGCTCAGAGAACTTCCGCTGGTGAAACAGGTACACAGCCGACATGCCGGCCCGCCAGAGACGGGGACGAAATGAGAGCCCCATGTCGGACTTCAGGCAGGCCAGCTCGCCGCTGCCGGTTTGCTCGGCCCAGAACCAGCGCGCAAAGTCGCGCGTCCGGAGATCGTCGGCCACCCGATAGGGTTTCACCAGGTCTCGAACCATCAAGCCGCCGCCCAGGAGTGCCAGGCCTGCCAGGATTCCCAGGAGCGCCCGCGGCTGCACCTCCAGTCGGCGAATGCGGGAGAGAAATTGCGTCAGTCCAAGCCCCATGAGTAGACAGATCGAAGGCGCCGCGTACAGCATGATCCGGGGGGCGCCGCCATAGGGATAGCGTCCCAGAAAGGCCGCGATCAGGCCCAGACCGAAGGGGGCGACCAGAATGGCCAGTGTCGTTTTCTGCTTGCGTCGGTGCAGCGCCAGGCAGCCCGCGAGCACGCAGAGGAGGGTCAAAGAGCTGGCACCGTGCCGGTCGCCGACCGGGTAGGACATCATCGAACCGGCGTGGACGTCCACAAGCCAGAGAGGCACCGCCCAGGGACGATCGAGCGGAGGAAAGGCGTAAGCCCAGCACCCATTGCGGTAATCATTGCGCATAGCTTCCGCCTGAAACACCGTACAGGCGAAGTAGACGGCCAGGAATGAAGCGACCAGGACGAGGTTGTAGATAATGCAGCCGAAACGAACCGGCCGTTGACTTGACCTCAAAGCCGAAGGCGCCAGCGCAAGGCTGACACCCCCCGCCACGAATACGGCGGGATAGGAAATGGCAACCAGGATCGGTACCGATGCCGTCAGTGCCCACCACCACCGGCTGGAGTGCGGCGATCTCATCCATTCGACGGCAAGGGCCAGCAGGATGAGTGCGGCCAGCAGATCCGAGGCGTACGGCTTGATCTCGGCACCATGGCGGATCGGGTAAAACGAAACTGCAAGAACCGCGACTGCCAGAAGTTGCGGCGTCCCGCCGAGCAACCGGCCGGCGACGTGGCGGAGCAGCGGAAGGCACAGGACGCTACAGATTGTCGGAAACAGGCGGAGGGCCGGCTCAGAGTATCCCAGCCACGTCACTGCCGTCCGCTCGATCGCCAGAAAGAGCCAGGGGGCGACCTGGCCATAATCCAGCGGCCGCAGCAGATCGAGGTAATCTCGGTCCCAGAAGTTGACAGCCAGGAAGGCCTCGTCGTGCCAGATCGGATAGTTCACGAAATAGCGCACCAACCGCACCGCGATGCCCAGGCCCACGAAGAACCAGGTGGCGCGGACCACCCATGCCGGCTCTGCCGGCTCGGCAAAGGACAGCGGCCGAAACGCGGTCAGCTTCTTGTCGGTGCTCGCGTACTCCTCGGCCTCCATGCCTCCATCCCCTCGGCACTACCATGGTTGATAACCAGCTCGGGACCAGCCTGTTTCCAGGATCGCCGGCCGAGAAAACAAAACCTCTCGGTTACCAGGGCCAAACGCCGCTCAGCGTCGCTGCCGTTCTCCTGGCTGCTGCACGGCAATCACTTCGGGAGATTCAGCGGGACGGGGAACGAACTCGAGAATTCGCCACTGCTCGGTCGCCGGTCGTCCCTCTCCGAGTGTCACCGGTATGTGATAGACCTTTGTCTCTTTGAGAACAAGGTTCCTTTCCATTCGGGCCTGCCAATCCCGGACGGACGGGTTCTCGGGCGACTCCTCAAACAAGACGTAGCGCAGCGGGCGATCGATCGGGATTTCTCGGTCACGACGCAGAACTGCACCCCGGCGATCCGGGGAATATATCATCTGGTTGCAGAGATACCAGGCTTTTCGACCGAACCAGGTTCCGCGGCGCTCGATGCCGCAATCAAGGTCGAAACAGGCCAGTTCCGCATCCTCGGCCTGGTTGACCCAGAACCAACGCGCGAATTCACGCGTCTGATGGTCATAAAGCATTCGGTACGGGACAAGTGAGCTGACGACCTGGGGCACAATCCCGCAAACGACCAAACACAACATGGCAACCATAAGGAGTTTGCGACGCAGGGTCGGAGGTCGAACCCAACCCAGCACGATCGCCGCGCCCTGGCCGCTCAGAAGGCAGATACTGGGGGCGACGAACTGCATCAAACGTGCCTCGGATCCATACGGATAGCGATGGAGCGATGCAGCAAGAAAGGCGAGTGCAAAGGGAGCGAGCAAACACGCGACCATCGCCCCATGACCCCTGCGCGTCATTCCGACCACTCCGATCAGAAAGGCGAGCGAGGTCGCGGTGCTTCCTCCTCGAGATCCACCGCCGGGGTATGCGAAACCACTTCCGGTATGAGCCGAGATCAACCATCCCGTCAGCCGCGGGAAATCTGTAAGCGGAGGGAACGAGGCGGACCAGTAGCGTCTCAAGCCGTCGATGGCCCTGGCGCTCTGGCCATGAGTGACCAGCAGGTAGAGCATTGTGAACGAGACGATCAGGGCGATTCCAAATGTGCTGAATGCAACGAGATTCCGCCGGCTTGCATGCTTCCAGACCGGATACACGAGCCCCAGGCCGACGCCTCCCGCGACGAAGACCGCGGCATTGGAGAGCGAGAGACACAGCGGCACGGCCCCGGCCAGTGCCCACATCCAGCGCACCTGCTGCGGTCTTCGCAACCACTCCACGGCGAGCACCAGCAAGAGGATTGCGACCAGGAGGTCAGAGGCGTAGGGCTTGGCCTCGGATGCATGGCGAATCGGATGCACGCTGACCGCGAAAATCCCGACCGCCAGCAAAAGGGGGATCGAATCGTTTCCGAAAACTCGCCTTGCCAGGTGCCAGAAGAGAAACACGCTCGCCAACCCGCAGACGAGTGGAAAGAATCGCAGGGACCATTCGGAGAATCCCCCCAGGTCGATGATGAATCGTTGCGCCCAGAGGAACAAAGGCGGGGCGATCTGCCCATTATCCAAAGGCTCGAGAAGCTCTCGATATCGGCGATCAATGAAGTTGACCGACAAGAAGCACTCATCGGACCAGAGCGGTAAATTCTGTGCGTAACGGATGATACGAAAAACACATCCGAGGACCAGGAATGATGCGATTGCCGTCTGTTTGGACCGCAAGTCAGCTCGCATACCGAGGAATCCGGACTGCCAATCCCCTGGCATGAGGTTGTCCTGGACCCTGGAGGCTCGGGGCCGCTCCACCGGCCATGCCATCATCGGGTGACTCAATTCGTCGTTCCCCGTATCGCCCGGACTCCGTTCCTTCACTCTCCTCTCTCATCGTCCTTGATGTCCCGCTCCTTCAACAAAATGGAGTGTGTATAGACCGGGGACATGGGTGGCGCGCGTTCGGAGACATGGGTAACACTTTTTCTCTTTGGTAAAGTGGGCCTCGAAAGGAGATGGCGGACCGGTCGTCAACGGAAGGGGCCGACTCAGCTCCCCCGACACGTGAGACGGCCGAGCCAAAAGCGAAGGCCGGGCCGAAACCGGATGCGAAGGCCCAGGCGCCCGACAAGCTCGCCGCGAAGGCCGCGACGACCCTTCGGCTGGCACAGAACCTGGAAAAAACCGGCAAGTCCGCAGCCGCCCTGAAATCTTGCAAACAGATCGTCAAAGATTATCCCAAGACGGCAACGGCCCGTATTGCCGCCGAGCGGATCAAGGCGCTTGAGAGCCAGTGATTGCCTGGACGCGGTCAGGGCAGAATATCATTCAAAGCGATGGTGGAGAGCTGGTTACCCCCGATGTCGATCGGGATCGACTCGCCGGCATGATAGTTCTGACGGGACTGGTAGCCTGAGGGGCTCGGGTCGGAGTAGACCTCGACCTGGCGATCGACCAGGTTCACGATCCAGTAGACCGGGATGCCGCCGGCCGCGTAGATGGCCGCCTGCTTGCGATCCTCGCCCAAGCTGGAGTCCGAGATGTCGACCACCAAGGCGATGTCGGTAGGCTCCGGGCTTCGTTGGAGGTAATCTCGGATGCTTCCCCGGGCCACACACCGGTCCGGCTCCGGCTTGCTGGCCTGGCTCGGGATTCGGATCGGTTTGGCTGCGCGCACGTGCCATCCGGCTGGGATCGTTCGGCCCAGCGCGTCGCCACACAGTTCATCGGCCGTGGCGTGGAGATCATTCCGGGTCATCTTGGCCACAAGGAACCCGTTGATGAGATGAAACCGCTCTCGCCCGCTGAAGACACCAGAGGCCACCATGGCCTCGTACTGATCGAGGGTCAAACGATAGAGCGGCCATGGGATCCACCCTGGGTCCGCCAGTGACTTCATCGGCTCGCTTGGTGTGATCGTGGACATGCGGTTGCTCCCGAGGAATACGGTTGCACCATGATCCTATCACAACACGGCCATTCCATGTACTTTCTCAGATCCGCTCCTCGATCAGGACGGGCATGCGGGTGGATCGGGTCATGATCTGGTAATAGTGGCTGGCCGGCTCGCAGATCATGTAGACGATGGCCGCGCCATGCTCGTCGGGGACGAGAATTCCCCGGATCCCCTGGCGAATCCGGAACCAGACCCCGTGATCGAAGCCGAGGGAGGCGGGGATGTCCACGAAGGAGGCCTCCAGGTTGCGCCAGTATCCCTCCTCGATCGTCGTCTGCCAGGTCCAGCCGGTTGCGGGCAGGAACTGGCTCTGGCCCCGGCCATTGCCCCAGCGCACGATCTGGAGCCGCCCATCACGCCAGATCGGCAGCCGGGGCCGGTGGTCGCGATAGAAAAAGCGGACTTCGCGCTCGCCTCCACGCTCGTAAGCGCGGCGATCGAGCCCGTTTCGTGCAATCAGCTCCGTGGGCAGCTCGCTCCATGCCAGGGCAATTCCGACACACATGGGTGGGGATAGTGGGGAGTGGCCAGTGGCCAGTGGTCAGTGAAGAAACTCGAGAAGAGGCGGCGGTCTCCGGCGGAGAAACCGAAAGACCGACGATCTGCCTTTTTCTGGCCACTGGCCACTGGTCACTGGTCACTTATCACTCTTCACTGGCCACTAGCCACCATTCAAAAACATATCTTTCCTCGAATATCACAAATATCATAAGCATTGGCGACGTCGCGGTAGATGGCAGGCAGGTGGAGCGTGGCGGCGCTACGGAGGGCGAACCGGCCATGGCGGTCGTTGACCTGCTCCTTGAGCAGGGCGACGGCCTCGGCCCTGGCCCGCTGCTGGGGCGGGTCGAAGAGGTCCAGCGCGTGCTGGCCGCGGGCGGAAAGGTCCTCGGCGATCAGGTGCATGTGGCTGGCCTGGACGCCGGGCAGCCACGCCTTGCGCAGACAGGGGCGGGCCGCCTCGAGCAAGAGGTCGAACCGATCGCTGGGAACCGGCAACGCTCTCTGGCCGACGCCGGCATGGCCGGTCTTGTACTGGATGGCGACCGTCAGCTTGCCCGTGGTCACGCCGTGGAACCGCAACTCCTCGATCAGCCGCTCGAGATTGCGGACCAGCCAGGCGTAGAGGACCACCGGCTTGGCGGTCGATTCGCCAAAGCTTCCCCCCCGCGACAGCACCTTGTGCGCGGGGCGCCGGGTGTGGATCGCCTGCACCGCGTCGCCATTGAGCTCCCACCAGAGGGCCTCGCCCGTGGCGGTCA
>Ga0074044_10005321_pt1 | contig 10504 bp, 8 predicted proteins | sample BogForMeECP23OM1_FD_94443 | JGI IMG/M metagenome (GOLD analysis project Ga0074044, IMG submission 94443) | Bog forest soil microbial communities from Calvert Island, British Columbia, Canada - Bog Forest MetaG ECP23OM1 | ecosystem: Environmental > Terrestrial > Soil > Wetlands ...
AATCCGCGCCGGACGGGGGGCGTCGCGGGCCGCGGCGGCGGCTCCTCGAACCCGAAGCCGTGATCCTGAGGGTTGAACGACGCCATCGGCGGGGCTCTCCTGCGGTGCCTGGAAGGGTGCGCCAAGCTCGCCTGGCCCTCCAGAGCCGCTGGCACGGTAAGGAATGACAACGCCAGGTTGGTCGCTGCCCAGGACAGATCATTGTGGACACTCCTGGAGCTGAAATCAACCCGCGGCAATGACCCCGCGCGATCTGCGGCATAGGAAGGAAGGCCAGCCCGAATGCTGAAATCCCCTGGTCAGCAACCCTCGAAGCCACTACACTACCGCGACTACAGCCGTGGCCGCGACAAGGACCATGCAGGAGTAGACGTGCGCGGCCCCTCGCATCGCTCAACCGGATGGATCCATGGAGCTGGCTGATGCATCGTTTGCTGAATTCCCGCCGGGTGGAGCTTCTTCTCGGCTCCCTGTTGCTCTCCACCTTCCTGGCCGCCAACCTGGGCACGTCGTCACGCAGCCCCGTGATCTGGCAGGACGAGGTCATGTTCACTGACCCGGCCGCCAATCTTTACTTCGGCCAGGGGTTTACCACGTCGGCCTGGTTTCAAAGCCGCGACACGCTGTTCGCGGGCAACAGTCCGCTCTACTCGCTTTGCCTCTACCCGTGGATTCGTGTTTTCGGCTTTGATGTGGTCTCGGTTCGCGGGCTGAACTACGTGCTCATCCTGGCCGTGGCCGCGATCTGCTTGCTGGCCCTGGACCGGCTAGGCCTGGTGCGGTCCACGGTGCCCAGGCTTGTCTTTGCGCTCCTGGTCCTCTGCGGCGACGGCGTGACCTACTCCTACCGCAGCGGCCGCTACGACTGTCTGGGAATGCTGCTCGTCTCGGGCCTGTTTCTCACGTTCACGTCGCGGCCGGCCAGGACAAGGACGGGGGGCTTGTTCGTCCTTGCCGCGTTGGTACCCTGGGCCGGGCTTCAATTGCTGCCCTACCTGGCACTGCTCGGCCTGCTGGTCTTGTTGCTCCGCGGCAAAGCCGCGGTCGCCGACTTGCTGACGGTCGGTCTGGGATGTCTCGCCGGAGTCGTCTGCCTGGCCGCGTTCTTGCTCGAAAACGGCGTGTGGCATGAGTTTCTGAAATCGGTGTCGATCCTTTCCGGCACCAGGCGATCGATCGCGGATCGCCTGGCCACGGCCCTCGTCGCGCCGTTCACCGAGCCTAGCAGCATCCTGTTGCTGGCGGCACTGGGGCTGATCCTGGTCTCGGCGCTCCGGCGCGGCGACTACCGGCTTCGATCTCCGCTGGCTGCCGGCTTGCTGGCGGGAGTGTTCGTCCCGTGCTTCCTGGCCCTCGCCGGCAAGTACGCCCGCTACTACTGCTGGATGGCGTTCATCCCGATGGCCGCCGCCGCCGCCGCCGAACTCCAGAGCGGCCGGGCGTGGCCGGTCCGCAAGCTGGTCATGCCGCTGTTGCTGCTGGCCTGTGCCGCTGGGCTTCCCGCCAGGCTGGCAGTCACCTGCCGCGAGTGGGGGCTGAGGGATCCCGGGCCCGTCGACCAGATCGTCGCCGAGCAGGTCAGGCCGACCGACTGGGTCTACAGCGAATACGAGGCCTACTATCCAGCCAAGAAAACCGCCGCCGTCCTCTTCCTGCCGCCCTATGCCGGACTGATTCCCGGCATGAAGGGGCGGCAGCCGGCACTCTCGGCGGCCGAGCGCGAGCGTGTCGACCTGCTGATCCTCAAACCCTCGACCGAACAAGAGACCTTACAGTTCTTCGCCGGCCGCTGGTCGCCGGTCGGACACTACACCGCGGCCGGCAGCACGCGCGGGCACATCGCCGCTGTCCTGGGGAGAGGATCTCCACCTTATGAGATCCGCGTGTTCCGCCGGCAGCCCGCCGCGGTTGCCCTGGCCCGGTAGCTCACGCTGCCGGTCAGGCGCCGGCTCACTCGGCGAAGAGCTGGATCTTCGAGTAGATGACCAGCACGCAGGAGGCGACCCAGAGCGCTCCCGTGCCGAGGATAAAGCGGTCCGTGACCAGCAGCTTCTCGGGAGCCTCACCCTCGCCGTCGACCGTGACCAGCAGCAGGTAACGGGAAACCCCGTAGGTGACCAGCGGCACGGTCACCACGAGCGAGGCATTTCCCCGGTGCCCGGTGACCGTGTAGAGCGCATAGCAGAGGATCGCCAGGGTGGCCGTCATCCCCAGCATGAGGTCGAGATAGCCGATCCGGTACTTGGAGAGCACGGGGCGGCGAAACGGCTCGGCATCGCCCATCAGGTGCATCTCCCCTCGCCGCTTGGCGAAGCCCAGGAACAGGGCGAGGAAGAACATGCACAGAACGATCCACGACGTCGGCTTGACCTCGATGGCGTAAACCCCGTGCAGCACGCGGAGCACGAAGCCGAAGGCGATGATCAGCACGTCCAGCAGGACAGTGTGTTTGAGACGCAGCGAATACGCCACGTTGATCGCCAGGTAAAGTGCCAGCACCATGAGGCAGATCGGTGCCAGCCGGATCGTCGTCCCGAGCGCTCCGACCGCCAGCAGACCGGACGCCCCCAGCGCCCACGAAACCGGAACCGCGCCCGAGGCGATGGGCCGGTCTCGCTTCGAGGGATTGAGCCGATCCAGTCGCCGATCCACGACGTCGTTGAGCAAGTAAACGGCCGATGCCGCCAGGCAGAACCCCGCGAACGCCAAAATCGACTCGACGATCGCCGCCGGTTCGAACATCCGGCCCGAAAAGACGAGACCGGCGAAACAGGCAAAGTTCTTGATCCACTGCCGGGGCCGTGCTGCCTGGGCCAGTGCGATCAGGCTGCGAACCCCGACGCCAGGCTTGGGAAGGATTGCGACTGCCGAAAGGTTGGCGTCCATGCCATTGACTCCGTGGTGATACTGCAAGAACGATCCGCACTGCGTCAATCCCGACCGGCCCGCGGGGCACAACCAGTGCTGGCTCGGGAAGCCAGCGGGAGCTTCCTCGGGCACCGGCCATCCGTTATTCGCGCCGTACTATATCGCATGCCCCGGTCCAGGACAACGCGACCTGCGGCCGTTCGGAGGAGTCCAAGTACTCGGCATCGAGCCACTGGCCGGGCACCTCCTCGCGGGGGTATCCTGATGTCAGGTTGCCGCTGATGCCAGCCTCGCTATCTGTGCCTGAATCCGTTGCAATTGCCCATCTGAAATTCCGAGAACGCTTTGCGCCAACGCGCATCAGCGTTACCAGAAGCTTCACCAGGACGTCGAAGAGTTGCTCCGGGCCGGCTCCACAGCCACTCCTCGGCAGCTCGACCCTGCACAGCCAGACGCGCGAGGCATCGGGTGTGGACAACAGAATCGTGGATGTCTGAATCGCACCATCCGGCCCCGGGGTGTGACGTCTACGACGCCGGGGGTTCTGCCGGAGCTCGGCCTCCTCTCACGACTGACTCGGTCGTGGATGGCCGAGCCCCTGCACATCCGGTAGAATACGGGTAGCTCTAGAAGGACCTGAAGCCATGACCCGGTACGTCTTTTCCTCGGTCACCCGGATCTCCGACCTGCCGCAGGGCGACTTCTCGGTCGAGCCGCTCCCGCGCGGGGCGTGGGAGATCGGTGATTACGTCGTCGGCCAGGTCAAAGGGGGCGCCGGCGAGGACCTTACCATCGAGCTGCCCAATGGGCGGATGATCGAGGCGGACGAGTCCGACTTGGTCGTCGGGGCCTTCGGCAAGCGCCATGCCACGCTGGACGCGACCGGCGACTGGGAAGCCATTGGCCCTGACGGGCTGTTTCACGCCTTGACAGAGGGAGGCTTGTTCGGGAAATGCCTCTCGCGGTCGCCCTACGTCAAGCCCCTCATGTCGCTTGACTACCGCGGACACGTGCTGCGGAACAGTACGAAGGTCCGGATGCAGGACTGCGCGGCCCGCGCGGCGGGCCCAGCCTTCACTACACCCATCGTGCTTTTGATCGGCTCCTCCATGTCCGCGGGCAAGACCACGACGGCGAAAATCATCATCCGCCTCCTCAAGTCGTCGGGCCGCCGCGTCCTCGCCGCCAAGCTGAATGGCGCCGGCCGATACCACGACGTGCTCACCATGGCCGACGCCGGCGCCGATGCCATCTTCGATTTCGTCGACGCCGGACTGCCCTCGACAGTGTGCTCCGCGGAGGACTATCGCCGGGCACTGAGGCCCCTCCTGTCAAGGATGGCCACGGTTGCCGCGGATGTGGCGGTGATCGAGATCGGCGCCTCGCCCCTTGAGCCCTACAATGGCGCGGTGACGATCAAGGAGATCGGCCGGAATGTGCGCGTGACGATCCTCTGCGCCTCCGACCCCTACGCGGTTCTGGGCGTCATGTCGGCGTTCGAGGTCCAGCCCGATCTGGTGACGGGCATCGTGGCGAACACCGGCGCCGGCAGGGAACTTGTCGAGAAGCTGAGCGGCGTCCGGGCGCTCAACCTCAAGGACCCGTCGGCGCTACCTGAGCTGATGGCGATGCTCCGAAAGAAGCTCTGGGGAGAAGGCCCCTCCGCTTACTCGCCCTGGGTGATCTGGACGGGGTTGTGAGCGGAGACGGGTGCCGGGGACACTTGCTCAGCCGCGGAAGAGGAGCGCAGTAGGGGCCAGCGGCCAGCGTCATGATGGTCAAACGCACCCAGCATGAACTCGCTCGTCCAGTAACCGGAGGAGATTGTGGGTGGCCCCTTCCGCTCTCCTGCCCCAGGAAGTCCAATGCGTGCATAGGTTATCTTTGCTGGTTATAATCCATACCTAGCTCTTGCAACAGGGGGGAGTGGTGGAAGGTGGAAACCGAGCGAGCGAAGCGGCTTGCGAATTTCGTCTCATGGGTTGGGGCGAACATCAAAGGAGATGAGAAGGGAGAGGCCCAAGTCTTCTTGGACCGGTTCTTCCAGGCTTTCGGGCATGCCGGGTTGAAAGAGGCCGGCGCGGCGCTGGAAGAGCGGATCAAGAAGAGCGATGGGAAGGGGACTGCGTTTGCGGATCTGGTCTGGAAGCCGGTCGTTCTCGTCGAGATGAAGAAACGCGGGGAGGACCTGACCCGGCACTATCGGCAAGCTTTCGATTACTGGACCCGCCTCATGCCGGGACGGTCCCGGTATGTCATCCTCTGCAACTTCGATGAGTTCTGGGTTTACGACTTCGACACCCAGATGGACGCCCCCGTCGATCGGGTCAAGGTTGCCGAGTTGGAGACTCGATGGGGAGCGCTGGGGTTCCTGTTCCCGAAACCGCTGGTCCCGATCTTCGGCAACGATCAAGTCGCCGTCACGAGGAAGGCCGCGGATCAACTGGCGGATTGCTTCAACCTGATGGTGCATCCAAGCCGGCCGGGAGGGCCCGTCGACCGCCCTGTGGCCCAGCGCTTCGTTCTCCAGATGTTGGTTGCCCTGTTCGCCGAGGACATCGGGATGTTACCCCGTTACCTCGTCGACCATCTGTTACAGGGATGTAAGACAAAGCAAGACTCTCGAGACCTGATCGGCGGTCTGTTCGAGGCGATGAACACCCGGGAGCCCGAAAAAGGTGTCAGAGCCAGAAAAGGTGTCAGGAACCGAAAACGGTTTTCTTCCAACAATTTGCCCGAAATTGGTTCCCGACAACTTATCTGCCCGCGGGTCCGTTGCAGCTTCGAGACATGAAGCTCGTCCGGCCAGCATCACCGCGGATCGCTTCCGCCGCCGATCGCGCGCGAATGATGTAAAGCCGGACGAGTCTCAAGGCCCCCGAGATACAGCACCCGACCGCTAAGGGCAATGCTCCGATCGCAACGCTCAAGAGGGCGGCGACGAGGCGATCGGTCGGCGTCATGGCGGCCGATGCGAAGATCGAGGGCAAGACCAACGCGAGGAAGGAGATCGGCGCCGTCAGTAGGAAGATCCAGACCCCCTCCCGAGCCGTGACTGGAAAGCCACGGTCACGTCTCCACTTCCCGTACCGATAGCACATGAAGACGACCAAGATGGCATAGAAGGCGGGCCAGAGCTCGAGGAAGGCGGGCCAGAGCTTGAACATGTATCATCCCCCGTTTCCGGTCCGACGCCGCTTAGCAGGCGGCGAGTCAGGCGGCACAGTGACCGTCAACTTTGATCTCCAGTTCAGACGTTACACCGCCGATTCGACGTAAGTCCAAGAACATCGTATCAGAAAAGGGCGATTTGTGGGAGATATTCACCCTTTACACTCCCCGTGGCGTCGGCTTTCGTGAGTGCCTGGCGAGGCGCGGCCCGAGTCGCTGAGCAGAACGAAGATCGGGCGTGCGGATGGCCCTGTCCGGTGACACTGGTGGACCGGTAGGAGTGGTGGTCGATCCTGGACTCGACCGAGACGGGGGTGATGAAAAGCTGGGGTTGCATGTTCCTGTTCCAAGGCGGGTTCCGCTGCCGTTTCGTTGCGCGAAAGCGACGGAATCGCCAGAGCGCGCGTTTTGCCAGCCGCGGAGCGGCGGAAGTTCATAGCCTGGTGGCGTGAGCCCCAGGGAAGGTGAAATCGAGAGGCAACCACCAGCTTTGTTGAATTGAGCCCCCAACGGGGGCGACAGATGAACGGGAGCCGGACGATCGCCGGGTCGCGATCAGACACCGCCAGGCCGGCTCCCTCTGCCGCCCCCTTCGGGGCTCGGGGTCGTCGCTGGTCGGGCCGGGATTCCTGGGGCTGACGCCCCCAGGCTATGAACTGTCGCTCCTTCGGAGCTTGAGAAATTGTCGAGGCCGCCCGGGCCCAAGACGTGCGCACACGAAGGAAAACCGCTCGAGCGGTCCCGCAAACCACTGGAGAAGAGCTACCCGGGCTGGATTCAGATTGCCATAACCCCAATGCTGGCAACGGGCAAGCGACACATCAAGAACGACTTTCCCACGCCCTTCCCACATCGGACCCGGACCTTGCCTTCATCGTGGGGATGTGGGACCGGCTGGCCGGTGAGTGCAAGAAACGGCTGATCGAGATCATCCGGGAGAACCTGCCCAGCTAAGAACGACGCTCCCGAAGTCCTGACTCTTGTTGCCCCCGGGGACCGACACCCGGGGGTTTCTGTTTACCTGGCAGATCACACAGCGAGGGGCAATTCGTGTAAGATTTCCAATGATGGAACCATCAACCCCACCAACGCCTGATCCAGCCCATCCCGATCCTCAGGGGGGCGCGGGGGGAGTGTCGCCATTGATCGGGACGCGGCGAAGCGGCCGCGCCTCGCTGGCTGATCTGCGCCTCATCCTCATGGCCGCCCGCAAAGGTTGGGTTGTGCCTGACAAGGCCCGGACGTTGGGCCCGCGGCGAATGCTCGAGATCCTCAGGAAGAGCAAGAGTCGTCGCGCCTGGATTGCGGCACAACGGGCCCTGACCGCCATCGATCAGGCGGAAGTCCACGCCGTGGATGTCGAAAGCCAGGTTGAATCCAGGGACGCCTTGACGAAGATCGCCAAGCAGAAATGGGCCCGCGAGCGGGACGGTGAGGCTGTCGTGGCCTCGAAGATGGACGTCATCAGGATGGCCCAAGCCAAACACTGGAGCGCAAGCGGCAGCGAGGCACGCCATCGCTTCAGGCGCTCTTGCTCGCCAGCAAGATCAATGCGGGGAACGCGGCAACGCAGATTGCCCGCGAGAAGTGGGAAAAGGAAAAGGACGCCAGGGCTGGCGATCTCGCGGAACTCCTCAGGGCAGCAGACGAATACGATCGGGCCCACAAGGCCGGGGGCTTGGAAGAGGTTCTCGCCGCCAAGGCCGCATACGACGCCGCCCGTGAAGAATGGCGCAGTCAACAGGGTGGCAGTGATGCAAGTCTTGCTGAACTGGTCGAAGTTGCCGAGGCGGAGTATCGGTCGATGATGGCAGAGCAGAGCGCCAAGGACGAAGACGAGGCCGCGCAGCCCCGACCGCCTGACGCGACCAAGGCCGGTACCTTGGCGATGGTTAAGGCCGACGGAAAGAGCCGATGAAGAGGCTGCTTCTAACGCGATGGAGAGCCCAGTACGCAATCCGGAGAGGGTTGACCTTGGCAGGACGCTTCATAATCTGGGCAATCTGGCCGTACTCCTTTTGATCGTGGCCAGCGAGCGCGTCGAATTCGTGCTCGATATCTACCTCAACTCCGAGTTTGCTAGTCCATCGGCCATTGTGGCATTGCCTTGCCGCGTGAGTGGGAGCGCCGTTTACATCGACGTAAAGTGCGATTTTCTCGTATCGCAACTCAAAGCTCGCTTCAGCACAAGGCTGATACCCAAGGGTGCCGAACGCCCGAATAAATGCGTCCAAGGTCGCCACCCTGGGAACGCCGTCGGGCCAGTGAGCACCCGACATGGGGTGGGCGGGCCACCAAGGCGCATCCGTCTGACCCGCAGCCCAAGCGATGCAATTGTATTGGTCTGTTTGGTGACTCTTGACTTTGTATCTGGTCCTTCCTAGTTTCGGGAATGCCTGTTCAATAGCCACCCTGTATTTTCTCCCGTACACCAGAGGGACTCTGGGCATGGTCACCAATCCTCATATGATCCCTTTTTGCTTTCCCCATTCCGACCATGCCCTTGCCATCTTCTTAACATTCCCGAGCGCCGAGGACGGTACGGGATTGGCCCCGGTTATAGAGTGTAAGGCCCATAGCCATCGGCCAGGATGTTGGTCAAGGTCGCGCAGCAAGAAGGGTACCACCTCATGGCCTAATCCAATGATCTGCTGATATGCGGAATGATGGATTATTTTATTGACATCCGAGATGAATCTGGTCTCCGTGTCGAGGTCCACCGCGAGACGCAAGAACTCATCGCGAACTGGAATCGCAGGCTCTCGCTGCTCGAGGAAATCCCTATTCGTGACTGTTCTGGCATAATATCTATACATGATTGTTGGCGTTATTGCAGCGATCCGCGCCACTGTGATCGCCGCGGCTCCAGAAGAGCGGAGGGTACGAAGACTCGGCACGATCGATCCACTCTCCTGTGCAGGCACGACAACCCTTTTCATGGAAGCGGTAGACATCATTGGCCTTCCTTGGCAGTCGGGGTCTTGGTTGCCTCGGCGAGCCGCTCTGGCATCCCCGACACGGACTGGATTGCTTGAAGCATCCGTGGCATGACGTCTTTGGGGACGAAGAGGCGAGCGACGCATTCTGCTCGCACAGACTTGACCTCTGCAAACCTCGTTTTCACGTCTTCGGGCGTTCCAATGAAAACGGGCGGTCGAGCCTCGTAGAAGGCAACGTAATATCCATTTTCGTCGGCACTTACTGTTATGTTATTGGCAAGTCGTGTCACAATACTTTCGGGCTCGTGGAATTCCAGAGCGATAGCAACCGTCATGGGTAGCTGATGCTCGATATTCGGAGCTTCGGATGCCATTGGGATCACTCCGCTCGTCCGACCCGTCTTGGCAGTGACAAACCTGTCGAAACTATGCGACATGCAGCAAGAAAAGCAAGGAGCCTACCGACCCGCCCCCCCGACCCACTAATTCGGTGCCAATATTCACGGGGTCTATGCCGGCGCAAATTTCCGTTTCGTAATGACTTAGCGAATTATGGGCTAGTCTATGCATGCATGAACCGATTGACTCCATTGTAATCGGTGGCCGCCTTTTGAGGGAGGGGGGACCGGCGATGGAAACCAAGCGAGCGAAGCGGCTGGCTGGTTTTGTCTCATGGGTTGGGGGCGAACATCTAAACTATCCACCGAGTCTAATACGGGCTCTGCCTTAATTATACGATAAGATTGCCACAATAAACCCGCTGCTAAGGAGAAAGACGAGCCCTTTGGCCCCCAGAAGTTCGAAGGATGGGGGCATGCAATCTGGCCGTGGGTATGGTTTGATAGGGAAGCGACTGTTCGTCCCCAGCCTTTGGACATTAAACGATGGATGCCGCTGCCTTCGTTGACAAATGGCGGAAGTCTCGACGCTCGGAGCGATCCGCCTCGCAAGAGCACTTCCTGGACCTTTGCGAAGTTTTGAAGCATCCCAAGCCCGGGGCGGTCGATCCCAAGGGGTTGACGTTCACGACCGAGCGCCGGGTCACGAAGGAGGGGGGGAAGCACGGGTTCGCCGACGCCTGGAAGAAGGGGTTCTTCGGCTGGGAGTACAAGAAGAAGGGGGGGGATCTCAACGAGGCTTATAACCAACTTCTCCAGTACAGTGGGGACCTCGGGAACCCGCCGCTGCTGGTCGTTTCGGACATGGACCGGATCGAGATCCGGACCCGGTTCACCGACTATCCGACCACGAACTACGTCATCACGCTCGACACGTTCGCGACTCCCGGGAATCTCGAGAAACTGCGCTGCCTCTTCTACGAGCCCGAGAAACTCCGGCCCGAGAAGACCATCGAGAAGATCACGGAAGAGGCCGCCAAGAAGCTGGCGGAGCTGGCCCCGAGCATGCGGGATCGCTTCACCGATTCGACGAAGGTTGCCCACTTCCTGGACCGGCTCATCTTCTGCATGTTCGCCGAAGACGTTGGGCTCTTGCCGAATCGGGTTTTCAGCCAGTTTCTCAAGAAG
>Ga0074044_10005322_pt1 | contig 10504 bp, 8 predicted proteins | sample BogForMeECP23OM1_FD_94443 | JGI IMG/M metagenome (GOLD analysis project Ga0074044, IMG submission 94443) | Bog forest soil microbial communities from Calvert Island, British Columbia, Canada - Bog Forest MetaG ECP23OM1 | ecosystem: Environmental > Terrestrial > Soil > Wetlands ...
CGTAAAGGTGCTGACGCCGAAGTCCAAACTCGTGGGCGTCGAGAAATTCGAAGGGACGATTGTGAACTCGAATATCGCCCAGGTCACCGTGCGCGCCAAAGGCAACGACCAGGGCATCCAGACCTTCGCACTCAATCAGCAACTCTCCGCCAAGATGCAGAAGATTGTGGACAGCGGCGGCTACCAATACGGAGACAGGGTCACCATCTACTACGACACAAGTTCGCGCACCGCGGTGAAGATTAAGGGTAAACCCTCGCGACCCCTCTGAACCGGAGGGAGTCATGTTGCGCCTTCCCGCTGTTGCCGGCCAGTTTTATCCGGGCCATCCCGACCAACTCTCCGCGCTGGTCGAATCCCTAACCAAAAACGAGCTACACCAGCCGAAAACAAACGTTCGCGCCTGCTTGGTGCCCCATGCGGGATACATGTATTCGGGCGCGGTTGCCGGAGCGGTCTTTCGCCGCATCTCCATTCCCAAGAAAATTCTGCTGCTGGGCGTGCGCCACTTTCCGGGAGGCGAAGCTTTCGCGATTCTCTCCGAAGGCGCCTGGCGAACCCCATTGGGAGACGTTCCGATTGAGTCTTCTCTGGCAGCGGAACTGCGCAAAGAATGCCCGGCGCTCCGGGAAGACAGTGTTGCGCACAGCCGCGAACACTCCCTCGAAGTAGAACTGCCTTTCTTGCAAGTGTTGTCGCCAGGGTTTTCCTTCGTGCCCGTCGCCATTGGCACGCTGCGTTTCAAAGAGTTGCAGGAAACAGGAAGGGGAATTGCCCGGGTGCTCGAAAAGTCTCGTGAAGAAATCCTGGTCGTCACTTCTTCCGACATGAACCACTACGAAGACGACGAAACCACCCGCTACAAGGATGGCTTGGCCATCGAGTGCCTGCTGAAACTCGATGCCCAGGCGCTTCACGACGTTTGTCGCGCACAAAAAATCTCCATGTGCGGCCTGGGTCCGGCCGTCGCCATGCTGACGGCCATGAACCTCAGGGGAGGAAATGAAGCTGAGCTGGTTCGCTACGCGACCTCCGCCGAGGTGAGCGGAACGAGGGACGAAGTCGTCGGTTATGCGGGGATGATCTTCCGATAGCTGCACAAAAGAAACGGCTCGCTGTTTTCTGCAGCGAGCCGTTTCCCGCAAAAGCTTCAGAGCTAAGTTTTAGTGGTGCCCGCCCCCTGAATGACTCGCGGGTGCAGAGGAAGTAGTGTGCGAAGAACTTGCAGCACTCGGCATGCTCGAGGCGCCTCCGTCCCAGGCGGCCCCGCCCGAAGAGTGGCCCGAGTTCCTGGTGGAAGGCGGCGAAGGCGGAGAGATGTGCGGCCTCGCCGGCACAGTTCCGCGCTCTGCCTGCGGCGCGGTTGTCTTATGCGCATCCGTTCCACGCGCAACTGCTTCGTTCGCGGTTTTTCCCGTCGCGGTGACGGCGCCTGGCCGCCTGGCCTCTTCCGGAAGACTCTTCGAGGGAGTATTGCCGTTATTCACAAATCGGTGTTGCCCCGGGTCGTAAACGATCGAGGAGTCGCGGCTAATCGTTATGGGCCGGCTCCCGGCGTTTCCGGAAAGAATTGTGCGCGAAACGCGCGTTGGCTGCGATGTCGCTGCAAATGATGTCGCGGTGATCGCACCGCGCGGAGGGTTCTTCACCACAGTCCATTTCTCTCCCGCCGCGGAGGTTGGGGTGGCCGCAAGGGTATTTCCGTGCAAGGTGTAAACGCCCTGCGACAGATTGATGGGAGGCTTTCCGTGCACGTCGGCCGGATGAATCGGCACCAGACCTGTTGTGGTTCCGTTGTGGACGTAAACGGCGGTGATCGGGTGATACAGCAAAGGACTTCCATAACCGCCGAATCCGGTCGGCAACCAAACCCAACCGTACACCGGGCTAAAAATCCAGCCGCCGAAGTGATACGGCAGCCAGCCCCACGGCGCCGAACCAAGGAAGCCCATCCCGAAGATTGGGTCCGAATACCAGCCGCCAAATGCAAACGGATCCCATCCGAATCCCGCTCCATACGGTTGCCAGCCGTACCCGTATCCGGGAATGTTATAGAACGATCCGTAGTTGTACAGGTCCGCAAACCCCGAACTGTAGCCCGGCGAATTTACGTACTGGCTTGAATAAGTCGTTGCCGTGGCCACAGCGTCAATTCGCCCGGAAACCCACTTATCGAAATCATCGTCTTCCGAGGCTCGTCCGATCACCGGCGCGCTGCCGGCAGTCACATTCACGGAATAGGATTGTCCCTTTTGCAGCGCCTTGGAAACCTTGTTGTGCAGCACGTTGATCTGCCCCATCTCCACGTTCACGTTGCTGCCGTCGTCAAAATTATCCAAACGGAATCGCGTACGCCCCGCGGCCTCCGCGCTGAAATCTCCGCCGGTTACGCTGAAGTAATCGCCCCGCCCGGGGTTCACATAAAAGATCGCGCTGCCCTGGCGCAAAATCAGCCGGGTAATCCGCGCCCCGTCATCGAGCGAAAGATCGTAGAACTCCACGAGGGTGTTGGCGCCGAGAAACGCCATCGCGCCGTTTTCAAACTCCACTTCCGCCCGTCCGCCGGCGTCGGTCGCCAGCGCATAGCCTTCCCGGATCGGCAGATTCAGCGGAGCGATCTGCCAACTGGCTTTGGAATCATCGAGCGAGTCTTTGTGAAACTCGCTTGCGAACCGAACCTCGCCCTGCACCAGGCTGAGCCGCACAATCCGCGCGTGACTGGAATCGGCCTGCGCCTGCGGCGCTTCGAGGACATAGAAAAGCCCGAAAGAAAGGGAAAGCCACAGCAAGGTGAGTCGTTTCATGGGATACCTCGAGGAGCGCGGGCCTCTAAATGTTTAGACGTGAACGGATGTTACCAGGTTGCGTTGTCGAACGGTATGCGCTGCTCCGGGCGCGCCCAAAACCGCACACGCATTTGCTTGTCCAAGGCGCCAGAGGTCAGACCATGTTTCTTGAGCAACCGTTTTAAATAGCTAACTGTTTTAAAATGAATGTGGTAGCAGTGCCTCTTTCGCGCCAACGATCTGCAGCTTCCGTCGAACGCGCCTTTTCGTTCGCGCACTGCTATCATTCTGCGGCCATGCCGAAAATTGCCTCACGCATTTCTGTTTTGACCGGCGAGGGCGCTCTCGCCGTCTTCACCCGCGCGAAGGAACTTGAAAAAGAAGGCCGCTCGATCATTCATCTGGAATTGGGCGAGCCCGATTTTCACGCCGCAGCACCGGTCGTCGATGCCGTTCGGGCGGCGGTCGCGGAGGGCCGGGACCGCTACGTAGCCACGCGCGGCATTCCGCCGTTGCGCGCTGCGATCGCGGAATACCTACAGCGCACGCGCAAGTTAGAAGTCGCCCCAGAGCAGGTCTTGGTCGCCCCGGGCTGCAAAATGGCGCTCTCCCTCGCCATGATGGCGCTGATCGAGCCAGGCGACGAAGTGCTCTACCCCGATCCCAGCTTCCCCATCTATCCCTCGTTCACCCGCGGCTTGGGAGCCAAGGCCGTTCCGTACGCACTCGGCGAGAAAAACCAGTTCCAGCCGGACATCCGAGAAATCGCCTCGAAAATCACCCCGAAGTCGCGCGTGCTCATCTTCAATTCGCCGAACAATCCCACCGGCACGGTTTTCAGTGAAAAAACCATCGCACAAATCGCCGAACTCGCGGGAAAACATGACTTATGGGTCATCGCCGACGAAATCTACGCGCGAATCCTTTTCACCGGCGAGTACAAATCCATCTGGGCGCTTCCCGGTATGGCCGAGCGCACCGTCATCATCGACGGCTTTTCTAAATCGTTCGCGATGACCGGTTGGCGCCTAGGCTATGCCGTGGCGCAAAAGCAGGTCATCGACGCACTGGACCTCCTGGTCCTCAACACATTCACCTGCACCGCGGAGTTCTCTCAGGTCGCCGCCATCGAAGCCTTGAAAGACTCGACAAACGCCGTTCCTGCCATGGTCGCCGAATACCGTAAGCGCCGCGACGTTTTCGTCGAAAAGCTCAACAAGATTCCCGGTTTCCACTGCCAGTCCCCCGATGGAGCCTTCTACGCCTGGGTAAACATCGAGCAAACCGGCAGATCCGCCGAAGAGGTTCAGAAAATTTTACTGGAAGAAGTCGGTGTGGCGGCCATTGCTGGCGCGGCCTTCGGCGCGGAAGGCAAGAACTATGTACGTTTTTCGCTGGTCAGCGCCACGCATCTGTTGGAAGAAGCTCTGGATCGTATCGAGCGCGCAACCATGCTCTGGCGCGCTGTCGAGTCGCGCTGAATCGTTCCGAGAGTCGGTTCCGGGAGAGAATCCATAGATGAATCGTATGTCGCGCATGGGGCTCGGCCTGGTCTTGGCTGCTGGGTTTACGCATTGGGCAGCCGCACAGGCGCGCCCTTACCCTTCCGGCAACGGAAAGAAAACCTACGACCGTCTCCTCAAGCAGATCGACAGAATCCCCCTGTACGACAACCACTCCCACCCGGGCTTCGCCGATGACACCGATGTCGACGCCATGGCCGCGCCGCCGGAGGCAAGCTCCATGCTTCGCCTCCGTGAAGACAATCCGGAATTTGTAGACGCCGCCAAAGCCCTGTTCCACTATCCCTACCAGGACTTCCAGCCGGAACACGCAAAGTGGCTTGCAGACAAGGCCAAGGCCGCCGAGCAGGCCGGCGGGGTCCAGTACTTCGACGAAATCCTCGACAAGCTGAACACCGACATCTGCCTTGCCAACCGCGCCATGATGGCGCCTTATCTCGATCCGAAGCGCTTCCACTGGGTGTTCTTCGGCGATTCCTTTTTCTTCCCTTTTGACAATGCGCGGCAGACCGCCAGCACCCCGGACCTGGGCGTGTACATCCCGCTCCAGGAAAAAATGCTCGCACGCTACAAAAAGCAGGAAGGTGTCGAAAGTCTTCCGGCCGATCTCTCGGGATATGAGGATTTCGTCCGCCGCACCATGACCGACAATCAGCAAAAGCACGGCGGCGTGGCCATCAAATATGAAGCAGCGTATTTTCGCTCGCTCCATTTTGCGGACCCTCCGCGCAAACACGCTGAAGCTGTCTATAACAGATATCGCGCCGGTGGGGAGCCCAGTCCCGCCGAGTACCGCGAATTTCAGGATTACATTTTCCGGGTGATGGTCGATCAGGCCGGAAAGCTGCATCTGCCCATGCATTTCCACACCGCAGTCGGCATCGGCGATTACTTCAGCCTGCGGAACGGAAACGTCCTGAATCTCGAAAATGTGCTGCGCGATCCGCGCTACCGCAACGTCACTTTCGTGTTGCTTCACGGTGGCTGGCCCTACGAGCGCGAAGCCGCGCTGCTCACCGCGGTGAAAAACGTGTACCTCGACACTTCTTTGCAGTCGCAGATGTTGTATCCGTCGCAGTTCAAGGAAGTCCTGAAGCAGTTGCTCACGCTGTATCCGGACAAGATGATGTACGGCTCGGACGCATTTCCCTTCAACGATGCGTTGGGCGCGGAGGAAGGCTTCTGGCTGGCAGCGCGCACCACGCGCACCGCCTTGGCCGCCGCGCTGGCCGAACTTGTCGACGAAGGCGCAATCACCGAAACCAAGGCGATGGAATTGGCGCGGAACTACCTGCATGACAATGCCGCGCGGCTCTATGGAGACCTGAAAAAATGACCAGGAAACCCGAATGCAAGTACATCCCCTGGAAAAACGTCGAGCATGAAAAACTCAACGACCTGATCGCTCGCGAAATGGTCGTCGGAGACAACCTCATGCTCGCCCGCGTGTTCCTGAAAAAAGGCGCCCACGTGCCGGAACACCATCACCACAACGAGCAGCTCACTTATATTCTGGAAGGCGCGCTGAAGTTCGCGATCGACGGCCAGGAGATCACCGTTCGCGCCGGTGAAGTGCTGTGCATCCCTGCGAACATGCCCCACGAAGCTTGGGCCGTCGAAGACACCCTGGACCTCGATATCTTTAATCCACCGCGCGAAGATTGGCTCAACAAATCCGACGACTACCTGCGCCTCGGCATCCCCCGAAAATAACGCACTCGGCAGAAAAAGAGGACCCGTGATTCGGGCCTTCTATCCTTCGATCGCCGGCCCGGCTACTTCTTCTTGCTCGGATCGTCGCTCGGGTCAACGTAGTTAAACTGCAGCGGCGCCTGGCCGTGCACCTGCACCACTACTTCACCGCCGCTGGCCATCGCATAGTGATGCATGTCCGGGTCGAGGAACGCAAAGCTTCCCGCGGGAAAACTACCCATCTTGCTTTCGTCAAAGTGGTCTCCCATGCCGACCTTGAATGTGCCGGAGAGAACCGTGACGTTTTCCCGCTGCGGATGCCAGTGCGGCGATAGGCGGTATCCATCCGGCATCTTCAACCGGATGGTGTATTCTCCGCTGGTCGCGCCCGGATTGCCTTCGAGCACCGCCAGCTGCGCCCCCGCGGGCACAAACGCGGGCGGCGGCCCGTAGGGGATCGCGTCCGGCGTGAACACATGTTTTTCTGTCGACGACGGCCGTGCCCCCAACCTGCAAGTCAAAGCCGCTGCCGCAAAGATTCCCGCCAGCACAACCAAATGACTCCGTCTCATAATCTCCCTCCTCGATGCGAGATTCCTTAGCCCGCATCCTCCTCCAACCAAAGAGCGATTTCAATGGAGACCGCCTACTGCTTATCTATCTTTTCTATATCGTCGTAAATTGCTGAATCTTGGGGGATAATGCCCGGCAACCGACCATGGGGCTTCGAGGAAAACACGAACCGGCACTCGAACTCGATCTCGGGCGCTACGAACTTCGCCGCCATGGCCGTCGCCTCAAGCTCGAGCGAAAGCCCATGGAGCTGCTGATCTTTCTGGTCGCCCGGAGAGATCAACTGGTTTCGCGCAACGATATCATCTGCAAACTCTGGCGCTCGGACTTATTCATCGACGCCGAGCCCAACGTCAACAATATTGTCCGCAAAATTCGCGCTGCTCTCGGTGACAACCCGGAAAAGCCCCGCTTCCTAGAAACTGTGGTTGGCAAAGGCTATCGCTTTGTCGGTCCGATTCGCATTATTGCTGCCCAGTTCAAACAGGGTTTACTCGAAATTCCCGGGGGAGCCGGCGGCCACAACGGTGCGGCATCCCCGGCCGAGGCTCCCTCGCTCGCGGTCCTTCCTTTACTCTCGGTTGGGAACTTTAGGGACGATCAAGGTGTGTGTCTCGGCCTTGCCGATGGTCTGCTGTCGCGTCTCGTTAATCTACAAGGTGTGAGTGTCCTTCCCACTTCAGCGGTTCTCGACCTGCCGAGCGAAATGCCACGGTCGGCGATGGCTGCGCGTCTCGGCGTGCGATTTTTGGTTCACGGGGCAATCCGCGAGTCCCAAAAACAACGCCACCTTTCGGTGGCCGTGTTCGACGCGCATCTCGAAACGGTGTGCTTCACGCGCAGGTACACTCTCGACCTGGACAAACTGCCAGAACTCGAAGACGATCTGGTGCGGCAAATCGCCAAAGCCTTGCATCGGCCCTTGGTTCCTCGAGCGCAGCAGCAACGCCGTCCCCGTTACAGCAAAGACGCGATCGCCTATGCGGAGTTCATGCGTGGTTACAAGATCAGTTCCTCCGGCGATTCCTCGAACCTGGATGAAGCGGCAGAGTGCCTCAGCACCGCCGTCTCCCGCGACCCCGGTTTTTCACTGGCCCACGCCGTTCTCTCTTACGTCTGTGCCACGCGTCATTTCGAATTTGACCCCACCAGTAAATGGTTGGAGAAAGCCGAGTTCCATTGCGGCCGCGCGCTCGAACTCGATCCGGATCTGGCCGAAGGGCACGTCGCTAAAGCCTTCCTCCTGTGGGGCCCTTCAAAGAATTTCCAGCATCTCGAAGCCATCGCCGAATTGCGCCGTGCTCTCACTTTGCAGAACAATCTTCCGCACGCGTACAACCGCCTGGGTACCATCCTCGCGCACGTTGGCTTGCTCGACGCCGCCCGCGAAATGTATGTCCGGGGGAGAAGCTTTCACCCAAACAAGGCCATCAGTCACAGCATTGTTCAGGTCTATCTCTGGAGTTTTGAGCTCGACCTGGCTCGCGAAGAAATCCACGCGTGGCGCGCGGAAAGTCCAGGCAACAAATATCCGGTCTACTACGCCCCGCAACTTGCGCTGATGGCCGGCGACCTGCAGGATGCGGAATCTTTGATCGACGAGGCTCTGGAACTCTTGCCCGAAGAACCGCTGACGCTGAGCTTAGAAGGACTCTTCTTTGCGATGACCGGAAGATCCGAACAGGCGATGGACTGCGTCACGCGCGCCTGCGCCATCCCAAAATCCTTTGGCCACGCTCACCACACCTACTATCAGGTTGCCTGCATCCTGTCCGTCTTGCGTCGGACCGCGGCGGCCTTCGAATGGCTCGAACGCAGCGTCAGCACGGGTTTCGCGTGCTGGCCGTTTTTTGTGAAAGATCCCTGTCTCCAGAATCTGCGAAATCTTCCCGAATTTGAAGTTCTGATCAGTTCGCTGCAAGCCAAATATCCGGACCATCTTGGCTTGCTCTAGCCAGAGGTTGTCGTTCGCCTCAGTAGATCCCATGAGAAGTTCCTGGCGCTTGCACTTCTCCGTTTGTAACCGAGAGGGAGTAGGAGTCCGCTTCGCCGGACCAATTCCTAAGGTCGAACATTTTTCCTGGCTGGACGCGCTGCACGGTGACCCCGCTAAAAGTGAGCGGCTTCTGATCCGTGCAGACCTCAGGCAGCCGTACAGCTTGCAAAAAATAAACCGGTCCTTCCCCGACAACGCGAGACGCCCCGCCGGGTTCCACGAGAAGGGCGGCGTTTTCTTCGACGGCAATGGCGTAAACCTGCTTCGTCCAACGGTCCTCGAGAACTCGCGCCATAAACACCAGCAGTCGTCCCATGCGATCCCGTTTTACAAAGTGAGTATCCGTAATTGTGTTTAGAAGCTCTGGAATGCGCAGAAAGTCCCGCGTCAGCGTGACCTTGTTTCCATACGGATTTGCTAGCGCTTCGGGCGAGTGAATCGTATCGATCATCGAAGAAAACGAAAACTCCCCGAGCACAGCAAGGCCGGCACTGGAACCGCCAAGAGGCTTACCCGCGGCGATGTGCCGGTTCAGAGCTTCCTCGACCGGCGTATCTTGCCAGAAGCGTACGTAATCGGATTGATCGCCTCCGGCAAGGTAAATACCCTCGGCGTGATCGATGATGCCCGAAACCGCGGGGTCCTCGGCATCTTCGCGGCTAAAAAAAGACAGCGTTGCCACAGAGTTCAACGGGCACAGCGCTTGCATCTTTTCATTGGTTTTCTTCAAATAGGCATCGTCATCCCGCGCGCTCAGCACAAGAAAGTCGCCGCCGCCCGAGCGCCGGCAAAGCCACAAGAGGGCCGCGTCTTGACGCGGCCCTCCGCCGATCAAAGCGAAACCCCCGCTTGGGGTTGCTGCAGCGTCCCTGGAACTGCCGCTGCGTAGATATTTCCACTTCGCCTGTGCCGGGAAGGCCAGAGTCAGCAGAAATCCGCACAGAAGAAGGAAACGAAGCAAGGAAACTTTAGGCCGTACCATTGGCCCCCGGAACGTCCGTCACCAGATTTTGCACGCCTGCTCGCGCACCATGGCATCGCCTTTCTTGCAGCCGAATGCCTTTCTGAACGCCTCCATATTTGAAAGCGGCCCATTCCCGCGGAAGCGCGCCAGCGGATGCGGATCGGTGTTGGTCTGCAGCCGTGCCGCTTCCGCACGTTGATTCGCACCCCACACCTGCGCCCAGCCGAGGAAGAACCGCTGCTCCGGCGTGAACCCGTCGATGTCTTTCGGCCGCTTGCCTTCGATGGATTTTTCATAAGCGGCGTAAGCGATCGTCAGTCCACCCAGGTCGCCGATGCTTTCCCCCAGCACCAGCTTGCCGTTCTGATGTAGTCCGGGTTCCACCTCATACCCGTTGAATTGATTCACCACGCAATCGCCCCGCTCCGTAAAGTTCTTGCGATCCTCCGGTTTCCACCATTCGTGAAAATTGCCTTGGCCGTCGAATTTGGACCCCTGGTCATCGAATCCGTGGCTGATTTCGTGCCCGATCACCGCGCCTATCCCGCCATAATTCACCGCGTCATCGGCATTGGGGTTGTAAAACGGCGGCTGCAAGATCCCCGCGGGGAAGACGATCTCGTTCATCGTGGAGCTGTAATACGCATTCACCGTTGGCGGGGTCATGCCCCATTCCGTGCGGTCCACAGGCTTGCCAATCTTGGCAAGCTGCCGCGCGTATTCGAACTCCACGCTGCGGCGCAGGTTACTTGCATAGGAACCGCGATTGATCTCGAGCCTCGAATAGTTCCGCCACTTGTCCGGATAGCCGATCTTCACCGTGAAGGCTTCGAGCTTGGCTAGCGCTTCCTTCTTTGTTTCCGGCCCCATCCAGGAAAGTGTCGGAATATCCGCGCGTAGTGCCGCGATCAAATTGTTGACCATCTCTTTGGCTCGCGCTTTCGCTGCCGGCGGAAAATACTTTTCCACG
>Ga0074044_10005325_pt1 | contig 10503 bp, 9 predicted proteins | sample BogForMeECP23OM1_FD_94443 | JGI IMG/M metagenome (GOLD analysis project Ga0074044, IMG submission 94443) | Bog forest soil microbial communities from Calvert Island, British Columbia, Canada - Bog Forest MetaG ECP23OM1 | ecosystem: Environmental > Terrestrial > Soil > Wetlands ...
GTTGCCGTACTGATCGAAGAAGTGTCTATCGTCCCGGTAGTGAAGGGCGAGCGAGAACACGCCCAACTCCGGGAGCGTGTGCAGCTCATTCGGCTGGGAGACGCCATCGTGGTTCTCGTCGATCCACAGCAAGAGGTGCGCAAACACCGCGTCGCGTCTATCGATGATCCCGTCCCCATTGCCGCCGTTTTCGGGCTTGTCGAACTCTGCCAAGGCCAGGAAGCCATTTGGATCGCCGGATTTTGGTTGGGCTGTGAAGTTTCCGAAAAGCTCTTTGCCGCTGTCGATCTTGCCGTTGCCGTTGCGGTCGAGTGCCAGGAAGGCGTTGCCGGAATCCGCAGCAGTCCACGCTATCTTAATCGGACGCCCGTCTCCCGATATATCGAACATCACCCCTTCGTCAGCCGGAGTTAAGTGGAAGCCCTTTCCGGTCGTATCCACAATGATCGGGGATCCGAACTCGCACTGGCAACCCTCACCGCCGTCAGAGCAGAAATAGTGGTCGCTGCAGGCAGGGCCGCCCGTGCAGCAGGTTGGCGGAGGTGGTGGCGGCGGTGGTGTGCTGTCATCCTTAACCGCAGCGGCGTCACAAGTAGACGGCGATTGGGATAAATTAGTAACATTGAACGTAGAGCCGAAGGCCATGACTGACTGGCCAATCGCGCATGAGGAGCAATCGCCGAGAAAGTCCAAGTGACCATCCTCGTGTGCGACGATTCCTGTCAAGAAACTATCATTTGTATCCTTCGGATTCAGTATCATTTGCGCATAGTCGACGTAGCCTATTTGGTCGTGATCTGCGAGGCTCACCTGATAAGTGGTGTTTGCAGCGCCGCCATCAGTTGGGGTCGCCTGAGAAACGTACACCCAATTCCCGGTTGGCACGGGTTGACCTGTCACTGGGATAAACGAGTACTTGACCCCGTTCCCAGCTGAACTATTATGCCAATTCGTAAAGCCTGCCTCGATTGCGCTGACTTGATCGGAACTGTACGTCGTTGTATTTACGTAAACGGTTACCGAGGCCCCAGTCGCCCATCCACTCGGAACTGCGGGCGTGTTCTCAGAAGCGTTACTGGGGGGAGTGTTTTGCCCGTTGCATTGGCCGTAGGCAGCGACGGCCCACAAAACTGAGCAGCAGGTCAAATAAATGGCAGTTCGCATAGGAATGGCCTCTTAGTCCGCTGTGCTTGTGCTGGATCGCTGCACCGCATTCAAGAAATCAGCTTCGGGCATCCCGGAGTATCTCTGGGTGTCGTGAAGGTTGTCGCTCGTAAGGTCGCTCTTCGCCACCGGCTGCGCTCTCCCGCCACGTAGCTCCCACGCCTTGACAACGCTAAAGGTCTTGGTCACGTCGGAGTAGGCGAGAAAGAGAACGTACCTTTTGGCCACATCAATCTCGCTGTCGAGCGGAGCCGAGATGTGGCTTGCAACTCGCCCGCTCGGAAGCCTGATGGCTCCGCCCAGTTCGTCGATGGCGACCTGGTCGCCGACAGCGTGCGCCTTGTCCTTGAGGACCTTCTCAACTTGGACTCGTAACTCTGTGTAAATCGTGGTTCGGTCGTTTGAGAAGTATGGCTGGAAAGCGATTACGGTGCCCACCACGACCGCGTCACTGAGCGAGGACGGCAGTAGGTCTATTCTTGTGTGGTAGATCGACATGCCGTGTCCGACATGCGGGTCCGGCTCCTCGTCCAGGCTAGGCTTCATGCGCGACTGGTCGTCGAATACCGCATTACGCTCATGACGAAGCGCCCTATCCGCGTCGTCCGGCGGTTCGGGCGGCATCTCGGATACGGCCGTTCTCCAATTAGTGGGCCGGTCCGGCGTTGCCGTCGCCTGCGGGGCGGACCGCGTCGAGGGCGGACTTAGAACGGCAGCAAACGTCAACAACACCATCCAGGCAACGCGGGAAGAAGGATGCGTCATACGATTACCTGTGCTTTCGGTTTTGGCTTTGAAAATGGGGGCCAGCTGTAGCGAGACTGTAAGAGGGTCAAAGAGGGGCAAATCATTGGAGACTCCCAAGTGCCCCAGTTCCCCCTCGAAACTGAAGACTCGCACAATGTATGCAAAAACGAGGCTGTGTGTCAATGAAATAGTTCTAGGTGTTGCGGAAAGGGAAGATGCGCCTGGTTGTGCAAGGCAAAGAGCCGCCGGAACCATGGTTTAGCGCAGGGCGTTTGACGCTTTTCCCAAGCGCACGTTAGAATGGATGAGTTTGCCTGTACTTGCGGTTCCGTTCTGGGGCCGTCCGCCATGGTTGCCGAGAGCGCCGACGCGGAAAACAGCAAGCGTAGAAAATCATCCGGTTCCACAGGTCGCGGTAGTGTGCGAAGGGACGTTTATCCCGTCGCGCGGAAAAGCGCGCAGGCTGGAACTGCAGGAGAGATAAGCATGTACGCGGTTATCCGCGCCGGTGGAAAGCAGTACCGGGTGGCGCCCGGCGACGTGATCCGTGTCGAGAGCCGGGGTACGGGCACCGACGGCAAAATTGAGTTCAGCGATGTGCTGGCGGTTTCGGCGGGCGATGGGCAGATTGGCAAGCCGCAGTCGGCGGCGCTGGTGACCGGTGAGGTGGTCGAGCAGGGGCGCGGGAAGAAAATCCTGGTCTTCCATTACAAACGCAAGAAGCAGTATAAGAAATTGCGCGGACATCGTCAGGGATATACGGCAGTGCGGATTACGGAGATTGCGTTTGATGGGCAGAAATTCACTGCGCCGGAACTTCCGAAGAAAGTGGCCAAGCCGAAGGCGGTGGCTGCGGTAGAAACGGAAGAAGTCGCGGCCGAGGCGAAGGCACATAAGGCTCCGGCTAAGAAGAAGGCTGCGGCTAAGAAGTCGGTGGCTAAGAAGGCAGCGCCTAAGAAGAAGAAGTAAGCGCGACGGCAGGATGCCGTCGCGACAGCCGGCGGGACGCCGGCGCTACGGGGATCACTATGGCACATAAAAAAGGGCAGGGTACTTCTCGAAACGGGCGCGACTCGAATGCGCAACGGTTGGGATTTAAGGCATTTGGCGGGCAACTGGTTCCGGGTGGCACGATTATTGTGCGGCAGCGCGGGACGCGGGTGAAGCCGGGGTTGAACGTGGGTCGCGGTAAGGATGATACGTTGTTTGCCAAGATCACCGGGCGCATTGTGTTCAAGGACCGGGGTCAGTCGGGCAAGTATGTGATGATTGAGCCTGTCGCCGCGGAATAGTTGTTGCTATTGCCTCGCGGGCGGGGGCCCCTTCGACTGCGCTCAGGGCAGGTCCGCGCCACACTGGCATCAGCCTCGCCTTCGGGTTGAGGCTTTTTTGTTGCATAATCTTCCGCTTTTCCTTTCTGCCTTCGTGTTTTTTGTGGTTCTAGCATTTTGAACTTCATCAACCACAAAGGACACGAAGGTCCACAAAGGAAAACACAACGTTCTGATGTTCATTGATGAGGCGACAATTCGAGTTAAGGCTGGGGATGGCGGGAATGGTTGTCTTGCCTTTCGGCGGGAGAAGTATGTGCCACGGGGTGGGCCATCCGGGGGCGATGGTGGGGATGGTGGCGATGTTGTTATGGAATCGAGCGAGCGCCACAACACGCTGGTGCACTTTCGGTTCAATCCTGAATACAAGGCGGAGCGCGGACGCCATGGCGAGGGTTCGAACTGCAAGGGACGCGACGGGGAAGACGTTTTGTTGAAAGTGCCAGTGGGGACGATTGTGTATGACGCGGAAACGGGCGAGAAAGTCCACGATTTTTCGCGTGCGGATGAACGGGTTGTGATTGCGTGCGGCGGGCGCGGGGGCCGGGGAAATGCGCGTTTTGCCACGTCCACGCACCAGGCGCCTCGCGAGCACGAAGAGGGTCGGCCTGGGGAAGAACGCGTTTTCCGGCTGGAATTAAAACTGCTTGCTGATGTGGGGTTGGTGGGTTATCCGAATGTCGGCAAGTCCACTTTGATTTCGCGCATTTCGGCGGCGCGACCCAAGATTGCGGATTATCCTTTTACGACTTTGCAGCCTAACCTTGGCGTGGTGGCGGTTGGGGAAGCTAAGGACGAACGCAGCTTTGTGGTGGCGGATATTCCTGGGCTGATCGAAGGGGCGCATACGGGGTCGGGGCTGGGCACACAGTTTTTGCGGCACATCGAGCGTACGCGGTTGCTGGTGCATTTGGTGGATGTGTCGGACGGGAGCGGGCGGCCTGATCCGGTGAAAGATTTTGAGGTCATCAACGGAGAGCTGCAGAGCTTCGGGGCGGGGCTGGAAAAGAAACCGATGATCGTAGTGGCTTCGAAGATCGATGTCGCGGATAAAGAGAAGCTGGCGAAGTTGAAGCGGTATTGCAAGAAGAAGGATTTGGAATTGTTTCCTATCTCGGCGGTGACGGGTAAGGGTATTGAAGAGTTGAAGTACGCGATGGCGGACAGGGTGGAAGAAGCGCGGCTTCAGGCTTCGGGCGACAGGCGTCCGGAAGAGCCTTTAGAGGCAGAGAACGCCGAGGTTCCGCTGAGAACGCGGAGTCGCAATCATTAAGTCCGCCCGCGCGAGTTGCCGGCTACGCCTCGGGCATGTGCGAGCCGTGCTGGAAGTGGTATTGCAGAATCTTGGCGGCCAGGGCTGGATTCATCGAAGGAGTCTCGGCTTCCATAGTGCGCACTACCTCACCGCGGCATACCACCTCGGCCGCCGAAAGGCCTGCGATTTCCGCGGGCAGCACCAGATTTATCTCGAGCTGAACGTTGGCTGGAAGCATTTCTTCCGCGCGAAACAGGAGACCGGAGCGGCTAATGTTTTCGGTGGTGCCGGCGCGCCAATCGTTTTCTCCAATCGGCCGGTACTTCAGCGGCAGTTGGAGTTTGAAGCGCTGCGCACGGAACGGCGACAGCTTTGCGTTGGGACGACCAGCTTCAACTTCCATGGCTAAACGAGCAGACATTGGGACCTCCTTGGGGAGTGGGGCATCCAGCACCTCGCGCACTTTAGCTTTGAGCGTGAGGAGGGTAAAGGGCTTCTGGAGCAGGGTGATGCCCTCGTCCAGCGTGCCGTTTCGGCCAATCGCGTTTTCGGTATAGCCCGACATGTAAAGCACGCGCATTTCGGGCCGCCGCGGACAAAGATGATTGGCCAGTTCGCGTCCGGTCATTCCCGGCATGACCACGTCGGTCAGCAGCAGGTGAATGGGTCCGGCATGGGCATTGGAAATCAGGATTGCGGTCGCGGGATCTCCGGCATCGATCACCGTGTATCCCTGCAGTTCGAGGTACTCGCGGGCGAGACGCAGGACGGTAACTTCGTCCTCGACCAGGAGAACGGTTTCGCGGCCGGGCTGAACGTCCTTCGCTGCGATGACAGGTTTCGCCACAGCCACTTCTCCCGGCTCACTTACCCGAGGCAAATAGACCTTGAAAGATGTTCCTTTGCCGGGCTCGCTATAAGCCCAGATGTAGCCTCCGCTTTGCTTGATGATGCCATAGACCATGGAAAGGCCGAGCCCGGTACCCTTCGGTCCTTTGGTGCTGAAGAACGGTTCGAAGATACGGCTCTGGGTTTCCGCATCCATTCCTACCCCGGTATCGCTGATGGAGAGCATTACATACTCGCCCGGCTCGGCCGGAGGGTGGGTACGAGCGTAGCTTTCGTCGAGCGTGACATTCGCAGTTTCAATGGTGAGCTTGCCGCCGTGCGGCATCGCGTCGCGGGCATTGACCGCCAAGTTCATGATGACCTGCTCGATCTGACCAGGATCAGCCTTGGCCGCGCCCAAGTCGGCACCCGGCACCATCACCAGTTCGATATCCTCGCCAATCAGACGAGTCAGCATTCTGAAGTTTTCGGTGACGACCGCGTTCAGATCGAGAACCTTGGGGGTTAGCATCTGCTTGCGGCTGAAGGCCAGCAGTTGGCGAGTGAGGCCGGTAGCGCGATGGGCGGCGTTGGCAATTTCCTGGGCGGGGCCACGCATTGCGGGATCGGGGCCGATGCGCTCCAGCAAAAACTCGCAGTATCCGGAGATCACCATCAGCAAATTATTGAAGTCATGGGCAATGCCACCGGCCAGACGGCCGACCGCTTCCATCTTCTGGGCTTGCCGAAGCTGTTGTTCCAAAGCACGATGCTCGGTCACATCCTCGGCGAAGAGTTCGAAGAAGGTCGAATTGTGTTCGTCGCGAATGGTTCGCCCCGAGAGGCGCACGGTGATGGGAATGCCGTCCTTGCGCATCCAATCGGCAATCAACCCGTTGAAGCGCTGCGAGGCGCGAAAATGGTCGGCGACCACGAACCACTGTTGCGTGTCCGCGTACAGATTGGCTAAATTGCGGTCCAAGAGTTCGGAGGGCGATGAATAACCCAGCATCCCGACCAGCGCCGGGTTCGCGCTGAGCAGAATGCCGTCCGAGTCGCAGCGGCAAATTCCATAGGGAGCATTGGTCACCAGCGAGCGAAAGTTGACTTCCGAGCGCCGCAAACCCTCCTGCGCCGAACGGAGGGCGGCATTAAATGAGCAAATCAACAGCGCCACAAACACAAAGAGCGTCAGATGTATGATGGCTTTGCGATATTCGGCGGGCGAGTGTTCTCCGGTCAAAGAAAAATAGGCGCTGACGGTGAGCGCAAAAGACGTCGCCACCAGGCCCGGCTTCCAGCCGCCATACCAGGCGCTAACCATGATGGCGACGGCGAACACCACCAGCCGGCTTTCGACGACGTCAGCCAGCATCAATGCCGGGATCAGGGCGAGGGTAATGCTGAGAACGGCGACACCGTAGCGGAGGATCGGCGCCCGAGCCGGGGGAATACAGCGCGCGCGAAGGAGGGGGAGCTTCAGTCGCATGCAAGTCCAACTTTAGTTCCAAAATAATAACTGCGCGAGTTACGGGAGTTCATGTGGTTGCTGATGGGTGGGCGCTGGCCATGAGGACAACCACTGCCTCAACTGTTAGCGTGAATTTACAACGATTTTGGCCTGTGAATGTCACACAGCCACCAAATTTTCGGATTTCGAGAATCAAGAGATACACGGGCCGAAAGTGAGCTGATCGTCTAATTATTGGAAACTATGAACATCGGACTCTTTGGCGGAACCTTTGATCCCATCCACCGCGGCCATCTTGCCCTGGCGCGGGGAGCGCAAGAACGCTTTCATCTAGGCTGCATTCACTTTGTCCCGGCCGGCGTTCCGCCCCACAAGCAGCGCCATCCAATCACTTCCTATTTCCATCGCTACGCCATGGTGGCGCTGGCGACCATGAATGAAAAGGCATTCGTGCCATCGCTTTTGGAAGCTCCCGCGGAGGGTGCCGTAACTGAAATCCCGAGCAAGAAGAGTCAGACGCAACCCGCTCAAGCGCGCGCGAATTACACCATCGACACGGTGCGACGGCTAAAACAAACACTCAAAAAGAGCGATGAGCTTTTCTTCCTGATCGGGACCGACGCCTTCGACGACATTGCGAGCTGGCACCAGGCCGAGGCGCTTTTCCGCGAATGTAAATTCATCGTGGCCAGCCGTCCAGGATTCTCGCTGGCTGATGTAGCGAATGCACTGCCGGAAGCCCTGCGCCCGAGGTCGGAGGTAACCAAACCATTTGCGAAGCAAGCAGCAAAGGGCGATCTGGTCCTGCCGGGAGCGACGGTGCATCTGCTGGAAAACGTGCATCAGAATATCTCAGCTACCGCCATTCGAGACGCAGTTGCGGCCAAGCGGTCGCTCGCCAAGTTCGTGGACCCGGCCGTAGCCGAATACATCAAGAAGATGGGACTGTATCGGAACCGCTAGGCGTTGGTCGTTCGTCGTTGGTCGTTGGTCGTTGGTCGTTGGCCTTTAGCCGTTGGCTTTCACGTGTTTCCGAAATATGTGTGGTTTGGAAAACGGCAATCCGGCATGCGGATCGATGTTTGTCAGTTAGAATGAAGAGACCAGCGACGAGCGACCAACGATCGAAATTAACGCATGAAAAAAAATGATTTGAAGCGACAGGTATCAGAAGCCATTACCGCATGCCAGGAAAAGCAAGCGGAAGGAATTACGATTTTGGAACTGGAACAAGGCTCGGGAGCATTTACCGACTATTTTGTGGTATGCAGCGGGACCAACCCGCGGCAGATCCAGGCGATTTCCGACGAGGTCGAGGAGCGGTTGGAAAAGGTGGGCCAGCGTCCAACTCACATCGAAGGCTATAAGGAAGCGGAATGGGTTCTGCTCGACTATGTCGATTTCGTAGTGCACGTATTCTCTGAGAAGGCCCGCAAGTTCTATGATCTGGAGCGGCTTTGGAAGTCGGCCAAACGATTAGAGCCGTCGGAGTTGGCCAAAAGCAAACGAACCGCAACCCGAAGCATTGCAAAAAAGCGCGCGTAAGAAAAACCCGCCACAGATTTTCACGGATTTCGCTGATCATAAAAAAGGTTAAATCCGTGTAAATCCGCGGCCCGGCTTTGACATGAACGCTAATTCGAATCCGCAATGGGGGAGTTCGTACCGCCTGATCGCCTCCGAGAAATGGAAGGCGAAATCAGCCGCCATGGGGCGCGACGTCACCGAAGCGCTAGTCGAATATGCCCGGCCAAAACCGGGCATGAAGGTTCTGGATCTGGCGAGCGGCACGGGGGAACCGGCCATCAGCCTGGCCGCTCGGGTCGGCTCAGAAGGTCATGTCACGGCTCTTGACCTCAGCAGCGATCTTCTCGAAATCGCCACGAAACGGGCTGAGCAACGCGGATTGACGAACTTCTTGACCCAGCGAGCGGACGCGCATGAGCTGCCATTTCCCGATCAAAGTTTCGATCTGGTTACCAGCCGCTTCGGCGTGATGTTCTTCGAGGATTGCGAAAAGGCCCTTGGCGAAGCGCATCGCGTCCTAAAACCGGGAGCGCGAGCGTGTTTCCTGGCCTGGGGACCGTTTGAGCAGCCCTACTGGTCGAGCACGATGGGCATAGTCGCCAAACACGTGGGGGGGCCCACCCTTGTTCCAGGCGGACCGGATCCCTTCAAGTTTGCCCAGCCAGGAACCCTGTCGTCGGTATTGCGGAAGGCAGGCTTCACCAATGTCGAAGAGCAAACAAAGGCGCTGCCATGGACCTGGCCAGGAACAGCAGAAGAAGTCTGGGAGCAAGCGCAGGCAGTAGCAACGCCGTTTCTTCCTTTGTTGCAAAGAGTCCCCGCATCCAAGCGTGATGAAATCGACCGCGAGGTGATAGACGCAATTCAGCAATACGCGGATGGCGAAAACATAAAGTTTGGAGCAGTCATAGTTTTAGTCTCGGGAACAAAACCTAACAGCATGCCGAAGGCTTCGGCTTAGAGAATCGCGCGGCCATGGCCCCCTCTCAGGGCCTGATCAGGGGGAGGGCCCCACGCGCAACGCTCACCTCGATTGGTGTACGGCATACATACTCTCCATCCGCATAGACCTCGAATGGCGTTTCTGTTTCCAATCGCAGGCGCTCTGTCTGGAAGTACTCGACGCCCGGAACGCTCAAGTGACGGCCGAAATACACCGTGGGGAAGAAGCAACACAATTTGAATTTGCTCATGTCGGGAACGATGCAAACGTCGAGAGCGCCATCGTCAAATCGGGCCCGGGGCGCGATCTTCATCCCACCGCCATACGCAGGCGCATTGGCGAAGGCAGCGACCACGAGAGGCTTCGCGGTCCGAGCGATGAATGCATCTGGACCCTCGGCACGCGCCACGGAAATCTTCATCGCGATGGGCGCGAACCTCCACAACGCGGGCAGGAAGCTGAGAACGTATCCACCATGCGCTCGGAGCCAGCGCGGAAGGTGATTGGCGCGCCGTGCGACGTCCCCGTCGAGGCCAACGCCGCTCACGCAGCAAAAATAGTGCGGGTGTGGCGCGGACGCCTCGCCCGCGCCGTGCCGGTCCAGCATCGGTGTGATCACGCCTAAATCAATTGCCTGCGCATTGCCACGGCCGGAACAAAACTTGCGCCACGCGCCCAATGAATCCCGAACGCTGCCCAGGCCCAATGCCCGCGCGAAATCATTTCCGCTGCCACAGGGCACGATCAGGACAGGCAGCTGCAACTCAACCAATTGCGACAGATGACGGTGCACAGTACCATCTCCGCCAAGAATAAGAATGGCGTCGGCGTCGGTTGATGTAGAGGGCAAGCCAGTAAGCCAAGTCACTGCCGAACCCTTCTGGAAGGGCTTCAGGTCGTTGATCGAAGAACCTGGCCCGAAGATAGCGGCAGCACGCACGTCCGCGGCAGATTATCAGAACCTCAACCACAAAGCACAGGCAGGAAAATCGCGTAAATGGTCAGAGTCGAATCGGCTGATGTGACGCATTTCTTAGAAGCCCGACATCTGGATGAACAAATTTCCGGCGCGATCCAGCCAGAAGCGGTGACCGGGAGGCACGATGGTCGTCGCGCTATATTCCGTGACCACGCCGGGGCCGGAGTATTTCCTTCCGGGCTGGAGTGAGTTGCGGTCACAGATTGCGGCTGTGATCTTCTTGCCCTCGAAGAATGCCGAGGCTCGCCCGGGATCAGA
>Ga0074044_10005326_pt1 | contig 10501 bp, 5 predicted proteins | sample BogForMeECP23OM1_FD_94443 | JGI IMG/M metagenome (GOLD analysis project Ga0074044, IMG submission 94443) | Bog forest soil microbial communities from Calvert Island, British Columbia, Canada - Bog Forest MetaG ECP23OM1 | ecosystem: Environmental > Terrestrial > Soil > Wetlands ...
GGGGAGTGAGAGATCGGGAGGATTGGACACGTGTCTCGAACTACAAAAGCAACATTAGTGCGGGTTAGTTCCGCAGTCGCGCTGTGTGCGGTCGCACTCTGTGCCGCGGTGGCACACGCGGAGGCGCCACAAGTTGTTTTGGATCGGGGCGACGCCACAATTGCTCTCGATGCCTATGCTCCAAATATCGTTCGCATCACGCTGAGTCTCCTGAAAGACTCCGCCCTTGCCGCGCCCGGCTTTGGCTTTGTGGCCACGCCTTCCGCAAACGACTGGACACGCCAGCAGAGCGATCGCAGTGATGTCTATCGCTCATCGAGGCTGGTAGTCGCGGTGGCCAAGAATTTTCCGGGCCATCCCTTACCGACACATCTGGACATCGCAAAGTTTTTCAACGGGTCCACCCCGCCAACGCATATCACGGTCAGCACGCCCGAAGGCAAGGTTCTTCTGGATATGACGGGCTGGTCGATGTCAGTCCTCAATCACAAAGATGGCAATGCGAGTCTCTTAAACGACAGGCGTCCCACCGATGCTCCGTTCTACCAGACCGGCGCGACTTTCGTATCTCCCGACGACGAGCACTACTACGGATTAGGTCAGAATCAGGAAGGATTTCTCGATCATCGCGGCCACACCGTGGAGTGCTGGCATAACTACACTGCTGCAGGAGGCCCGAGCGTTTGCGTTCCGTTCATGGTGACCAACTATGGGTACGGAATAATTTGGGACAATCCTTCGAAGACGACTATTGAGCCAGGCTTCAACGAACAGACGAGATGGACATCTCAAGTGGGCGATCGAGTTTCATTTTTCGTTATCGCCGGTAAGAATACCGATGAGATCTATTCCGGCTACCGGCAACTCACAGGGATTACACCATTGATGCCCAAAGCGGCTTACGGCTACATTCAATGCAAGCAACGGTATTCGACGCAGGAAGAAATGTTGGCGGTTGCCAGAGGCTACCGGGAGCGGCATCTCCCCGCCGATATCTTAGTAGTGGACTGGTTCTACTACACCAAGATGGGAGAACAGGATTTTGTTCCAGACAAGTGGCCCGATCCGACCGCGATGAACCGGCAGCTGCATGAGTTGGGATTTCAGACCATGATCAGCGTATGGCCACGCTTCACAAAAGGTTCCCGCTACTACGATTTCCTGGCTCAGAAAGGATGGTTTCTACACCTCGCCGATGGCACGCCCATCGACGGCCTGCCCTATGATCGAGCTGGCTCCGACATCGACACGACGAATCCGGAAGCAGCGCGCTGGTACTGGAATATCATTCGTGACAACATCATCAGCAAAGGCTTCGATTCCATCTGGGCGGATGAGACCGAGCCCGACCTGCCCCCTGACGGCGGATACTTTCACGTCGGACCCGGCACTCGTTACTTTAATATTTATCCCTTGTTGCACACATCTGCGATCTATGATGGCTTCCGCCGCGACGTAACTCATCGTGCACTCATTCTATCGCGCGACGCTTATCTTGGTGCGCAGAGCAATGGGACGATGTTCTGGTCTTCTGACATCTCCCCCACCTGGGATACTCTGAAGCGGCAGATTCCGACCGGACTAGACTTTACCGCTTCCGGCATTGCTTACTGGACGCAAGACATTGGAGGCTGGCAATATCTGCCGGCAGAGCATCACCCGGCGCATCCGCCGTTACTCGATCCTTCCGATGCCCGAGACAACGTCGGCGGCTATGACGACTATCCCGAGCTCTACACTCGCTGGTTTGAATATGCGACCTTTCTACCTGTGTTCCGGGCTCACGGGAGCCGAAGATACAACGAAGTGTGGTCTTATGGAAAACAAGCGGAACCTATACTCGAGAAGTATCTGAAGTTACGCTACTCGCTCCTGCCGTACATCTACTCGCTGGGGTACGAGACTTATCAGACTGGCGCTCCCTATATGCGCGCACTGTTTATGGATTTCCCCGATGATCGGAAGGTCGCGGATCTGCGCGATGAATATATGTTTGGACCGGCATTCCTCGTGGCGCCGGTAACCGAGCAGGGCGCTACGAGCCGAGCGGTTTATCTTCCGGAAGGTTTCGACTGGTACAACTACTGGACCAAGGAACGGTTGCACGGAGGACAAACGATTCAGGTTTCAGCGCCGATTGACAGGCTCCCGTTGTTTGTTCGCGCGGGCTCGATCGTGCCGATCGGAGCGCCCATCGAGAGCACGAAGGAAATCCAGCAGATCTCAAGAGTGCAAGTGTATCCGGGGACGAATGGCGACTTTACGCTCTATTCGGACGACGGCACGAGTTACGCCTATGAAAAGGGCGAGGGCAACACAACTCGTCTGCACTGGGACGATACAACACAGAAACTAAGCCACGACGGAGCCAAGGCGTGGGAGGTTCCGGACGAGCAGATTCTCGAAATCATGAAGTAGCAGCCGTTGTAGATCAGGGATTGAGTCTAAGGAAAGTCTTCAGCTCTCTCGCTTCGGGAAGTTTGTTACCTTCCTGGATAACATACAGCCGGTTCACTGGGAGATCCTTGAAAACATCAACCTGTCCCGAGGGCCAGCGAACCTCGATAAGATCAACCATGCGGGCCTGATCCAAACCGAAGTGCAATCGCAAGTCGTTCTGCGAGTAATAGCCGCTTCCACTGCGGACTTCGTCCACCTGCGTCATCGGTACCGATGAAGGAGGAGTCGCCCTGGCCACGACTCGCACGCGAGCGCCAATTCCGGTGCGATTGGACTTCACTCCCACCGTCTTGATCTTGATCCAGTTTCGACGAAGCTGCGAGTCACAGCGGAGCAGTTGCGGAAGAGAATTCACGCAGTTCACTACAACGTCGAGATCACCGTCGTTGTCATAGTCTCCGAAGGAGCAGCCCCGCGCCGGCACGGGTGCAGTCATGCCAGGTCCAGCTCTTTCGCTAACGTCTTCAAAACGGCCGTCGCGCAGGTTGCGGTAGAGATACTTCGGCTGAGCATAAGGCGCCTCCGTCTTTGAAGAGTTCACCTCCGGATAGACATGGCCGTTGGCGATCAGGATATCGAGCCAGCCATCGTTATCCATATCGAAGAATCCCACCCCCCACATGAGATACCGCGTGTTAAGACCGAGCCCGGACTGATAAGTCTGGTCGTCGAAGGTTCCGTTTCCGAGGTTCTTGTAAAGGGACGCGGTGTCACCGGCGAAATTTGTTTTCACGATGTCGAGATTGCCGTCGTGGTTGTAGTCTCCAATCGAGACTCCCATGCCCGCTTGAGGCTTGCCATCCGGAGAGAGTCCGGCTCCGGCTTCGATAGCGACATCGACAAAGGTTCCATTCTTCTGGTTGCGATAAAGCGTAGATACATTGGAGTCGTTGGCAACGTAAACGTCGGGCCAGCCGTCGTTGTCCAGGTCGGCCACGCAGACCCCAAGGCCGTAATGCCCGGCGGTGTTCCAAATTCCGGCTCGCTCTGAGACATCGGTGAAAACTCCGCGCCCGTCGTTGTGGTACAGAATGTTCTTTCCCGCGGCAAGCCCGGGCGGGCCGCAGGCAACCAGGATTCCTTTATAAGTGCAGGGACCCGATTCCGGGAGCGGCGCTGTCTTGACATCGAAATCGATATAGTTAGCAACGAAAAGATCCAGGTGACCATCGCGGTCGTAATCGAGAAAAGCGCAGCCGGAGTTCCATCGAGTTCGGGTTTGTGACAAGCCGCACTTGGCGGTGACGTCGGTAAAAGTTCCGTCGCCGTTATTGCGAAATAAGGAATTTTGTCCGTAGTAAGTCACGAATAAATCGTCGTGACCGTCGTTGTCGAAGTCGCCAACGCAACAGCCTTGTCCCCAGCCCCGCCGCGCCAGGCCTGCCCGGAGCGTGACATCGGTAAACGTACCGTCGCGATTGTTTTTGAAAAGATGGCAGGTCGGACCGTCGTCATGGGGAAAATCTTCCAGGCGCCAGCCATTGACCAGAAAAATATCGAGCCAGCCGTCTTCATCGTAATCGTAAAAAGCCACGCCGCAACCGGTGCTCTCAAGCAGATATTTGTTCTTGTTCTCGGCCCCATAAATCGTTTTCGCATTGAGACCGGACTCCACCGCCACATCGACGAAGCTGACTCCGAGTGGAGTATTCGTGACCGGCGAAGGCGCCCCCGGCGCCATTGGGATGGAACTGTTGTCATAAGAGCGCTCGGAACCCGCCTGCCGGGGTTGGGCGAACAGCGGGGCTTCTGCCAGCTTTAGAACATCGGCAAAGCTCAGGACAAGGGCCGTACGGCAGAGAGATTTCAAGAATTGACGACGGTCCTTTCTTGAATCGGCCATGGAGGAAGCTATTTTAGCAGCGGAACGATGTGGCGCAGACTGGAGGCTGGTCCGGCGTGGAAGTAGAGGGTTTTAGGAATTGCGATCGATCACGCTCTGCAAGGCGGCCCGATAACCACGGCTGCAAGATAGTTCCTTCCCATTTCTTAAGACGACAACGTACTCACCACTGTTCACGGGGATCAGTTCTTTAATCTTTCGGATATCGACGATCGTAGACCGATGAATGCGAACGAAATGGTTTCGATTCAAGCGCTCTGACATCCCGCTGATGGTTTCCCGGACAAGATGAGATTCTTTCCCGACGTTCAGCCGCACATAGTTTGCCGAAGCCTCGATCCAATCGATCTGATCCAGATCCAAGAACACGATCCGTCCCTTTTCCCGAATAACCAGGCGGTCTTGGGGCGACACCTGGCGAGGCAAACCAGAGCCCGCCTGTGACAGCAGATCAAGAATGCGACGGGTGAGCTCCCGGTCCTGGGATCTCTCCAAATGCACGCGGGCCTTCTCCACGGCGTTGCGGAGACGATCAAGATCGAAGGGCTTCAGCAAGTAGTCGAGGGCATTGGCTTCGAAGGCGCGCAGCGCATATTGGTCGTAAGCCGTGGTAAAGATGACGACTGGCATTTCGTCGGGCGAGAGCCGGCGCAAAACCTCGAATCCGTCCATGCCCGGCATCTGCACGTCGAGAATCAGCAGATCTGGCCGATAGCGCCGTACTGCCGAAACGGTTTCCGCCCCATGGTTGCATTCCGCCACAACCAGCATTCCCGGTTCTGAGGCAAGAAAGATGCGCAACTTTTCCCGCGCCAGGCGCTCGTCGTCGGCGATGACAATGCGGAGGACTGCATTCGCTGGTCCTTCCACCGGCATTGAAACCGCAAGATCGAGGTTCACGGAAGATTGGCCGCCTGATTTACTACGATGCGTATTAGACGACTGACGTACAGACCTGTCACCAATTGCTTTCCGCAGGAAAGAATCCCCGAAGATACTCCGGACGGATCGTCTTCCCGACCAGCTATTCGTCCCTGAATAGCAACCACTCATCCCTTCCCCGCTGGATTTTCTGAATATGTGGAGAAGACATGATTGAATGAACGAGGAATTGATGGCCGGGCTGAGTCAGCCCACCAAGATCAAGCGAGCTTTTATTTTCCAATGATGATGTTGAGCCAGCAGTCAAATGGAGGTTGTGACTTGTCCGAGGCAGAGTCGCCCCTGAAAAATCGTTCCGCCATGATCTGGGCCGTGAGTTTTGGGGTTTGGACCTTTGTCTCTCTGGCAGCAACCGCCACGATCTACCACCTCTACCGTCCGGTCGCCGATGGAATGGATCTGCGAACCATCGCGGGCATGGAGTTTAGCCAGATTCTCACCTATGCCCCTCTGACGCCGATTGCTTACATGCTGGCGGTTCGATTTCCCATTCAACGTGGGGATTGGGTTCGACGTGGCTTATTGCATGTGGGGTTCGGACTGTTATTTACTCTAGGGCACATCCTGATAAAAGCGGCCACGCCTTACGGTTTTTGGGATCCGGTCTACCGGGAATGGAACTCAGCGATTTGGAATTCTCACACCCATGCCTTTCGGGTCCCGTGGACCGCGTTAAACAGCATGTTCTTTGCCAGCGTCGTGGATGACGTGGTCAGCGCCTATGTCCCTACCGTTCTGATTGCGCTCGCGGTTTCTTATTATCGCAGATCCCGCGAAGAAGAACTTCGAGCCAGGCAACTGGAGGCGCAACTGGCCAATGCGCGTTTACAGACGCTAAAGAATCAACTGCAGCCACACTTCCTGTTCAATACCCTGCACTCGATTTCGGCGCTGATGCTCACCGACGTGCGGGCCGCCGACCGGATGATTTGCCGCCTGAGCGACTTGCTGCGCATCAGTCTGGAGACGGTCAGCACTCAGATCACGACTCTCAAGCGGGAACTCGAGTTCGTCAATTGCTATCTCGAGATCGAAAAGGTGAGGTTCGAAGAGCGATTGAAAGTGACCTATGAAATTGCTCCCGAGACCCTCGACGCGGAACTCCCTCATTTGCTGCTGCAACCGTTGGTGGATAACGCGGTCAAGCATGGCATTGCGAAGTCTCCTCATGGAGGCGAAATCTGCCTCGCGGCGCACCGGCGCGAGGGTGAACTTCAAATCGAAGTAAGAAATACCGGTGCTGAACCCGATCTTCTTCGACCTTCCAGCGGGAATGGAGTAGGACTGATGGTCACCCGTCAGCGCCTTGAATCCCTGTACGGAGATGACCAAAGCTTCGAGCTTCTGGATTTTCCGGATGGCCTCGTGATGGCGCGCGTGAGCATTCCATTTTCCACCGAATCACGCGAAAACAAACACGAGACATTCGTCAGTACTTCGAGCCAAAGAACCGAGGCTAGCCTTAGAAGATGACCTTGGCCCCGAACTGCAAGCGGCGACGTCCAATGCCGTCCGTAATAATGTTGCCGGCAAAAGTGTCGCCCCCGTTGAAGTTGAAGGCGCTACTGCCAAACTGATTGACCCCATCTACGGTGTTGACCGCACTGTTCACATTTTGTATCGGTATCCCCAGCCACTGGTGGTTAAAGAGGTTGAACGCCTCGGCCTGGAGCTGGAGGGTGAGACGCTCGGTTACGTGCGTGTTCTTGAACACGGCCATGTTGATGGTGCTGATGGGCTGACCGCGTTCGGTGTTGCGCCCCAAAGGAGAGAAAGGAGTGCCGAAGATCGATTCGGCCGCTGGGGTATTCACGATGAAGTGCGCGGCGGAAATGGGAGTGACGGGGCACTGGGCCGAGCTGCCGCCCGAGCCTACACATCCGGCATTCAAGCTCACTAAGGTTCCCACCGGGTAGGCTCCGCCTGTTGAATTCGGGCAAGTCGTCAGCGTTCCATCGCAATACTGCCCCACCGAGTTGAATGGTGTGTTGATGTTGCCGGGGAACGGCCGGCAGGTATCAAGCCCGCCTCCCGTGAAATTCGTGGGATCGCACAGACCCTGGCCTGAGTTCTGCTCTACCGTCCACGGCTGGCCGCTGTTGTAGCGGTAGGTTCCGTTGATCTGCCACCCCCCCAGCAAGTGCCCCATCCAGCCGGACTGTTGATGCCGGAGCGGCACGTCGTAAACCCACAGCAAAGTAAATACGCTGGGAAAATCATAGTTGCTGACTGACCGTTCCGCCTTGCTGATGTCGAATGGATTCTGCGCCAGCGAGAAGAAAGTCCCGGCGCTGGTGGAAAATGCCTCCGATGTATTGTCGATGGTCTGGCTCCAAGTGTAGGAGGCCTCGCCCGTAAAGCCATGCCAATTCTGTAACCGGAATTGAGTCTGCAGACCGTTGTAGATGGAGTAGGCAGTATTGGCGTATTGGATCACCCGGCTGAAATTGCAGTTCTCGTAGCCCACAGGGTTCAGGAACTGATCTGTACCCGTCGAGCCCGGCTGCCCCGGAGTTGTGCACGGCGTAAGCCCCGCCGGAATGAAATGGCTGAACCCATTGTTGATCAAAGGTAAAAGGTCCGGGTTTCCGTTCGATTCCTGGTACTGGGCAACATCGTGGTTGCCCACGTAGCGGATCTCCGCAGCCATCCTGCCGTTGATCTGGCGTTGGATGCCCAGATTCCACTGCTCCGAATAAGGATTGCGGAAGTTAGGCCCAAATTGCAGCTCTGTGGCAAAGCCCGGATTTCCCTTCGGGGCGAGCGGAAAAAGAGCTGCCCCGATATTTGCGCCGTCAAGGGTGGAAACGCTGGGCAGCCCCGCGAAACCGGTCCCACTCGCATTCGGGATGGTGGCCAGGTTCGTGAACGGCGAAGTGCCTTCCACATTGGTGGCGAGGTTGTAGTATGCGAAATCGTAGGCGATACGGAATCCGCCTCGAATAACCGTCTGGTCGTGGCCGAAAAGACTCTCGCCGACGTGCGGAGTCCACGCGAAACCGACTACTGGTCCAAAGTTGCGGTAGTGGTTGGGAAGCTTCGGCACCGTGGTCAAGCTTAGAGGCAGAGTCTGCTCCCAAAGATGATTCGGACCGGTCTGCTGAGCCACGCTCTCATCGTGAAGAAGATTGCTGGCCTGCTGGTAAAATTCCCAGCGCAACCCCAGATTCAACGTCAGGTTGTCTTTAATTCTCCAGTCGTCCTGGAAGTAGAGAGCAACGTCGTTTTCTTTGAAGCGCAGAACCGGCTGCCCGTAAGCAAACTGAGTCAGGAGGGGCGTGTTCGCCAGGAAAGAGTTGAAGTCGAGATAATTGAGTGCACCGTTCTCTTCAAACAGGCCGTAGTTGGGCGAGCGTTGCCGGTCATACTCGCCGCCCCACTTCATCACATGGCGGCCACGCACCAAGGAGGCATTGTCCTGCAGTTCATAGATGTTGATGATGCGTCCCTGGGGAAACCCGATGCTTTGACCCAGCCCTAGAAAACCGGCGTTCTCGATGACAATCTGAGGCGGGCATTCTCCGGAGTTCGCTAACAGACAGTTCGAGAACGCGCCTCCCTCGAAGGCCACACGCGAACGCGAGTAGCTGAATCGCAACTGGTTAAGGAACGAGGGACTGAAGGTGTGGGTGAGATCCAGACCAATCTGCTGGCTGCGGCCCGGGACATTCACGATTTCCCCTTGAGCGTCATTAGGGACGGAGCTTACCGGCACATTTGTGGTGATGGTCTGCTGGAAGATATAGCGGCCGAAGAATCGATCTTTGTTGGTGACTTGAACATCCACCCGTCCCGTACCCTCGTAATCGTTGAAGGGCTGGGAGAGAAATCGGGTGATCGAACCCATCTGGATCGTGGCATTGGTTCCGTCCGCCGAAACCGGGACGCTCTGGATGTTGCTGAAGGTGGGATTTCCGATGGGCAGAGTTGCCGGACCGAACTGCGCTAAAGCCGCAACGCCAGGATTGTTGGGGAAGGCCGCCTGCAACTGTTGAATTCCTGTGGCGGTTGGAGTGAGGGAGGCGGACGAAGAGAAAGGAGCGCCGGCCGAGCGAGTGCGCTGCATGTTGGTGGACCCGAAGAACCAAATTTTGTTTTGCTTGATGGGTCCGCCCACGGTGCCGCCAAACTGGTTCTGCACGAACTGAGGTATAACCGGCTGAGCGCATCCAGTCGAGGGGCTCACTCCCGACGGACAAAAACCATAGATCGGCGACTTTTCCTGGTTTTGCAAAGAGTCGAAGTGGTCGCCCTGCCAGAATTCGTATCCCGTGCCGTGAAACTCGTTGGTGCCTCCCTTGGTGATGTAATTGACGACGCCACCCAGGTTGCGTCCGTACTGCGCGTCGAAGTTGGTCACGACCTGCAATTCCGCGATATTGTCTTGATTCCCGAAGAAGATTGATGGACCGCCAATGGTGTTGTCATTGTTACTCTGGCCATCCAACTGATAATTGTTCGAGCGAGCTCTTTGCCCATTGATCGAAAGCTCGGCGCCATTATTGTTGCTGAAGCCTCCGCTGCCCGCCGTTACCACGCCGGGGGTGAACAGCACAAAGGAATCATAGGTATTGCCCAGGGGAACGCTCGCGACCTCCTTGTTGTCAAAAGTCTGGGAGAGTTGATCGGTTTCGCTCTCGATCAGAGGAGCGGCGCCTTCCACAGTTACCGTTTCCGCGGCGTTTCCAACCCCGAGATTAATATCGCCAAGGCCGGTATCCTTACCCACCACAACCATGACGCCCTTCGCGGCGTAGCCGGAGAATCCTTTCGCCGCCACCATCACGTTATAGGTGCCCGGTGGCAACGACTCTAACTGGACAATGCCTGCCGCGGAACTTGTAGTGGTAAAGGCGCGGTTGGTTTCGGCGTGTATGGCCCGCACGTCGGCTCCCGCAACGACCGCGCCCTGCGGGTCCAGAACTGTTCCAGAGATTGAGCCGGTGACAATACCTTGCCCGAAGGCAGAATTGATCGCAAAGAACAGCCCGAACCAGAAGAGAATCGCGACGCAAACGGCTTTCTGCCCGGACGTTGGGCTTTCGAAAGAACTCTCTTGGCGTGACGCTGAATTTTTCGTCGCGGATTTCATCGGTTCTCCTTACGCTTCTCGCCCCAGGGGGTTTGAATACGCTTGCTGAATTTCGGAACAGGACAACGAGTGCAAGCCTGCTGCCCCGAAAGCTCACTTTGCCAAGGTTTGGGATGGGCTGCGGGAATTCAGGTACGGATGATTGCCGTGTGGGCTTTAGAGCA
>Ga0074044_10005329_pt1 | contig 10499 bp, 9 predicted proteins | sample BogForMeECP23OM1_FD_94443 | JGI IMG/M metagenome (GOLD analysis project Ga0074044, IMG submission 94443) | Bog forest soil microbial communities from Calvert Island, British Columbia, Canada - Bog Forest MetaG ECP23OM1 | ecosystem: Environmental > Terrestrial > Soil > Wetlands ...
ACGCTTCACAAGCCTGGCCCGTCTGGCGCGCAAAGCTGGGCACCGCGGCGGCCTCTTGCGCGGACATCGCCATCGTCGCGACGGCCACGGCCAGCGCCATGACCCATGTCCAGCCCGTTCCCTTACGCAACGTCATTGCGGCCTCCCTACTGATCGCCTTGCGCGCCGAGGGCGAGAGAAAGTTCACATCTGTTCCGTCGCGTGCATTCTCTAATCGTGCTCTTCCCCTCGAACTCGGAATGGCTAGCGAAATCCTACGGTCCAGCTTACCCGGTTAGAATTCAGTATATCAACATATTGGGAGATAAGCCAAATAATCATCTATATGTAGCATCCTCTTCAGGTTTGCACAAGCTTGCATAGCCAAAGGGGAGCGCGGTACGGCGCGGCCGGATCAGACGTGCCGTATCTTATGGCGTGACATCCCGCCGGAAACGTCTTTGCGAGCTGACGGAAGCTACGCCGCCAGGGGCGAGTCCTCGCGCCGAGACGGCTGAGGGCATGAAGGCGCTGCCGCGGCCAAGCGCGCGACTTTCTCGCGGCATTGCTACTCCTCGGACGACGCATGGGCCGGGAAAAGGCGTGATGAGCGCTGTCGCACTCGACGCGCTCGTCCGCGGCAAAAATCGTGTCAGGGATAAACCCCGGCGTCGCGTGCGGGCCAGCCGCTCTACCTCGGATGCCAGCGGCAAGCCCGGGGGCAGGAGCCGCGCCCGGCGTAATGCTCATGCGGCGCCGTCCGGCGGGACGGCGCCGAGACGGTTGGGCAGGAAGCCTATTGCGCCTTGGCTTTTAGGAAGGCGATGACATCGTCCCGGTCCTGGTCTTTCTTGAGCCCGGCAAACGGCATTTTGTCGCCCGGCACGACCGCCTTCGGATCCGTGAGGTAGGCGTCGAGGTTTTTCTCGTCCCAGATGATATTGGCCTTGGCCATGGCGTCGGAGTACTTGTAGCCCGCGACGGTGCCCGACTTGCGTCCCACCACGCGGAAGAGGCTCGGGCCTACGCCATTCTTGCCCTCAACGATGCTGTGGCAAACCTTGCACTGGTTGAACACCTTCTCGCCGTTCGCCGCGTCGCCCGCGGCGAGAGCAAATCGCCCTGCGAAGCCGAGGGTGAGGATAACGACAAAAACGAGCATCCGAAACGAGATCATCAGCAGTCCTCCGTCATTCAGAGCAGTCCCAGCGGCAAGCTACCTAACCTCTTTCAGCAATTTGTGCAAATTGTAAAGGCTCGGCGCGCCATCGCAAGCCTGGGCCGAGCTCGGCCGGTTTGCGAATTGCGGCAGGCGAATCAAGCGCTTCGCAGTCGGCATGTGGGCCGATAAGCGGTATCCCGCGCCACGGGCCTGCGCTGGCAGCGCAAAGAGCCGCCTCTGTGCGCTCCCTCAATGGGACATGAGCACGGGCACCGTCATGTGCTGGAACAGGCTGCGCGTGACGCCGCCCAGCACCATTTCCCGCAGGCGGGGGCGGCCGTAGGCGCCCATGACAATGAGGTCGACGCCCAGGTCGGAGGCGCGCGAGAGGATGACATCGCTGGCGTCGATGTCATCGGCGAAAGCATGCGCCGCTTCGGCCTTGAGGCCGTGGCGCGCGAGATGGAGCGCTATATCGGCGCCGGGCACCTCGCCGTGGCCTCGCTCGCCGCCTTTCGGGTTCACGGCCAGCACGGTAATGACCTTGGCCTGCGCAAGCAGCGGCAAGGCGTCGTTGACGGCGCGCGTCGCTTGCGCGCTGGCGTTCCAGGCGATCAGCACGCGCTGGCCGAGCGTGGGAAACCGGCCGGCATAAGGCACCATGAGGACGGGCCGGCCCGAATCCAACACCACGCGCTCGGCGAGGTCGCGCTCCGTCGGGGACAGCGCCTCATCGGGGTCGGGCTGGCCGATCACCGCGAGGTCGGCATAGCGCGTGTGCAGGGTCGCCATCGCGCCGGTATCCTCCACCTCGCGCCACTCGATACTGATGCCCGCCTGGCGTCCGCGCTCGTCGAACTCAGCTTTGGCTTTGTTGCGCTCGTCGCCGGAAAGCTCGCGTTGCGCGGCGATGAGCCCGGCCGCCAGCTGCGAGGTGAGAAAGGCCGGCGCGAAGAGGTCCGTGGCCGTATATAGGCCGACAAGGTGGGCGTCCGAAGCTTGTGCCAGCCGAATGGCGATATCGAGACGTCTGGCGCGATGCTTGGAGTTGTTCAGGTGGACAAGGAGATCCTTGTACGCCATGACGAGGTCCTCCGCTGAAATCCATTTATCCTGCGCGATGGCGGGAGTAGACCGTGGCAAAGAGGCGCGCTCATTGACTTGGGTCAAGGGTCGGAGCGAGCGCTCGTCCGGCCCCGGCCCTCGGCGGTGGGGCTGTCAAGATGTCTCCAAAGCGCTAGTGTTCCGACTCCGACGGCTCGTTCCGAACCGTCAGCCCGGAACACTAGCAAAATCATAATGATGTGTTGTGGTTCCGACACAATGATTGGAATCAAGCGTCGGAACCACAACACTAGCTCCCTTGTGCCGTGGCCCCGAGCGCGTGCATGTCGGAGAGCTGCACGCGCGAGTTGTCGAGGAGGCGAATGGCACCCGAGGTCTTGAACTGCGTGAAGACGCGACTCACCGTCTCGGTGGTGAGCCCGAGAAAGTCGGCAATGTCCGTGCGTCCCATCGGCAGATGGATGGGATTGTCGGGCTGTCCGCGCCGGCCGGCGCGGCGCGAAATCATCAAGAGGAAGGAGGCGATCTTCTCCTGCGCGGTCTTGCGGCCCAGGAGGAGCATCTGGTCCTGCGCCTCGATGAGCTCGTTCGAGGCCATGCTGAGCATGCGGTTCTCGAGATGCGGCATCTCGCGCATGAGCGCATGGAGCTTGGTGCGCGGGAAACGGCAGACGCTGGTGGCGACGACGGTTTCGGCCGTATAGGCGTAACTGTCGTGGACCGCGAGGCCGACGAAATCGCCCGGATAGAGAAATCCCGTGACCTGACGCCTGCCGTCGGCCAAGAGCTTGTGGACCCGAATCATGCCGCCCGTGACGTTGAACAGGAACTCGGCGGGGTCGCCGTCGCAAAATAAGGTCTGCTGCGGCTGCATCCCGAGAGTGCTCATGATTGCCGTGAGCCGAGCAAGCTCGTCCGCGTCGAGCGCGCTGCAAACGGAGATGTCGCGGACTTTGCAAGCCGCGCATGGGCTCGCGACCGCACGGGCGGTGATATCTCGTCCCGCTCGCCTTCGCGTGGACATTGCCGATCCGATCCCCAGTCCTACCCCAGCCGCTCGCCAGTCTACTCAGCCCAGCCGAACGAAACAATTCCGGGACGCTGCCGCCCCTCGCTCGCGATGGCGTCATAGGCGGCCCGGCCGGGTGTATCCCGGATAGGGGAGATACATCGATTCTTGATTCATATCAATGCCGGTCCAATGCCGCTATGGCTTACTTGAGCCGTCCGAAATGCATAGCGAAGGGCTATTTTCTGGAAATGGGCAGACGATACGAAGTGCGCCCGCTTCCTATAAGCCGGCTGCCGCAGGTCTATCCGCTTGTTCATGCGATAGCCCCCCGCCTCGGGCTTGGTGAGTGGCTCGCGCATGGGCGGACCCTGTGCGCGGCGGGCCGAGAGCGGGAGGCCGGGCTGATTGCGGCCCAGGGCGCAGATGGCTACATCTACGGTCTCTTCAGTTACAGGATCCTGCCGGATATTCAGCACGGACGAACGTTTCGGGTCGAAAATTTCGTCGCCCTCGATCTCGTCGATGGCGCCGGCGCGACCGATGCGCTCATCGCCGCCATCGACGGCCTGGCCCGCAAAACGGACTGCGTGGCCGTCCATGTCATGGTGGCGCAGCAGCAGGGAGCGCGCGTGGCACCCGACGAGCGCCGGCTTGGCCCCTTTTTCCAGGCGGGCTACGGTCCGGAGGGGATTGGCATGTGCAAGCGGCTCCTCCCGGAAGCCAGGACCCATGTCAACGCCCTGAGACGTGAGGGATGATCGCCTGCGGCGCGGCATTTCGCCCCCTGCAGAATCCTGCCTTAAAATTGATCTGGATCAAATCGCCGCCCGGGGCGAGGTGCTAAGAAAGGGGCCTCTCTAGTCCCTCCCCAGCACATTAGAGAGCCGGCGGTCGCGCAAGTGACCGCCGGAACCTTTTGTGCAGATCGCGAACGCGCCTAAGCCTTGCCCGCCGCGGCGGCGCCTCGTAGAAGGGCCGGCGCCGACCGGCCTCCACTTGCGCATCGGCGGCTCGTTGGCCTGGACGGGAGCCCCTCTCTCATAAGGCAGGGTTCGAGGGTGCTGCGGAGGAGAGATGGCGCGGTTGCGTATCGCTACCTTCAACCTCGAGAGCCTCGACGACGAGCCCGGCGCGGTCCCGGCTCTCTCGCAACGCATCGCCGTGCTGCGGCCGCAGCTCCGCCGCCTCGAGGCCGATCTCCTCTGCTTCCAGGAGGTCAACGCTCAGGCGGTCGCGCGCGACCTGCCGCGCGGGCTCACGGCCCTCGATCATCTCCTCGAGGATACGCTCTACCTCGGCTACAGCCGCGCGCTCACCGTGCCCATCGCGCACGACGGGCCGGCCGAGCGCCATAATCTCGTGCTTCTGAGCCGCTATCCGATCGCGGCGAGCCGCCAGATCCATCACGAGCTCGTGCCGCCATTGAGCTATCGCTCGGCCACGGCGTCGCCGCCCGCCAAGGACGCGCTCACGCTCAGCTGGGATCGGCCGCTCCTCTATGGCGCCATCGAATTGCCAGGCGGCCGTAGGCTGCACGTGCTCAATCTCCACCTCAAGGCGCCCCTTGCGGTCGCCATCCCGGGGCAGAAAGTCTCCGCCGCGGGGTGGCGGAGCGTCGGCGGTTGGGCCGAGGGCTTCTTCCTCGCCGCGATGAAGCGAGCGGGTCAGGCGCTCGAGGCGCGGCTCGTCGTGGAGCGGCTGTTCGATGCCGATCCCTCGGCCCTCATCGCGGTCTGCGGGGATTTCAATGCCGAGACGCGGGAGACGCCCGTGCGCGTTTTGATCGGCGACGAAAGCGAGGGAAGCGGGCGAGTGCTTTCAGGAAGAACGTTGGTGGCGCTCGAGGAGAGCGTGCCGGCGCCGCGGCGATACTCGGTGCTGCACGCGGGCCGTCCGCTCCTGCTCGACCATGTGCTCGTCTCGCCGACGCTCGCGGCCTGGCCTCACCGGGTCGAGATCCAGAATGAGGGGCTCTCGGACGAGGCCCGCGATCCCTTGTCCGGCCATCCTTCGCTTGGCTCGTATCATGCCCCCATCGTCGCCGAGCTCGAGATGGCGGATTGAGAGCCCTAATCCGGGACGATCGTGTAGCCGCTCGCGCTTTGCGCATACTCGGTCGCGAACTTGAAATCGGTGGGAAAGCAGGCGTGGATGCGATAAAGCGCCTCGCCCTCCGCGACCGCTTCACCGACCTTCTTGAGGAGGTCGACGCCCGCCCCCTTGTCGGTGGGCGCGCCCGCGAGCCGTGCCGCGCGCGCGATGCGGTAGCAGTCGATCGCCGCCACCCTGCCCCGGGCAGGCGAGGGCACCTCGCGGGTGAGCTGGCCGAGGGGATAAAGCGCTTGGCTCGGCCCCTGAACGGCGATAATGCGCTCCATCTGCGCGAGCGCATCGCCTGAGGCGAGCAGCTTCTCGGCATGGCCTTGCCCCTCGCCCGCGCGCAGGCGGGGATCGAAGTCGAGCACGCGGCCGGCGAGGAAGAGGGCGCGCTCGCGCAAGTCAGGCGGCGCTTCCGGCTCGTTGCGCAGGACCTTCATCACGTCGCGTGCCTCGAGTGCCGGACCGACGCCGCGCCCCACCGGCTGGGTGCCGTCGGTAAGCACCACGTCGAGCGTCAAGCCGGTGGCCGCACCCACGTACTCGAAGAGCTTGCGCAAGCGCTCCGCTTCGTCGGGATCGCGCACCTTGGCCGAGGGGCCGACGGGAATATCGACGACGAGATGGGTCGAGCCGGCGGCCAGCTTCTTCGAGATGATCGAGGCGACCATCTGCTCGCGCGGATCGAGGGCCAGCGGGCGCTCGACGGAGATGAGAACGTCGTCCGCCGGCGAGAGGTCGACGTGCCCGCCCCAGACCAGGCAGCCCCTCTCTTGGCGCACGATCGAGCGCATCTCCTCGATGCTGAGATCGACACGGGCGAGCACTTCCATGGTGTCGGCCGTGCCGGCCGGCGAGGTGATGGCGCGGCTCGAGGTCTTGGGAATGGTGAGGCCGTAGGCGGCCACGATGGGCACCACGATCATCGAGGTGCGATTGCCGGGCACCCCGCCGATGCAATGCTTGTCCACGACGCGCTCGGCGTCCCAGGTGAGCTGGGTGCCGACCTTGGCCATCGCCCGCGTGAGGGCCAGGACCTCCTCGACCTCCATGGAGCCCGCGGAGGCGACCAGGAAGGCGGCGATCTCGATCTTGGAATAGCGGTTCGCGGCGATATCGCGCACGACGGCGTCGATCTCGTGCTCGACGAGCACATGGCCCGCGAGCTTGCGATGGATCGCCTCGAGGCTTTGCGGCGGGCTCGCCTGCGCCACCTCGACGAGCGCTCCCTCCGGCAAGCCGAAATGACGGAAGGCGCGCTCGCCCAGGCCGAGCTCGTCGCCCTTCAGTATCGCGGGATCGTCAACCACATTGAGGATGGCGAGGATGCGACGGTTGTCGGCCGAGATCTCGATCTTCTCGAGCGCCTCGAATTCCTCGGGGCGGTATTGTCGGCAGTCGCGCGCGAGGAAGGCGAGGTTCTCGTGGCGGGCGTCGATCGCGACGCGGCGAAGCTTCAGCATCTGAGCCCATTCCTCCTGCCGGAGCGCCGGCGCCGATTATTGCGGGTCGGGACGCAGATCAATCGCGCCAACGGGGGGCTCGCGGCGAAGGAGGGGAGTGCGCGTCGGAATCCTCACGCTGTGGGGCGGCGGCCGGTGCCGCGCGGAGGCCGGCTCTTGACCGCTCTACCGCTTTCGCGGCTCGTGGCCCGCCGCCGGCGAACCACGAGCTCGCGAAAATCGGCAGTGCGATCGCGCCTTATTTCGACGCGATGGGGATCTTCTTTTCCTTCGCCTTCGCCTCCTTCGACTTGGGCAGCGACAGCGAAAGCACGCCCTTCTCGAACCTGGCCGAAATCTTGTCCGCGTCGACGCCCTCGGGAAGCTCGAAGGACCGCTGCACGGTGCCGTAGCTCCGCTCGCTGAGATAATAGTCCTTCTTCTTCTCCTCGCGCTCCGCCTTCTTCTCGCCGCGGATCGTGAGCACGCCGTCGCTCAGCGTGACGCTCAGGTCCTTCTCGTCGATGCCGGGCAGCTCGGCCTCGATCTGGTAGCTCTCGGCGCTCTCCGAGACGTCGACCTTCGGCATCACTCTGCCGAAGCTGGCGACGAGCGGCTCGCCCATGCGCCGGAACGGATCGAGGCTGAACATGCGGCTCGGGAACGACATGAGACCTGGCCAGCCGCGGACGAAGTCGTCGAAAAGACGGTCGACCTCCTCGCGGAGCGTCATCAGCGGATGCTCGGTGGCACTCGCGGCGGGCACCTTGGACGCTTCGGTCCCCTTGCCCGACTTCTCGATTTTCACTGCATTTCCTGCCATGGCACGTGCTCCCTCATCGAGGTGCGGTCTCACACTATTCTCATATCGTTCAGCACAGTGATGGTTGCAGGCGGGCTCTGCAATGACCTGGATCAATGACGTCCGGACCAGGAGAACGTCCCTTCCTCGCAAAGGGGTTGGAGGATCGCGGTTGGCACGGAATTGACCGAGGCCTTGCGGCGAGCGCCTATGCCGAGCAAGGCCTGAAGGGGGAGGAATAGGGCGATGCTTGCCTATGTCGGCTCGTTCACCACGACGAAGCGCAAGGCGCGCGGCAAAGGAATCGAGGTGTATCGGGTGGCTCCGGCATCTGGAGGCTGGACGCATGTCCAGCGCGTCGAGGACCTGGTCAATCCCTCGTACCTGGCTTTCGATCGGCGCGGCCGGTTTCTCTATTCGGTTCATGGCGATCTCGACGAGATCAGCGCCTTTGCGATCGACGCGGAGAGCGGGCGGCTCAGCTTCGTCAACCGGCAGCGGGCCGGCGGGGCGAACCTGGTCCATCTCGCGATCGACCCGACGAATCGCTTCATCGTCACTGCGAACTATGCCAACGGCACGCTGTCGCTCGTGCCGATCGAGGCCGACGGATCGCTCGGAGAGCGCATCCGGACGCTCACACTCCCCGGCGAGCCGGGCCCGCACAAGCGCGAGCAGACGGGCTCGCATCCCCACCATATTCCCTTCGATCCTTCCGGCCGCTTTGCGCTCGTGCCCGACAAGGGGCTCGACCGCATCTTCGTCTTTCGACTCGACGCTCTTGAAGGCAGGCTCGAGCCGAGCGATCCCCCCTTCGTCGAGACACGGCGAGGTGCAGCCCCGCGGCACATCGCCTTCCACCCGTCCCTCCCGCGCGCCTATGTCATCAATGAGCTCGACTCGACCGTCGCGACCTACCGCTGGGACGGCGAGCGGGGCGAGCTGCGGCCGCTCCAGATCTTGCCCTCGCTGCCCGACAGCTTCACCGGCAACAATACCGGCTCCGAGATCGCCGTGGCACCCTCAGGGGCGTTCGTCTACGCCTCCAACCGCGGACACGACAGCATCGCCATTTTCGCGATCGAGCGCTCGAGCGGCAGGCTGACGCCGATCGGCTGGGAAGCGACGCAAGGGGAAAAGCCGCGCTTCTTCGCGTTGGCACCCTCCGGCCGGCAGCTCTACGCCGCCAACGAAGCGAGCGACACCATCGTCGCCTTCCGGGTCGACACGACGAGCGGCAGGCTGACGCCAACGGGCCAGACCATCGAGAACGCAAGCCCCTCCTGCATCGTCTTCAGCGGCGATCGCTAGGGTCGAGCAAGGGTCGAACTTTGTGCCGTCAACCGAGCGATACGAGCATTGACAGATGGCAGGTCCGGGTATATCGTCAGTGTACTGACTATTAGTCTCGCTTCATGGATTGCGCGGTGCCGCGCGGATGCCAGGGAGAAGCGCCATGGCCAAGCTCGACGTCGAATTCTGCGGGCTCACCTTCAAGAATCCGGTGATCATCGCCTCCCTCGAGACGACCAACAGTCCAGCCCTTCTCAAGCAGTGCTTCGATGCCGGCGCGGGGGGAGCGATCATCAAGACGCTCACCGACATCGAGGACATGGCGCGCCTCACGGAAAGCTCGAAGTATTGCATCATGAACGAGCGCGGCGAGATCATTCGCGGCAAGGTGCCGCGCGACTACGTGTTCTATTCCCGCTCCGGCTATTCCTCGACGTATTACAAGGAGTGGGTTCCCTATCTCAAGGAGTGCGGGAACTACGCCCGTGAGCGCGGGGCGCACCTCATCGGCAGCGCCGGGGCCAAGGACCTCGACGGCTGGCGGGACATCTGCCGCACCATCGAGGATTGCGGCCTGCCGATGGTCGAGCTGAATTTCGGCTGCCCGCATCCGGCGATGATGCCCGGCGTGCACGGCGGCTCGATGATCGGCCAGGAGCCGGACGTAGCAGCCGAGGTCGTGCGCGTCGTCCGCGAAGCGGTCGATATCCCGGTCATGGTCAAGCTCACCCCCGACCAGTCGCGGCTGCTTGAAGTGGCCCGCCGCGTGCGGGAGGCGGGCGCGAGCGCCGTCACCGCCACCAACCGCTACACCGGCTTCGCCATCGACATCGAAACCGGCAAGCCGCGCCTCGACGGGCCGGCCGGCATCGGCGGCACTTGGACCAAGCCGCTCAGCCTGCGCTGGGTGCACCGGATCACCGAGGAGCTCGGCATGCCCGTCGCCGGCTCGAACGGCATTTTCGATCACCGCGACGTGGTCGAGTTCATCATGGCCGGCGCCGGAATCGTCCAGGTCGGCTCGATCCTGATGCTCAAGGGCATCAAATGGCTGCCGAACATCATCAAGGGGCTCGATCGCTTCATGGACGAGCACGGCTACGCCGATGTTGCGGCGATGCGAGGCATCGCCTCGCGCCGGGCGGCCCGGGATTACAGCGCGCAGTTCGCGCGCGCGCGCATGCATGTCGAGATCGATCGCGAGAAATGCGAGAACCCGACCTGCACGGTCTGCATCCAGATGTGCTTCTACGACGCGCTCCGCCAAGCCGACGGCCACGTCGAGGTGCGGCCGGAGAACTGCATCGGCTGCGAGCTCTGCTACGACGTCTGCGCCTTCCAGGCCATGTCGATGCATCAAACCACGCCCGAGCAGTTCGCTGAGGGTTACTTCCGGATTCCGGAGAGCGTGTTCGAGACGGACAAGTTCGGCACGGTCGAAAAGACCCATCTCAAGGGGACGGCATGAGAAGGGCACCGAGGGCGCCTCGCTGCGCCCTTGCTTGGAAGGAGGTAGGCGATGAGCTGCAACAAGGAGCACAAGGAGTTCTACCAGGTCGACTTCACCACGGGCTGGCAGAGGCCGGCCGGCTACCCGCCGGGCATCCAGCTCAAGGTGCTCGCCGGCAAGATCGACCTCGAGAAGAA
>Ga0074044_10005331_pt1 | contig 10498 bp, 7 predicted proteins | sample BogForMeECP23OM1_FD_94443 | JGI IMG/M metagenome (GOLD analysis project Ga0074044, IMG submission 94443) | Bog forest soil microbial communities from Calvert Island, British Columbia, Canada - Bog Forest MetaG ECP23OM1 | ecosystem: Environmental > Terrestrial > Soil > Wetlands ...
GCTGCAGCATGAATGTGCAGGAAAAGCTGCACTTGGCCCAGCAACTCGACCGCCTGGGCGTGGACGTGATCGAAGCTGGGTTTCCCATCGCCTCTGATGGCGACTTCGAAGCCGTGCAACGGATTGCCGCCACGGTCCGGCGTCCAATCATCGCTGGCCTGGCCCGCGCCTGTACCGGCGACGTGGACCGTGCGTGGCAGGCGTTGCAGGGAGCGGCGCACCCGCGCATCCACGTTTTTCTGGCAACCTCTGACATTCACCTGAAATACAAGCTGCGCATCTCGCGCGAGAAGTGCCTGGAGCAAGCGCGCGACGCGGTCCGCCACGCGAAGTCGTTGTGCTCGGACGTCGAATTCTCGCCCGAAGACGCCTCCCGCACCGAGGTCGCGTTTCTCTGTCAGGTGGTCGAAGCGGTCATCGCAGCCGGCGCCACGACCGTCAACATTCCAGATACGGTCGGCTACACGATGCCCGAGGAATACGGCCAGCTCATCCGGACCTTGCGCGAGAAGGTTGCGGGTATCGACAAAGTAACGATCTCGACGCACTGCCACAACGACCTCGGACTTGCGGTCGCTAACTCGCTGGCGGGAGTACAGCACGGTGCGCGTCAGGTGGAGTGCACCATCAACGGCATCGGCGAGCGCGCCGGCAATGCGTCTCTGGAAGAAATCGTCATGGCCATGCGGGTGCGGCCCGACCGCTATCCGTACGAAACCGCGGTCGCCAGTGAACACCTGTATGCTTCCAGCCAGATGTTAGCGGAGATCACGCGCGTTCCCGTGCAGCCCAACAAGGCCATCACCGGCCGCAACGCGTTTGCGCACGAAGCCGGAATCCATCAGGATGGCATGCTCAAGAACCCGTTGACTTACGAGATCATGACGCCACAATCGGTCGGCGTACCCGATTCGCGGCTGGTGCTGGGCAAGCACTCCGGCCGTCACGCGCTGGCTCTGCGCTGCGAACAACTGGGACACCAGTTTGAGCGCCGCGAACTCGATGAGGTCTATCGCAAGTTCGTAGTTCTGGCCGACCGCATTAAGAAGGTTCAGGACAGCCATTTGCTCGAACTGATTCAGGACGTGACCAGCGGCGCGGCCGGCAACCACCACGATGTCACCGCCAACCCGGGCGCGAAGTTCCCGCCCGCAGCGGTCACTCTGCCTTTCCCGCGGGCCGTCTCCACAGCCGCTGGAGCCAGTGCCAATGACGCGCCTCCGGCTCAAATCTCCGGTCGCGCCGGTCAGGCGCAAGCCCAACCAGTTCGTCCAGCGCCTGCCAACTGGTTCGGCGGAGCGCCGGTTCCCGTCGCCGATCATCACAGCGAGCAAGAAGACTATCTCTGGGGTGTGTAGCCCTGCACGTGAGTAGAGACGGGGCTTGCCCCGTTTCTACAGAAGGGCAAAAGGCGGATTGCGAAACCGCGCTTCCTTCGCGCCCTCGTCCTCATTTATCCTTTCGGAAACCACTCGAGGATTTCATGCAACTGCGTGTCACTTCCCTCCCCGGTGACGGGATCGGCCCTGAAGTCATATCCCAAGCCATTTGTGTTCTGGAAGAAGTGGCCACCGGCTTTGGCCACGATCTCGAACTCGACGAAAAGGAAGTCGGCGGCGTAGCCCTGGCAAAGTTCGGCAATCCCTTGCCTGACCCCACCCTTCAAGCCTGCCTCGCCTCCCAAGCCGTACTGCTCGGAGCCGTCGGCAGTCCGGCCTTCGATCACAATCCTCGCGAGCTTCGCCCCGAAGCTGGACTGTTGCGCCTGCGCCAGGAACTCGGGGCGTTCGCCAATCTCCGTCCCGCGGTCTTTTATCCGACGCTCGCTGCCTGCTCGCCGCTGCGCGAAGAAATCGTGAAAGGCACCGACATTCTCATCGTGCGCGAACTGCTCGGCGGATTGTATTTCGGCCAGCCTCGCTCCATCGCAGGCGAACCCGGCGCGCGGCAGGCGCTCAACAGCATGCGCTACAGTGAGCCGGAGATCGAGCGCATCGCCCGCATTGCCTTTCAACTCGCGAGAACCCGCCGCCGGCGACTGCTCTCCGTCGACAAGGCGAATGTTCTGGAGTGCTCGCGGCTGTGGCGCGAAGTCGTCACTCGCATCGCCCGCGAGTTTCCCGAGGTCCAACTCTCCCACATGTACGTTGACTCGGCCGCCATGTCGCTCGTCCTCAAGCCCGCCGAGTTCGACGTCATCCTCACTGAAAACATGTTCGGCGACATCCTGTCGGATCAGGTTGGCGGCGTCGTGGGATCGCTCGGCCTGCTGGCATCCGCCAGCATCGGAGGCCCGGTCGGTCTCTACGAACCCGTCCATGGCTCAGCTCCCGACATCGCCGGTCAGGGCGTCGCCAATCCACTGGGCGCGATCCTCTCGGTGGCCCTGATGCTGCGCCATACGTTTCATCTGACGAAAGAAGCGGAGTGCGTGGAGGCTGGCGTCACCTCAACCTTGATGGGAGGCTTCCGCACCCGCGATCTGGCCCGCCCCGGTGAGCGCACCGTCTCGACCATGGAAATGGGCGCCCAGATCGCAGAATTCGTGCGCCTGGCCGCAACCGCGAGCAATCGAGCCGCCTCGTAGGTGATGTTTTCCAGCTTGTAGAGACGGGGCCTGCCACGTCTGCTTTTATCCCGCCGGCGGGAGACGCAACAAGCCGCGTCTCTACAGGGAATTTGGTCGGGAGGAATTTCTACAACTTTCCCGGAGAAGGCACCGCGCCGGCCGTGTATTCCCCGGTCATCGCATTCCACCGGATCCGCAACACTTCGACGAACATTCGCAGTCCGTCGCGGAAGGGATGCAGCCGTGTCCCCTCGCTGTGCGCCCACAGAACTGGAACCTCTTCCACCCGCAGGCCCGCGCGCCGCGCCAGAAACAGAATCTCCGGATCGAATCCCCAACGCTCAATTCTCTGTAGGGGAAAGATGCGCTGCGCCGCGTCTCGCCGAAAGGCTTTGAATCCACATTGCGTATCGGCGAAACGCAAGCCCAGAATCACCCGCAGCACCAGATTGAAGATTCGTCCAAATGCTTGCCGGTACAGGGGCTGCCGCTCGGTCTGCAGTTCCGCCCGCAGCCACCGCGACCCGATCGCGATGTCGGCTCCGCGGCCAATCGCGTCGAACAGTTTCGGCGCCTCCGTGATTGGCGAAGAAAGATCGGCATCGGTGAACAGGCAGAGATCGCCGCGCGCATGCAGCATCCCGTTGCGCACGCTGTACCCTTTGCCGCGGTTTCCCGGGTTCTCCAGCAGCAGAATCTGGGGATGCGACCGGGCGTATTCCCGCACAATTTGCGGGGTATCGTCGGTCGAGCCGTCGTCGACAACCAGAATTTCCACGTCCCACTTTTGTTCCCGCGTATACCGGAGCAGCGCATCGAGCGTCGGCCGGATGCGGCTGCTTTCGTTGTAGGCGGGAATGACAAAGCTGTAGGTCAAGGGCATTGAGTCATTGAATCATTGAGACATTGAATCATTTATGCGTCGGACCTGGAAGAGATTTCAATGACTCAATTTTTCAATGAATCAATGTCTCAATGATTCAATGGTTCACGCCACCTGCCGCCGCTTGTCCAGCATGCGGAAGAACTCCGAGACCAACTCTTCGTCCCAAAGTCCACTTCGCGCCTCGGCGCGCATGGTCAGCACCGCCTGTTCATGGGCGCGCGCCGGCTTATACGGACGCTCCGTGCGCAACGCATCGTAAATATCCACCACCTGCAGAATGCGCGGCAGAAGCGGTATCTCGTTCGCCCGAAGCCCATCCGGATAGCCGCTGCCGTCCGAGTGCTCGTGATGATGCCGGATAATCGGAAGCACCAACCGCAACGATTTCAACGGACGGCAGATCGTCTCGCCGGTCACGGGATGCTTCTTCATGATCTCCCACTCCTCCGGCGTCAGATCGCTGCCTTTCTTCAGGATGTCATCCGGCACCGCGATCTTTCCCAGGTCGTGCAGGTAGCCGCCACGCGCCAGGGCGACCACGGATTCTTCGTCCACGCCGAGAAAGCGCCCCAGATCCGCGGCATCGCGCGCCAACCGCTCACAGTGGCCTTCGGTGTAAGGATCGCGCGCCTCCACACTCAGCCCCAGGGTGCACAACACCGAATCGGCCGTTTCCAGTTCGTCGGTGAACTCCTTCAACTTCAGCAATGAATTCACCCGCGCGAACAATTCCTCGGAACTGATGGGCTTGGTCAAGAAATCGTCGGCGCCCGCTTCAATTCCCTTCAGGCGGTCTTCTCGATCGGTCAGGCCCGTAATCATGACGATCGGAATCAGCCGCGTTTTGGAATCCCCTTTGAGTTCGCGGCACAATTCGTAGCCCGTTTTGCCGGGCATGATTATGTCGAGCAGGATCAGGTCCGGAGCCTCGCGCCGAATTTCCGCCTCCGCCGCCGCCGCGTTGTGTACCGCAACCGCTGGGTAGCCGCGGCTCTCCAGCAATTCCTTCAGCAGCGCCGCGTTCACCACATTGTCCTCGACCACCAGAATCGACTGCTTGCGGCGGGTTGCCAGCACGTCCCCCATACCCGCATAAGAGTCCGGGTGCGAAGAAAGGGTTGTGCGGCGTTGTCCTGGCGGAAAAGGCATCTCTTCACTTCGTGGTGTGGTTGGAGTCAATTCACAGCAATGTTGTGGACCCTGCTCTGATCTCAGTTTCCCACAACCCAAGGAACTGCGCCACCCTCTCCGCGACCCAAATTGGAACGGTCGTCCCTGGGGCGAGCTCAGTGAGAAAACTGAACATTTTCCATGTTCAAACGTCATAGCGCCGCCTTCCGTCCGTGTGCCAGTCTTCCCGTAGCATGTTGCGGACATTGCGAAAATTCCTGCTGTTCTCGATCGCTCTCGGTTTCGCGTGGAACGAATGCGCCGCCGTTCCCAAACCGCATGTCATCACTTTCGGAAAATGGATTTCCGCCAGGTGGCCGAACGCCACCGGACAAAAGCTGCTCGACTTGAAAGTGCGTCCGTTGTTTGTCGACACAAGGCTCAAGGAATACACCAGCGGACCTCCGCACGAACTGACGGATGGTCTGTTCGTGGTCCGGCGCGCTTTTCGAGTGAACGATGCCCTGCCCACTGAAACGGCCAGCGCCCCGCGCTGGCTGTGGCAACGTGGCGGCTGGCTGCTCGTCGACCGCCTCACCGGACGAGTCTCTCAGCTCAACCTGCCCGAGTTCGACCCCTTCTATTCGACCGCGAGCTGGTATCGCGACTACATCGCCTATTGCGGCGTCTCCGAGGACGGCAAGAAACTCTACGCGGTCGTAGCCCAGGTGGGGCGTCGCAAGCCCATCCTGAAAAAAGAAGCAGGCGAACCCGGAGGAGCCGACGACCCCGACTCGGAGTGCCCGCCTCCAGTCTGGGAGCGCGCCCCCATGCGAGTCACCTTTCAGCCCGACGACAAACAGAAGCTGGTGTTCTCCATCCGAAGCCGCGTGGTGGACGTAGTCAACGACGCCGAAGAACCGGAAGAATAGTGGAGGGACGGGCGCCCTCGCCCGTCCGACCGTGCAATCCCTTGAAATCCAGGGGATGATTTTCCGACATCCCAACCCTAGACCTTGCTCCACAGCTCTTCCCGAGGGTCTTCGGGATTGAGTTTGGCCAATTCACGGAGCAGTTCTTTTGTCCGCTCGTCGCGCGGCATGGGGACCGTTACCGTGATTTCAACGATCTCGTCCCCACGCACGCCGTCCTTAGTTGCCGACGGCACGCCTTTTTCGCGGAGCCTTAGCTTCTGGCCGGACTGCGTGCCGGGAGGAATCTTCAGCATGCTGCGGCCGTCGATGGTGGGCACTTCGATCTTCGATCCCAGCGCCGCTTCCACTGCGGTCACCGGCACGATGATGTGGATGTCGTCGCCTTCGCGGCGGAAGAGTGAGTGTTCGCCGATGCGGATGATGACGTAGAGATCGCCACCCCCACCGCCTCGCAGGCCGGCGTTGCCTTTGCCAGCGATCCGGATGCGCTGCCCGTCGCGGGTTCCGGCCTTGATGCGGATCTCAAGCGGATCGGTGCGCTCGACGCTGCCTTCGCCATGGCAGACCGGGCAGGTCGAAATATTCTTGCCCGTCCCATGACAGCGCGGGCAGGTGACGTTGAACTTCATGCGTCCGCCGGTCTGTTCGATCGTTCCCTTGCCATGACATTGCGGACATTGCCCCGGCGCTTCGGTGAAGCCATTGCCGTGGCAGTGTCCGCAGACATCCCGCCGCGCGATATTCAGCTTCATCACACCGCCACGGATCGCCGTCCAGAAGGGCACGTTGACCTGGTACTCAAGATCGCTGCCCGGTTCCGGTCCGGCCTCGGCCGCCTCACCGCGCCCGCCGCCGCTGAAAATGCTGGAGAAGACATCGCGGAACCCGCCGCCGCCGCCGCTTGAAGTTTTTCGACCACCCGCGCGAGCGCCTTCAAACAGATCGGAAAAGTCAAACCCGCCGAAATCGACGTTGCTGGGTCCGCCGGGCTGGCGGCCTCCCGGAAAGCCTCCGCCAAAGTCGCCAGTGCCAGGCTGTCCGCCGCCGCGCGCGTAGGCTTCGGCTGTCGCCGGATCGATATTGTCGGAGTAGAACCCGACCTGGTCGTAAATCTTCCGCTTCTTGGGATCGCTGAGGACGTCGTTAGCCTCGGAAAGAGTCTTGAACTTTTCTTCCGCGGCTTTGTCCCCGGGATTGACGTCAGGATGATACCTGCGCGCAAGCTTGCGGAACGCCTTGCGAATGTCGTCGGCGGAGGCCGACTTCTTTACGCCGAGAACGCCGTAGTAGTCTTTGGTTTGGGTGGGCATGGATTAGGCGATCAGTATCGCTCATTCTGTCATCCTGAGCGTAACTTTGTCATCGGCGAAGCCGACGACAAAGTGGAGTCGAAGGACCCCTACGCCATCATCGGCTCTCTCGGTCGAAGCGCTTACGTGATCGTGAAACGGCTGCCACCTTCATCGCAAGCGGTAGGGGTCCTTCGACTACGCGGGACCTTCACTTCGTGAAGGTCCTGCTCCGCTCAGGATGACGGTTGTGGAGAAAACGCAACTTAATTCACCACTTCCTTCGCTTGCTCATCCACTGCGATGGTGTACGCCTCAAATGGCGCGGCATCCATCGAAACTGGGATCTTCTGCATTCCCGTCGCCGTGGGCGCGTAGCAATACCAGCGCCCCTCTTCGGGGATGAAGTTCACAAAAAACATCTGTCCATTGACTTCGAATCTCAATTCGCTTTCCTCTTTCCCAGACCCACCGGTCAACTGCTAATCTCTTAGATGCAAATTGGGGGCGCAATCGCGCCCCCACTGACGTGCCACTCGCCAAGACCGAGCTTCGCTCGGCGGACAGCCGAGAGCCTGCCCTGAGCTTGCCGAAGGGGCGGCTGTCCCTACGTGTTACTTCTTGTCTTCCACGTCCACGTACTCGGCGTCGATCACGCCTTCGTCTTTCTTCTGGCCCGCGCCGTTGCCACCGTGGGCCGCGTCTGGCGTTGGGCCTGCGCCGGGTGCGCCCGGTGCCGCGCCTGGAGTGCCCGTCGCCTGTGTCGCCTTGTACATCTGTTCCGCCAGCTTGTGCGAGGCGGTGGTCAGCTTCTCGCGCGCTGAGTCCATCTGCGCCTTGTCGCCGCTTTCGATGGCCTTCTTCGCGTCGGCCAAGGCGTTCTCGACGTCGCCGCGCTCGGTGCCCGAGATCTTGTCGCCATGTTCTTTCAGCATTTTCTCGATGTTGTAGACCATCGAGTCAAGCTGATTCTTGGCCTCGATTTCTTCGCGCCGAGCCTTGTCTTCGGCGGAGTGCGCGTCGGCTTCTTTCGCCATACGCTCCACTTCTTCCTTCGACAGGCCCGATGACGACGTGATGGTGATCTTCTGATCCTTGCCCGTGGCCATATCTTTCGCGGTCACGTTCAGTATGCCGTTCGCATCAATGTCAAACGTCACCTCAATCTGCGGTATGCCCCGAGGCGCCGGTGGCAGTCCCGTCAAATGGAACTTGCCCAAAGTACGGTTTTGCGCCGCCATCGGACGCTCGCCCTGCAGCACATGAACTTCAACCGAAGTCTGACTGTCGGCCGCGGTTGAAAACGTCTCCGTCTTCTTCGTCGGAATCGTAGTGTTCCGTGGGATCATTCCGGTCGCAACGCCGCCCAGCGTTTCGATCGACAGCGTCAGCGGAGTGACGTCCAGCAGCAGCAGGTCTTTCACCTCGCCCTTGAGCACGCCGCCCTGAATCGCCGCGCCGACCGCAACCACTTCATCCGGGTTAACGCCCTTGTGGCCTTCGCGTCCAAACAGTTCTTTTACGATCGCCTGAATGCGCGGCATGCGCGTCTGTCCGCCGACCAGCACCACTTCGTTAATCTTGCTGGCGTCGATACCCGCGTCTTTCAAGCACTGCTTCGACGGCCCCACCGACCGCTGCAAAATGTCTTCGATCATGGTTTCGAGCTTGGCCCGAGTCAGCTTCTTGACCAGGTGCTTCGGCCCGGAAGCGTCCGCCGTAATAAACGGCAGATTGATCTCGTGCTCCATGGTGGTGGAAAGCTCGATCTTGGCGCGCTCGGCCGCGTCGCGCAGACGCTGCAAAGCCATCTCGTTGCCTTTCCCGCGCAGGTCAAGGCCTTCATCTTTCTTGAACTCGTCAATCAGCCAATCGACCAGCCGCTGATCGATGTTGTCGCCGCCCAGGTGCGTGTCGCCGTTGGTGGCCTTCACTTCGATGACGCCTTCGCCAACTTCCAGCACCGAAATATCAAACGTGCCGCCGCCAAAGTCGTACACGGCGATGGTCTCGTCCTTGCCCTTGTCGAGCCCGTAGGCGAGCGCGGCCGCGGTCGGCTCGTTGATGATTCGCTTGACATCCAGCCCGGCGATCCGTCCGGCATCTTTGGTAGCCTGGCGCTGCGCGTCGTTGAAATACGCCGGCACGGTGATAACCGCATCCGTGACTTTCTCGCCCAGATAGTCTTCCGCCGCCTTCTTCAGCTTTTGCAGGATCATCGCGGAGACCTCGGGCGGCGTGTACTTCTTGCCCTGTGCCATGACGGCCACATGGTCGCCGTCCCGCTCGACCTTGAAGGGAACCATCTTCATCTCTTCGCTGACCTCGTCAAAGCGCCGTCCCATGAACCGCTTGATCGAGTAAACGGTATTTTCCGGATTGGTGATGGCCTGCCGTTTGGCGACCTGGCCTACCAGCCGTTCGCCGGTTTTGGTGAATCCGACGACCGAAGGCGTAGTCCGGCCACCTTCTTCGTTCGGGATAACTTTCGGCTCTCCGCCCTCCATAACCGCGACGCAGGAGTTGGTAGTGCCGAGGTCAATTCCAATAGTCTTGCTCATAGCGCATCCTCCTAAACCTATAAGTGCTTTACAATCAGTGTGATGATGATTACACCCTGGACTATGCTATAACCTGAGCGTAGTCTTGTCAAGGTTTAGATGCTAGGGATCCTGCGAGGGATGCGAATCGGTGCGATTTCTTAGCGCCAGGTTGTGGAGGTTGGTAGTGTCCTAATTTGGGCCAACGAGGCGCCAATGAACTGGAGGCCAAAATGGAAGAGCCCAGACCCAATAATAGCGAGAGCCACGCCAATGATGGCAAAGTGGACAGTTCCGCCCTTAGTGAGACTACAGATCAAGTAAAGATAGCTAACCCCAAAAAGGCAACAGCCGACGCAGAGAAGGAAGTAACCAAATCCACGCCACACTCTTGGCGAGTATGGGAAGCCATAAAACCCGGGTGGGCGATTATCAAGAGTCCAGAGTCCACTAATCTCATCATGGCCGCCGCCACGGTCGTAATAGCGGTCTTTACGGCTCTGACTTTTTGGTTGGTATTGGGTAGTTCTCAAGACACCCAAAAGCTCATTACCGCCGCCGAAGGCCAAGCCAGTTCTGCCGATGAAATAGCCGGAGCTGCTCACGATTTCACTGACAGCGCCTACTGGATGGAACAACACATGGACGACGCTGCAAAGGCGATGCAGGATAGCGTCGATACCGCTGCCCAAAACACCAAAACCACCATCAGCAACGCTCAAAAGGCGTTCCATGATGAGCAACGGGCTTGGGTAGGGGTTCAGGGTACCGCCGACATCAAGGGTTTTACAGAGAGTGAACCTTGGAAGGTTACCGTCGTTTTCTTTAACAGCGGCAGAACCCCAGCTCGGAACGTGCAGATTTCCGGGATGTATGTGACATCTCCCATTCCACTTTCCGGACCATCCACGGAAAATATCAAACAACTCGTATTTCAACCAGCACAATCTATAGCGCCTCAAGGAGTCTATCGCGAGAACATGGGGAGCGAGGTCGCAGCAGAGGGGGCCACTGCGGCTCAGCACCAAGGTGCGCAACAGTTGATTTCTGAATACAAGTTCATTAAAGATAAGAGACTGTTCCTATACTACTTCGGGATACTGAAATATGACGACGTTTTCGGGAAACGTTGGGAGACGCAGTACTGCATTTATCTGGCTAATCCTGAC
>Ga0074044_10005332_pt1 | contig 10498 bp, 6 predicted proteins | sample BogForMeECP23OM1_FD_94443 | JGI IMG/M metagenome (GOLD analysis project Ga0074044, IMG submission 94443) | Bog forest soil microbial communities from Calvert Island, British Columbia, Canada - Bog Forest MetaG ECP23OM1 | ecosystem: Environmental > Terrestrial > Soil > Wetlands ...
ACCTGCTCGACATGAGCACGCAATGGCAGCCGTCCGCTGGCTCCGAAGGCGTGTACGAGGGGCGTGACCGGAAGACGAACGAGGTCAAGTGGACCGGCACCCGTGTCGATCTGGTCTTCGGCTCGAACTCGCAGCTGCGCGCCGTCGCGGAAGTCTATGCGTGCGCGGACTCGAAGGAGAAGTTTGTGAAAGACTTCGTGGCGGCGTGGACCAAGCTGATGAACCTTGATCGCTTCGACCTCGCCTGAGCTCGATTCCGCGCGGGTGAACTGGCCGCGACGCTGCTGATCGAGTACGGCGAGGCGCGCGAAACGCGAAAAACACGAACGCCGAATCCGGTATTCCGGATTCGGCGTTCGCCGTTTCAGATTTGACGCCTTCTGCAGCGCCCGGTCAGCCTGGGGGCGGGAACTGCGAGAGGGCGACGCCAACCGGGAAGTTCAATTTCGAATGAAGCCCTCCGATGAGCACGGTCGGGGGAATGTTGCCACCGCCGGTGCCGACATCTTCAAACTCCAACAGCGTATTTTTATTGTTGCTCACGACGTACAGGTTGCCGTCGGCGCTGATCGCAACTCCTTCCGGCCGATTGAGGTGCGTTGCAGGGCCTTGAATCTCGCCGATCTGAGTACCTTCGTAAAAAAGGCCGTTGGAATTGGTGAAGGTTTCAAAGATTTTGATGCTGTTGTCGCCGATGTCGGACACGTAGATATTAAAAGCTGAATCGACTGCGATGTAGAGTGGATCCACAAGGGCACCCCCTGTCGCACCTTCCAAACCTATGATGGCTAGCGGTACCGCGTTGCCAAAGCCGCCATATGGGAAAGGCGCGGATGGATCATAGACAGTTACGAACGAGAGCGCCGGCGCACCACCCTCGTTGACGACATACAGGTCGCCGTCGCGGTCGAACGCCACGCCCACCGGGCCGAACAGGAAAGTACCGCACCCGCCGAGCGTGGCGTTGCCCGTGCCGAAATTCACCGGACTATTGTTCAGAGGAGTTGTGAAATTGAGACCCGGCAGAAGAAAGGTCGCATCATACTCCGTAATCGTACCCAGGCTGAAGCCCGTTACAGCGCAAATTCCAACGTCAATGGGGGGAGGACCGGGGGAGACTTCGACATCGGGGGGATCAACCACCGCCGGGAGGAAATTCGCAACCGCCAAGATATCGTCTCCAAACGGATGAAGCCCGTCGAACGGATTTTCAAACCCTACACCCTGATTGAGGTCGATGCCGGTAGTAGTAGGAGTACCAACAAGAATACTGGTAGCCGACGAGTTTCCATTGGCGCCAAAGGGCCAGAGCTCGACGAACCCATCCGGAAAAACCCCCGCGATGCCAAGCGGTACTGCTATGGCGATGTCACCGGTGAGCGAGCTCTGAGCGTCGCCGGCCGCTCCATTGCCGTCGCCAAGCAACGTATTGTCAGTACAAGGTGTAGGACCGGTTTTGCTTCCCTTGCATCCAATGACCAAGAATTCCGGACGCGAGGATTTTTGCGAACCTGCGGCAAATGTCTCGAAGCTGCCTGCGAACAGAACGCCGAAGTTCGACACCACGACCGAGTTTGAGAGAGCGGGCCCCGCGTAACTGGTGCCCGCCGTCCCCGCGAGAAGCGCAGCGATCGCAAACATCGCGGCCATGGGCGAAAGCTGACTAGCGACCTCCCTGAATTTCAGCGCCACTGCGTGCGCCAACGAGATCCCATCCCTGACTTGAGCCATCGTTTGCGTCCTTCCATGCGTCATTGTTTCTAACCCCCGCCGAGTCGAATCGGTCTCCCGTCTGCTGACCCAATCAACCTAGAAAACCCACGCGCCCATTCGGTTCGTTCCTCTGCGCCAAAGCCCCGCCAAGGTCCGGAAATCCCCCCGGACGCGCATTCGGTGGTCGTACCTACACTGATCGCGTGACAAATTCAAGTGCGGCGTAATTCTTTGTTCATGATCGCACCAGACTGTCCAACCCCTCGATCGGCGGCACGAATCGCGTCCAGTCGAACCGGAACTTTATTCATTTGGCCTGGGGGACCGCAAGCGCAGACGGAATAGGGGGCCGCGTTCCAGCGACCGCTCGTATCGCGAAAGCCGGTTTTTTGGGGCATGCATCTGCGCGCGCGATGATAGTCGGCCCGAGAAACTGGCGGAACAACCGCCCCAGTGCGGTGGGGGAGAGATCGGCTGAACTCGTGGACCGCGATTGCCTCGTCGCTCGGCAGCCGCGCAGCCCCATGCATCAAATTGAGACACCGGCAATCCGGAATTACCGATATCACTCGACTCTTAACGGACTGTTGCAGACATGTGACCGGCCCATTCACCCTTCTTGACAAGGCACGCTGGGGAATGATACCTAAGCCGCGTTCGTAGGTTCTTACGCGCGAACGGGGAATGAGTGTCCGACGCTTGCCTGGCGGGCAATCAGGCAGGAAGTTCGACGTAACCACGAGGGCTCAGCTTGGGGGTGACTATGCACAACGGGAATCAGGGATTCGGCGGATCGCGGTGGCGGAGTCTGATGGTGGCCGCGGTGGCAATGGCCGGGACGCTATGGACATCGGTCGCGATGGCGACGATCACGCAGGGTGACTTCTCGGTTTTTGGATTTTTCGAAACTCGCGAGGCGGGTCGCTGGGGCGAGGGCAGCTCGAGCCAGGACGGGTCGGCGACGAAGCTGATACATCCGACGTCCACTTCGACCTTCGCGGTTCCCGGCCAGCCGTTCGGGATGACGGGCGGCAGTTTCGATTTCAATCATTGGGATCTGGTCGAGCAGCGCAACCTTGCGGATATTCGGCCCGATTACCACATGGTCAAGAACTACAAGCTGCTTGGCCGCTTCGACACGCTGCTGATAAAGGATGCGGACTTCTTCGCGTTCTACCGGCCCTGGTACGACTCGTTCGGTTCGATCAAGAACTTCGGCCGGCAGAGGCCTAATACGGACAGGATTGGGTATGCCGGACAGGGCGGCGGGCAGCGCGCGCTGCAGGACGAATTCTTCAAGAACGATCTGCGCGAGTACTATGCGCAGTTGAACTTTACCAACAACTTGTCCGCACGCATCGGCAAGCAACAGGTCATCTGGTCGGAAGCCGACGCGCTGTCGGGAACCGAAGTCACCAACCCGGTTAACGCGTCGTGGCACGGAGTTTACGGCGCAGAGGCGCTCGAAGACGTGCGCACCAACCTCCGGATGGTCAAGCTCAACTACATCCTGCCCGACTTCCTTAAGACCGCCAACAACGAGGCTGAAGGCTTCTGGATCCCCGGCGATTACCAGGCCGGTGGAATTGAAGTCCAGGCCGACCCTCGGAACCCGTGGGTTGTTCCGGCCGCACTCGGCAGTCAGAACTCTCCGTTTCCCCTGAGCATCAACCAGAACGGCCAGCAGCTCAACGTGAATCAACTGCCCAACGCCGACGACAAGTCAATGATCTTCATCCCGACCGGTCCCAAGGTTGGCAAGAAGTCGTCGGGGACGTTTTTCGACGTGCTCCTTTCCAGTCCCACCAAGAAACCGTCGAACTCCATCGAAAACAGCGAATTCGGAGCACGCTATTCGAGCCTGCTGCCGATTGGAAACGGACTCCAGGCCAGCTTCATCTTCCTTTATGAGTACCGCGACACGCGGCCAGTCACCTGCACCAACTGCGAAGCGGGCATTGGACCAGTACCGGGCACCGCGATCAAAATTGCCCCCGGACTTTTTATCCTTCCCGGGTATTACCTACACCCGCTTCGCGCGGGCGTGCCCAAAGGCGGAACGGTTCAGATCACTTCGGAAACTGACATCGTCCGGAACAAGTTTTTTGGTTTGACCGGAACATATTACGACAAGGACCTGACCGACATCGTGTACCGCTACGACATCCTGTACCAGCCGGACCACGCAATAGCAGTTCCGGCCACGCAGGATAGTTCGCGAGGAGCAGAGTGGACCGAGCTCACACGCTTCATCCTCGCCGGTGACCGTCCGACTTACATCCCTTGGCTATCCAAGCAGCACACATTCCTGACGGCGCAGTTCACGGAGACCTGGCTGCCGGATCGTCCGGCTAATGCGCAGAACATCGCGGTCCCCGGATTGCCCGGCACCGGCAAGGCGCGAGAACTCAGCAACCTGGGGTTTGTGGCGGCAACCAACTGGCTGATGAACGGCCAGTTGACGGCAACCAACGTGTTCCTGTGGGACATCGACAATAACGTCGGCGAGGTGTCAACCACCAACGTTTACCGGTATTCACGAAACGTACTGTTCGGGCTGAACTCCCAGTGGTTCCTCGGACGCAGCGGCCGCTACACCGATCCGTACCTGCTCAGCCGCCAGCAACGTTTCAACGAACTCGAGTTCACGTTGACGTACGAAATCTAGAAGTCGATTGGGCTGATCGGGCGGCTGTGGCGCATGCTACAGCCGCCTTCTTTTTTGCGGTAGAATGAAGGCATTGCCGCCTCGAACCGAGCGGCTGTGGCTGCGTGTTTCGCATACTTTCCGGCGGCCCCACGCATACGCGATGGACGACAACTCACAGACAGACTGGTACCTGGTGCGCACCAAGACCGGTAAGGAGCGCTGGGTCCGCGATCAACTCGCCGGCGTGGTGCCCGAGGTATTTTTGCCGATGCTCAAAGCGAAGGCGCCGCGATGGGGACGAATGGCGGTATCGATAACTCCGCTGTTTCCATGCTACGTGTTCGCCAGGTTCGATCTTGCGCTGCGGTACTTCGACGTGAAGTACATGGCCGGGGTGCGCGCCATCGTGTCGGCTGGAATCGATCCCCTGGTGGTGCCGACAGCGATAGTGTCAGAGATTCGCCGCCGCGGCGTGAACGACGTGATCGAAATACCCGATAAACCATTCGGCACCGGCGAGCGCGTGGTTGTCGTTGACGGTCCCTTCCGTGGCTTCGAAGCGATTTTCCAGCGTTATCTTTCCGGCGCGGAACGAGTGGCGATTCTGCTCAGCGCCGTGGAATCGGGCGGTCTGCGCGTCGTGCTATCGGCGTCGGCGGTCGCCAAAGATTCCTGACGGATGCGGTCGCCGCGCGGAGTCGGAATTGTCCTCGCTAATCAGGGCGCACGGAAACAAGGGAGATCGCCGGAGAGAAAATATCGCAGTGAAGCAACTGGGTCGACCGGTTGCGCCTATTACCGCGGGTGCGTCGGCTTGCGAACGTGCCTGCGACCGGCGATGATGGAACCGGGAGAGGCCCGGAGGAACGGAAGCAAACAATGAAGAGATTCGGGACATTTTCGATCCTCGCCGTCGCCGCGGCGCTGACGATCTCGATTCTGACCGCCGGACCGGCCGACTGCGCGGGGTTCTCTGCTCCCGAGCTCAAGGCCTTCGACCAAGCCGAGACCGTTTATGTCGCGACCGTGCGCAAGGACGGCAATCAGAGCACGGCGGCACCCGTGTGGTTCACGATGAGCACCGAACGCGCACAGCTTTTCGTCCAGGCGCACAAGGGCTCGTGGAAGGACAAACGCATCAGGCGCGGCAGCCCGGTAGTCGTGTGGATCGGAGCGCTCAACGGTCCCGCCTTCGTCGGCAAGGCGGAGATCACGAACGATGCCACGGTGGTGGACAAGATCCTGACCGACTATCCGAAGAAGTATGGCATGATGAACTCCGTGGTCGGGCCGAGCCGCGGGAGCTTCGAGAGCGGCGACCGGATCGCGATTCGGATCACGCCGGTCAAAGACCTGCCGGCAGGGTTCGCGTCGGCGCCGGGGAGTCCCGCGCCCGCGCTCTAGCGATCTTGGCCGATCGGAAATTCCGACCGGTCCGCGGGATATCACTTCAGCAAATCGGCAATACCCGCCTCGATCGAAACGTGCGGACGCCAGCCGAGAACTCGCTCGGCTTGTGTTCGATCCGCGAGCGTATCGCGCATGTCGCCGCGGCGCCGCTCGCGATGAACGGTAGGTCCGCCGATCATCGCCGCAATCCGATTCACGCTGACGTTCTCGCCGCGCCCGATGTTCAGCGCCCGACCGTCGGCGATTTCGCAGTCCATCGCGAGCATGTTCGCCGACACGACGTCGCTGACGTGCGTAAAGTCCCGCGTCTGCTCGCCGTCACCGTGAATTTCGAGCGGACGGCCCTCGCGCCGCGCCTTCAGGAACGCCGGGATTGCTAGCACGTAGGATCCCTCTTCAGGCATTCGCGCACCGTACACGCCGAAGTAGCGCAGCGTCAGCGTCTGCATCGCGAACAGCCGATGGAACATGCGTGCGTACTGCTCGCCGACATATTTCTGCAGGGCGTACGGATTGAGCGGATTCGGCGTCATCGTCTCGACCAGCGGCATCTTCGCCTGCTCGCCGTACACCGACGACGATCCCGAGTACACCACGCGCCGAACTTTCCAATCGCGCGCCGCGATTAATACGTTCAGCGTCCCGACCACGTTGGTCATGTGCGTTTCAACCGGCTTCGCGATCGAGAGCGGAATTCGCGGCAGCGCCGCCACGTGGAACACCGTGTCGATACCGTCAAAAGCGTCGGCGATGGAGGACGCGTCGCGAATGTCGCTCTCGACCAGCTCGGCCGCGCGGTTGACATACTCGCGCCGGCCGGTGGCGAAGTCGTCGATCACCCGCACTCGCATTCCCGCATCGACGAGCGCGTCCACGAGATGCGACCCGATAAAGCCGGCGCCACCCGTCACCAGCACGAGACGCCCGGGCGCTCGCGACTGCGATTTTGTGCTCAATGGGAGAACCCGTTTGCGATGCCGGCGCGGCGGGGACGCACCGGCATCGAACAAAATTGCGCGGCTTGCATCGCTAGGCTAACTTAGTTCGTTACCGCCCGCATCGGAACGGGCATCCTACAATGACCACCGACGCGCACAGGATCAAGCTCCTCAAGGAGTTGCTCGCCGAACGAATCCTCGTCCTGGACGGCGCATTCGGCAGCTTCGTGCTTGGCGAGAATCTGAGCGCCGCAGACTATGGCGGCTCTCGATACGAAGGCTGCAACGAAAATGTCGTGCGCACGCGGCCGGAGCTGATTCGCCGCATGCACGACGGCTTTCTCGAAGTGGGCGCCGACATAATCGAGACTGCAAGTTTCCAGGCCAGTCCCATCGTGCTCGCCGAATACGATCTCGAACAGGACGCGAGAGAGATTAACCGCCTCGCTGCGACTCTGGCGCGCGAAGAGGCTGCCCGATTCAGCACCGCGGTCCAGCCGCGCTTCGTGGCGGGTTCGATGGGCCCGACGACCAAGAGCATCTCGGTTACCGGCGGCGTCACGTTCGATCAGATGCGCGACGGCTACCAGGTGCAGGCCGAAGGGTTGATCGAAGGCGGCGCCGACATCCTTATCCTCGAAACCGTCAACGACACGCTGAACTGCAAAGCCGGCCTGGTCGGCATCGAGGCTGCGATCGAAAGACTCGGCATCGCGCCCGCGGTCGCCGTGTCGGGAACGATCGAGACGATGGGCACGCTGCTCAGCGGGCAGGACATCGAGGCCTTTTACACCTCGCTCGCGCATCGCGACCTGCTCTGGGTGGGCCTCAACTGCGCCACCGGTCCCGACTTCATGACCGATCATCTGCGCACTCTCTCGGGCATCTCGAAGTTTTTCGTCTCGTGCGTGCCCAATGCCGGCTTGCCGGACGAAGAAGGGCACTACAACGAGACGCCCGCGATGCTTGCGGGAAAAATTGCGCGCTTCGCAGAAAATGGATGGGTCAATCTGGTGGGCGGCTGCTGCGGCACGACGCCCGAGCATATCCGGTTGCTGGTTCAGGCCGTGGCCGGCAAGCGTCCGCGGGCTCGCTCGACCCTCAGGCGCTCGGTCGTTTCCGGAATCGAGACACTCGTCATCGACAACGACACCCGCCCCGTGATCGTCGGCGAGCGGACCAACGTGCTTGGCAGCCGCAAGTTCAAGCGGCTGATCGCCGACGGCAAGGTCGAGGAAGCTGCCGAAGTTGGACGCGTGCAAGTGCGCCGCGGCGCGCACATCCTCGACGTGTGCCTGCAGGACCCGGATCGCGACGAGCTGGCGGACGTCACCCGCTTTCTCGAAATAGAAGTCAAAAAAGTCAAAGTGCCGTTGATGATCGATTCGACCGATCACCGCGTGATCGAAGAGTCGCTCAAGCGCACGCCGGGCAAGTCGCTCATCAATTCGATCAACCTCGAAGACGGCGAGGATCGTTTCAAGAAGGTCGTGCCGCTTGCGCGCCGTTTCGGCGCCGCGCTTGTGGTCGGATGCATCGACGACGACAAGCAGCAGGCACAAGCCGTTACGCGCCAGCGCAAGCTGCATGTGGCGGAGCGATCGTTCAAGCTGCTCGTCGAGAAATACGGCGTCGAGCCCGAAGATATCATCTTCGATCCGCTCGTTTTCCCGGTCGGCACCGGCGACAAAAACTATATCGGCTCCGGCATCGAGACCATCGAAGGCATTCGGCTGATCAAGAATGCGCTGCCGGATTGCAAGACGATCCTCGGCATCTCGAACGTCTCGTTCGGACTTCCGGAGGCGGGCCGCGAAGTGCTGAACGCCGTCATGCTCTATCACTGCGTGCAGGCGGGTCTCGATCTTGCCATCGTCAACTCCGAGAAACTGCATCGCTATCCGTCGATTCCCGAAGCGGAGCGCAAACTCGCCGAGGATCTGATCTGGTGGCGCGGCGACGATCCGATTGCGGCATTCGCCGCGTATTTCCGCGCGCGCAAAAGCACCGTCACGGCCGAGGATCGCAAGTCGATGCCGCTCGACGATCGCCTGGCTCGCTACATCCTCGAGGGTTCCAGGGACGGCCTGGCCGAGGACCTCGACGAGGCGCTGACGACCCGGGGCCCGCTCGAAATCATCAACGGCCCGTTGATGAAGGGCATGGACGAGGTCGGGCGGCTGTTCAACGCCAACCAGATGATTGTCGCCGAAGTCTTGCAATCGGCCGAGGCAATGAAGGCTGCCGTTGCGCACCTCGAACCGCGCATGCAGAAGTCCGAAAGCGCGACCAAGGGCAAGATCATTCTCGCGACCGTCAAGGGCGACGTCCACGATATCGGCAAGAACCTGGTCGAAATCATTCTCAGCAACAACGGCTATCGCGTCGTCAACCTCGGCATCAAGGTGCCGCCCGAGGAACTGATCAGGGCCTTCCGCGAGCACGGGCCCGACGCGATTGGGCTGTCGGGCTTGCTCGTGAAGTCGGCGCAGATGATGGTCGCGACGGCGCAGGACTTGAAGACCGCGGGAATCGATTGTCCGATCCTGGTCGGCGGCGCCGCGCTTTCGAATCGGTTCACACGGATGAAAATCGCGCCCGAATACCAGGGTCTGGTCGCGTACGCCAACGACGCGATGAACGGGCTGGACCTCGCGAATCAGATCATGGACTTCGAGCGGCGCGAATCGCTCAAGCGCGTACTTGCCCAGCAATCCAGGAAGATGCTCGAGACTGCGCCCAAGGTCGCCGATGCGCCCGCGGACGCGACACCGCGCACCTCATCGGTGCGTCGCGACGTGGAGATTCCGAAGCCGCCCGACCTCAAGACTCATGTGATCCGCAAGTACGATCTCGGTGAGATCTTCGAGTACATCAATCCCAAGAGCCTCTACGCCAAGCATCTCGGCTTTCAGAATTTTGTCGAGGCGTTCGAGGCCGGCGACCCGAAGGCGCGCGAACTTCACGATCGCGTCGAAGAGGTCGAGCAGCAGATTCTTGTGCGCGCCGACATATCTGCGAATGCCGTCTACAGGTTTTTCCGCGCGCAATCCGACGGCGATCGCACCGTCATGATTTATTCGGCGGACGGCAAAACGGTGCTCGGGTCGTTCACTTTTGGGCGCCAGAACGACGCGCCGCATCTGTGCCTGGCCGACTACGTCGCAGCGCGCGATTCCGGTCGCACCGATTATCTGTGCATGTTTGTTACGACCATCGGCACCGGCGTGCGCGCGCTCGCAGAGGATTGGAAAAACAAGGGCGACTATCTCCGCTCACATATTTTGCAAGTGCTCGCGCTCGAGGGCGCCGAGGCGTTTGCCGAACTGCTCCACGCGAAAATTCGCCAGATGTGGGGAACCGGCGATCCGCCCGGACTCTCGCTCAAGGATCTCGTGCAGGCGCACTACCGGGGCAAGCGTTTCTCGTTCGGTTATCCGGCCTGTCCCCGTCTCGAGGATCAGGAGCCGCTGTTCCGCCTTCTCGAGGTCGAGAAGAATGCGATCGGCGTGCAATTGACCGAGGGCTTCATGATGGACCCCGAAAGCTCCGTCAGCGCCGTCGTCTTCCATCATCCGGAGGCGAAATACTTCAGCCTCTCGCCAGCCGGCATCGAGCGGCTTGAGCGTGAGTTCGAGGACGCCGCCGTCAAGCGTGCCGCCAGCTAGGGAAGCTCTGCACAAGTGATAGGATTTAGCGGATAGTAGGATATTGGGGAAGTGGTTGATGAGGAGGTGGGGCGATGAGTAATCAGCGGACGTTCGCATCGCTGGCGTGGAATGGCAAG
>Ga0074044_10005333_pt1 | contig 10498 bp, 11 predicted proteins | sample BogForMeECP23OM1_FD_94443 | JGI IMG/M metagenome (GOLD analysis project Ga0074044, IMG submission 94443) | Bog forest soil microbial communities from Calvert Island, British Columbia, Canada - Bog Forest MetaG ECP23OM1 | ecosystem: Environmental > Terrestrial > Soil > Wetlands ...
CCTCCACCTCTCGAAGATGTTCTGAAAACAATGCGCGAGCGCGTGGCGAAGTTCAATGTCGAGAAGATTAGGCCCCAGGACCTCGCTGGCGCGGCGGGTCCGCCCGACGACGAAACGTAGGAGAGATAAGACCACGAATGACCAGCTCCTCAGCCAGAAAACACGCGGGGCCAGGGTCAGCGACTGACCTGCCGCCGGTCCCTGAGCCCACCTTCGCCGAGCGTGCCCACACATTGGTGTACTTGGGCCGCATGGGCAGCCTCTCCACGTTGTCGCGAAAACAGCCAGGATTCCCTTTCGGTTCGGTGATGCCCTATGGGCTCGACGATCAAGGCCGTCCCATCGTCCTGATCAGCACCATGGCCATGCACACGCAGAACCTGCAGGCCGATCCCCATGCCAGTCTGCTTGTCACGCAGCAGGACACCGAGGGCGAGCCACTTGGAGCATCGAGGGTAACGCTGCTAGGGGACGTTCTGCCGGTACCTAATCCGGAGTTGGCAGAGGCTCGCAAGCTCTACCTAGAGCGGCATGCCAACAGCAAATATTGGGTGGATTTTGAAGACTTTTCTTTTTACCGCATGGACGTCGTTGATGTTTATTACGTGGGAGGCTTCGGAGTGATGGGCTGGGTATCCGCATCCGATTATGACCGCAGCCAACCCGATCCTCTTGCGGACTCCATGGCCGAAATCATTCAGCACATGAACGCCGACCACAAGGATGCGCTCGTCATGCTTGCCCGGACATTTGCTCATATTGACTCAACGGAAGCAACGATGACCGCAGTCGATCGCCTCGGCTTTCATGTCCGCCTGAAAACCGCCGAGGGCATGCGTGGCGCCCGCATCGCCTTCTTGAGGGAAGTAAGCCACCAGGGTGAGACCCGGAAAGTCTTGGTGGAAATGGTGCAACGGGCGCGCTCGCAGGCCAAATGAACTCAAAACCTGACCCACAGCTGGCGCACAGCAGCGGCGATATTCACGGCATAGCGTCCGCTTTCGATTGATTGGCAGTCAGTCGACTGGTGTGCCGGAACGCTGCCGTGACAAAGTCGATGGCCGACGTAACTTATTGGAAATTGACGGTACTGACATACCGTTCCATATCCGCCTTTAGATTGCGGAAATGCGTGTTGCCCTTCTTCGAAATGCGGGCCAGTCGCTCTTTGCTGTCGCCGGAGTCCTGGCGCGGCACAAGGCTTAGCCGGTCGCTTGACCAGCCATCATGATTGGGCGCCAAATCAATTCCAGATCAAGAGCGGGCAATAGCATGTCTCGATGGGTTATAAAGTACAGGTAGCTTATAGGAAGAAGGATACGCCCATGGCAAACTCTGGCGGAATGTTCTGGAGTGGAGAAACTCTCATTGAGCGACTACCCAAGCTCATCGAGCCATTCGTCCCCGAACGGGTCGACTGTGCTGCCTATACTTTGGCCATTGGCCCTGAAGTCTATGTATCTCCCACCGACCAGACGGCCGATCCCGCGACGGTCACGGTTCGCAAGCTCGATGAAGACGAAGCATTCACGATCCCACCTGGTCAGTTCGCCTTCCTGCTTACGGAAGAGATCGTCTCGGTTCCCGCCGACGCGCTCGCGTTTATTTCAATTCGGGCGAAGACCAAATTTCGTGGCTTGGTCAACGTTTCAGGATTTCATGTCGATCCAGGCTATCGCGGGCAGCTGACTTACTCAGTCTTTAATGCAGGTCCCGTGCCTATTCATCTCAAACGCGGTCAATCCATCTTTCTTATCTGGTATGCCAACTTGGACCGTGAATCCAAATACAAAAAGGATGGTCCGATACGCAAAGGCATTGATACCGAGCTAATAACTGCTGTCTCGGGAGAGTTGCTGTCCTTCGCAGGAGTCTCCCAAAAAATCAAGAACGTCGATAAGACCCTAGGCGAAAGAATCCATGCGATCGAGAAAGAACAAACCTACTATAAGGTCATCGCCGCTATCGCGCTCGCTGCTGTGATTACCTTAGCGGGGAGCTGGCTGAAAGATGTCGTCGGCTCTAGGCCTCCCCAAGCGCCTCAGACTATCGTTGCACCATCAGCCAGCCCCAAATGATTAGCCTCACAGAGAAAATCCCTCATAGACGAAGGCTCCACGAATAATTTCAGCGTCGTTTTCCGAAACGCCGCTGGCACGCACAGTGTTGTACCAAGTAGCGGCAACCTGTTCCTTCATATCGCTGACAATCTTGGCCGCTTCGTTTTCGTCAAGCAGGAAGCGTGCATGCTGCGAAAGAATGTTCTTGGCATTTGCGTAGCGACCCATATCACCGCATTCCATGGCAAGGTCCCGACGCTCCTGAGCGATCACGGGTGCGGGTGTCAGATCATAAGCGGGGGACAGCTTCCAATCCTTATCTTTTGCAATCACGGCATGGTTGCGTGGATGATCGTCGATGTTCGAGATAAGCGCGTTGAAGCACATTCGGCGGAATAGCTCTCTTGCATCTTTCTTGGGTTCAGCGACGACCCTGCGCAGTTCCTCGACCAAGAGCACATAAGACCAACGGCTTCTCATGGCGAGAGCATCGTCCGCATGCAGGAGCGTCAAGCCGCTGATCATGCGGGCGCGCGTAAAGCCCTTTGGTGTCTTTTCGCGGTCAAACCGCTTGATAAGCAGGACATCCTTGCCAGCGACCGCTTCGATCCGGCTCTCCGCGGTACTGATTCCGCACTCCCGTGCCAGTCGCAGCATCGCATGCTCGACCCGCGTGTTATTCCAGCGATCGTCCGGCCGATTGAATTTTGCGATCCAGAGTCCGTCATGATCTTGGACGACAGCTTTCGGACGGGCACCGCCCATGGAGGTTCCGAGCAGGATCAAATCCTGGACCTGTGCCGCGTCAGGGTCTTTTGGAATTTCGTCCTTGATTAGGGCGTCAGCGAGATTCTGAAGTTTTTCAAGATCCAGAGTTTTATTGAACTTCCGCTGGGGGGCTGGCGGGACCTTGTTCAGTCCAAAGCCGAGAGCACCTGCTCGATCATCCGGCGACTCCAACAGGTAATCCAATTCTCCCAGCTGCGCTTTGCCGGCATGCTTCTCAATGACGCGGCGGCCCCAAAAATCTGGTCCTCCATCGCGGAGGGCGCCGAAGATGCCATTGAGTTGGACGGTCTCGTAGGTCTTCTCCGAGAGCAGGAGTTCAACCGGATCGATCGGAACCGCATCAGGGTTGTTGAGATACGACCGACCGTAGACAAAGCGCCCCAGCGGGTCGCCCTGTTGGTTTTTTTCCAGCACAAACCGGCCCGCCGTTGTCGCCGATGTGGCGCCGGGCAGGGTGATATAGACAAAGCACTCGGATGCCGACGCCTTAGAAATCATTGTCGAGGCCTCCGCTCTTACGGGCGCGGATCTTCGCTTTAGCGCCCGCCAAGGCAAGACCTTGCTCGTCCTTTACAGGATTCGCAAGATCCTCAAGTGGCTGATTCAGACCGTAGAGCCAAAGCAAAGCTGAATAGACGGCGATGCCTGTTGAGGCTTTGCCCTTTTCGGCATCCATGACGGCGCGCGGTCCCGTCCCGATCTTCTGGGCGACTTCCTCGATTGTGTAGTTCCGCCGAATTCTGGCCGTCCGAAGGTTATGGCCGAGCCGGTTTATGGCCTGTTCGACGGGGTAGGGCGGAGCTGCGAGTAGTTGATTGCGTGCGATCATATTCTCTCAAGAGCATCTTATGACGTTTAGCCTGCTCTTGAGAGCATATAGCAAGAATCCTAATATTGCAACTGATATGCTCTTGAGAGCAGTTTAAGCGATATAAGAGTCTCTCAAGAGCACAACAACATGCTAAGGCGTAGCCTCGAACTACATGGTTGGGGCGTCTTCGGACCAGTTTCTGAAGTGTGGGCTATTTTATGTTTGATTTTCGAACATCGTAATGCTAACATGTTCGCAAATCAGACGCAGGTGAACCGTATGACCAGTGCAACGACAGCAAAGCCCAAAACATCGGCGGCTTTCCCCGCCCAGACGATTGAGACATCCATCCGAGAATTTCTTGCCGAGCAAGGCGAGATGCAAGCTGTGCTGCATGGCGTCGGTCCGCAGCCGACGGTCGATTCGCTGGTCATCGTCGAACTCCTGCTTGAGTTGGAAACGAAGGTCCCTTTTGAGCTGCCCGAAAGTCTTGTGCAGGCTGGCGGATACGACAGCGTGGATGAAGTCGTCCAGAATTTGATGCCGAAATTACAGCAGCGGTGGAGCGAACATCACAAGGAGAAGATTTGATGCCCGACAAAGATAACGACAATCCAAAGTCCTCGAATGATGAGAGCGTCGACCGGCAAAAGCTCGGCGCACGACTTCGTGAAGCGCGAGAGTATCTGGGACTCTCTCAGGACGAAGTGGCGAAATATCTAAGCATCCCGCGTACAGCGCTATCGCATATCGAAAGCGGCCAGCGCCGCATAGATGCGCTGGAACTGAAGAAGTTGGCACAACTCTACAAGCGCCCTGTCGTTTATTTCACCGGAGAGAGCCAGGCCGATGCGGGCATGTCCGAAGATGTCGCTCACCTCGCTCGCGCGGCGGCCGGCCTGTCGGAAGGCGACCGCCGGGAATTGAGCCGGTTCGCCGAGTATCTTCGCTCGCGCGCGGAAAGCGAGGGGTCATCGAATGACTGACATGCGGGGGGCAATTCTGAAAGGCAGTCGGGAAGCCGGCCGCCTACACCGTCGGTTCGATATGCGGGAGCGAATCGAGCAGGACGGCGGACGGATCGACGTATTTGACACGATCGTAAAATGCGGCGTGCCGCTTGTGTTTAAGCCCCTCAACGGTCTGCTCGGTGTTTTCATCGATGTCCCGATGCCGGGTGTCATGGTGACGACAAAGCGCGGTTTAAGTGTGCAGCGTTTTACAGGCGCACATGAACTAGGTCACTGCCGTCTTGGTCACCACCCAAGCCTGGATGATGAATCGATTTTGCGGCGCGTGTTTGATGGTGCACCGAATCGTAAACAACAGGAATTCGAAGCGGACGCCTTCGCCACAGCGTTCATGCTGCCTTCATGGCTTTTTGCCGCACATTTTCAACGGCAGGGCTGGACGCCTGAAATGATGGCCGACCCAGTGGTGGTCTATCAGCTCTCGCTCAGGATCGGAGCCAGTTACGACGCGACGTGCCGGTCGCTGATGCGGCGCGGTGTCGGAGTTATCAAGAGACGCACGGTCGATGCCTTACTGGAGGTCCAACCGAAAGCGATCAAGAAGAGGATTCTCGGTGAATATGAGCCACCCGACTTTTTTCGCGATGTCTGGCTGCTGACCGCCAAGGATGAAAACACCATCATCGAAGGAAGCCGTTCCGACCTGTTCGTACTCAAGCTGATGGAGCATAGCGGCGCTGGGTACGTATGGACGTTTGACGAGCTTAATAAGACCGGGTTCGCCGTCGTCCGCGACGAGCGGGAGGGCGACGATGGCGAGGCCGTGGGCGGCCACGTCACGCGATCAATTACGGCTCTTTCCGAAGGACAGCAGCATGGCCGTATGGCTCTTTCCGAACGGCAACCATGGATTCCGGATGGCACACCGCTCGGTGCGTTCTGTGTTCACTATGATCTTACCGGCCCGGAAGATGAGGGACTATCGCATGCAGAACGGCGCCTCCTCCTGGAGGCGGCCTGATGGATGTGGCAATTGATTGCGATTTACGTTCCATGTTTGGACCGGTGCGCCACCAGGGTGTGCGGCCCACCTGCATGGCTTTCGCCGCCAGTGACGTTCATGCGGCGGTGCGGCCTGATTGGGTGCCGCTGTCCTGCGAGTTTGCTTACTTTCACGCGGTCAGGCGCGACGGCGCGCACCCAAGCAAAGGGGCGACGCTCGACGGAATGCTGGCGGCGATTAAGGAAGATGGCCAGCCGCCAGAGGAAATCTGGCCATATCTGGCCGCGGTGCCGACTGATATCGCGTTGTGGAAACCGCCTGCAAAGGCCGAACCGCGTTACCGACGTGCAAGCGCTCGGGGCCGCACTTCTCTTGTCGAAGTCCTGCACCTCCTTGACAAGGGGGCGCCGGTGATCCTGACCATGCATTTGTCCGATGCGTTTTATCGGCCGAGTACCGGTGGTCTCATTACAGCCACTGAGCCACCTGATCCCAAACGGCGACACGCGGTTATCGCTGTTGGTCATGGTAAGAATGGCTCTCGCCGGTTCGTTCTGATTCGAAATAGCTGGGGATCAATGTGGGGCATCGGCGGTTACGCGTGGCTCAGTGACGACTATCTATCGCCAAAGCTTTATGGATTCGCGGAAATGAGAGAGGATCTGACAAATGTATCTGCCCATTAAACCGACAAAAACATGCGCAGCGGCGTGGCTTGAGGCCGCAAACGCGGTTAATACCGCGCACGGCCATGAAGCCCACAACGTCATCATGGATGTGGGAGAACCATTGAGTGAATCGGCGGCGGACCGTAGTGTTATCCAACTGGTCGATGGTTTCCTCCGCGCAAAAGAGGCTATGCCGCTCCAGGCAGTAGCAAACACTATCTTCCCTCACGATCTTTACAAGCGGCATGGCGTCCCCAAGCTCTATGATGTTTACGAAAACGTTTATGAGCACGTTAAGAAAAAGGGGGACTGGGGGAGGTATTTCGAGCGAATGATCCGGCGAACCACGTGCGACGGCAAGGTCATAAATCCACTGGGAGAAATGATTGCCAAGATGAAGAACCATGTGCACGGCGGTGGAAAGACTTTTCGGAACATCTACGAGCTGGCAATTTCGGACCCAACCCTCGATATTCCGATCTACGACCCCGAGCGCGATGCCGGACCGGTGATGAACCGGCAGTGTCTGAGCTTTCTCAGCTTCAAGCTCGATCACGAAAGCCGGTTGATGCTGACTGCGGTCTACCGGAACCACTATTACATCGCACGGTTACTCGGCAATCTGGTCGGCCTCGCGCGCCTCATGGCCTTTGTGGGGCAAGAAGCCGGTGTGCCGGTCGGTCCCTTGACCATAGTCTCCACACACGCGGAGATCGACGCTCCGGGGGGCGGCGGGCGCAAGGACGTGAATCAACTACTTACAAAATGTGGAGAGACTTACGAAGCGAGTGAGGCCGCATAGACAAACTTAATGCAGAGGCTGGGGACCAAGGTTGTACAGTTCGTTCATCCCGCGAATGAATTCTGTCTGACCGCCATAACTCGGATGCCTGACCGCATGGCAGTCGATAGCAAGGTCGACGAGCGATTGATGCGCGTCCCTCCCGATGGCAATTATGCTCTTCGGACGCAGCATCTTTAGGAGCGTGAATAGCAGGTCTTGGAATACTTCGCGCTCGGCCCGCGTGTGACAGCGGTTGGACAACGGGTCGCCTGGCTCGAACGGATGCAACGGGAAGATATTCCAGAGGAACACCGGCCGGTTGATTTGTGTCAGCACCCTCCAGATGATGGCCGCGGTACGTTCTGCTACCGGAGGACCTTTTGTTGCGCGCGACAGCGCCAGACCTCCGTAAATCTCGCTAAACGTCTGAAGGTGCATTTCATCAGTGAGTGGAAGGCCGGTTCGCCTTCCGCCCCGGTAGCCGAGATCGCGCGCTATCCAAACGGAGTCAATCCCGTCTTCACACGCCGCTTCAACAACGGCGAGAAGATTGGCGCGCCGCCTTTGAGCAGCATCTGCCCGGTCGTGCAGCATGCACCGGTCGCTGTACGGATTAAAGACATCTTCAAGGTGGATGGCAGTCAGGGCTTCAACGAAGGTGGCTGGCTTCATTTTGTCATTTTCTCGAAGGTTATGGTTCGCTTGTTCAGGTCAGCCACGACAATGCCGCCGCGATGCTTGCGCAGCGCGCGAAATACTTCGTAACCTCTCAAGATTGCTTCTTCCCATATCCAGAGGGGGCAGCTTTCCGCTTCATATCCCGAGACGAGCTTGCGCACTGCCTTGAGCAAACCGTAGTCGAGGCTCTTCAGGTTTTCAAAATCATTAAGCTTCGTTGCGTGATTGAAAACCCAGGTCGATATTCCCTCCTCGATGAGGATGGCACGCGCGCCGTCTTCTGCCTCGTCCAACTTCGGTCGGCTCTTCCGTTTGACGCGGAACAGCGCGCGCATGACGGGGGACCATCCGAGAATAGCGGCGTTCGCCAAATGAAAAACGTCATGGAACCGGTAGTCATCCGTCTCAAGCTTATTGTCTGTTAGACGATCGCCGATATTGATGCCGTTGCAACGCAAAGATACGTGCGTCCGATTGCCAACGGTCTTCTCAAATATTTGCATTTCTATGCGTCGTGGGATCTGCTCGGCAGGATCATCGCTTTCGTCGAATAATGCCGGATATGTACGTTTGTCGGGCCAGCGGTCGAAAATCTTCTCCAGGTTTCGGTGGGCTGCCTCCGCCAGACTCACATGCGCTTCATTCGCGGCATTGATGAGCGCAAGGAAGATTGCCGACATGTGAGTTGAAAGCAGACCGGAATTGTTATCTATGCATCCAGCGGAGAAGTCGGCAACTAGCTTTCCCGCTTCGCCAGCCAAACGCATCAAAGTGGCTTCGAATGCATCTTGAGGACCGGATCCCGTTGCCTTCAAAGCTGGCTGGAAAGCGGCAAACATGATGTCTCGTGTTTGATTGCTTAGCCGTCCTCCGTTATTCAGGTCGCCGTGAATCTGAAGAGCCATCTCGGATAGAGTTATGCCGGCGCGAGTCGCTAGATTCGAAAAGTACCACAGTACGTCACCGAGTTCTTCCACAACCGACTCTTCGTAACCAAAATAGGAAACAGTATCGCGCTGCTTTTTTTTTAACTCACTCAGTAAGCTTCCGATCTCCCCAAACAGCCCCAGCAAGGGGAAATCGAGACGACCGGCACCTCTTCCCACAGTGCGGTCGGTCGCGCGGGAGAGTTCCTGATACTGATTGACGCTCAGCACCATGGGGGAGGCCGCCAACACGACAGCCAGATCCAGGGGACTTCCAGCGGCCGCCCCTCGTTTTCTTGACATCCGTGACTTGTTGTTTATGGTCATCAGGCCTTCGGCGGATACGGTGCCAGCAACTGCAACCGCTAGCCAAACCAAGTGTAGTGTAGCTAACAGCGCCGATCTTATGTCGTGCGGAGGTTTTTGTCACGGTACTGTGAGTTGGTTGTTGCGGTCGAAGGCCGGAAGGGCATTTCCCCCCTTTCCGGCTTCGCTTCTCATCCGTTACACATCCACCTCGGCCACTGCGACATCCGTCGCTTCAGCCGAAGATGGGAGGCCGTCATCAGCGGCCGACAGAGCGGCGTGTGCGTCGAGAGTTTCGACTCCGCGCAACCTGCGATTAATCGTGCGCGTTTTGCTATTAACCAGTTTCAGAGTGCTCTGGACGGTTCCGACCTGTTTCTCGACCCTGGCCATTAACCCGCCGAACTTTTCAAATTCAACCTTGGTTGCAGCGAGCAGCTTCCAAACCTCGCTGCCCTTCTTCTGTATGGCCAACGTGCGAAAGCCCATCTGTAGGCTCGTGAGCAGCGCCGCAAATGTGGTTGGTCCAGCCAGACAGACGTGGTAATTCGTCTGGAGATCATCGACTAGCCCCGGGCGCCGAACCACTTCGGCAAATAGACCCTCGGTCGGCAGAAACATCAGCGCGAAGCTCGTGGTTGTTGGGGGCACAACGTACTTCTCTTTTATTGTCTTGGCGGATGCTCGAATCACGGCCTCGAGCTTATTCCCAGCGTCTTTCATTCCGGCCTGGTCGCCGCGGCTTTGCGCATCTTCGAGCCGCTCCCAAGCCTCCCGCGGAAACTTCGCATCAACCGGGAGGAGCACCGGCTCTCCCTCCTGTGTACCGGGCATTCGAATTGCGTACTCGACGGACTCCTGCGAGTCCTCCCGAATACGGGCGTTCGTAACATATTGCTCTGGAGAGAGCATCTGATCCAATAAAAGGCCCAACTGTACTTCGCCGAATCCTCCCCGCGTCTTCACATTCGTCAGCACTCGTTTGAGGTCGCCGACTCCGTTTGCCAAATCTTTCATTTCTCCAAGCCCCAGCTGGACCTTACCGAGTTGCTCGGTGACAAGCCCAAAACTGTCGGTTAGCCGTTTTTCGAGAGTCGTATGCAGTTTTTCATCGACCGTCTGCCGCATCTGCTCAAGCTTCTCGGTGTTGCTCTCGGTCAGCTTGTCCAGCCGCAGCTCGACCGCAGCGCGCAACGCATCCTGCTTCTGTTCGTTGCTAGAAGAGAGTTCGTGAACTTTCACAACCAGCTCTGCCAGGCTCTGTTGCACTTTTTCGCTAAGCTCTCGGTTCGTGTCTCCAAGTTCGCTCCCGAGCCGGCTGAAATTTGTTTGGATCGAGTCCTTTAGTTGATCGCTAGTCCCGATTTGGTGATCGCGAAACTCAGTCAACTGAACGACGACCTGTTCCTGGAGCCCGCCGAATTTCTCTTGGATTCCTTCACGCAGCTGGAGATCGCTAGCCGTTGTGGTAGACACGAGTCGGTCAAGCTGTGCCGTGACGC
>Ga0074044_10005334_pt1 | contig 10498 bp, 11 predicted proteins | sample BogForMeECP23OM1_FD_94443 | JGI IMG/M metagenome (GOLD analysis project Ga0074044, IMG submission 94443) | Bog forest soil microbial communities from Calvert Island, British Columbia, Canada - Bog Forest MetaG ECP23OM1 | ecosystem: Environmental > Terrestrial > Soil > Wetlands ...
CGCCGCAATCCGTCGACAAGCTGCGGCGGGAGGTGGGTCTTGGCGCGTCCCACTGAACGGGAGGCCGTCTTCCACCCGGAGTTCCGTGATGATCTGAAAGATTGGGTGGAGAGCGACCGGAAGGTGGCCCTTCGGGTTCTGGATCTTGTGGAAGCGGTAATGAGGGATCCGTTCACCGGCATCGGCAAGCCGGAACCGTTGAAGTTCGTGCTCTCAGGCTGCTGGTCGAGGCGGATCACGCAGGAGCACCGGCTGGTGTACAAAGTCAGCGAGAATCGAATCGATTTCCTCCAGGCCCGCTACCATTACTGAAATGCGGGCCGCGCCGATCACGGCGGCAAATATGAGCCAAAATAGATTTCCCCCCGGATGGGACGAAGAAAAAGCTCGGCGAGGCCTCGCGCACTATGAGCGGCAGACGCCGGATAAGGAAGTCGCGGAAGCCGATGCCCGCATGTATGCGGAAAAGCAAGCCAGCAAACGCGCTGCCGTAGAGATGACCCAACCTTCGCCGAAGTAAATGTAATCCCTGCAATCTTTAGTCATTGAGGAAGTATGTACCTTACTCAAACCAAGCGCAGGCCTCGTGCATGCCCTGGGGGCCGGTTCGGCCCAATGCTGGGCACCCACCAGGTGTGCCCCTCCGGATTGCGGCTCCTCCCTTGCTACCCCCACTTTCCCGCCTCGCAATGAACTTTTCGACATGCTACAACGAATAACAAGTTGGAGGCATGGCCCAATTGCTGGACGATCCCGAAGCCTGGAATGCGTTGCGCGGCGGAGACACCGAAGCGTTTGAGCGCTTGTATCAGACCCATCTGGCACGCCTGCGCAGTTTTCTCCGGCGCAGCCTGGGAGACTCCAAAGCCGCCGAGGACATCGCCCAGGAAGCGTTCCTGCAAATATGGCAGCACCCCAACGGATTTAATCCCGCGCGCGGAAGTCTGAAGGCGTACCTGTTTGGGATTGCTGCCAAGCGCGCTGCCGACTGGCGGCGGCATCGTCGGCCGGAAAGCCCCGCGCCGCCCGAGCCTCCAGCACGCGCCGGCGAGCCACCCGTGCTTATTGCAGATGCGCTCCAGCACGTGGACCCCGACACGCGCAGTTTGCTTTGGCTGCGCGAGGTGGAGGGATACTCGTACCAGGAATTGGCCGCGATGCTCGAAATCCCTTTGGGAACTGTGAAGTCCCGTCTGTTTACGGGCCGGGAGCAGTTACGCAGGATCTGGAAGGGCGAAAGAACCTCGGAGGACGTATGACCTGCCAAGAAGCACCACCATTTATTTCGATTTTATACGACGGCGAATCCGTGCCCAAAGAGGCCGCCGAGCATTTCGCGAGCTGCCCGGCCTGCAAGGAGCGCCTGCGCGACTACGCCCAGATGGGCGCGGAGCTGCGCTTGCTCGCCAGCTCGGAAGGGGCTCCGGAAGCGATGCCGGCGCTTCCCCCCCGAGGGCGCCGCTGGGCTCACACCTTCACGGCCCGCGTGCTGGTGCCGCGTTTTGCGTTGGGGTTGGGAGTGCTGCTTGTCGCAGTTCTTTCACTCAGCCTCGGTGTGATGAGGGCGCAGGTGGCCAGCCTCTGGTTTCAATTTAACGTCACCTCGCCCGACAAACTGGCTAGTTGGGGGAATGAGGTCCAGGCGGGCTATCGCGGGAAACCAGCTTTTCTGATGACCGGACCCCAGGGGAAGGTTGGGGCCATTATCGAGGTCGATGAAGTCCAGTACGGTCACGTGCGGCTGTCGATGAGAGCGCGCCGCGTGGAAATGGGACCCGCGGGCCAGGAAGCACACTCCACGCCCCAGTCCGTTGAGGGCACGCCTGAGTCCGACCAGATGGTGCGCCGGATGCTGGCCGACAGCCCGCCTCAACAATATGAATTCATTCCCGGTCAGGTGCTCGAGATTCCTGTGGAAGGCGGGGGTAAGCTCCAGTTAACCGGTCGTGTGCTGGAACGCCACGCACATTTCTGGGTCAAAGAGGATTATCCAATCGAGCCCAAACCGGACCAAATCGTTCTGACCGAGCCCGCCTTGGTTCGCGACCAGGGGCTCCTGGTCAAAGGCCTGGGGTCTGCGGAAGCAGGAGGCGACGACCCTTACGTGGCCGTGTTCGTCCCCAAGGAAGGGCTTTTTGGATTTCTGCTGAAGCCCATGGACGGCGCGGTGCAAGCCGAGGCCGAGTATGGCCAAGCTCGCTTTAGAATGGATGGCCACGATTACGTTTTGTTTTCGGCCACGCCCATTACCGGTGGTCAGCAACCCAGGGAAATCTGGGTTTACCGCGACCCCAACTATCAGCCGTCTGCGCCCGGAGCAATCAGCAGTATCGGCTCCGGAGGCAACTTTCGCGACCGGATTGAGGGCACGCAGAAGTAGGTTCGCCGGCGCCGGACACCCACCTCCGGTTCCGACTGCCTTCTCCAACTTTGACCGATTGGGCAGCAGCGCGGAGTTATTCCGGTCCGGCCGGAATTACTCCGCGGCTTTTCTTCATCGGGTAATAACACGTATGTGGACGTTATCATGTTAAGAACCGCGGAGGAAGGCAAACCACGCCCACCTGTGCGCCCGTTCGGTCTCGCGGCCGCGGCGTAGGCAAGACAAGCCCTTCACTTCACCACTTCCCATTTCTCGTACCCAAAGTCCCAGACATCCAGGCTGAGTTTATCTCCGACGATCTCGCCCAGTACGTATTCGCCCGCCCCCAGGGGATCGAGGGGTTTAAGGGTATAAATGTTGGGCGCCACCTGCTTGCGTTCCAACGACACCATGGTGCGCTCTTCGGTAGCTTTGCCGTTTTTCCCGCGGCTGACTTCCACGTCCTCCACCACGCGTGACTCTCTTCCCGGCTTCAGCCGCACCAATTCGAGCTTCGCGCCAAGCCCGTCGGCGGATTGGACATAAAAGACCGGCAACGGGTCGTTTAAGCGAATCGGCGCTTTGGCGCCATCGAGAACCACGAGCGAGCGAGTCTTCACAATCGGCAGGGGAACGGCCAGCACCATGGCGGCCCGCTTTTTGTCGGTGACAAGTTCGCTCGTCGACTGCACGAGCCGCACCAAGCGGTGTCCGTCGACGGTGAAAATCCCATCGTCGCCCGGAAGGCGAATGCCCGGGGCCACTTCCATCCCCTGATCCGGCGGCTTGTAAAAGCGCTCCTGGTCGATTTGCTTGGCTTCCTCAACGCGTTTCTTCTCCGTGGCTTTGGCTTCTTCCTGCGCGTGTTTGGTGGCGTCAAAATCCACCAACGAGGCGGGTATCTCTTCCCATTCGGAGCGCTCCACGCTGAAATAGCGCACCCGGTCGGCGTGAACTTCGTAGCTGGCGACGATCTGGTAACTGCCGTCCTTCATGCAGAGCTTGATCGTAGCCCAAGCCACGCGGGGCGCCGCCAGCACGCTCAGCAGCAGCGCGGCGGCTAACAGATAACGGCTTGGCGAGAGAGAAAGCATGTTCGGACCCATGCCGGGTTAGATGCGGCGAAAAGGAAAGCCGGCCACCCCCTCCCGACGCGTGCGTCGAATCAAGAAGAAATTCGACAAGGGAAGCGTGACTTCTCGGCTACTTTCAGAAAACCGGGCACCAGCCATGCGCTGATCGTGGCCGCCTCCCCATTATAGGAGCGAACCGGCGGAATGCGAACAGGTAGAGATATGGCAAACGCCCGCATACTGGTTTTTCATCCGCAACAGAAAGGCATTCGTCGGCCGCGCTTTCGCGTATGATGGGCGACATGATATCGGCGGTCCTGCGCGGGTTCCGGCGCGTCCTGCAACTCGGTCTTCTTGTCCTCCTCATCGGCGCGAGCCCCACGGTGTCGCGTGCCCAGGTGAATTATTCGGTCCACTTTGAAATGGAAAAATCCAAGTATTTGCAGGGCGAGCCCATCTTCTGCCGGTTCGTGATCCGGAACACGGGGAGCAAAGTTTTCGCTTTCCGCTATCGCACTCCCACCCGCAGTTTGGCCATAGAATACGACCAGGAGCCGCGATTCCTGGTGACGACCTTGCGGGGGCGGCGACTGCCCGATCCCGGGCCCCGGCCCTGCGGCAGTCCGCAGGGGACGGTCGTTTACGGCTATGTCACCCTGCCTCCCGGGCAAGTTCACACCGAGCGCTGGCTGCTGAACCAATGGGCGCAATTTGCTGCGCCGGGCCTCTATCATGTGCGTGCGGAGCGCCGCTTGGCGCTGCTCCAACCCGACCCGCAGACAGGAGAGTATGGGGATAAGCCTGCGGCTTTCGCGCTGGCCATTGATGAACTCAGCATGGCGGTTATACCTTCCACTCGCGCGCAGGTTGAGGCGGCTTTCCATCCCTACATCGCCACCCTCGAAAACCCCAAGAATCCCAACCCTGCGGAGGCAGTGGTGGTGCTCACGTCCTTGCCCCAGCCTTTCTTCCTCGATCAGTTGGTCGCGATGGCGAACGCCGGAAAGCCGGAGCGTTGGGACCGGCGCAATGCTCTCGACGGCTTGGCGCGCTTGAATACACCCGCTTCCTGGAGGGCGATCCTGAAAGTGTTTCGCGGCGCGGACACTCCCCCGAGCTCCGGAAGCAAAGAAGCCGGAGAGGGCGCGGAGAATCCTCTGCGTTCCTATGCCCTTCTCCTGCTGGCGGAGAAAGCCGATCCGGCGTTTATTCCCGCTATCGTGGAGATGCTCGCCAAGAGTGCAGAACCGACGCGTGGCGACATCCTGCGCGCCCTCGGATTCTTTCACGACGCGCGGGCCTTCCAGCCGCTCTACGATAATCTTCACTCCGCCCAAGTGACCGACCGGATGAACTCCATTCTTGGCTTGAAAAACCTGGGCACCAAGGAAGTCATCCCCGCCCTGCTCGCCGCCCTCCACGACCCGGAAGCGCAGGTTCGACAAGTGGCGAATTTTGCCCTGGAGGGGGTGACGGGCCACAAGGTCGCCGTTTCCGCCAATCCCTCGCGCGAGGAGTTCGAGCGCATCGCCAACAACTGGCACGCGTGGTGGCGTGAACACGCCGCCAGCTTCTCTCCCCCGCGGCCTGCCGCCTGCCATGATTGGTGATGACCCAGGAGCCGGTAGTGGTACGGTGGGAATTTGTTTTCGGGTGACTTTCCGGGAAGGCGACTCAGGCCGAATCCCACGCTTCGGTCACCAGTAAGTCCGATGGGTGTTGTACACTTAGAGTCTCGTGGGTAGGATCCTTCCGGGGCTATTCGAGATTAAACTGCGATCAACACGGCGGGCCGGTTTCGAGCCGGCGCCGGCGAGGATTCAATAACCTGAGTTTTCCTGAGATCGGCTTGAGGGGTATAGAATTTGGGCCAGGTTCGGGGCGTATCCGATTTGGTTTCCGGTCAAGTGTGCTGAGGGGCTATAAAGCCGGGGCCCTGCGGCGAGAAACGAGAATCCATGGCGAGCTCGGGTGGTTTTGCGGTGGGCATCCTGATGGGCCTCATGGCAGGCTTGTTGAACGGCATCTTTCTGCTTCCCATGCGTTATGCGAAGAAGTGGGCTTGGGAAAATGTGTGGCTGTTTTTCTCAATTGTGTCCACGATCCTGTGCCCGTGGATTGCGGCATGGGTGGCGGTTCCCCATCTCGCCGAGGTTTTCCATTCGGTCCCCCTCTCGGCGTTCGTGCCGGGGTTGTTGGCCGGGTTGGTATGGGGAGTGGCCCAGGTGATGTATGGACTGAGCTGCGGCATCGTGGGAATTGCCATCGGCAGCGCGGTGATCAGTTGCACGGCGATCATCGCCGGGACACTGGGACCCCTTATCGTATACGCTCCCAGCAAGCTCTTCAGCTCTGCGAGCCTGGTCTTACTCGTCGCGACAGTTCTGATCGTGGTCGGGATCTACATGTATGGAAAAGCCGGGCGAACAAGGAACGGGAAACCGCCGGTACGAATGAGAAGCAGATTGTGAAGGGATCCTTTCGCCTGGGTCTCACGATCTGCCTGGTTTGTGGCGTGCTGGGTACGGCTTTTGTCTACGGAGGGAAGTCAAGCGTCGCGTTGGTGGAAGCCGCCAAGGCTCAAGGCGCCTCACCCACGCTGGCGTTTTACGTCGCCTTCGTGGTCACTTTTAATGCGGGCGCCATACCCGGGATTCTCTATTCGCTTTACAAGCTCCGGAAGAATGGGACGGAGTCGAATTTCCTCACCAGCGGCGCGTTCTTGTGGAATTTAGGCATGGCCACCGCCATGGGGCTGCTGTGGTATGGCGGGCTGTTACTTTATGGCATGGCTTCTGAGGAGCTGGGCAAGTTGGGCGCCTCCATTGCGTTTGCCTTATTTTCCAGCGGCACGATCCTGTTTGCGAACCTGTTTGGGTGGCTTGCCGGAGAGTGGAAGGGAGCAAGCCGCAAAACCATACAGGGGTTTATTAAGGGCATGGTGTTCATCGTGGGCGCGATCCTCATCATCGCCTTCGGAGTAAATACCCAATAGCTTGAGCACTATCTTCAGCGGAAGACTGTATACATCCGGTATCAGGGGTGAATGAAATGTCGAATGCAAAGCCGATTGATCTGGCGTATAACCTGGACCCAACCACTCCCGTCTACCCGAATGATCCCCCCTTGGCCGTCCAGATTCTCGAATCCACGCGCTACACCCGCACGGACGGGCGGCCTTCTTTGAACTGCAGCAAAATTACGGTGGGAATTCATTGCGGGACCCACATGGACGCGCCTTTTCATTTCTTCGAAAATGGCATCACCATCGACCAGGTTCCGTTGGAGGTATGCGTCGGTCAGGCACTCATGATTGATGTGAGGAATACTCTCGTCAATGGGATGATCGAGGTTCAGCACCTCAAGCCTCAGGAAGCCAGGATTCGGAAACTCCACAGGATTGTCCTTCATACCGGTTGGTACCACCAATGGGGGAAGCCGGAGTTTTTCACCAGCCACCCCGTATTTACGCCCGAAGCCGCTCAGTTTTTGGTCGATTGCGGGGTCCGCCTGGTGGCCGTCGATTTTCCTTCGGTCGACCGCGCACCTTTCCCGGTTCATATTGCCCTCTTAAGTAAAGGCATCATCATCGTCGAGAATTTGACCAATCTTGCCGCCGTCAAGAATGAAGTTTTCAATTTGGTAGTTCTTCCTTTGAAATTTACGGGCCGGGATGGTTCACCGGTTCGCGCCATAGCTCTGGAGGATTAACGTAAGCCATGCCCAGTTTTAACGCCGCCCAATTGACAACTCTTGCCGCGAACATTTTTCAAGCGGCAGGAGCGACGCTCGAGGAGTCGCGAATCGTGGCAGACGCTCTCGTCGACGCCAACCTGGAAGGACACGATTCGCACGGCGTGGTGCGGGTTCCCGAATACGTGGTGTGGATGGAAGAGAAGCTCATTAATATTGGCGCGCGCCTGGAAGTCGTCAAGGAGACCGAAGCCTTTGCGGTAATGGACGGCCACTGGGGCTGGGGGCAAGTGGTGGGCAGGCAGGCCATGGAACACGGCATCAAGAAGGCCAGGCGCGCCGGCTCGGTGACCATTTCCGTAAGCCAGTGCTGCCACCTCGGTCGCATTGGAGACTATCCGCTGATGGCCGCACGTGCCGGCTTGGTCGCGATAATGTTTGTGAATACCCATGGGGGCGGAAAACTGGTGGCGCCTTGGGGTGGGCGCGAGCGCCGGCTTTCCGCGAATCCCATTGCCATTGCGATTCCTCGACGATCGAACCCTCCCATTCTGGTTGATATTTCCACCTGCGCCATCGCCGGCGGGAAGGTCACGATTGCGCACAACAGTGGAAAATCCGTTCCCCCTGGTTGCCTCCTGGATTCAGAGGGGCGTCCCAGCACCAACCCGGCGGATTTCATCGGTCCGCCGGAAGGCGCACTGCTGCCCTTCGCGGGGCACAAGGGGTTTGCTCTAAGCCTGGCCACCGATATCCTGGCCGGCGCACTTTCCGGCGCTGGCTGCAGTCGGCCAACCACCAAGAGAGTGGGAAACAGCTTTACGGCCACGCTGCTGGACCCCGCGCAGTTTCGCGCGGGAGAGGACTTTCACCTGGACGTTGACCAGTTGGTGGACTACGTTAAAAGCAGCAAGTTGGCGGAAGGTTTTAGCGAAATCCTCATTCCCGGCGAACCCGAGCGGAAAGAGCGGGAACGGCGAGAAAGGGATGGAATTTCCGTGGACGACGAGACCTGGCGCCAAATCCGGGAGACAGCGGAACGCTATGGCGTGAAGGGTGCTTGACTTCAGGCAAGCGTCTTGTCGGGGCCCACGAGGGGTGCCCCTACGAAGGGAGAATACGCGATGAAGGCTTTGGTTCTGGAAGATGTCGGAAGGTTTGAGGTTCGAGAGATTCCGGCGCCGGTCAGGGGAGAGCGGGACGTCTTGATTCGCATTGGCTCCGTGGGCATTTGCGGCACCGACCTGCACATTTTCCACGGCCTCGCGAACTACCATCGCGATCAAAACGGCCGCCAGATTCCCTTAAAGGAATCACCCCAGATCCTTGGACACGAGTTCTATGGAACCGTGGAAGCGGCGGGGAGGGATGTTACCAAGTGTAAACCCGGGGACAAGGTGATTGCCGACCAGGTCCTGAATTGCCACAGCAAGGGCCGGGCGCCGCTTTGTGAGTATTGCGATACGGGCGACTCGCACCAATGCGCTTATCTAGAAGAGTTGGGAATCACCGGAACGCCGGGGGCTTTCGCCGAGTTGGTGAGTATCCCCGAACCCAACGTGGTGGTGATGCCCGCGGATGTGTCGGTGACGAAAGGGGCCATCATTGAGCCCCTGGCGTGCGTTCTCCACGCCAGCGACCGCATGGAGCGAAGCAATAATCGTTATGACTTTGAGGGCCGGCATCGCATCAGGAATATCTTGATTACCGGCGCCGGGCCCAGCGGGCTCTTGTTCATCCAATACCTCCGCAACATCAAACGATTCGATGGCGAGATTTTTGTGGCCGACATGCGGGCGAGCCGGCTGGCCCTGGCCGAGAAGCTTGGCGCCACGCCCTTGGACCTGCGGGCCGACAATGTGGTTGCCGAGATCAAAAAGCGCACGAACGGGGAAATGATCCATTATCTGATCGAGGCGTCAGGCGCCGGGCCAGTATTTGACCTTATTCACCTGGTGATACGCCATCAGGCAACGTTTCTTTTTTATGGCTCCGGACATGCCGGAAGGGACGTTGGATGCATGGTTCCGTTTCAGTTTATGGAAATCAATATGGTAACCAGTTGTGGCGCTTCGGGCGGATTCGATCCGGATGGAACACCCGTGGTTTATCGCCGTTCCATGGAGTACTTGCGAGAGGGACGCATTGATGCGGAATCCCTGATTAGCCACCGTTATGCAAAGCTCTCCGACCTTCAGAAGGCATTTAATGTGGACGCCACAAGCGAGGAATTCATCAAAGGAGCGTGGGTGAAGGATACGGTTCTGTAATTTTCGTCCTCAGCGCGTAGCCACGCTCAACGATTTCTTGACCGTGGGCTTTTCTCACGCCCGGTGTGACCATCGTTACTGGCCACAGTCGCGGAGACAATCCAGGGGTCGTTCGGCATCGAAGGAAGAACCCACGGTCACAAAAGCGGTGACCGTGTCTACCCGCTCCCAGCCCGCGATGAACAAAACAATTGCCAGGTAGACGAGAATATGCAGTGGGCGGTCCTCAGCATGTATGATAGTACTGGCTGGAGAGCGCACACTGGTCCGATGAAATCGAATCGGTCGAGGTGGCTGTGAACGCGACAAGATTCGTGTTGATGGCGTCTTTGTTTCTCTGTTCTGGAAACGCCTTCGTGCAGTCGGCCGATAAGGAGCCTGCCGCAATCGTCGAGCTGGGGGCGGCGGCGGGATCGAGCCTCAAAGGCGGCGGATCGAGCTTCGGGCCCACTGTCGCGGTTGAACTTACGCCGATCGAGCACTGGCTGGAACTCGAGGGGGGCGTTACGCGGCTTTTCAGCCGTCCCTCGAAAGAATGGGATGTTGACCTTCTGTTTAAGAAGCCTTGGACCCTGTCCCGTAAAACAGAGTTTATGTTCGGCCTTGGTCCGGAGTGGATTCATACCAGCGCCAACGGCGTGAGAACGAACTCCGTCGGCGGTGAAGCCGTGCTGGATTTTATGTTTTGGCCCTCCGGAAAGCATCGATTCGGCTGGTATCTCGAACCGGGGTACGAGTACGACTTTGGGCGAGGGCATGAGCAATCGCTGGGCATATGCGGCGGTCCGCTGATCGCCATCCCTTGACCGAACGGCGGCTTGGGCGTCAGTTGGGACTATGCAACGGTGGCGAGCCCTTTCTTTTCGACTAGCGACAGCAGCTTGAGCGAGGCCCCAGAAGGCCGCTTTTCGCCGCGCTCCCACTTACTGACCAGACTACTCGTCACGTTCAGGTAGCTGGCGAAAACGCTTTGGCTGACGTGTTCTCTCTCCCGGATCGCCTTGATCTCTTGCGGCTTCAGGGGCCGGATGGGCGTGAGGCAGGCAGCATCGAAACGCCGCATCGTCTGTTTGTCAATCGCGCCCACCTCGTGCAAGGCC
>Ga0074044_10005335_pt1 | contig 10494 bp, 10 predicted proteins | sample BogForMeECP23OM1_FD_94443 | JGI IMG/M metagenome (GOLD analysis project Ga0074044, IMG submission 94443) | Bog forest soil microbial communities from Calvert Island, British Columbia, Canada - Bog Forest MetaG ECP23OM1 | ecosystem: Environmental > Terrestrial > Soil > Wetlands ...
AAAAGATCAGATTCTGGACGGAACAACCAAACGACTCAGAAATTCAGGCGGCTTTCAACTAGGGGATGGGAGTTCAAATTTGACTGCCCGCACCAGCATACCCCCCCCCAAAAGAAATGAACGACTAATCGATTTTTTCTAGAACGAATTGTTGCTCTTGTCCATCCAATTTGCGTTCAATAATCCTGAACTTAGTTTTTGTGTAGAAACTGTACTTCCTTCCAAATTCTGTGGTTGGATCAAAGTAGTCGAAACTGTGTTCGGTGAAGAAATGAATATGTGACGGGTCTGTGTAGGCATTCTCGCTTTTCCAATATGTCGTTCTTACTCTCAGCTTGGCCTTTTTCTTCATAACCCGATAGATTTCGCTCATCAACCTGAAAACATCGAAAATATGCTCCACAATATCATTTGCTATGACCTCATCGAACACATCTGGCCTGAAAGGGATCGTCTTGTTTAGATCACAGACAAGTTCGACATCTCGAAGCGGCAGTATATCCACGTGGACGCATTCTGATCCGGGAATAGTCGAGGGGTCTAGGCCGCTTCCAAGTTCGAGGATTACTTGCGTGTCAACCATACCTCACGCTTTTTGGGCGGTTTGTGGCGATGTCTTAGGATGATTCAATTCCTTGATTTTCCAACCTTTGTGCGCACGAAGGCTGCCAGCGAGCGTTATGTCATGCCAATAACTCAGGCTAATATCAATAGTCCTGGCAGAACATTGACGGATCAGTCGGATCCAATTCCGCGCGTAAGCGTGATCGTTGCGATGAAGAGGCACGAAGCTTCACCCTTCTTAGGTAGTCTACAGCATCAAGAATACGAGAGTGCGTATGAGATCCTCCTTGTTAGGGGAGGAAACAGAAGTCAAGCCAGAAACGTTGGAATAGCAAACTCAAGAGCGGCGTTGATTGCTTTCATTGACGCTGATTGTGAAGCTCCATCTAGCTGGCTTGCAACTCTAACGGAAAGAGTGCCAGATGACCAAACAATTGCTGGAGTTGGCGGTGTCAGCGAGAGTCGAAGAGCTTCGCCGATTTTCGAGAGAGCAATCGATGCGACGTTCTCTAGCTACTTCGGATCCCTAGACTCACCAAGTCTGATTAGTATTCCGGAAACTAAAAAGCAGTTTGTCAAAGCGCTTTCCGGTCACAATTGCATCTATAGAAAAACCATCCTCGTGGAATTTGGTGGCTTTGACGAAAGGTTCCGGCTGAACGAGGATACCGATCTATGTGCTCGCCTTAGGCAGAAAGGTTACAGGCTGCTTCTTGATCGCAAAATTTTCGTTTACCATGAGAGAAGAAAAACAGTCGCAAAGTTTGCAAGTCAATTCTTCTGGTATGGAGTGGGACGAGCTCGTTCAATGCTTACAAATCGGAGGTGCATCGATGCCAGGGTTATCGGGCTATTTCTTCTTGCTCCATCTCTTCTGATAACCCTGTATGTTCTGCCTACTGTAGGTGAAGCGGTGCTTTTGGGGTATCTGTTTGTTGTCCTTGCAGCATCATTCGTTGGAGCAAGGCGAACGGGCGCCATAAACGTACTGCCCCTGTCTGCCTCGTTACTAGTCCTAGAACATTGTTCGTACTTCGTAGGTTTGCTCTTGGGAATATTTCTTGGACCTTGGAACGAGGCTAAGATGTCCAATTCGATCCAAGTTGAGAGGCACGTAATCCTGCCGAGGGACTAAGGTGAAGTATCTCAGCCTTGTCGTGTACGGCAGCAGGTCCAATGTCACTTCGCTAGTTATCTAAAAGTGATTCATAGGCTTCTATGATTTTCTCTCCTATGATTGACCAGTCAAAATGATCTGCGAAATCCTTTGCCCTGATCCCGAGTTTTTGAGAGAGTTCTGGCATCATAGCGGCTCTGATCGCGCGAATGAATTCCTCGCCAACATTATCGAAGACAAATCCATGTATTCCATTCACGACTTCCAAGCCTTCTACTGCCTTCTGCGTCGCTACAACCGGTTTGCCGGCAGCAAGGTACTCAAGGATCTTCAGTTTGGTGCCGGAACCAGTTGTCATAGGAGCAACACAAACCTCGGCTGCGCATATGTATTGCTCAATATCAGGTACGTAGCCCAATATTCTTACATTTGGACTGCTTCTCGCGGTCTCCAAGATTTTCTGTGAAGGATGGGATCCCGCTATCAGAAACATGATCTCTGGACTTCTCTGAAAACTGGGAGCAATCGACTCAACTATGATCTGAGCGGCTTGGGCGTTTGGTCTCCATCCAAGGTCGCCGTGAAAGAAAACGATTTTACTATTTCTTGATATACCGAGTCGCGTTCTGATCATGTTGCCTGAATCCATTCTGTAATTTGAGTTGCGAACGCCGTTAGGTACGACAACTACCTTGCGACCGGGTAAGTCATACAGATGACACATCTTGGTCTTGTCGAGTTCGGAGACACAGAAAACCAATTCGGAGGAATTGACTGCCTTTTTTTCAAGGAGCGTCGCCCACGGCCACATCCATCCTACACTACTAGAGAATCTTACTGACAAGCTCTCAACATTGTGCGAATCATAGACTACTGTTACCTTATCCAAAGCCTTGACTAGATTTGTTGCTAGGATACTCCACGGTCCCTCGAGCTGAAGAATGTTGATCTTGTTTTTCTTCATGACTTGCGTAAGTGTGCGACACAGCGCAGGATTTGCAGACGATAGGTACGTATCGAGGGCCTGGGACCATTGGAAGTGTTTCGTTGCATTGCAATTCTCTAGAGCGGGGAATCCGATCACTTGAAACCCGCGTTCGATGATACAGGAAGTTCCGGCGTGAAGAAGGATAACTGATACTCCAGAACTGGAGATGGCCGCGCAGATCTCGAAGACTCTTCTCGCAGCTCCGTTCATCTGAGGAATAACTCTGAACGGGGCCAGAACACATACGTTCACTCTTTACACGTCTCTTCTATCGCTTTTGAGTTGATTTCGGCATCAAAATCTCGAAGTTCTTTATCACGATTCGTTGTGTCTGATTTCTAAGTTTGGCATTCCCCAACATTCATATCCCATATCGTGAGCCATCATTCCAAGTCCCTCTGTTTCTATCTCTCCCATGTATCCAACCGTGCCAACTTTCGGAAGGTCATTTTTCGTCATTCGTTTGAGCGCCTTAGATAGTGTACCTTTATTCGATAAAAGTGTCCACGCCCATTTCAGAGTTGAAAGATGCTTTTTTCTTATCATCGAACTGCCTCTCCCATATGGGAACGGTGGAAAAATGAGGCCATCTCTATGAATGTCCGCTTTCACTAGAAGCATAGTTCCACCCACGGCGTCTAATCGTACTAGCTCTCCCTCAGATCTCAAGTCATCTAAATGGTATCTTCCTCTGTCTCTCCATGCGTTCAAGTCGAAAGTTTTGCCACCAAATTCAAGTACACAGTGTGGTTGAACAATCTCCTTTCCGGTACGAAGAAGTCTCTCGATGATGTCGGGGGGATATTCAATCACATCTACGTCTAACCATAAGACCCATTTTTCATCCTCGAGGGATTGAAACAGCAGATGATTCCGACTCTTTGCAAGAACGGTTCTACGTTCTCTTTGTATGGGTTCGAACCAACGAGGAGTACCTGTGGGGATGTAAAAGCCAAAGTCTTTTTTCGAGAGAGATACAGATTTGAATTCTCTTCTTAACTCCGGAAGTTTCTCAATCACTCGCGCATACGTGTTATCCACACTGTCGCTTTCAAGAAAGGCGAGGGAAATCAATTCATGCGGATAAGCCAATTGATATAGTGAGTTGAAGTAGTTTTCCAGAACCTTCTCCGCATTCTTCATTGGCGTTAGGATGAGAACTTTTTCATCACGTTGCAAGCCAGGACAACTTCTAATTTGACTGAAAAGACCTGCCTGATCCTTTGCTTTTAGGGAACTCGCCTACTATTTGTTGAATATGATGCATGAATAACTCTCGAGAGAATTGATCCTTTCTAGAAGCCAAAAAGCGAAGAACAGAGACCTGCTCATCATGATTCATCATGACCCTCACAATCCTCCTAACGGCCTCTTCAACTGTTCCGTAGAGCAGTCGATCATCACCTCCGACGATCTCAGCTGGCCCACCTCGGCGTGGAACAAAAACTATGCAGCCGCCTTGTATCATCTCAGCAACTGCTAAGCCGAACGGTTCATCCACCATCCCATGAATTCCATATCGGTGCATTGAGATCAATCGCACGAGCTCATTTCTAGAAGTATTTTCACTTATTATGATCCAAGGACAATCTTGAACCAAATTCTGTAGATAATTACTGTACCCTCGCTCCCAAGTAGTTCCGATTATATGCAGATGTGCGTCCGGAACCCTCGTTCTTACTTCCGTAATGATCTGAACGACTTTTTGCAACTCTTTCCACGGCGAGATTCGTCCAATGCAGACGAAGCCGTTCTCTCGATCTCGCCACGAAACGTTCGGAAATGAACCCACAACTGGTGGATATACTGTTGTGGCTTCTATTCCGTAAATCTCCTTTATCTTCGTTCTCGTCCAATCTGAGTTAACCAACGTGACATTGTTCTTCATTCGGTCGTACGAGAAGCCTGCAACAAGCATCCAAGGTCGATATTTGCCTTTGAACAGAGCCCACATGTGAGTAGGAAACAGAAGCTTTGCGCTGGGACGAGGCCTTCCATAGACGTTATTTATCCAGTATGGGGGGTCGTGAATGTACTGAATTCCTCTGCAACCGAAGTCAGCCTCATTGTTAACTGAAATAATGAGATCAAAATCGTGGCTCATCCTCTTGCACAGACGGAGTAAAATCCCATATCTGAGTGGCCAAAGATAAGAGTGAAGTTTTACTATGATTCGCAGGAAGATCGGGGGCAATCGAACTGTGAATTCCGATTCCTTAAGCGCAGTGCCGAAGATACGATTGATGGCGTTGACGTCAACTCTTGACCAGGTCAGCACAGAAACTGTATGTTTGCGCTTCAGTGCTTCGATGATGCATACAGCGACTAAGCTGCCACCACCAGAAGGTCGCAGATCAGGATGGATCACTAAGACCCTTTTTTCATCTTGACATTTTGGAAACCGATCTGACTTGAGCAGACTCAAGTTCGCAGACATCCTTAATGCGACCAAAGCACCTGAGGTTTACGGAGTTCCGCAATCACTACTGACACGGCTTCGCCATGACGTTGACGCAATCGTACAAATCCTTATACTCAGACTCGAGTTTACCGACATCAAGCATTTCAAGTGTCTGCCTTTTTTCATCTATCACGCTTAGCTCATATCCCCAGGATTGGAGCAACTCGACGATGCTTTGAAGGTCATCTCCAGCATGTCGTAGCAAGCACGGTGATATTTCAAAAAACAAGATCGGATGCTGCTCCGACAGTAACCTCTCTCCCCCTCGGATCGCGCCTCCTTCAGCACCTTGTATGTCCATTTTGATCAGGTCCACGCTCTCGACACTTTCACTAAAAGAATCCAAGGTTATCGCAGAAACACGCTCCACGCTTGAGAGGTGAGTAATATTATTCGGCCATAACGAGTGCGCACCATAATGGTCAACATCCTTGAAAACGTGAACCTCGCCATCCACTTCACAGACGGCTTTTCTTACTAGCGTAACGTTCGTGTACCCGTTGGTTTTGACATTTGCTGCGAGCAGTCGAAAGTTAAATGGTTCGGGTTCGAACGCGTAAACTTGACCTGAGCCCTGAAGCCCACGAGCAATCATGAGAGTATAGTAACCAATGTTTGCCCCTATATCCAGAACCGTCATTGAAGGTTTCAGAGCATCCGTGATGAGTTTCGCTTGGAGTCTTTCGTAATCTAAGGAACCACTCCAGACCAAAGCATCAGTTATGACGACATCACGGGCAGCCGTGTAGAATCTGTGACCATCAGCTCTGACAACCAGCACACTTTCCTTACCTAGAACGTACGATAATCTTCGATGTATGAAAAGTACCGCTGGGAAACTCCAAGGTCTAGTCTCAATAAATGAGTCTACTGCTCTTCGAGGGGCCGTAATTAGCCATCCCCTCAACGATGGCGTTCTCTCACCCACCGCAATACGCATACATCACAAGAGACTCTGTACTCGCGATTGATGTACCATTGTCCGTGCTAGGGCGAATGTGAGATCCAGCGCGTGGTCGAAAGAACTATACTGATAATTCCTCAAGCCGTCTCTATGTCTGATTGTTATTGGAATCTCCGTGATCGGAAGCCCACCATGTACGGCACGCAAGAGTATCTCTAGACTTGCACCCATTCCCGTTTCATAAGGTAAAACACTTCTGACGGCCCTACAGCTATATGATCTAAACCCAGATTGAACGTCGGTGAGCTCAAGCCCCGTGACGGCGTTGATGATCTTAGTGAACACTTTGATTCCAGCTCCCCGACATCCGCCAATGCTGCATCGCGGCCGCTCAACCAAACGAGACCCTATCACGATCTCCGCCGCGCCACCTCGAATAGGCTCGATTAGCCTCGGTATATCATTCGCGTCGTGCTGACCATCAGCGTCCATTATCACGAGGGCGGCGAACTCTTTCGTCGCGGCTTGCATGAAAATTGTTGACAGGGCAGCTCCGTATCCAATGTTTCTCTGATGCCGTATCACCTTCGCGCCTGCGTCACAGGCTTTACGTGATGTCAAATCGTCGGAACCATCATCGCAAACTATAACCTCATCAACAAAAGATCGAGCTTGAGTTATTACTTGGGCGATAGTTTTCTCTTCGTTAAACGCGGGGATACCAACTACAAGCCCGGAGCGGTTGGTTTCATCCATAGATCGATTCGCCATACTGTTTTCAGGTCCGTTTAGGAAAAGCCGACAAGGTATTTGACATGTTTTTGCCCGGTAAGCTGTTGCTCAGGTTTGTATTTCCAGAAGTGTAGACCCCCGCGAGCATAAATCACAGTTTCCAGGGCGTAATGAACGGAATCAATTGTCGCATGCCTACAATTATCGAAGGGATCGTGTATAATGCAATTAAGGGAAGAGCGATTGATAGAAAATTTTTTTTGGTAAGTCTTATTGCCATTTGATTCAGACCAAAAGTTACAAAATAGAAGGCTGGATAATAAGCGAATTCTGAGAAGCGATAATCCAAATTCCACACCCCGGGGTCTCCCGTCAACGGCGTGTAAGCCGCCAAGAAAACAATAACTACCATCATGGAAACCAGCCACGGTAGAGATGTATCGTTCGACGTGCGCTTGTAACGTGCGCCGCAAGCTTTTAGGCCATATAGTGCAACTATTGCAAATGCGACCTTCCATCCATGTAAGAGCATGAATAGTTCTGTGTTCTTATAAGCTATAATGTAGCCTGAATCTTTCCAAAGCACAACCACTGATACAGCTCCCAGCAGAAAAAGTACAGAGAGCAGGATATACGACGCCTCCGATTTTGAATTCTTCCACCATAGTCTTCCGCGCATCATCCTATTTCCCAGTCTAGGTATTAGGGGTGAGAGTGCAAGTACTCCGATGCTAGAAATTGGGAAGATGAAGAAAAAGCCGTTACCCATGAGAGCGGCGATCAGGTTCATTGGAAATACTTTGAAGAGGTCGAATCTCCAGATATTGTCTAGCCCAGCGGACCGGTGGACCATAAGACCATACATTGAGAAAACGAGAACGGTAAATGTAGTTTCCCATTTTCTCAAATCATCAAACATCAGGATAGTAAATGACACCACTGCCAGGAACGCAACAAAAGTGATTGGCGCGTGAAAAATAAGCATGATAGCTGATATCAGTAAGAGGAGAATGAATGTTAACCAGTTGAACCTTCCGCGCAACTTCTGAAACGCGCAGACAGCAAGAGGTATCAAAAAGAGCCCGAACAAAGTTGGACGAGCATCGGTCATTGAGTAGATCATAACGTCAGACATTGAAACAAGAAGCGTAGCTACAAACGCAAGCCTTTCATCTCCTTCAAACAGAACACGATAGAGCATGAATGCTGGTACCACGTAAAGTGACCCAAAAATAATGGCAAGGACAACGAGAACCAAGTCATATTGAAGGTGAAATGGTGTCGCGATCAAAGCCACAAGATAAAAAATGCCCGGCCCTTCCAAGGTATGATGATTATCCATAATTCCAGTCGCTCCATATGACGTAAGAACGGACAACCAAAAGCTCTCGTCATCAGCTCGCAAAAGATAACCCGGCAAGTAATATCGATCGATAAGCCTCAACAGCAGCTGCGCGGCAACCAGCAAAACAAGCAAGTAGCGGACACGCGGATGATTGGTAGAAAATGCGATCCGAAGCATGAGAAGTGTGAATAAGTAGTATCCCACGAGTATGATAACGTAGCCTAAGGACAGCAAGTCAGCTTCGCCTAAGGTACTCTGCGACAGAATACATGTCTTCTGAGAAGATTTCGAGACATTGAGACAGGGTGAGCACAGACCCAGCTGGAAGCATCGTCGACCACTCTTAGCAGTATTTCTTCAACTGTTTTTCAAGTAATCGATTCAAATTTTGCAGCTTATCTCGAACACTTTCGTTGAGTGTGATCGCAACTCCAACCGCAATTATGATGACAGAAACCGCAATATGTTCAATTGTGTCGTTGCGTGCCGTTATTGAGCTTCTTCGTGTCTCAGTTCTGTAGGGAACGTTTGCGTCGCATCATCACCCAGATTCTTACGAGAAGTGACCGAGGCAAATTTTCAAAAATGGCTTGATGCTTCAACAATGCGTACGCAAAACGATCCAGCGCTGGACTGGCTTGCCAGAGCTCATCGCGTAGGGTCCACCAAGTGTCCCAGAATTCATAGTAACGCTGCCGTGCATTTGGTCGCAAGCGGCGGACCATTTGCGGATAGTAGAACCACGGTTTGCCTAAATCGGTGAAATGAATGACCTGAGCTAGTTTGAGTCCGACTTCAGGATCTCCGTATACAGGTACAAAGCTCCTATCGCTCCAATCTCCATTAAGAAGCATGTATTCAGCGGGTAAATATTGGATATGCGATTGAAACACTAAATTGAATACGTCCATATCTGGCGGAACATCGTGTCCGTTTGCGACCTCATCGCCAAGCCAAGAAAGCAAGCGTTGCCAGAGTTCCGCGGATGGACGAGCGAGTATCAACGCACTAGTCCCGTAGGGATGACGAACCCAATAAGCACGCGGCATGGCAATAAATTCGTTTAATTTCACTTCGAAAAGCGAATTCAAATTCGTCAGAAGGAAAGCGTCCGCATCTAGGAATACTATCCGTTCATATTGAGTCAACTGAAATATCCGTAGTTTTAGAAGCGAATTCCGGAAAAATCGTTGGGTGGCAAGCAGCGGCGGGTAGGTTGAAACCGTGATAACGCCTAGTTTATGCATTGCGTTGAGAATATAGCCGGAAACCGTGCTATGCAGCGTAACAATGTCGATATCCGATGAGATGCCCAGTTTCTTCAAGCGTCTAACCGCTACCAGAATAGCGACGGCGTACAGGTCGTTCGTCGCGTAAAAAACGCATGCGAGCGAGTTCTTAGTTGGTGGCAATATCAGGGGCTTGTTTTCTTGCGAACTATCGGTGCTATAGACAGCATGTGGCATATCTCCCAAGTAGACTTTTGCCAGTGCTTTATAATTTAGCGCTACTGGTGCACCGCGAAGATCAAACCTGATAAGCTATTTCCTATTCATTCGGAAGATCCAGCGCTATTCTCAAAATTTGTAGCTGGGGTAACAAACGTAGAGTTTCCAGCGATTGGCAAAACATACGAACTATAGTGTTATTCCCTTTCGTGAGAAATCAGTGATCGTTCTCGAGACAAATGGTCGATACTTCGCATAGTCCTTGTTGAGGATCTACCGAATGTCTGATTAAAGAAAAAAAGGAGGAAGATGCCTTCAAGTTATAGGGCAATCTTCCAGTAGCCGTTTTCATCCGTAACTACGTCAACTTTCATGCCGACGCTTGGGAAACGCTTGTAGTGGTGTTTGAATTGTGCGAGTCTACTTTTTGGTGATATTTCTTCAGTTGGTGGTTTGCTGAATGTTGCGATTCGCATTTCGCGACCGTCGACGAGTCCTTGGATCGCGTAGAGTTGTTGTTCGGGGTCTTTGGCTTTGTCTTTGAATATTTCCGCTGCTTTCACTAGTTGGACTTTTGTGATTGTTGCTTTTTCTTTTAGGCCTGGTTTGCGTTTTTTGTCCACGATTTTGTACGGAAAGCTGATTTCAGTCAATTTTGATTATTCCCTCCTTGTTTGGTTTTTCGTGTTCCTGCAGGAACCTTGCTGTAGAGAGTTGTGTAGTGGCGACCCACGTCTTCGAAGAGCTTGTTCCAATCATTCAGGTGTGATTGAATTCGTGCTCTGTTGTAGTCAACGCGTAAACAGTCGTCCCCTAAGAGCCACTGTAGTCGATTGGCAGATTCAGCGCGTAAGGGTGGTACGACGCTGATGTAGTAGTGTTGGCCTTTCCGTGAGCTTCGACACATTTGGATTGATGTGACTCTGATGCCATTC
>Ga0074044_10005336_pt1 | contig 10494 bp, 6 predicted proteins | sample BogForMeECP23OM1_FD_94443 | JGI IMG/M metagenome (GOLD analysis project Ga0074044, IMG submission 94443) | Bog forest soil microbial communities from Calvert Island, British Columbia, Canada - Bog Forest MetaG ECP23OM1 | ecosystem: Environmental > Terrestrial > Soil > Wetlands ...
CTTCGCGCGCTCCGCGAAGCCTTCGACGAACTTGTTGTAGATCTTGTCGTGGACGTAGTAGCGCGTCGGTGAAACGCACACTTGCCCCGCGTTCCGGTACTTCGCCACCACCGACGCGTCGAGCACTTTGTCCACGTCCACGTCGTCGAAGACGAGCACCGGCGCGTGGCCGCCCAGCTCCATCGTCGTGCGCTTCATGCCCTCGGCCGCGAGCTTCATCAAATGCTTGCCCACGGGAATCGAGCCCGTGAACGAAATCGCGCGAATCACCGGCGAAGCGAGCAAATGCGTCGATACGTCCGACGGCACGCCGTAAACGATCGCCAGCACGTTCGGCGGCAGCCCCGCATCGACCAGGCACCGCGCCACCGCCAGCCCCGACGCCGGCGTCTCTTCCGCCGGCTTCAGGATCACCGAGCAGCCAGCCCCGAGCGCCGAGCCGATTTTGCGCGCGGGATTGCCAAGCGGAAAATTCCACGGCGCAAACGCCGCCACCGGCCCGACCGGCTCCTTCACCACCGCGAGCCGCGTTCCCGGCGTGCGCTGCGGCAGTACGCGACCGTACGCGCGGCGCCCCTCCTCCGCGTACCACTCGAGGATGTTTGCCGACATCATCACTTCGATCCGCGTCTCGTGGATCACTTTGCCGGACTCGGTCGTGGCGATTCGGGCGATCTCCTCTTTGCGCTCGCGCAGCAGATCCGCCGCGCGCTTCAGGATTCGCCCGCGCTCGTCCGGAAAGATCGCGCGCCACGTCTTGAAGCCTTCCTGCGCCGCCGCGAGCGCCCGGTCGAGGTCCGCCTTCGACGCGTGCGGCACCTGCCCGATCGTTTCTTCCGTCGCCGGATTGATCACCGGCGAACTCTTCCGCCCCGCGGCCGATAGCCATTCGCCGCCGATAAAAAGGCTCAAATCCGCGTATGTGGAGGCCAGTTGTGTCGCCATTTGCGCGCTCCTGTGGGTGATTCGGGCATAATTTCACGTTCGCCGGATGTCCGTCAAGTCGCGCCCGCGCGCGCCGAGCATCATCAAGAAGAGCTCGGCGACGTTCTTCCCATCGCTTCGTTGTGCAGGTTCTCGCACCCTTAAGTACTCGACTATAGGAAATCTGTACGAGCTTTAGGTAGCAACCGATATGGTTTTCCCGAAACGGTCCGACCTACATTCCTGGGGGTCAACAGGAAGCTTGGGATAACCCAGCGCGGTCCCGCGCAGATTCCTGGCACTCAAGCAACCTCAATGCCTTGCCGATGTCTAGCTGGCGTGTGTTTGCCTAAAGCGGAGAGAACAGGAATGAAACTGACGCATCAAGTATTCTTGCAGCTTCCACATGGCAGCCGTATGTGGGCGGCTAGTACCACGAGCCTGGAAGAAGCCAGGCAGTGTGTAGCCAGGTTCTCCTCCGTCTCATCCGGCAGCATCTATGTGATCTTGGACGTACGCACGGGCCGGTTCGTGGATCCAACTGAGAGCGCCGGCACGTCGGCGAGCGCGATCGGCCGGCTCTTGCTGGCGCCAGTAAAACTGCCATCCCTCGACCAGCTTCATCAGATGGCTCAATCTCTCCAGCGGAGTCTTCGCGAGCTGCTGCTGTAGCGGTCGGCGGCGCATCCGCGACGTTTTGATTTTTCGCGTGCGGTGGGCTTGCGGCCTACGACGCCTTCTCTTGCGCGTACGCCACGTATTCCTCGTAGGGCCCTTTGAAGTCCTCGACGCGCCCGCCCGCAAAATGCCAGATGCGCGTGGCGACCTCGTCGATCACGTCGTGGTCGTGCGTGACGAGCAGCACCGTGCCGTCGTATTTCTGTAGCGCGATGTTCAGCGCGTTGATGGACTCGAGATCGAGATGGTTCGTCGGCTCGTCGAGCACGAGCACGTTCGGCTTTTGCAGCATCAGCCGGCAGAAGATCAGCCGCGCCGACTCGCCGCCGGAAAGCGTGTGCGTCTGCTTCAGCGCGTCTTCGCCGCTGAACAGCATCTGCCCGAGCAGCCCGCGCAGCTCCTCTTGCGTCGCTTGCAGCTTGAACTGGTGCAGCCACTCGATCGCCGTCGTGCCCTTCACGATCGATTCCGAATGGTCTTGCGCGAAGTAGCCCACCAGCGCGTTGTGGCCCCACACCACCGTTCCGCCGTCGATCGCGAACTGCTTGTCCGTGTCCTCGATGTATCCCGTCGCGTTGCGTATCAACGATTTCAGCAGCGTGGTCTTCCCCGTGCCGTTGCGCCCCATCAGCGCGATTTTTTCTCCGCGCGTCACGCTCGCCGAGAACGGCTGAAAAACCTTCACTCCGTCGTACGCCTTCACCACGCTCTTGATCTCGAGCGGATGCCGCCCCGAGTGCTGGTCCATCTGAAAACGGATGTATGGCCGCGCGATATTGGACCTTGCCAGCTCGGCGGTCTGCAACCGCTCGACTTCCTTCTTGCGCGAAGTCGCCTGCGCCGAGCGCGTGCCGGCCGAAAACCGCGCGATGAATTCATTCAGTTGCGCGATTTTCTTTTCGCGCTGGGCGTTTTCCGATTCGATGCGCGAGCGGATCGCCGTCTTCGCGAGCACCATGTCGTCGTACCCGCCGTTGTACATGATCACCGTTTCGTAATCGATGTCGGCGGTGTGCGTGCACACGCTGTTGAGAAAGTGCCGGTCGTGCGAAATCACGATCAGGACGCCCTCGTACGCGCACAGATAATCCTGAAGCCAGTGGACCGAGTCGAGGTCCAGGTAGTTCGTCGGCTCGTCGAGCAGCAGCGCCGGCGGATTGCCGAAGAGCGCCTGCGCCAGCAGCACGCGCACCTTCTGCCCGCCCTGCAGCTCTTTCATCTTGCGCTCGTGCAGCGGCTCCGCCACGTCCAACCCGTCGAGCAGCCGCGCCGCGTCCGCCTCCGCCGTGTAGCCGCCCTCTTCGCCGACGATCCCTTCGAGCTCGCCGAGTCGCATGCCGTCCGCGTCGGTCAGCGACTCGTGCGGCTTCGCGTAGAGCGCGTCGCGCTCGACGAGCGCCTTCCACAGCGGCGCGTTGCCCATGATGACCGTGTCGATCACGCGATATTCGTCGAACGCAAACTGGTCCTGGCGCAGGATGCCGAGTTTCTTCGGCCGGGTGATCGAACCTTTCGAAGGCTCAAGCTCTCCGGTGAGGATTTTCATCAGCGTCGACTTGCCCGCGCCATTCGGCCCCGTGATGGCGTACCGCCGCCCCGCAGGGAACGTGCAGGTGACGTCCTCGAACAGTATTCTGGCGCCGAAGCGCATCGTAATGTTGTTAACGGAGAGCACGAGTGTTCAATTGTAGCGTAGATTTGCTGTTCGCGCTGGCCGCGTCGCGCGGAGGTAACGTGTCAGGTTTAGGTCTAAGCGTAGCGCCGCGGCCTGCCCGCCGACCGGCAGGCGGCCCTTCAGCGCGGCATCGCCTTCAGCGAATCAATGTAGCTCAGGTGTTTCGCGCCTTTTGCGTCCCGACGCTTTATGTCGGGAAGACCTGAGGCTGTTTTGCACGCACGCCCAAAAAGCGCAGCCACAAGATGTCAATCAACCGGTCCTTTCAAATTCTACTGTGTAAAAGCAACCCCTGCTCCACCAGGAAGCTCCTATAGTCATCGACGGCGCCAAATGGCGGCCCGAATGGCGGGATGAGGCCCGCAAGAATGCGGCACGATATCTCCAAAGGTCTACCGAAGCGCAGAGCGCGAGTCCTGCCGTTAGCTTGCCTCCTTTTCGCGGGCGTGTTCTTTTCCCTCCCGCTCGCCGCACAGGAAGAAGAAGGGCCGTTGCCTGGTGCGCCTCCGCAATATGAGCCGGCCCCGCAGTCGCAAGTAAGGCCACCGGAACCAGCGCCTCCGCGGAAGGCTCCGGAAGTCGATCACCACTCCTCCGGCATCTCAAAAGAACCGCCGTCGATCCCGGCGGACCAAATCATTCAGCGATTCGCGCAAAGTGAAGCTGAGTTCAGGGCCGAACGCGAAAATTTCACCTACATCCAAACCTTCGTCGTGCAGACAATCGACGACGCCGGAGCGCCGGACGGTGAATATCGCATGACGAGCGACGTCACCTTTACGCCCTCCGGCAAGCGCTACGAGGTCGTCACCTATGCCCCTCCTCCGACGCTCGAGCGCGTATCGCTCTCCGAGCAGGACCTGGACGATCTCAGGAATATTCAGCCCTTCGTGCTCACCACCGAAGAGCTGCCCAAGTACGATGTCACCTACGTCGGTCGCGAACGAGTGGACGAAATAAGCGCCTATGTGTTCGATGTGGGTCCAAAGAAGCTTGAGAAGAATCAACGCTACTTTCAAGGACGCATCTGGGTCGATGATAAGGACCTGGAAATCGTCAAGACCTACGGGAAAGCCGTGCCGGACATCCGGAAGGGCAACAGCGAAAACGTATTTCCCAAGTTTGAGACCTACCGCGAAAATATCGAAGGCCACTATTGGTTTCCAACCTTCACGCACTCCGACGACGTCCTGCACTTCCAGTCGGGCGGTGTCCACATCCGCATGACGGTTCGCTATTCCGAATATAAGCGGTTTCGATCGTCCATCCGCATTAGGCCGGCGGACCCGCAACCACCGCCGCCACAGCCGAATCCTTAATCGCCGGATGGCTTGTCCCGCCTCTCCCGAATGTAGCCAAGGAAAGCCAACCGCGTAAGGCGCACCGCGCCCGTCCTTCTCGCCCTGAGTGCAGTGGCGAAGGGTGCGCTGCTTCCCTGTCCTGAGACTGCCGAACGTCCACAGCATGTATTTGCCGTGTGTGTCTTCGGCCGTCCGCCGAAGCGTTCACGCTGGTTTGCGTTCCGGCCACAGCGCGGTGACGGCCAGCCCCACCGCAATTCCCACCGACACCTCGAAGAACCGGTGCGCCGCGATCACCCACGGAGCGCTTGCGCGCGCGATCAACAGGATGATCGCCAGCGTGATTCCCGCAAACCGGTACGCGGGCCTGTCGAGATGCAGGACCGCGCAGATCAGGCCAAGCCCAAGCACGCCCGCGCCGAAAACGATCGCGCTCGGCCCGAAGTACGTCGCGAGCAACGCTCCCGCTGCCGCGCCCAGCGCGGTCCCGACGAATCGCTGCCACCCGCTTGTCATTGCCTCTCCGATGGACGACTGCGTCACGACCAGCGTCGTGACCGGCGCCCAATAGGCCTCCGGCAATTTGAACATCCGCGCCACAAGCAACGACACCACCGCCGCCACCGTCGTCCGCACCGGATTCTCCAGCCCCCGCCAAGTCAATTTCGACAGCACCGCATTCCTGCCATTCGTCATACTCCTCCCGCCCGCCGCCGCTCTCTTGATCTTAACCTGCCATGGAGTAGGGAACTGGTATAAGCGCGAGCAACGAATTACTAGTCACTTGCCATTAGCCACTAATCACTGCCCCCAAAAAGTCCACAGGGTTCCATGCTTGCATTACTCGTCCCGAGGCATAAGATAGTCGCGTGAAGAATTGGACTGGAATTCGGAAGCAAGGCGAAGAGCAGGCGGCTCCGCGGGCCGTCCCGGGACGCACGCCCGCGCCCGTCCCGCTTACTGCGCGTGCGGACTGCGCAAATCTAATCGTCACAGTGTGTCGAACAAAAACGCGCCCAAGTCACAGAAAACAAACGATGGCGACCCTCTCAAATCGTCACATATCGCGGGGGGTGGCGATTCGCCTTTCGGCCGCCGATTTTCGAGTCCCGAATCTCGATTTTCGAGCGCCGGCGTCGCCTGCGACGCGCATTTCTACCCGTCACTGGAACCGGGGGTCTTTCGCGCCTCCAATTTCGACTTTCGAATTTCGACTTTCGAGTCCCTCAGGAGGAATCATATGAAATTGAACGAGTACACAACGCTGGGACGCACCGGCTTGCGCGTCACTCCGCTTTGCTTCGGGGCAATGAGTTTCGGCACCGGCTGGGGCTGGGGCTCCGACGAAAAAACTTCCATCGAAATGATCGACCGCTATCTCGCGGCGGGCGGCAATTTCATTGACACCGCCGACGGCTACCAGATGGGCCAAAGCGAGGAGATCGTCGGGAAATACGTCGCCGAGCACAAGCTGCGCGATAGCGTCGTGATCGCCTCGAAATTCACTTTCGGTGCGCAACAGGGAAATCCAAACGCAGGCGGTAACGGCCGGAAAAATATCTACCGCGCCCTCGAAGGCTCGCTGCGCCGCCTTCGCACCGACTTCATCGATCTCTACTACCTCCACTCCTGGGACACGATCACGCCCGTCGAGGAAGTTGTTTCGACGCTGACCGACCTGGTCCGCGAAGGAAAGATCCGCTACTACGGACTTTCCGACACGCCGGCATGGTACGTCGCCCGCGCGCAAACGCTCGCCGAAAAGGGAGGCTTGGAGCACGTCGCCACGTTGCAGCTCGAGTATTCGCTCGCCGAGCGCAATATCGAGCGCGAGCACGTTCCCGTCTCGCAGGAACTCGGCATCGGAATCTGCCCGTGGAGTCCGCTCGCGGGCGGTTTGTTGAGCGGCAAGTACAAGAGGGAGGGGAGCAAAGGCAGTGGCGAGGGCCGTCTGACCATGCCGAATCCGATGTTCAACAAATTTACGGAGCACAACTGGCGCGTCCTCGACGCGCTTCTCGAAGTCGCCAGGAAAATCGGCAAATCTCCGGCGCAAGTCGCGCTGAACTGGGTCGCGACGCAGCCCGGCATCACGTCCACGATTATCGGCGCGACGAAAGTTGCGCAGCTCGAGGACAATCTCGGCGCGCTCGATTTCACGATTCCCGCCGACTTGCGCAGGAAGCTCGACGAAGCAGGCGCACCCGAGGCCATTCACCCGTACAACTTCTTCGCCCCGTGGATGCAGACGCGCATCAGCGGCGGCACGACGGTTCAGCCTTGGAGTCCCGCGAACGTGTATGAGCGTGCTAGGGTCGAGCAGAAGGCGAAGGCCGCGGACTAGTTTTTCGGATCCGGTGTGACGAGCTGGTCGGCGTTGCGCAATTCGGGAAACATCCAGGCCCACAGCGCGGTCACGACGAGCGCGCCGATGCCGCCCAGCACGACGGCGGGCACGGTTCCGAGCCACCACGCCGTCACGCCCGATTCGAACTGGCCGAGTTCGTTCGATGCGCCGATGAAAATCATGTCGACGGCATTGACGCGGCCGCGCATCTCGTCGGGCGTGCCGAGCTGTATCAGGATGCCGCGCACCACGACGCTGACCATGTCCGTTGCGCCGACAAAGATCAGCGCCACGATCGAGAGCGTCAGGCTGTGCGAGACGCCGAAGAGAATGGTGCACACGCCGAAGCCCGCGACGCACCACAGCATCTTCATCCCGGCGCGCTTGCCGAGCGGGCGGTACGCCAGGGCGAGCGCCATCACCCCGGCCCCTACTCCGGGCGCGCAACGCAACAGCCCCAGTCCCCACGGCCCCGTCTTCAGAATTTCGCGCGCGTACACCGGCAGCAGCGCGACCGCACCGCCGAGCAAGACCGCGAAGAGATCGAGCGAAATCGATCCCAGAACCAGCTTCTCGCGCCAGATGTAGTGCAGGCCGGCGAAAACAGTCTTCCAGTTCAAGGGCTCGGTCGGCCGCTTCCGCGGCGCAAGTTGCACGCGCGCCATCGCGACTGCGCCGCACACGCCGCCCGCCATCGCCACTGCATAGACCGCTGCGGGGCCTCGAAAAATCGTGTAGACCAGGCCGCCGACGGCCGGGCCGAGGATCGTCGCAATCTGGAAGAACGTCGCGCCCCACGCGAACGCGCTCTGGAAGTGTTCCTCGGGAACGAGCAGCGGGAGGATCGCGCGGCTTGCCGGGCCGGTGAACGCGCGCGCGATTCCGATCAGCCCGACCACCACGTAGATTGGATAGACGAGCCGCGCGCCGCGAAGAGTGTTCGTCAGCAACAGAGCCGAACAGATCGCGAGGGCGGCGTAGCCCATGGTGAGGACTTTCGAGCGGTGGTAGCGGTCCGCGGCGTGGCCCGAGAACGGCAGGAAAATGATTCCCGGGAGGAACTGCGCGAGGCCAACGAGGCCGAGGTCGAGCGAGCGCCTGGTGATCTCGTACACCTGCCAGCCGACTGCAACCGACTGCATCTCCGTTGCGAGGACGATGCAGAATCGCGCCGTCTGGTAAAGCATGAAGGACGGGTACGTGAATGCGATGCGTTGGGTGGGCCTGGAAGTCCCGGAAGCGGCGGCCATCGAACGTCTACTGTGCCACAAAATCAGGATTCGGACGAGAATGGTAGCAGCAGCGCCGAAACGGATTTCGCGCCGGACAATGAGGGGCCTTACTTCGCGGTCGTGGCTCCGAGGATGCCGTCGAAAACAATTCCAAGCAGATACTGGATATCCTGCTCGGCGATCCCGGTATGATCGAGGAGATGATCGAGAACGAGTGCGCTGGAGATGGCGCCAATCGCCGCGGCCGCGGCCGCGCTCTGGATCGGAATCGTCCGCCCGAACGATTTAGCGACGCGATCCAGGAAACTTCCGCCACCGGAGCGAAGGCTTTCATGCCGGGCGAGCAAGCGCGCATGCTCCTTGGGATGTCGAACGGCGAAAAGCTTGAACTCGACGGAAAGCAGGACCAAATCGCGGTTCTTGGAAATGTCCGCGTAGTGGTCGCGGAGGGCGCGCCGGAGTTTGGCGGGATCCTTATGCTCTTCGAAAAGCGCGTCGAGATCCGCGAGGCGCTCCGCCACCCACTGCTCAAGCAGCGCAAAAAAGATATCTTCCTTGCTCTCGAAGTTCGCGTAGAAGGCGCCGCGGGTGTAACCGGCGAGCGCGGCGATGTCTTCCAGACGCGCGGCTTCGAATCCCTTCCGCGCGAAAATCCGTTCCGCGGCGGCGAGAAGCCTTCGGCACGTTGCTTCGGTGCGGGCCTGCTGCCGCGGGGCGGGCGACTTCGCTCTTCGCGACCGAAACGAAGGACGGGAAGGACGGAACGCGTGGTCCCGGATGATCAAGCGCGTTCCGTCCCTTTACAGCATACATACATGCATGTACATTTATTCCAGCCCGTAGTAAATAGCAAGAACAATCTACGATGGCGACCGCACTGACGCTCGACCACGCCGCCTGGCGGCCGCGCTACAACCCCTGGATCGTCGCCTTCACGGTGACGCTCGCGACGTTCATGGAAGTGCTCGACACTTCCATCGCGAACATCGCGCTGCCCCACATCGCGGGAAGCTTCGGCGCGAGCATCAACGAATCGACGTGGGTGCTGACGAGCTATCTCGTGTCGAATGGAATCGTCCTGCCGATCAGCGCGTGGCTCGCAACGCGCTACGGGCGCAAGCGCTTCTACATGTCCTGCGTGATGCTGTTTGCGGGTAGCAGTTTTCTATGCGGTCTTGCTCCGACGCTGGGGATGCTGGTGTTTTTTCGCATTCTTCAGGGAATCGGCGGCGGCGGTTTGCAACCGAGCGAACAGTCGATTCTGGCAGACACATTTACGCCGGAGAAGCGGGGAATGGCATTTTCGATTTACGCAATGGCTGTCGTCCTGGCGCCGGCGATAGGCCCGACGATTGGCGGATGGATTACGGACAATTATAGCTGGCGGTGGATTTTCTACATCAATGTGCCGATCAGCATTCTTTCGCTTCTCCTCAGTTATCGTTTTGTCGAGGACCCGCCATACCTGCGCCAGGAGCAGATCAAAGCGAAAAAAGGAGGGATCGATTACGTGGGTCTGGGGCTTGTAGCCCTGGGCGTTGGTTGCCTGCAAATGGTGATGGACAAGGGACAAGAGGCGGACTGGTTCGGTTCGCACTGGATCACGGCGGGGGCCATTGCGGCGGTTGTCATCTTGATTGTATGGGCGCGATGGGAGTGGCGGCATCCGCACCCCATCGTGGAACTCAAGCTTTTGAAAAGGCGGAACTTCGCGACGGCGATGTTTACGATGCTCATACTCGGCGCGGTTCTGTACGGCACGACCGTGCTGCTTCCGGAGTTTCTGCAAAATCTTATGGGCTACTCGGCCGCGCAAGCGGGCGAATGCATGGCACTCGGCGGTTTTCTGATGATGATCACCATGCCGTTGTCCGGCGTGCTCACGGGGAAAATGGATCCGCGATTTCTGCTGGCGTTCGGATTTGGCGCGACGTCCCTGGGGCTCTATCACATGGCGACGCATTTGACTCTGGGGATGGACTTCGGGACGGCGGCGATGCTGCGCACCTACCAGGTGGCGGGCCTAGCGTTCATTTTCATCCCATCAAACGTGCTGTGCTACGCGGGTGTGCCGCGCGAGAAGAACAACCAGGTGTCGAGCATGATGAATTTTGTCCGCAACATCGGCGGAAGCATCGGAATCGCGCTGGTCAGCACGTTCGTCACGCGGAGCACGCAGGCGCGGCAGAGCTACCTGTCGGCGCACATGCACAACGGCAATCCGATGTTTCGCCAAATGGTCGAGGGAATGTCCGCTACGCTCCGCAACCAGGGACTGAGCGCTGGAGAGGCAACCCGCCAGGCCTACGAGCGCCTGGCGATGATGATGGAGCAGCA
>Ga0074044_10005337_pt1 | contig 10493 bp, 10 predicted proteins | sample BogForMeECP23OM1_FD_94443 | JGI IMG/M metagenome (GOLD analysis project Ga0074044, IMG submission 94443) | Bog forest soil microbial communities from Calvert Island, British Columbia, Canada - Bog Forest MetaG ECP23OM1 | ecosystem: Environmental > Terrestrial > Soil > Wetlands ...
GTGGTCTGCAGCACAATGTTCTGCCCCGGAGGAATAGCCGGCGGTGCGGTGGCAAAGATCGGAACGTCCGCTACCAGTCCCCAGAAGCCTCCGGTCCAGATCGGGTAGTCCGGGTCGCCCTGCTCGAATTCGACCCACACCTGGGAGCCGATCGGCGGAACAATGAAGCACCCGGACTGGATGCCTGCGGCCGGGACGCAAGGCATTGCCCAACTGGACGGGAGCTCCCCCAAAACATCCGGCACCTGCAGAAGGACACGGCCGATCTGTTCCGGGTCGAGGTTTTCGATGACCAACCCTCGGTATTTGCCGTAATAACGTTGGGAGCTTCCCCCGGCGGAAGAACCTTGGTCGCTCATGGTGATACTGTGGGGACGGTCGAGACCAAACCGTTCCTGGTTAGCGTGAAGCTTTGCTTATATTCTCCCCGCTTGATCTTGTGAGTGACGCTTTTCACGTAATAGAGCCCGTCGAAGGCAGGCCCTGCTCCCCGGACACCGACCAGTTGGCGGGCCTGCAAAACACCGCCATAACGGGTCACATCGAGGCTTCCCTCGCAGGAAACCGCCTCGGCATTTTCCGCGGCGACCGCCAATCCCATCATGATAGCCTGTGGGATAGACCGCTTGGATAGGTCATCCCGGAAGGGGGTCAGGTCGGGCGGCAGAAGATTCGTAGGTAAGGGCGGAATGAGTCCCAGGGGCGGATTGAGCGGTGTGATCGGGGGAATGGGAATCGGAATACTGATGCCGGTTTCCTCGATGTAGATATAAAGCAGAGGAATCTTATTCTTCTGCTGGTCGAAGTTAAAATTCAGGCTTTCCACGTTGGTGTAAGCATCCATATCCGAGCTCAACGCCGGTTGGACAGGGCCCACCTTTATTTGAGGACCCCAATACGCCTTGGTCGTGCCGGGCGCCGGCCCGGGATCGAGGTAGAAGACATAGCCCGCCTCTTGCGCAAGGTAGCGGATATATTGCAGATCGGTACCCTTCTGGCTGGGGATCCGGTCAATCGGCAGGGAAATGTCCATCAGGATGCTGGGTACGATCAGTGGCACGATGCCGAAAACTGCGTACTTGGCTAGCAGAAGAGCCACTCGGGCTTCAGCCGGGCATGCCGGAAAAGGGAACCCGCTCCAGTTCGACTGATTCATCAGAGCCGTAAGGTCCTCGCCTATCAACGTCAATGTCGAATTGGAGCCCTTGTCGCCAGGGGCGATGCTGTTGTTGGTGATCACGCCGTCGATCAGCACATTCGCGACTCCATTGACCGTGACCACGAGCACCGCGCGCATGAAGAGCAGCGGCAGGCCGCCAGTCAGCAGGAAGAGGATTTGCAGAGGCGACTGTTTATCGATGAGGAAAATCAGTTTGAACCCGCTGGTCCCGACGTCCTTCACGGTCACCTCGACTTCGGCCAGCGAATCTAAAACGACTCGCGGCACAGCCACGGGAAAGATCGGCCCCATCATCAGGCTCAATTGGACGCTCTCAAGCACTCGTCCCTCCCGGTACGCCCTGGGGCATTGTGATGTTCAAAATCGCCCCCGGAGTCTGCACCAATTTGTTCGGACAAATCGCGCCGTTGGCATCGCACAACAGCCAGAAGAGCAATGGGTCGCCCAGGTATTTGGCGGTCAGAAGGTCAAGCCGATCCCCTTGTTGAACGGTGTGTTGCGCCACCGTAGAAAAATTAGCAGCACCAGGCTGGGGCACGAAACGACGCGCCAGATAAGTGACAGTTTGCCCATCCGAGGTCGCGTAGGAAAGCGTGCCTGAGGCGTAGTATCGGCTGTCGGTTGGGAAGGCAACCGGCGGGATCACGCCCATTTTCAGGAGGGCCTGGAGAGGATAATTCATGGCAAACCGCTCAATCCCAAAACTGTGATTGCGGCGTTCGTTGCTTTCGACGCCAGTTGCTCCTTGTTACTCAGATAAGTCATGAACATCCTTCCACCGGGGTGCGAGAAACCCAGGTCATCGACGTTCAATACCCTCAAACCGAGGCTCACTTTGGCGCGGATGGGATTCAGGTTGGGGTCGAAGGCTTCTTCAGTAATCGAAAAATCCGTGAGCCTCACCGGGATCACGCGGCTCCTGCTCCAGACGAACAGCGTGAGCGACTGCTCAAGTGGGATGATCTCCAACGTCCCCGCGTTGGCCATGCTGTCGTCCGCCTCCAGGGTTTCGACCGTGGGATTGACGAGCATTTCGAGCTGTGCCAACTGAGGCAGCAGGCCGTATTGGACGGTCGTCCGGTTCTGCTTCGGGTACTCCAACTGGTCGGCTGCATCCAGTTCTGCCTCCAGCTTGACGGTTTCCACAGCCGGCCCTCGCAATCTCAGCGCGTTCACCCGGACACCGTCCTGGCCCCCAGGCACGGCCTGGATCTGCAGCGTGCGGCTCAATGAATCCGGATTGTACTGCAAAGCAATGACGCTCTGGAGCGTGGATGTAACCGAGTCCATCGTTACGATGCCGCCTTTTAACAATCTGGGAGACCCAGGGAATGAGTTCATGGTCGTGGAAGCCCGAACGATGAGTCAACCGCTTTGATGACCGATCCTCAAATCCGCGGTTCTGAGCGCATTTTGAAGAGAGGGTGCTATCAAAACTCTCTGGAAAACGCCGTATTTCACGGCTTCAACCCATTTCCAATCGCCCCTGCGATGCGGGTCCCGAAATTTCGGCCCCCTGACGGTCCTGGTGAAAATGGCATTCGACCCAACTTTAAGACTGGTGTGCGGTGAGTCTTGGCCCAAGTCAGGCGAGTCGCCGGGTTGGCGAGCACCTGTCGCAATTCCGCTTCAAGTCCTTCCAACAGTGCGGTTCGGTCGGCGGCTTCGAATCCGCGCAGGATAATTTGGTCGATCGTGAGGTTGATGCGGCTCATTCCCTATCTATTACAACTCACGATTCCGCTGGCTCTGCCCGCAGGCGTTTGCAGGTACGCATCTTGTGTGGTTCCGACTTGGTCAACCAACTGGCAGCTTTGCGCATTCATTCGATTGAACATGTCGGTGATGACCCGTACGTCGGCTGGGGTAACACTACCGATGGCCAGCGACGGAACGTTGGTTGATCGAATCACGTCGAGATCCACTTTCCCATGACTGCCCTCGTGAAAGCGCAGGGTCCGAGCGCCCCAGGCAATATCCTGCGCTGTTGTACCTTTTCCATAGGCCGAGATCTCATCCGCCTTGGTTATATCCTTGAATCGCGTTTGGATCGTGATCTGCAGCTTCGGTGGCATGCTTACAGGGACCTTCTTCTTCCCGTCCATTTTGAAGAACTCGGTGATCTTACCGGTGGCCCTATCGACGGTGAATCTGAACTGGCCTTTGGGGAAATTGGACTCCGGCCCGGTTTCATTCGCTTTTCCGCCGGTCTGATCCGGAAGTACGGTGACGTCCACGTTCGGCCGATTCATCGTAAAGCCACCTGCGGCGCTTACGGTCGCGTCGGCCGGCATCGGGGTGGAGGTCGTGGTCTGGAGTTCCAGAAAACTTTGGAGCTTGGAGGTCTCTTCTCCAGTTTTCGTTGCAAACGTCTTGGCCTTTTCGGCCTTGGCCGTCTTTTCCGCGGTGGAGAGCCCTCTCAATCGCGTACTGGTTTTTTCGTCACGGAAGTCTGCGTCGGTCAAGCGGTCCTCCGCGAATTTCCAATCGAGCAATTTCTCATTTTCTGAAGCGGCGATTTTGGATTTCTCGTTATCGTCGCCGTTTAAGTAAGCGATCACCTGGCTGTTGTTGATGTACGAGGATCGGGCGGTTAGCTGCGCTACATACGCTTGTACGCCGGGCCCCGTAAGCGCCTTTAGCTTGGCGACAATCTGCTCGTTCGTGAGGTCTTCATCGTCGATGCGTGCTTCGTCATATCTCTTCCCGTCCCTTTTTGTGATCAGGGGAAGGATCGATGCCTTTCTTTTCATGGGGTCTGCCTCGTCCCAATACCCCTTGCCGATACTTACGATCCCGGTGTCGTCGCAATCGATGTTTGGGCTGTTATCCAACCTCGCACCCGCGAATTTCCTAGCATCCTTTGGAAAGAATAGTCGCATGTCGTCCCAAAACTTCGCATGGGGTTTTGAGCCGATCCCTTTCTCCTCCCACCAATTCGCCGCCGGTTTGGGAGCGGGCGCGCGTTGGAGGGTTCCCGGAGGCCCTTGTTGCTGCTGGACCACATGAGCCAGTTCGTGGGCCAGCAACTTCTGCCCTGAATCCGTTCCCGGCGAATACTGGTTGAAAACGATGTCGTTGCCGGAAGCGTACGCCAACGCGTCGATTGCTCGAGCAGATTCTGCGGCCCGCTCGTCGGTGTGCAATCTTACCCGGCTGAAATCGTATCCGAATCGGAGTTCAAATCTTTGACGGACGTTCTGGTCTAGAGGCTTACCTGCAGAGGTTAGTACTTCATGAACAATCGGAGGGGCCTGGTCCGGCTGAGTTGGCCCTATGGCTTTCCTTTGGACCTCTTTCTTTTTTTTGCATTCCTCGCATTCACCGGATCCGCCGCACGAACATTTGCGTTGCACACCTCTGCCTATGCCGATGCTCGAGAGGGACCACTCCGGTTTAGGCCTTGCACCGCCATTCACAATTTTCTCGGCCACGTACTCTGCTTCCTGTTCAAAAGCGTCATTGACTGTGCCAATCCGGAGCGCGACGGGTGTTGGTTTTGCCGCCACGACGTTGGTGTGTCGCATGTTTGTCTGTTTGTTTGCGGCCACAGCTTGACTCATCAGTTCAGCTCTTATCGAATTCCGGCTTACACCCATCCCCGGATTTCTGCCGCGGACAGTGGGCGTTCGATTTTCAGAGATTCCAGCTTTGCTGCCCGCACCAGGTGTTCCATTTCAACCGGCCTCCCGTTTCCCTCCTCTGCCGCCAGGAAAGCAGCGTTCAGGGCGATGTTCCGGATGTTCCCGCCAGCAATGTTCAGTTGCGAAAGACGCTTGTAATCGAGGCCTTGCGTCGGCGTTTCGGATGGAAAAATCCGCATCCAGATGGCTTCACGCTGAGCGGCGTCCGGAAAAGGGAAATGTATCGTGAACCGCAGCCGGCGCTGAAATGCCCTGTCCAGTGTCGATTTAAGGTTAGTGGTTAGAACTGCCAGGCCTTGGTACGCCTCCATGCGTTGAAGCAGATAGCTGACTTCGATGTTCGCATAACGGTCGTGGCTGTCTCTTATATCACTGCGCTTGCCGAAGAGGGCGTCGGCTTCGTCAAACAGCAGGAGCACCCCTCCTTCTTCCGCCGCGTCGAAAACCTGTTTCAAATTCTTCTCCGTCTCGCCAATGTACTTGCTGACAACGGACGAAAGATCTATCCGGTACAAATCCAGTCCCAGTTCACCCGCAAGCACTTCGGCTGCCATCGTTTTGCCGGTGCCGCTTTCTCCGGTAAAGAGGGCGCTGACGCCGAGGCCTCGCCGCCCTTTGGCGGAAAATCCCCAAGTCTCATACACCTTCATGCGATGGCGCACTTGCGATGCGAGTTGGCGCAGCATCTGCCTTTGGATCTCCGGTAACACCAAGTCATCCCAATTGGCGCACGGATCAATCCGTTGCGCCAAATTCTCGAGCTTTGGACGGGAAAAAGTCCGGCAAACGGTTCGCACAGTTTCAGGTCGCAGGCCGCCATTTTCGTTACTCAGAAGGCTTCGCACGGAAAAAATAGTCTTCGCGCTCACCCGGAACTGCTCTGATAGCTCATCGAGCGCGCCGTTGAAATCTGCGGCACATGATCCCAAAGCGCTTGCCCATAGACGCCTTTGTTCGACCGGTCGAGGCTTCTCAACATCGAACCGGACGAGGGGGCGATTCAAGGAAATCGGTTCGCGGCTAGCGAGAAAGACAATGCCCTGAACCTGTTCGGCCAATCGCCGCAATGGGGCAGCAACCTCTCCGCTCCTGAATTGGATCAATAACGCGCACCGGGACAGCACCATTTCCCGGTCCCAAAGGCATATGAATCTCTCCGTTTCAGGCCCGAACGATGGCAGGTCTTCCGCTGCCAGGACCAGTAATTGCCGTCCGATTTGTGTGGTTACGATCGAAGCGACGTCTTCCTGGCCATCGGGATCATCGCCGCAAAGGTTGACCACTGGAGGCCAGTCCGGATGGTTTTCGAGAAGACGCGCCGCCTCCATTGCGAGCGACCGGTGACCATCGGCGATCCATACCGGAGCAGGGCTGACTCGAAGGATCGGTTGCAAATGCGGGTCCAGGATGTTGATGCCCGCTAGATAATGCAGAATCCGCTCGTCGATGCGTAACGGTGCGGAAGTCAAACCGCGGTCGGGCTCCAGTTCTAACAAACGGAATCGGCGCAACGGCCGAGACGGTATCAAGGCGCTCCAGTGCGAGTCGTGCAGGACGGCCATGGCCAGACCGAAGGTTGCGCTGGTGCGGTGGGCATGCCCTTGGGCTTCGGCGCAGAGGGCCGCGAGCTTGGAATCCATTTCCACCCCGGCACAAAGCAACAGAATATCTCGCTCAAAACTGCTCAATTCGAAGAGCTGCGAAACGTGATCGATCGCAGGCGGCGTTTCCATAGCGGCGCGCGCCTCGGTGACACCAGTGACCGAAACTTCCTGGGGATTTGAATCGAACAGGCTCTTGAGCCGCTGGAATTCGGCGACCAGGTAAGCCTGATTGGCCTCGATCCAGGCAGCTTTTGGCGTTGATACTTCCATCAGGTCACCTGGATTGTCGGGGAGCCTGGCGCCGGCGTGTAAACGACTGGGCTATCTATCCCATCAACGCGTAACCGGACCAGGTAAGTTCCCGGAGCGACATTTGCGAAATTGAACGTCGGTGTATTCGTAGTGGATTGGAACGGAACAGCCAAAATCTGCTGGCTGCCGACGATCAACGAGACCTGCTGTCTGGGCAGCAGGGCAGGAGCGCAAGTGGGGGCGAGGGTGAACGATGCACCGGTCACTGTCGCGGGCAGTTTGGAAGTGATTTGCGGCGCCACCGCCAGCGGCAGGCTGTTGGAGTTGACCGGCGTTGAAGTTCCGGGCGGCTGAACCTGAACGGATACCGAATAAACACCAGAGGGCAAAATTGTCGGAGGCGGGGAGGTAATTGTCAGAGGCGGGGAGGTGTTCAATCCTGGGGGGATCGCCGGCAAAACAAATTGAAGCGATGTATTAGTAACCGACTTCGGTACTATCGGACCGTATTGAATTCCCAGGTAGGCATTCGAAAGAGTGATACCGATGGCGTTGCTCAGGCCCGCTCCAGAGACCGTCACCGTGTCGCCGAGGGAGGCTGCAGATTTTCCGGATGGCGGCGTCACAGAGACGATGGAAGATAACAGACCGGCTTGGACTCCAATGCCGCGGGTCGCTACCGGCAATGGAGCGTTGGCGGGACCCTGGGCCTGGATCAAAACCACCGTGACCTGGAACGGGAAGGTGGGCCGGTAGTCAGCTTTCAGGGCTGTCCAGAGCCATGCCATTTCCTCGCGACCCAATGTGGCGGGTGTGACTTTGAGCATCTCGACCTGATCGACCAATCCCGCCAGATCCAGAACGCCGTTCAGGCTGGTGTTCCCCGTCGTAGGCGGAGGGCTCAGCGCGGCTTGGATCTCGCCGCGGGTCAGGACCGGTGTCTGGTGCAAGACTTGAACGGCATAACCTAATAGCGCCTCGGCTTCAAAGTTCTCCCTGCCATAAGCGGTGAGCAAATAATGGAGATCCAAAGCGAGCGGCTGGTTGTGCAAGCGGCTCTTGCCATCGGCGGAAACAGAAGGCAGGTCAATGTTTCGCCAGGCGGCATTTGGCGTTACCTGATGAAGGAACAAGTTGACCTGGAGTGTTGGCGTGCTGTTCTGCGCACTTTGCACAATGTCCGGAGCCAGGGCAGTGATTGTGACCGGGCCAAAACCGGTACCGGTGAAAACATTGTTAAACAGTTGATACAGAACCGCGGAGGTTCCGGCAATAGCGAGGGCATTGCTCATTTGGCCTTTCCGTCACGGCGTCGCAAATATTCGTCCAATGAAGGGGTTCCTCGCTCGGGCTTTACCGCAGCCGAAGGCGCCGGAGCCGGTGGCACTGCGAGCACTTCGATTCGACCTATGTGAATCTGGATTTCATCCGGCTCCCGGTGAGGCAGCCCCGAGTGATGCGACAAGTCCCTATTTTCTCCTTTTTGCGCGTTCGGAGAAAGGAACGCCGGTGCCTCCCGAAAACTGACTGGCCGGTCTTTGCCTGAAAATCTCTCCGTCGCTAAGGGCTTGTGGCGTCCCTTGGGCTTAACATCTGGCTCAGCGGCGTTCCATTCTTGTGCCTTGATCACCAACGGCTTGAATGACGTTTTCACTCCGGGAGCCAATTCTGCAATCCGATCCTGTTGGGTTTTGCTGGAAACCGGCGCTGTGCTTTTCAAGGGCGGGACGTTATCTCCCGGCGGACGCGGCACCAGCCTCGTGCTTTGAGAAAGCGGTGACGCCTCCTGACTCGATTTCAAGAGTTCATTTCTGCTTTTCGAATGACCGTCCTGCGCTTCCTCCGGTCCTCCGGGTTGATCATTCGCTATGGACGAGGGAACGGTTTCGATTTCCCTTTGCTGGCCTTTGTTGACCGACGGCCTAAAAGAAGATCCCGCGTCCGGAACCGGATCGCGTATTTGTTCGGCGTGTTCGGGCGCTGAAGTCGCGGTTGGGACCGGCGGCACCTCGGGGGCCAACCTACCCGGCACCGGGGTGGAGCGAGGATCAATCCGGGCTGTCGGCGGGCGCGCTAAAGATTCTTTCCAGGCCCTAGGCGGAACGCCCTCTCCCTGTTCCGGTGTCTCTGGAGAGTCAGACTGGTTCGAAGAAGCGACGTCACTTTTGTCTTGGAGGTTTTCGGGCGTTCTCCGGTATGTCGAAGGGGAAAAAATCGACCCCAGCACCGGGTGGATCGCTCCGCCTGGGGCTAGCGCGCTCGAGGCTATTCGCTGAAGATAGCCGCTCATTCCTGTACCATCGCAAGGTAAAGAGCTCGCCGCTGTTCACTCAAAGAGAGGATTTCCCTTTCCGTCCAGCCGTACGCCGAGGCCAAAGCGTGGATTTCAAAAACCAGCTTTTTCGCACGTGCCTCGATTTCGCGCCAAAGGAAGGAAACGATGTCCAGGGTTTCTTCCCATTCATTTTCACATGCCGGGCAGCGTAGCGCCAACCGGGGTTCAGCCAGGGGGTCCGCTATGGCCAGCTTTTGCCCGATTTGATCCAATTCTTCGGCCGACCAGCCCGGGGATTCCCCGCTTTCCAGACAACAGCTTTCAACCAGCCGAATGGAGGCCAGGCGGACATCGGATTCCTGCGTCGCTTTTGCCAGGTCCCGGGTGGTGAGCGGGCGGAAAGATCGCCCGTTAACAACAATCGGTTCCTCTGAGGCCTCGCCTTGATCCGTGACTCCATCGGCTATCAATCTGGCATCGGCCTCGACTTCGAGCTTCTCTCCGCAGAGGCGGCAAGTCGTCCAGCCTAGAAGCCGCGGCCCAAATGAGGAACAGCGGAGCTGGGCCAGCGCCACGTTGCGTTTGCCCAGCGGCCAGTCGGCGAGTGCCTCTCCGGGTGCGTCAGGCAAAGCGGCGCGCAACACCAGCAAACCTTGATCCAGCGGATGAAGGTCGGCGCCCGATTCCCAAAGGTTCAGGCAATCAGAACTCGAAAAGGTTCGCACTGCTCACAAATCTTCGGAAGCGGTCCCTGTTTTGGAAGACTGACATTCAAGGTCCCGCGGTCTCGCCAGTATTTCGTAAATCTGGCCATTGCCTGGTCGGCTTGCATCATGCGACCGGGATTCAAGCGTCCCTCCGGGACGCCCGGATATGTTGTCGCCTTATCCGGCTGTAGCCGGACTACTATCGATTGTCCCTCCGGGACAATTCCTGCTACGGTCTCGCCGACACGCCGCCTTACGCCGCCACAGTGCTTAGCGTCGGTTCTTTCGGTTCAGTTACGCTGGTGTCACGCTCCCAGCCTTCGTTTTCGAGTTTGATATGCTCGATCGCAATGGCGTTGGCGTTAGCGTCCAGGTCCGGCAGCGCCTGGTATTCTGAGACCCAGCATCGAAAGATTTTGTAGGCGATAACCAATTGCCCTGCCTCGTTGTAGAATTCCAGGTAGAGATTCTTTCGAAAGTTAGCAAGAGACACTTCGGAGCCGAGCGCCGCGCCGAAGTTCCAGACCAGACCCGCCCAATCGTGGAAATTCATGTCCTGGGTCAACCCTCGCTCCAGTGTGATGGCCTCGAATTTGTTTCTACCGGGAGATTTATGAGAGGTAGACGGATCGCCCCCCTCGCGATGTTCTACAACTTCCGTTGTGCGTTTGAAACTGCTAACCTTGCTAATGCCCGCGACGTACTTGCCATCCCATTTGACGCGAAATTTGAAATTCTTATAGGGATCCAAACGCTGTGGATTTGCTGGAAATATAGCCATGGAATTGTCTCCTTAGGGTTGAAGTTGACCGGCGATTTGCTGAATCTGGA
>Ga0074044_10005338_pt1 | contig 10493 bp, 6 predicted proteins | sample BogForMeECP23OM1_FD_94443 | JGI IMG/M metagenome (GOLD analysis project Ga0074044, IMG submission 94443) | Bog forest soil microbial communities from Calvert Island, British Columbia, Canada - Bog Forest MetaG ECP23OM1 | ecosystem: Environmental > Terrestrial > Soil > Wetlands ...
ATATGCCGCTGGGGGCTCCAAACACCTGCTGCCGGCGCAAATTTTACCAAATGTTTACCAGGAAGTCCGCAGACTCGCGTTGGCTGCCCATAACGCGCTTGGCTGCCGCGGCGTGAGCCGCGCGGACTTTCGCTACGACGATCGGGGAACGGGTGAGCTGGTTTGTCTTGAGGTCAATACACAACCGGGCATGACCGAGACTTCGCTGGTGCCCGAGCTGGCCGCGTATGCGGGCATCACGTTCGATGAGCTGGTGCGATGGATGGTGGAGGACGCCTCGACAAACCGCTGATGCGGTCGGGGCTATCAGAGGTGGGGGAGGCCGGCGCGCCGATTGACGAGCCGGCCCGTTCGCGCGTCGCCGCTCATCCCCGCCGCCGTCGCATCTTTCGATCGGTATGGTCGACGGCCTATCGCGGGCTGGCAGGGCGCTGGAGCGCAAAGTTTACGCGATTGCCGACGCCGCCCGGTATCGGCATCGCCGGATCGGTCCTGCTGCTTGCCGGCGCTCTCGGCTATGGCGTGGTCGAGGGCCAACATGTCCCCGACATCGTCAATTGGTGCAAGGACGCCCGTGATACGGTCGCGAATTCGCTCGGCTTTCGCATCGCGGCGATTTCGCTGACAGGCTCGAAGGAAGTCAGCAGAGAAGAAATTCTTACCAGCGCCGGCGTGACCGGGCGCGCCTCGCTCTTGTTCCTCGACGCCGATGTCGCGCGCACGCGGCTGATGTCGAATCCCTGGATTGCCGATGCGGCCGTGCTCAAGCTCTATCCGGACCGCCTGCAGATCACGATCACCGAGCGGCAGGCCTTTGCGCTCTGGCAGAAGGACGGACGCGTCAGCGTCATCGCTGCCGATGGCACGGTGCTCGAACCGTTCGTGGAGGATCGCTATATCGGTTTGCCGCTCGTGGTCGGACAGGGCGCGCAGCACGAAGCCAAGGAGTTCCTCGCCGTCATCGACCGCTATGCCGACATTCGCTCCGTGGTGCGAGCGTCGATCCTGGTAGCGGAACGGCGCTGGAACCTGCTGCTTTTCAACGGCATCGACGTGCGGCTTCCGGAAACGGATATCGCGGCTGCGCTCGATCGGCTGGTCGAGCTCGATCGTGACAAAAAGCTCTTGTCGCGTGACGTCACGATGGTGGATTTGCGGCTGCCCGATCGCGTGACCGTGCGGCTGTCCAACGCGGCGGCACAGGGCCGCGACGAGGCTCTCCAGAGCAAGAAAAAGGCGGGCGACGTATGAACGCCCTCCACTATGGCCTCACCCCAAAGATGAAGCCGATCTCGCCGCACCGCAGCGCGCTCGTCGCCGCGCTCGATATCGGCTCGAGCAAGGTCGCCTGCCTGATCGCGCGGCTTCGACCGCATGGGCCGCAACAAGTCTTGACCCGCCGCAGCCACGCCATCGAGGTGGTTGGCTTCGGTCATACCGGCGCGCGCGGCATGAAGGCCGGGGGTGTCATCAATCTGGCGCAAGCCGAGGAAGCCATCCGTCAAGCGGTCGATAGCGCCGAGCGTATGGCGTCGGTCGAGATCGAGTCGGTCGTGCTGTCGATATCGTCCGGACGTCTCGCCGGCGAATTGTTCGCGGCGGATGTCGAAATTGTCGGCTCGGGAGTTGCCGAGGGCGATATCGCACGCGTGCTCGCCGCCGGAAGCCGGCATTCGCAGCGGGACGGCCGTGCCGTGCTGCATTCGCTGCCAGTCGGTTATTCGATCGATGGCGCGGATGGCATCCGCGATCCGCGCGGGATGCTCGGCGGACGGTTCGGCGTGGACATGCATGTCGCGACGACAGACGTCGCTGCGGCCCGCAATCTGATGCTCGCGGTCGAGCGCTGCCATCTCGCCGTCGAGGCCATGGTCGCGAGCCCCTACGTTGCCGGCCTCTCCGTTCTTGCCGACGACGAGGCCGATCTCGGCGTGGCCGTCATCGACATGGGCGCCGGCACCACCACGATGGCGGTATTCGTCGGCGGTCGGTTCGTTCATTTGGAAGGGTTCGCACTTGGCGGCCAGCACGTCACGATGGACATCGCGCGCGGCTTGAATGCGCGCATCGCCGATGCCGAGCGAATCAAGACGCTTTATGGCAGTGTGCTCAGCGGTGGCTCGGACGAGCGCGACATGATCGCGGTGCCACCGATCAGCGAAGATGAGCGCGAGTCGGCGCAGTTCGTTTCCCGGGTGACGCTTGTGCACATCATCAAGCCGCGTGCGGAAGAGATCCTTGAAATGGTCCGCGACCGGCTCGCCGCCTCCGCGTTCGCGGCTGAGCCGCGCGGGCGCGTGGTCCTCACCGGCGGCGCGAGCCAGCTGACGGGTTTGCCGGATCTTGCCGCGCGCATTATCGGTCGTCCGGTGCGCATCGGACGACCGCTCGGCATCGCCGGTCTTCCGGACGCAGCCAAGGGCGCGGCATTCGCCGTCGCGGCGGGCCTGCTGGTCTATCCGCAGGCGGCGCACCTCGAACACTTCGAAGCACGGCGTAAGCGGTATCTCGTGACAGGTACGGGCGGCTATTTCGCCCAAGTCGGACGATGGCTTCGCGAGAGTTTCTGATGGCCCCCAGAGCCGAAGCCAGAAAATCACAGCGGCCGGTGGCGGACCGGCCGGGGTCGGGCGTTGCAAGCGCCCGCGCAAGGAAACAGAGGCAACCATGACTATCAATCTGAATATCCCCGATATCCGTGAGCTCAAGCCGCGCATAACCGTGTTTGGGGTTGGCGGCGCGGGCGGAAATGCCGTCAACAACATGATCACCGCCGGTTTGCAGGGCGTCGATTTTGTCGTTGCCAATACCGATGCTCAGGCGCTCACCATGTCCAAGGCCGAGCGCATCGTTCAGATGGGCGTGCAGGTGACCGAGGGTCTCGGCGCCGGCTCGCAACCCGACATCGGCCGCGCCGCTGCGGAAGAAGTGATCGACGAGATTCGCGATCACCTGTCCGGCGCGCACATGGTGTTTGTCACGGCAGGCATGGGCGGCGGCACCGGCACCGGCGCCGCCCCGGTCATCGCCAAAGCGGCACGTGAGCTCGGCATCCTCACGGTGGGCGTGGTCACCAAACCGTTCCACTTCGAAGGTCAGCGCCGCATGCGCATCGCCGACGGCGGCATCACCGAGCTGCAGAAGTGCGTCGACACCCTACTCATCATCCCGAACCAAAATCTGTTCCGAGTGGCGAACGAGAAGACGACATTCGCCGATGCTTTCGCGATAGCGGACCAAGTGCTCTATTCCGGCGTCGCCTGCATCACCGACCTGATGGTGAAGGAAGGCCTTATCAACCTCGACTTCGCCGACGTCCGCGCCGTCATGCGCGAAATGGGCAAGGCAATGATGGGGACCGGCGAGGCCGAGGGCGACAAGCGGGCGCTCACCGCCGCCGAGGCGGCGATCTCCAATCCGCTGATCGATGATGCGTCGATGAAAGGCGCGAAAGGACTGCTCATTTCCATCACCGGCGGCCGTGACCTGAAGCTGTACGAAGTCGATGAAGCGGCAACGCGCATCCGCGAGGAAGTCGACCAGGATGCAAACATCATCGTCGGTGCGACATTCGACGAGAGCCTCGATGGCGTCATCCGCGTCTCCGTCGTCGCAACGGGGATCGATCAGGCGATCGCGCAATGGCCGACATTGCCGGCAGCGGAGCAGCGCATCGCGGAGGTCGCACAGCGGTTGCGTGCCGACAACCGGCGCATCGGAGAACGCGCCGAGCGGGCTGAGCCGGTGCGGGCCGTTACGCCTGCGCCGGTTGCGCCTCCCGCTTCCGTCAACGCGTCGATCGCATCGGCGGCGAAGGCGGCCATCGCGGCAGCGATACTGCCGCAGGGTGCCGGCGAGGATGTCACGATCCGCCCGCTCGCTCCCAAGCCCTCGCTGTTCATCGACCCGCCGGCGAGCGGGCCGGAGCCGCACGAGCCGGAGGCGTTCATTCCGCCACAGCCGGAGCGGCCGCAGTCGCGAACGCCGCGTATGCCGCGGATCGATGAGCTGCCGGTCCCAGCGCAGAACGAAATTCGCGCGCGCCGCGGCGAGCTGTCGCAGGACGAGCATCCTGAGAAGCAACGCATGACGCTGTTGCAGCGACTAGCCTCGGTCGGCCTTGGTCGCCGCCAACAGGAGGAGGAAACCGAGGCGAGCCTACGGAGCCCGCCACCGAGCGCGCCGCAGCCAGCCGAGCGCCTTGCCGGACGTCCCATGGCGCGAGCGCCAGAATTGCGTCCGGAACCATCGCGTCCGGAACCGGTGTCCGAATACGCCAAGCGTCCTGCACCCCAGGGGCTGGACCAACACGGCCGGCAGACAGCTGTGCATAACCCAAGCGAAGAGGATCAACTCGACATCCCGGCATTCCTGCGCCGACAAGCGAACTGAGCCCTGTCCGGCGCCGCCAACAACCGGCGTCGAGGCAGCCCAGGCAGCGCCGAATGGATTGTCAGGTGGTCCGTGATTATGACCCAAGTCATTGAACTTCGGTCGATATTACGGAATGGCACAATCGCGATCCGAGCCGCCATGCATTAGCGCAAGCGAGCCGGGTCCCGCTTCAGGCGACGCCAGATAGTTGCAGCGCTTCGCGATTTTGCGGCGTCTTGCGGACATGAGTGCGGCAAGAAAATGGTAACAGTCGGTAAGAAAGCGTGAGTTGGCCTGCGCGCGGGTCGCCGGTACAGTTGTGCTGTCGGAGGGGTAATGTGTTGGGGAATGTAGCTCGGTTGGCCCTGTGCGGACCTCCCCCATACAGGCAGATAAGCCTGCATTCCCTCGAGTTGGGGTCGGCTACGGCTGTTCGCGTGTCTCCTTGCTCGCGCAGTTTGGCCATAAGTTGTGGGACGACCGCATGACGCGGGGCATGCTAGCCGGCAATCAAACGACGTTGCGTCATGACGCGACTGTTGTCGGCATCGGCGTCCATTCCGGGTCACCCGTTACCCTTACGCTCCATCCAGCCGAGGCGAATACCGGCATCGTATTCCTGCGGTGCGGGCGCAACGGTCAACGCGACCGCGAAGTCATCGCCGACTTTCGCGCGGTGACGGCGACCGAATTCGCAACCGTCCTGGGCGATCAGCATGGCCCGGCCGTTTCGACCACCGAACATGTGCTTGCGGCTCTGCACGGCCTTGGGGTCGACAACGTTGTCGTCGAGGTCGACGGTCCCGAAGTTCCCATCATGGACGGGAGCGCTCAACCGTTTGTCGCCGCGATCGATCAAGTCGGCATCATGACGCTGGCGGCGCCGCGGCGATACATCAAGGTGCTCAAGCCGGTGCGGATCAGCAAAAATGGCTGCTACGGCGAATTGCGGCCGCACCTGCATGGCCTGCGGGTCGAAATCGAAATCGAATTCGATCATCCGCTGATCGGCCGTCAGACCTTGGCGATCGACGTCGAACCGGGCGTGTTCCGCCGCGAGCTCGCGCGGGCACGGACTTTCGGCTTCATGCGCGACGTGGCGAAGCTGTGGAGCGCGGGTTATGCGCTCGGAGCCTCCTTCGAGAATACGGTCGTGGTCGCGGAAAATCGCGTCCTCAACACGGAAGGGGTGCGGTTCCCCGATGAATTCGTGCGCCATAAGGCGGTCGATGCCATCGGCGACCTGGCGCTGGCCGGTGCCCCGCTGATTGGCGCCTATCGTTCGGTACGCGGCGGACACAAGCTCAATCACGCCATGCTCACCGCCTTGGCGGCCGACCGGAGCGCGTGGACCTACGTTGAGATGCCGGAAATGGTCCGTCGCGTGCGCGGCCATGCCGATCTAACCGCCGGTTTTGCCGCTGCCACTTACGGGCCGGACGTCTCCTGAATTACTTAACTCTTCCGCCTTAATCCCGGCCGATTGCCGGCCATAAATGCTGTACTATCATTGGGCTGGCTGCGGGACGCTTCCCACGACGCGCATGAGGTGCGGCATGGGACGGACGCAGCGGCGGGACGGGACTCTTATCACGCTCATGATGCTGCGGTTACGAGGATCGGACAGAGCCGGTCACAGGCTCCGTGCGCTGGCGGGCTACCTCGCGCTGGCGCTCGTCGTCGCGCCGCTCATGGGGTGCAGCGTCTTTAACAAAGACGAGGACTACGTCGCGGATGACCCCGCCGACAAGCTTTATAACGAGGGGCTTTTCCTGCTGAACAACAAGCAGGACTACAAGGAGGCGGCGAAGAAATTCGATGAAGTCGACCGCCAGAACCCGTATTCGGATTGGGCGCGCAAGGCGCTCTTGATGTCGGCCTACTCCTACTATCAGGCGGATGAATACACCGATTGCATCAATTCGGCCGAACGCTACGTAACGCTGCATCCCGCCAGTCCCGACGCGGCCTATGCCCAGTACCTGATCGGCGCCTCCTATTACGATCAGATTCTCGACGTCAGCCGCGATCAGGCGCGAGCGGACAAGGCGATCAACGCGCTCGAAGAGGTGGTGCGCAAATATCCGGATTCCGAATACGCGGTCGCTGCGAAGAAGAAGGTTGACATGGCGCGCGACCAGCTCGCCGGCAAGGAGATGGAGGTCGGCCGCTTCTACATGAACAAGCGCGACTTTATCGGTGCGATCAACAGGTTCAAGGTTGTGGTGACGCAATACCAGACCACGCGCCACGTCGAAGAAGCGCTGGCGCGGCTTACCGAAGCCTATATTTCTCTAGGAATCTTGGATGAGGCGCAGACTGCCGCCGCCGTGCTCGGCCACAATTTTCCGGACAGCAGCTGGTACAAGGACTCGTATAATCTCGTGAAGGGCGCCGGCGGCGAGCCGAACGAGAACAAGGATTCCTGGATGAGCCGCGCCTTCAAGAATATCCTCGGATGACGGACGACAGAGGACGGACGACAGAATAGAGAATCAAGAATATCATCCCGCCTCCGTCGTCTGTCCTCTGTCATCCGTCCTCCGATGCTGGCACGCCTTTCCATCCGCGACATCGTTCTGATCGATCGATTGGACATCGATTTCGGATCCGGCCTCGCCGCGCTGACCGGCGAGACCGGCGCCGGCAAATCGATCCTGCTCGACGCCTTCGCGCTCGCGCTCGGCGCGCGCGGCGAAGCGGCGATGGTGCGCGAGGGCGCAGAACAGGGGCAGGTGATCGCCGTTTTCGACCTCGCGAAAGGCCATCCGGCGCGCCGCGTGCTCGCCGCAAACGAACTGGGCGGCGAGGACGAGCTGATCGTGCGGCGCGTGCAATTCGCCGATGGTCGGACTCGCGCGTTCGTCAACGACCAGCCGGTCAGCGTGCAGGTGTTGCGGGCGCTCGGCGCGGCCTTGGTCGAAATCCACGGCCAGCACGATGAGCGCGCCTTTGTCGAGGCGGCGACGCACCGTGCGCTGCTCGACGCCTATGGCGGGATCGAGGGCGACGCCGCCGCGGTGGCGCGGCTGTGGCACGAGCGGCGCGCGCGCGAGGCTGATGTCGCGCAGCACCGCGCCGAAGTCGAGCGCTTGAGCCGCGAGGCCGAATGGCTTCGCCACGCGGTCGATGAACTCGGCCGTCTCGCTCCGGAGACGGGCGAGGAGACCTCGCTGGCCGGGCGGCGTGCCGCCATGATGCAGGCGGAAAAGGTCGCCGAGGATTTACGCGCGACCCATGAGGCCGTCAGCGGCCCGCAGTCGCCGGTGCCGTCGCTGTCGACCGCGGTGCGGCGCCTCGAGCGCCGTGCGGCGCAGGCATCGGCGTTGATCGAGCCGGTGGTGAAGGCCATCGACTCTGCATTGACTGCGCTGGATGAGGCGCGCGTGCATCTCGAAACCGCGCTGCACGCGGCGAACTACGATCCGCAGGAGCTGGAGCGGATCGAGGAGCGGCTGTTCGCGCTGCGCGCCGCCGGGCGCAAATACAATGTGCCGGTCGACGAGCTTGCCGCGCTCGGGCGCCGCTACCACAGCGACCTGGCGCTGATCGACGCCGGCGCAGAGCGCCTCGCCGCGCTGGAGCAGGACGCGCAAGCCGCCGTGGCGCGCTACCGGGAAGCGGCGCAGGCGTTATCGGCGGCTCGCCGCCGCTCAGCGCAACAGCTCGACAAATCGGTCAATGCCGAACTCAAGCCGCTCAAGCTCGAACGGGCGCAATTTTCCACGCAGCTTGAGAGCGAGGGCGAAGGACCGAACGGTCTCGATCGCGTCGAGTTCTGGGTGCGCACCAATCCGGGCACGCGGCCGGGGCCGCTGATGAAGATCGCCTCCGGCGGCGAGCTGGCGCGTTTCCTGCTCGCGCTCAAGGTGGTGCTGGCCGACCGCGGCTCGGCGCCGACGCTGGTTTTCGACGAGATCGACACCGGCGCCGGCGGCGCCGTCGCCGATGCGATCGGCGTGCGGCTGGCGCGGCTCGCCTCCGGCGTGCAGGTGATCGCCGTGACCCACGCCCCGCAGGTGGCGGCGCGCGCCGACCGGCATTACCTCATCACCAAGGATGCGCTCGCCAAGGGCAAGCGGGTCGCCACCCGCGTCGCCGAGCTTGCCGCCGAGCACCGCCGCGAGGAGATCGCGCGCATGCTGGCCGGCGCCGAAATCACCGCCGAAGCCCGCGCCGCCGCCGAACGGCTGATCCGCGCGGCCGGCTAACGTCATTCCGGGGCGCCGCGCAGCGGCGAGCCCGGAATCCATAACCCCGGGCTCCGGCCGGAGCCTGTCATCGGGCCGGCCAGAGGCCGGACCCGTTGGGCCGGCCCCGGAATGACGAATAGTATGACAGCAAAAGATATCTCAAAGCTTCCCGTCGACGAGCTCAGCGAAAAGCAGGCCAAGGCCGAGCACGCGCGGCTGGCGGCGGAAATCGCCGGGCACGACCGACGCTATTATCAGGAAGATGCGCCAACCGTTTCCGACGCCGAATATGACCGGCTGCGGCAACGCTACGCGGCGATCGAGGCGCGCTTTCCGCAATTGCGCACGCTCGAAAGCCTGACGCAGCGTGTCGGCGCGGCGCCGGCAGCGCGCTTCGCCAAGGTGCGGCACGCGGTGCCGATGCTGTCGCTCGACAATGCGTTCGCGGAAGACGATGTCGTCGATTTTGTCGGCCGCATCCGCCGCTTCCTGCGCCTGGCTGACGACGAAGAGATTGCCTTCAGCGCCGAGCCGAAAATCGACGGCCTGTCGATGTCGCTGCGCTACGAAGACGGCGCGCTGGTCACCGGCGCGACGCGCGGCGACGGCAGCGAGGGCGAGGACGTTACCGCCAATGTGAAAACGCTGAAGGACATTCCGCACCGGCTCAAGGGCAAGGGCGTGCCGGCGATATGCGAGGTGCGCGGCGAAATCTACATGACCAAGCACGCCTTCCTCGCGCTCAACAAGCGGCAGGCCGAGACCGGCGGCCAGGTGTTTGCCAATCCGCGCAATTCCGCGGCCGGCTCGTTGCGGCAGAAGGACCCGTCGATCACCGCATCGCGGCCGCTTGGCTTCTTCGCCTATGGCTGGGGCGAGATGAGCGAAATGCCGGCGGACACGCAGTCCGGCATGATTAAATGGTTCGAGCACTGCGGTTTTGCGACCAATCCGCTGACGAAAATGTGCCGATCAGTCGAGGCGCTGCTGAAATTTCACCGCGAGATCGAGGCGCAGCGTGCCACGCTCGATTACGACATCGACGGTGTCGTCTACAAAGTAGACCGCATCGATTGGCAGCAACGCCTCGGCTTCGTATCGCGCAGCCCGCGCTGGGCGATCGCGCACAAATTCCCGGCCGAGAAGGCGACGACAATTATTGAAGGTATCGCCATTCAAGTAGGCCGTACCGGAGCGACCACGCCAGTCGCCAGCCTTAAGCCGGTAACTGTAGGGGGTGTCGTGGTGCAGAACGCTACGCTGCACAATGCTGACGAAATCGCGCGGCTTGATATCCGCATCGGCGATACAGTAACGATCCAACGCGCCGGCGATGTGATCCCGCAGGTTCTCGGCGTGGTGCTTGAAAAACGGCCGCACGGCGTAAAACCCTATCCATTTCCGACGAAGTGTCCGTGCTATCTCCACACCGACGTGGTGCGCGAACAGACGGCAACGGGGGAGGAAGGAGCGATTTTCCGTTGCCAGGGCGGACTCGCCTGCCCGTTTCAGGTCGTCGAGCATCTCAAGCACTTCGTTTCTCGCCGCGCCTTCGACATCGACGGACTGGGCGAGAAGCAGATCGAGTTTTTCCACAAGCAGGGATGGATCAAGGAGCCGGCCGATATTTTCACGCTGGAGGAGCGCAACAACAAAATCCGCCTCGAAGAGGTTGAAGGATTCGGCGCGACTTCGGTGCGCAATCTGTTCGGCGCCATCGCGGCGCGGCGCGAGATTGCGCTGGAACGGTTCATCTATGCGCTCGGCATCCGGCATGTCGGCGAGACGACGGCAGTGGCGCTGGCGCGCGGCTACGGCAGCTGGGATGCTTTTCACGAGGCGTGCCTGAAGCTCGCCAAAGGCGATACAGAGACCAAAGATGAGATGGATGCGCTCGATCAGATCGGCGATACGGTGATCGAGAGC
>Ga0074044_10005339_pt1 | contig 10493 bp, 8 predicted proteins | sample BogForMeECP23OM1_FD_94443 | JGI IMG/M metagenome (GOLD analysis project Ga0074044, IMG submission 94443) | Bog forest soil microbial communities from Calvert Island, British Columbia, Canada - Bog Forest MetaG ECP23OM1 | ecosystem: Environmental > Terrestrial > Soil > Wetlands ...
CAGTCCCTTTTGAGTGAAGTTGTAGTACTTCCAGGTGTCGGTGCCGATCTCGCTCCAGCGGTCGATGAAGATCCAGGCCATGAAGGCGAAGAAGGCCAGGGTCAGCAGGATGAACCAGCCGTCGTAAACGAACTTGGCCTTTTCGTGCAGGCGGGTCAGGTAGGTGTCTGGGTCCCAGTGGCCCACGGTTATTGTGGTGATGTCCGCGAATTTCTTGGTGGCGCGTTTATGGCGCTCCTCGGCTCCTTTCTGGGCGGCCATGACGTTGGGTTCCTGCGGAGTGGTGTACCAGATTTCCTCGAGTTCGCTGACGTATTCCTGAATGCTCTCGGGGGAGTAATAGACTCCGGAGCGCGCCTTGAAGGTGTTCGACACTTCTTCGTAGGAGCGCTCCCCGTTGAAGAGCTGCAGCAACTCCCATTGTTGGGGGGTAAACCGGTACAACTGGTTGGCGCCGGAAACGATGGCGTAGATCACCGGTTCGCCGCTCTCCATTTGTGTTCGGGCCAACACATGAGGATGGAGCCGGGGACAGCGTTTGCGAGCCGAGCGGGGCGGCAGGTCGGGCAGCGCAACGTGAAGGGCTTCGGTTAGATTCATTGCGGGTTGGGGATGCGCACACTGGCGCTCATGCCGGGCCGCAGTCCAGTGGTTGGCCCTACGAGCTGGCACAGCACTTCGATGGTGCCGCTTGAGGGATCAACGACCGGGCTGATTTCTATTACGCTGGCTCCCCAACGCTGGCCATCGACATCGGGAGAAGTCAGCTCGAAGCGCTGACCTCGGGCGATATGGCCCAGGAAACTCTCGGGTAGGGTGAACCGAATGCGGAGTGGCGACTCGGCCGTGACCCAGAAGAGGCGGTCTCCCAGGCTGACCTTCTGGCCGGCTCGCACGTAGCGGCGAGCCACGACCCCGTCGAAAGGCGCAGCCACCCGGGTCTTCTCCAGTTCCAGCTCGAGCGAATGTTCGCTGGCTTGCGCGTCCACCAGAATCTCCCTTACACGCTCTACATCCCAGTGGTCCGACTCGGCCTTGTAGCGGGCATGCTCAATCTGTTCCTTGGGGATGACGTGCGCCTCCCACATTTTTTCGGCCCGTCGCAAGTCGGCGTCGAGCATCTTGGTTTCCGCTTCCCAGTTGTGTAAGTCCGCAGCGGTACTGCGGGTGCGGGCGCGGGCAGCTTCCAGGTTTGCCGTTACCTGGCGGTCATCGAGCTGCGCCAGAAGCTGACCCTTCTTCACCTTGGTGCCGGGCTCGGCGAAGATGGTGGCGATCATGCCCTCCCTCTGAGCGCCCACGTCGACCTGGTCTTCGACGACGAGGGGACCGGAGGCGAGGAACACCGGCTCGGCGGCCGCGGCCGCGGGCGTCGGGGTCACGTTCGGAGAAGCGTTGGCGGCGGTAACCACGGGACGGGAATCTCCGCAGCCGAGCCCCAGGCCTATCGTTAGGATGATTGTCGGCATTATCAACTTCATGGCTGACCTCCGAATCGCTACCAACCGATCGTTACCATCCAAACCAAGACCACAATTTGGAATAGATCCACATGGCGGGACGGCGGAACAAAACGTAGCCCACCGGGCGCCAGCCCGCCATGACTTTCGCCCGACCGTGCATCCCGCTGCGAATCAGGGAATCGGGATTCGACACCAGGACGCGGGCGTAGAAAACCTTCTGGTCATTTTCGAGGCTGCTGATCGGGCTTACGATCCGCACCTCTCCGGGAAAACTTCTGGTCGGGAAGGCATCCAGTTTGACCGTGGCCGGACGTCCGGGCTGCAACAGAACCGCATCCAATTCGTCGATGGCGAGGTCGACACTGGACTGGGTGGAATCGATTACTTCGAGAAAGCTATCGGACGGCGACAAATGCCGGCCCACAAAATTCTCTACGTGAGGCGTGGCTACGACGCCCTCTAGGGGCGAACGCAAGTGCGTCCGCTCCAGGCGTTCCTGGGCCCTTTTCAATTCGGCGGCCCAGTATTCAGTCTGTACGCGCTGGATGCCAGCTTCGGTGCCATCGTTGGCGGCCAGTGCGCGGTTCATCTCCGAGACGGCTGTCTGATATTTGGCATTGGCGGCGGCCAGTGCCGAGCGAAGGTCCCAGTCTTCGAGATCGGCCAGAAGCGTCCCGGGGTGGACGCGGTCCCCCTCGCGCACGTAGACGGATTTCACGACGCCATCCATCGATGACATGACCTGAGCTTTGCGAACGGGCCCAACCGTAGCGTCTCCGTCCAACCGCATGGGGACCGGGAAAAAAGCTAGAAACAGGGCGGCTGCTAGCGCGCCCGCCAGGATGAGCGCGCGCCGGCTCTTTTCGAGCGCGAGAAAGCGGCGTTTCCTTTCTAGTACGGGCTCGAGCAAGCTGATGAATGGCACGTCGCGATAGAGCGAGGCGTTGCGCAAAGCGACCGTGGCCTGTGCGGCCAGCACGCGGACGATCTCGAAGTGCGCCCGGGTCATGAAGTCCGGGTCATGGCTCTCAAACGAGAGGATGCCGAGCGCGCCCTGATCGTCATCGAGTGGGAGCGCATAGAAGGCGCGCGCCCCGGTGGCGGCGAAGTATTCGCTGAACTTGGTGCGGCTGGCCTCGCGCGATACATCTATGGTTTCGCCGTGCTGGGTAACGTGAATCTCTTCTTTCGAAAGAGAGGCCCACTCCAGCATTTCCTTCAGCAGCTTGATGGTGGGATCACTGGGATTGATCTGAGGCAAGCCGGACACGGCCTTCAGATGAACGCTGCCCCGCTCTTCGAGCGCGATCGCGGCGCGGTCATAGGAAAGAACGGCCTGAGTATCGTTGACGATTACCTGCAGGACGCGACCGATATCGAGGGTCGAGGTAATCTCGCGGCTTACTTTTACCAGGGTTTCCAGAATTTCGACTTTGCGTTCCGCTTGCAGCAGGCTGGCATTGTGCAGGGCGTTGCTGGCGGTCTCGCAGATATTGCTCAGCAGAAACTGATCGTCTTCGTCGAAGGGCAGACCGTCCAGGCGATTGGTCGCTTCGACCACGCCGACCAGCGAGTCCCGGTCCATGAGCGGCGCGGCAAGAAGCGAGAAGATCGCTCCGTCTTTGCCCTGAACTCTAACACCGGCGTTCCGCTTCTGAAGACGCGGGTCTTTCGGATCGTTGATCAGGACGGGTTCGCCGTTGTCCGAGACGTCGCCGGGAACTCCGTCGCCTGGGTTCTGGAGCGATTCCAACTCGACCGTCGGATCATTCCCGGCGCGCCGCACCAGCCTGACCGCGTCACCGTCCACCATCCACACATTTACCGCTTGCGTTCGCAGGACTTCGTGGAACTTGGCCGCAATCGTGTCCAGCAGGGGATCGAGATCGAGGTTCGAGTTGAAGACCTTTTCCAGGTCATACATCTGGGTGACGCGGCTGATGGATTGCAGACTGGTATTGCGCTCGCTCTCGTAGGAGAGCGCGACAGCGATGGCCGGCGCAGCCAGTTCAGCGACGTCGCTCAGTTGCTGCAACACTGAGTCAGGAAACGTCTGCTCGTAGTTGACCAGTTCTATGGCACCGACCAGAGTCTGCGTCACCAGGAGTGGAGCATAGGCGAGAGAAACCACGGTGCGGCGGACGTCCAGATGAGCATAGTCTTCACGCTTCAGGTTGGCGCCCTCAAACACCTGAGGCGTCTTGTTCTGCGCCACCGCTCCCAAGGGGCCCTCGTGAAATTCCAACTCGTCAGTGACCGCGATTTCGCCGGCAGTCGCCTTGGCTGTCCAGACGGGATTTTCCTGATCGTGGATGACATAGACGACGACCGCAGTGCCGGGAAAAAGTTCTGCTACCTGGTCAGCCGTGACTTCCGCACGGGGGATCACCTCTTGCTGGGCCAGCAAGGCAGCGGCAAATTCAGCCACCGGAATCGCCAGTTCGGATCTTCGAATCGTCATATGTGGGCGTTCCTGATTCTAGAGACCCCGTTCTGCAAACCTCGTCCTGCAGTCCTGTTCTGGAACTCAGGGAGCGCCATTGGGGGAGATCGCAGCCTGTCGGAGGCACAGCGCCCCTGCTGAGGGCTGCCATCTTATGCCCGTCTGCCCTGCGGGGTCAACAAGCTTGCGGTGGTCGCATTGCTTGCCGCACTACTTTACTTGCCGATGCAGAAGGTGCCGAAGATGAGGTTGAGGATGTCGTCGGTGGTGGTGGCGCCGGTGATTTCGTCGAGGGGGCGCAGGGCGGCGTAGAGATCGAGCAGGAGCATCTCGTGGGGGACGCGGGCGGCAACGGCATTCGACGCAGCGGCGAGCGCGGTTAGCGCGTCGTTGACTAGGTTCTGGTGGCGAACGCTGGTCAGGAAGCCGGATTCTTGCTGGGTGGTGGAGTCTCCGGCTACGTGTTGGAGAATGGCGGCGCGGAGGGCGGGGATGCCTTCGCCGGTCAGGGCGGAGGTGGGGACGCGGGGCGGGGAGTTGGGCACTGGACGGGGCAGAGCCGCGTCACCACACGGGCTATCTGCACGCGAGGCATCTCCACAATCGGTGATCAGGTCGGATTTGTTTTCTACTACTATCGCTGGTCGGGCGGCTATCTGACGCAGTAATTCTTGATCCTCTTCGTTCAGGGGCTGAGTTTTGTCGATTACGACCAGGACTAGGTCGGCGTCGGCCAGGGCTTCCATGGATTTCTTGATGCCGAGGCTTTCGGCCTCGTCGAGGGCGCGACGGATGCCGGCAGTATCCACCAGTTCCACAGGAATTCCACCGATGGAAACGGTTTCGCTAACCAGGTCGCGCGTGGTGCCGGGCTGGGCAGTGACGATGGCGCGCTCGCGCTCGACGAGACGATTGAAGAGGCTCGACTTGCCTACGTTGGGGCGGCCTACGATGGCTAGGGTGAGGCCCTGATGAACGAGCTTGCCGTAGGTGAAGGTCGCGGCCAGTTGTTGCAGCGGCGCTTTGATTTTCGCTATGCGATCGAGGATGGCGGCATCTTGCGCTATGGAGACATCGTCTTCGGCGAAGTCTATGCCGGCTTCGAGCAGGGCGATCAGGTCCACTAAATTTTTCTTGATGGGCTTCAGGCGATTGGAAAGCGCTCCTTCTAATTGCTGGGCGGCTACTTTCGCCTGGAATAGAGTTTGCGAGTCGATGAGGTCGCGGACGGCTTCGGCCTGGGTGAGGTCGAGGCGTCCGTTGAGGAAGGCGCGCATGGTGAATTCTCCGGGCTCGGCTAGGCGGGCGCCGCGGGCCAGGGCGAGTTCGACTATGTGGCGCAGGACTACGGGGGAGCCGTGGGCGGAGATTTCTATGATGTCGTCGGTGGTGTAGGAGTGGGGCTTGGCGAAGTAGGTGACTACGACTTCGTCGATGCGGGTGGAAGGTGTCGTGGTGTCGGCAGGGGCGGAGCTTCGCTCCGCTGGACGGACGAATGCGTCCGTCCCTACGTGAGTTGGGGACGGATCGGCAGTTTCGCGGACAGAAATGTCTGCGCCACACGGGTCGATTAGGTCGCAGTGGAGGGCTCGGTTGGGTTCTAGTTCGCGACTTAGGCGGAGCATGGGCTGGGTTATTGCTCGCGCTTCGGGACCGGCCAGGCGGACTACGCCGATGCCGCCGCGACCGGGTGGGGTAGCGATGGCGACGATGGTGTCATCGAGATTCATCGGAAGCAGTGGTCGGGTGGCTAGTGGTCGTTGATTCAATGGTCAGTGAATCCTGACCAGGGTCATTGTAGCTAGCGGAGGCGTTTGCCGGGCGCGTCCGCGTCATTTATACTTACGGTTTGCCTTAAGCCATCTGATTCAATCAGGGAGCAAGGATTTTCGATGCCGAAACGTACATTTCAACCCAACAAGCGCAAGCGCTCGAAGAAGCACGGGTTCCGGACCCGCATGAAGACGAAGAGCGGGGCCGCAGTGCTGTCGCGCCGCCGGGCCAAGGGGCGCAAGCGTGTTTCCGTGGCGCCGGGTTTCCGCGATTAGTTTTCCCCACAACGGACGGCTAAGGCCGTCTTTATTACATAATTACTAACTGTCGCTATTACTAACTATTGTGCAGGATTGTGAGCTGGTGAGCGCCGACGCTCCGGAACGGAGTCGAGAGCACACCGCGGCCAACGCGGGCGGAAGCTTTCCGCGTGGCTTTTCGCGTTTGGGGCGGCTGCTGAAGCACTCCGATTTCGATCGCGTGTACAAGGAGGGGCGGCGGCACTTTTCCTCGAACATAACCGTTTATTATCTGCGGCGGGCGGAGGGTGCTTCGTCAGATGCCGCCTTGCCGGAAAGCAATGCGCGCGTCGGGTTCACCGTGGGCCGCGTACTGGGCGGCGCGGTGGTGCGGAACCGGATCAAGCGGCGGCTGCGCGAAGCGGTGCGGCTGCGGCGCTTGGCGCTGAAGGATGCAGGGGCGGTGGATGTGGTGATCAATCCGAAGAAGTCGGTGCTGGCTTTGGAATTTTCGGTGCTGCTGGAAGAAGTGGGGCGGGCGCTGGATGTGATCGCGAAAAAGCTGACAGGGAAATGAAGAGATGAAGTCGCTGACGCTTGCGTTGCTGCGAGTTTACAAGCGGTGGATTTCACCGCTGTTTCCGCCATCGTGCCGGTATGTGCCGACTTGCTCGGAATACGCGATGGAGGCGGTCGAGCGATATGGCGCGGTACGCGGCGGGGCTTTGGCGGCTTGGCGGGTGTTGCGGTGCCATCCGCTGGCTGCGGGCGGACTGGATCCGGTGGTGAAGGACGGAATTGAGTGCGGCGCCAACAGAGACGGGGCAAGCCCCGTCTCTACGGGAATTCTGAACCGCTGCGAGAGATGAGTTACTGATTTGGCTGAATTTAATAATCCTCAACAAGAACCCGGGATGGAGCGCAGGCTGCTCGTTGTGTTTGCGCTGACGTTTCTGGTCATCATGCTGTTCCAGCCACTTTTGAAGAAGTATGGGCCGCAGCCTCCGGCGAAGACGGAGAGTGAGAACACTGCCGGGCTTCACCCGGCCGGACAGCCGGGGGCGGCTGTCGCTACGCAGAATCCGGCGCAGAGCTTGGCGCAAACTTCGCAAGTCTATGTCCGTCCGGGCATAGAAAAGCTGACACGGGAAAAGGCTCCATTGCAGGCCACCAGCGAGCGGGAGACGGTGATTGAAAATGACGTCTACCGCATCGTGTTCACCAATCGCGGCGCGCGAGTGAAGTCGTGGGTGCTGAAGAAATACACCGATGACAAAGGCGGACAGCTCGAATTGGTGAATGCGACGGCGGCGGAAAAGTATGGATATCCGCTGACGTTGTGGACCTATGACGAGGCGCTGCGAGATAAGCTGAACTCGGCGCTGTATTTGGGGGCGCTGCCCGGACACCCTGAAATCGATCTCCCCGGTCCCTCCGCCCTTCCCGACAAACTGACCGCTCCCGCGAAAATCTATTTCGATTATGACGACGGCGACGTCTCGGTACGGAAGACCTACACGTTTGACCTCGACAGCTATGTGGTAGGGGTAAAAACCGAGGTCACTCAGAAGGGCGCGCAGGTTGCGGCGTTTCCGATGTGGCCGGCGGGGTTCGGCGCGGATATGACGGGGCCGCAATACGCGTCCGGGCAGATCGTTTATCAGTACGACGACAAGGTCGAGCGGCTGGCGATCAAGAAGATCAGTGGCGGTGGGACGCTGCAGGGACCGTTCCACTGGGCTGGATTGTCGGACCAGTATTTCGCGGCCGTGTTCATGCCGGCGGATCCCAAGAACGCGGCGATGGTGACGCTGCGAAACCAGATTGAGATTCCGCATGGCGGGTCCGATACGAAGCAGATGGACAGGATGGACGTGCTGGGCGCGGCGGTGGGCAGCGAGAAGGGCGCGAGCGATGTCCGAATGTATGTGGGTCCCAAGGCGCTGGCGGATTTGGAATCGGTTTCGGTGCCGGGGATTACGGGCGCGGAACCGGACTTGCGGAAAATCATCGACTTTGGCTGGCTGGGAATCATCGCGCGGCCGCTGTTTTTGTGGCTGAAGTGGATGTACAGCCACATCGTCCGGAATTGGGGCTGGGCGATTCTGCTGCAGACCCTGGTCATCAACCTGGCACTGTTGCCGCTGCGGCTTTCGCAGATGAAGTCGATGCTGAAGATGCAGCGCGTGGCGCCGCAGATCAAGTCGATCCAGGAAAAATACAAGAAATATAGTTTGCGTGATCCGCGCAAAGCGGAAATGAACACGGAAATTTCGGCGCTGTATAAGAAGGAAGGCGTGAATCCGGCGGGTGGATGTCTGCCGCTGGTGATCCAGATGCCGTTTCTGTTTGCGTATTACCGGATGCTGAACGTGGCGATGGATCTGCGGCATGCGCCGTGGCTATGGATCAAGGATCTTTCGGCGCCCGATCCGCATTACATTCTGCCGATTGCGATCGTGGTCTCGATGTTTTTCATGCAGCGTATGACGCCGCAGGGGGGTATGGATCCGGCGCAACAGAAGATGATGAACATCATGATGCCGATGATGCTGGGCGTGATGAGCTTTAACCTGCCGGCCGGGCTGGGGCTCTATTGGTCGGCGGGTCAGCTGATCGGGATAGTGCAGCAGTCGGTGATGAATCGCACGTCCCTGGGCCGCGAAATGCGCGAGATGATGGAGAAGCGGGCGCGGAAGAAAGAGAAATAGGCCTTTAGCTCTTGGCTCTTAGCCTTTGGCTGCCTGTTACGGGCGTCTGGAGTTGAGAGCTAACAGCTAGGAGCCAAAAGCTAAGAGCTAACTATGCCGATCACTGACAAGGTTGTTGCCGCTAAACAGATTGGGGAATTTCTGCAGGCCGTCATTTCCAATGGCGGCTTCAAGCTGAAGTATCGGATCACGGTGGATCCTCCGATCGCGCAGAATCGCGAGTGGGAGCATCCGGAAATTCTGGTGGAGTTTGCCGGGCCGGATTCGGCGCTGTTGCTGGAGCGGAGCGGGGAGTTGCTGCGTTCGTTCGAGCTGCTGGCGTCAGAGGTCCTGCACCTGCAAGGCAACGAGCACGAGAAGATCTGGTTCGACTGCAAGAATTTCCGGGCGACGCGAATCGACGAGTTGCAACTGGCGGCGCGGGTCGCGGCGGAGCAGGTGCGGCGGACGAGCGAGCCTTACCGGTTCGGGCCGATGTCATCGCGGGAGCGGCGCATCGTGCATCTGGCGCTGCGCGAAGAAAAAGATTTGCGCACGGAAAGTGACGGCGAGGGCGGACGACGGTCGGTGGTGGTGTATCCGGCGAGTTATAAGTCGGCGGCTCCGGCGCGGCGGGAACGGCGGACGATTTCGTAGTGGCCGAATTTCGCAGGCCGAGCTGCGCTCGGCTGGACGGGCGAGGTCGCCCGTCCCCACACGACTTTTCTTCCATTGCACAGTTTGCGCGGCAGTTAGTTTCTCGACACTTGACAGCGGAAACAAATCGCGGTTGGATAAAGCGCTCGCGCGGAATTTTTTTGTTGCAAGCCACCGACGCGGCGATTTTTTTGTGCTAGTATGCGGTTCGTCTCGTAATAAATTTCACAGGCAACCCGTACTGCAAAACAGACTCTGCTCTGCAGGAAACGACGAACTCACAATTTCAAGATTGGTCTTTCCCGGACGTTTTTGCGCCGGCGCTTTCGATATTCTGACAAACAATGTCTCTCACCAGTTCCGCCATCATTCCGAATCCGTGGGTGCGCATCCTTGACGCCCTGGAAAAGAAGGTCAACCGGCACTCCTACGACACCTGGTTGAAGCCGACACGGTACAGCCACGCCAGCAATGGAATTTTGTACGTGCGCATTCCGACCGCTGAGTTCCGCCATGTAAGCGACAAGTACGCGGACCTGATTCAGGAAGCGGTCGACAACCTCGGGCTGGGATACGAGGACGTGAAGTTCGTTACCGCCGAGGACGATCCTTCGAACACACCGATCCGGCATAACGGCGGGCTGTCGGCTCACAGTCCGAACATTGGTTCTAGCGGCGGTCCCAATGCTGGTCCGGGTCAGCAGGCGACGCCCGGGTTGCATCCGGCGCAGGGACGGTTCGACTGGGACAGCGCCGCGCAACTGAATCCACGCTATACGTTTGACGCATTCGTGATCGGCAGCGGCAACCAGTTCGCGCACGCAGCTTGCCAGGCGGTAGCGGAGCGGCCCTCGAAGGCCTACAACCCGCTGTTCCTGTACGGGGGCGTGGGCATGGGCAAGACGCACCTGATGCAGGCGATCGGGCATGAAATCAAGCGGCGGACGCCACAGGCGGCGATCTGTTACGTGTCGAGCGAGAAGTTCACCAACGAGATGATCAACTCGTTGCGCTACGACAAGATGATCAGCTTCCGGGATAAATTCCGGACCATGGATGTGCTGCTGATTGACGACATTCAATTTCTGGCGCAGAAAGAGCGCACGCAGGAAGAGTTCTTCCACACGTTCAATGCGCTGCACGAATCAATGAAGCAGATCGTGATTGCGAGCGATCGACCGCCGAAAGAGTTGGCGGAGTTCGAGGATCGCTTGCGCAGCCGGTTCGA
>Ga0074044_10005340_pt1 | contig 10492 bp, 6 predicted proteins | sample BogForMeECP23OM1_FD_94443 | JGI IMG/M metagenome (GOLD analysis project Ga0074044, IMG submission 94443) | Bog forest soil microbial communities from Calvert Island, British Columbia, Canada - Bog Forest MetaG ECP23OM1 | ecosystem: Environmental > Terrestrial > Soil > Wetlands ...
TTGATTTTAGCGGCGCTTTCAACCAGAAACAGAAGATCGAACAAGCGGCGCAGGAAAGCGCCATCGTTGCCGGGGCTCAGCCGATGAGCGACATTCAATCGAGCGATTTGAATCCGGCTTCTCTGCAACCGGTGGTGACCGCAGTTCTCAACTCGCTGGCCAGCAGTAGAGTCCTGCCGAACGGGGGCTCATCTTGCACGCTGCCGGCGGCGGTCGCTCCGCCCACTCCGCCGGGTCTCACGTGGACTTACACCATTTCCGGATGTTCCAGCGGTTACACCGGAGACAACCTGGTCATCACCATCAACCGAGGATCGATATCCACATCCGGCTCACCTTTTTCCGTCGGCACCGGCGTTCAAGTTACATATCCGTATCATTGGCGATTCAATAGTGTGATTCAATTGTTGTTTCCGGGCGCGAGCTATGCGGCTACAACGCAGTTGACCGAGAGCGCCACGGTCCACAACCAGATGTGAGGATGCTTGCGACGCCATCGAACTGATTTGCGAGCCAATTTACGACGCAATTATGAGCGCGGGGTCGTGATCACGCTGGTCGCGGTGGTCATGCTGTTTGTGGTGGGAGCGATGGCCGCGCTTTCGATCGATGTGGTGACGTTCTACACGGCGCGCAGCGAGGCGCAACTGGCGGCCGATGGCGCCGCCCTGGCGGCGGCGCGTGTGCTCGCCAACTCGGGGGCGACCTCGGACCCGAACGCCCTTACCGACAACTTGATGACGAACGCGTGGGCCCTCGCCCAGGCGGTCGCTCTTCGGGTCGCGCAGCAGAACCAGGTAGCCGGAACGGGCCTGACCTCCGCTCAGGTCATTCTTCCTTCTGGTCCCGGTGGAACCAGTACCAACCCGACCGTTACCATAAGTGTGCAAGTAACCAATCTGCCAACATTCTTTGCGCGCATCTGGGGAACCAAGTTCATCACGGTGAGTGCGTCGGCCACGGCGGAAGCTTACAATCCTTCGGGCGCAAATTTGACTGGGACGACGATTCCGGTCGCGCCCACTTGCGTGAAGCCGTGGCTGCTACCGAACATCGATCCCAGCAATCCTCCCAATCCCATCTTTGTTACGACTACCGGCGCCATTGCGCCCACTGCGACGGCGCTGCTGGGATGGACTTTCAGTAGCCCCGGCGGCGCGCCGATGAGTCTCGCCTGCCCCGGCGGTAACTGCAGCGGAACTCTACCCCCACCAGGCGCCTGGCAATATTATCCCGGAGATCCGGCGAGGACTTTCCCGCCCCCAACCCAGGCCATCCCCAGTTGTGCGCCGGCGATGACCACTCAATATGAGAAAAGCATTGCCGGCTGCATCGAGACGCCGATCGCATGCAACAGCACGGCGAATATCGACACTTCCAACTACGGCAATCGAAATCGCGAAACAGAGCGCGCTGCTAATTGTGTGACCCACGCGAGTACCAACCAGGGAGATCAGGTCGATCCTATGGTCACGAGCCCGCCTTTCCAGTTCCTTGCGGGCAACGACAATCCGATTTCGGGTCTGGCCGGAAACGACGTGATGGTCAGCGATTCGCTGGTCACGGTGCCGGTGTTTGACGTGGGCGCGGGGCCACCGCCATTCAGCTCGCCGACTAGCCCAGTGCAGATCGTGGGGTTCGTCCAGCTTTTTCTGAATCCGGATGGCATGGCCGCGCCAGGCTTCGGCCCGAATCGCGGCAAGGTGAACACCACCGTCATCAACATGGCTGGTTGCGGAACCGGAGCCAGCGGACAGCCGATTCTCGGCAACGGCGCGTCTCCCGTAGCCGTGCGGTTGATCTCGCCGTAGTTGGCATCCCACCTTTGCCTGAAAAGTTCGAGGATGGCACGTCAAGCCGAAGGCAATGGCGGCAAACTGCAGATCCCTCCCCTTCGGCTCCGCTCAGGGTCAGGATGACAATGCTTGAGCGGAATAGATGCTTGAGCGGGATGACAATGCTTAAAGGTTCTCAACCAACTCCACGTCTAGAAAATGTTGGGATCGCGGCGCGACAGAATGACGCGCTCGAGGCTTAGTTCGTTGCCGACAAAAATGTAGTTATAGGATGACCCGTTCAAGAGCGATGCCAGCACGTCGCGGGCGGAAGCTGGACCGAGAACGGCGACCACTTGTTCCTGCTCGGCACCGGCGGGAATAGCAATCTCAGCTCGGGTCTGGCGCTGCACTTCGAACAGCACCTGCGCCAGCGTAGCTTTCTCGGCGCGGATGCTCAGCATTCCGTTTTCAAAAGTCACGGTCACGGGCGGCTTCGGCGGCGGTGCTTCTACGATGGTGGCGCTCGGCGAGGGTGCCGTCGTGTTTGCAACCGCGGTAGACAGTCTATGGGTCGGAACATTCATGCTCGCGGCAGGCGCACCGGAGACGAGCGAAGCATTCTGAACTCTCGCGGCGCGCGGCATGTCGGGTGCATGGGCTCCATCTGCTGCGGTGGCCGGACCGAGCTTCACCACGATCGCATTCTGAATGGTCGAGATTCGATACGACTGGGGCTCGACGAGATCGAGCACGATGCGCGTAATGGGAGGGTTGTCGAAAAACAGGCCGGCGCGAATTCCCTTCAGCGCGCCGCGATTGACTTTCAGAGCGCGCAACGCGGAGGCGGGGAGCGCGCCGGGGAAATCCACAACGATACGATCGGGACCGGTAATCGCTTGAGTATCGGGGGCTACCGGCGCTCCGGAAGTCTGGATCTCGACCTCCATACTGGCGCCGCTGCCGCGCACTACGACTTGCTGAACGCGAGCGCCATTCTGCGCGGCATTTTGCCCACTCTTCGCGGCAAGCGTCTGCGCGGAAATCGGCGCGGACAACCACGCCGCGATGCCCAGCAGGGCTCCGAAATAGGAGAGGAGAGGCATTGGGGCTCTGAGCAAAGTCTAGCAGTTATGGGACCAGTAATCCGCACCAGAAGTCGTAGCACTAATTGCGGGTCGGTAGTGGCGGGAAGATCAGCGGAAAAGGCTAGCCGTCCGGCGCAAGGACGGCGCTAGGCCCCGACGGGGCGGGTGGTTTTTCGATAACGCCACAGAACTAGCGACAAGCCGGCAGCGATCAGTACCATGGTCGATGGCTCGGGCACCACCGGTTTTTTGCGTTTGGGACGGCAGTGTCCATCAACCAGCTGGTCGGCGGCGGTGCACTGGCCGGTGGGAATCGGCACGCCAATGGGCACGTACGGGAAGGAGAATTGGCCGGCGAGAAGCTTGGGCGGAGCCGGTTCGCCTGTGGGCAAGTCGAGCGGGGCAAGCAGGGGCCGGATGGGAAAGGACGGTCCGGGTTCGAGCTGCGCCACCGGCTGATCCAGAACATCTTCGGTGGGCTCTTCCTCGGAAACTTCAGGCTTGGCGGTGTCGGAAATCTGGTTGCCGCAACGGGCACGCGCCGTGATTTTGCCGTCGGTCAGCAACAGTTCACCGATGTGCAGGCGAATTCTTCTGCGGGTCCAGTAGACGGTGTCTCGAATGCGGTAAGAAAGATAAACTTCGCGGGCTTCGGAGGCGGGCACGAAACGGGCGTGGCTGAAATCGAAGTGGGCGTAATGCCGACGAACGACATAGTCACGCAAGGCTGCATAGCGAAGATCGTCAGGATCCTTCACGCCTCCGGGGATCACCGAGTACGGATAGACCCCGGGAATCCGCGCGCGAGGTTTCGCAGGCTTGGCGGATTGCGTGGCCCTCAACGCAAGATCTTTGTTGCCTCGCCTCCAGAAAGAGTCGGGCAAAACCTGAGAAGCAGGCCGGGGCGACGCGAAATAGCGTGTGGCGCTCTGCCAGCACGCACCGGCGATCACTATGATGACGACCAGAGCAGCCAGGGATCGCTGTATGCGCCGGCGACGTCGATACCAGCTCCGCCTCCGTCGCACCGTCCTTCCCGTCGCACCGTCGTTCAAAACAGCACTCCTCCCCGGCACGAGCCCGTGGGCGGCTGAGAAAAAGCCAACTAAGTAAAGAGCAGTCCGGCATCCAAACGGCGGCCCGGAACTGTCCCGTATACAGGGACTTAGCAGCCAGAACAGCTGATAGTAGCAGAGTTATGCAAGGAATTTCATTCAAAGTGACACTTTGAGCGTCTCGACTTCGCCAGTAAGTTCGGATTGAAAGCAAAGCAGGCCCATTTGGACAATGCAATCAGTCGTGACGCCGTCCCATGCGTTTCAGCTCGTGCGTGCCATCACATCCGTCCATCCCCAGATTTGTTAGAATCGCCCCCTCAGGTGCAGCTTTGTCGACTCGTAATGCAGTGTGGGCGCAACTGGGGTCGCACTGAAGATGCCGGGGTGGCTCAAGTTTTGGAGACGGCAGCCGGCGACAGGCGTGTATCCGCCTGACCCTCCCATAAATTCAGTCCGCTATGTGGTCCTCGACACGGAATTCACCTCGCTGGACCAGCGCTCGAACCGTCTGCTCTCGGTGGGCGCTATCACCATGAAGGGCGCGAGCATCCTGATGGGCGAGCAGTTTTACCGCGTGCTGAACCCCGGCGTGGAGGTCCCGGCTGGGACGGTTGTGGTGCACCAGCTTCGGCCAAGTGACATCGAACAAGGAGAACCGCCGCTTCAGGTGCTGGCAGAACTGCGGGATTACATCGCGGGGGCGGTGCTGGTCGGGCACTTTATCAAGATCGATTTGGAGATTCTACGCAAAGAACTGCGGCCAACCGAACACTCGCTCGCCTCTGGCAAAAGTTGATCTATCAGCTCGAAGGTCGCGGCGGGCACACGCTGGCCGACCTGCTGAAGATTGGTTCGCCTTATTAGTTGTGAGGCGACGGCAGGGCGAGGCAATGAGTGTAGTCGCCTTGTTTATGCAACAGGCACTCTTTCCCCGCCTTCGAGGCCATTTCGGAAGAATGACCGAGCAAAGCAAAGCTTTCTGAAGAAACGGGTGTCCCTCCTGATCCGCACGAGGCGCTTGGTGTATAGAATCTTAAGCCGGTCGAGCTAAGCGGTGCCTCAAGGTTTCACCGTCCAATTCTCCTTCCCAGCGCGCCAGGACCAGCGTTGCTATCCCGTTTCCAACCATGTTGACCAAAGCTCTGAACATACTCATAAAACGGTCGATTCCGAGAATCAACGCCATGCCTGCGACCGGAATGGTTGGGATCACCGAAAGTGTAGCCACGAGCGCGATGAAGGATGCGCCTTGCACGCCGCTGGCACCCTTGGATGTAAGAACCGCTACCGAGAAAATGGTAAGTTGCTGGATCAGACTCAGATGAGTATTGGTTGCCTGCGCCACGAATAGAGCGGCCATGGTCATATAAAGACTGGTTCCATCCGTGTTGAATGTAAATCCGGTAGGGACCACGAGTCCGACCAGCGACTTGGAGCAACCGAGTTTCTCAAGCTTGGCCATCAGACTTGGGATCGCGACCTCCGATGAACTTACGGCCAACACCAGCAGGATCTCCTCCTTGATGTATGCCAGAAAGCGAAAGATATTGAAGCTGGCGGCCCGGGCGATGGCGCCGAGCACGATCACGACAAACAGCACCGAGGTAAGCCAGAAAGTTCCGATGAGTTTGGCCAGCGGACCCAGGGAAGCCAGGCCAAACTTGCCGACCGTGTATGCCATTGCGCCGAACGCTCCGATCGGCGCGAATATCATCAGAATGCTTACCACTCGGAATACGACGTGAGTGAGGGAGTCGATGAGTTCGACCAAAGGCTTGGCTCGCGCCCCGGCTGCCGACAACGCAAATCCGAACAGTAAGGCCACGAAAACTACTTCAAGAATGTCTCCCCTGGCGAAGGCGTCGAACACCGTCGTCGGGATGATGTGCATCAGAAATTCAGTGACGGTTTGCGTCCTTGCCTGGCCGGCGTAATCGGCAACCGCCTTGGCGTCCAGGATGGCGACGTTTACGTTAAAGCCGCTGCCCGGTTTCACGACGTTGCCCACCACGAGACCGATCAGCAGGGCAATGGTGGAAACGATTTCGAAGTAAATGAGTGCCATGCCACCTAGTCGGCCAACTTTCTTCAGGTTCTCCATGCCGGCGATTCCGGAGACCACTGTGCAGAAGATGATCAGGGAGATAATCATCGTGATCACGCGGATGAAAGCGTCGCCCAGTGGTTTCATCGCGACCGCGCGAGCCGGATCCACGTAGCCGAGCACTACGGCCAGAACAATGGCCACCGTCACCTGCACCCAGAGTTCGCGATAGAAGGGCAGCTTGCTGGGTACCGCCCCAGCATTTGCGGGATGTGCCAGCGGGGACGTAAGGGTCTCCATCGTTGGTCGTCTGTCCTAAGTTCTTCGTTGTTAATTCGTAGTCGGTTGCAGCGTACGCACCAGCCAGGGAATGATTACCTCTTTGAAGATGCGCGGATCAGGCCATACACCAACCTGCCGCCCGAGATGCCCGCCCTGCGGATTGATCCATGCGGTCTTCGGCACATCGCCTTTGTTGAGCAGCAGGTAGATATCGTCGATCGGGACCTGAGTGTCACGCACTCCGGCAAGAATGAGCATGGGGGACATCGGCTTTCCCAGCAGTCCTTGTTTGACGAGCGACATCTGGGGCAAGACTGCCGCCATCTCATCGACGGTGGTCACGTTGTCGAAAATCGCCATCAGCGCGGGGACCTGATCGAAGAGATATTCGCGGTTGCCGATCAGGGAATTCATCAGAAAATCTTTTTGAAAGAACTGATCCGTGGGCGGTGATTGGGCGCTTGCTCCGCGCAAGCGCGCATGCTCTACGATGGCCATTTTCGTCGCCCAATATGCACCCCAACTCACGCCATGCATGGCGACTCTGTTCTTGTCGATCTCGGGCCGGGTGGCAATGTAATCGAGGACGCGAGAGAGCATACGCTCCGCATTTTCACTGACTTTGATGGGACACTGCCCGGTGCCCGGACCATCCACGGCCAGGAATCCAACGCCGAACGGCAGGATCGCGCTGAAGCTCTCAGACAAATCTTCCTTGCGGCTGTCCAGTCCATTCACGGCGAGCACTAGCGGCACGGGCCCGTTCGCATTCTTCGGCAAACGCAGGTAGCCGATGATTTCTTTCCCCTCGAAGGGAATCTTCACGATCTCAAGCGGCGGATCCCAGAAACGCGCGTGCGCCAGAAAAGCCTCGACGGCTTTTTCATACGAACGCTGCTTGCCGGGAGAGGCGGGAATTGGCCAGCGCCCAAAAGAGTAAAGCCGCCACGCGCGGATATAGTCGGCGTTCGCCTTGGTCGGGTCGGTCTTCTCCAATACTTTAGCTTCATTCATGTAGCGATCGGCCACTCCCATGAAGCCCGCCGCCCACTCATCTTTGTCGCGCGTATGGATGGAGGCGAAGGCTTCCTTGATGTCGCCCGGATCGAGTCCGATGAGCGGATACATTCCGTTCTCAGCGCGATGAATGGCTTCGGCCTTGATCTCGTCGAGCGTCCGCTCGGCGCGCTGCTGCGAGAAGGAAGGGACGCTCAGCGAAAGGATCAGCGCCAGACTCATTGCTAATGACATGGATATGGATAACGACATTGTCCGTTGTGCCGGTTGATTATGAGGCCCTAAAAGTGTTGCCACGGGATAATTCCTTTCCAGTTGAAAATAAAGATGGGGCCGGAGAGACATCCGACCCCGAATTACGAACCTTGATCTTACGAAACATGACGATCAGAAGATAAGCTTCAAACCCAGTTGAACGGCGCGGCTGCCCCCGGAGCCAATGACCGGGTTAGCGGCGGCGACGTCCGGGGTGGCGCAACCGCAACCGAAGGTGTTACTGAACACTGAAGGGTCATTGAAGCCAAAACCGTTCTGGCCGCCGTATGGATTGGCAAAGTTCGGATGATTGAGGATGTTGAAGAACTCGGCGCGGAACTGGGCGCGCAGCCGTTCTCCAAAGTGCCAGTTTTTGGCCACTGAGAGATCAAGGTCTCTGAAACCGGAGTCCGGGAATGTGTTACGGCCCATGTTTCCGAATTGGCCCAACGGCGGAGGAATCATGATGGATTTACCCGCGGCATAACAGCCGAAGAATGCAAGCGACTCGGTGGATGCGCCTGGGTTTCCTCCGTCCACGGCAAGAGCCTGCGCGTTGCAGGCGCTGTTACTGCTGGGATTGACTGGGCTGTTGTTTCCGCCAAAGTACGGGATCCCATTGGGACCAGACTTGAAATCCGAGGGTGTCCCATAGAAGCTCCATCGGATGGGAGTGTTCGCTGGAGGACTGACGGGCAGCGGACCAATACCGGCAGCATCCGTTCCTTCATCCATCGGCCCCCAGAATTGTGGACTCTGCAGCGTGACAATGGTGTTGATTTCCCAGCCCTCCAGGGACTGTCCGTAGCCCTTCTTGCCGGGGATGGCGTAGGTTGCCGAAAGCGTGAAGCGATTGCGGACATCGAAGTCGCTGTTGGCATACTCGGCGCCTGGGTTATAAGCGTTCTGTGGCAATCCCGATCCGTAACCGAAATCCCAGTTTGCACCCACATTATCGGAAGAGTGCGACCAGGTGTAACCAGCTACCATGCTCAAGCCATGGAAATTTCTGGAGTTCAACGTTACTTGCAGGCCGTTGTAATTCGACCTGTAAACGTTGGCCATATTGAAGATGTTACTTAGATAGGGAAACTGCGTGAATGGTCCTATCTCGGCGGCGACTTGGCAGGGGTCGCCGGGAAGGCCCAGGGTGTTATTGGTATCGTACTGGCCCGATGGCGTAAGGTTCGCCGTGCACTGCGCGATATTAGCCGCGGGCCATCCCGATCCTACCTTAGGCTGATTAATGTCACGAATGCCGGTCAAATTGTCGCCGTGGTTACCGACATACGCCACCTCCAGCGTAAGGTTCGAGGTGAATGCGTGCTGCATGCTGAGGGTCCAGTTCCAGACGTAGGGCGTGGTCAGATTGCGGTCCACGGTCATGATGGGACATGGGCTGTTGAAACAATTAACGGTGGGGCTGCCGTAGAGAGGGCCTTGGTCCCAAGGCGCAGTATTGGCGCCGAGAAACACGGAAGTGTTTCCTGTAGTGATGGTGCCGCCGGAGGTATCGTTCGCGGCATCAATGGGCGCGCCGGTCGGGACGCTGCCCGGACCAAAAGCGTTGTTGAAGGCAATGAACGACTGCCAGTTTACGGTTTCATAAGTCAGTCCCCCGCCGCCGCGAAGTACCGTCTGGCCCTTACCAAATACGTCCCACGCAAAGCCCACACGCGGGCCGAAGTTGGCGTGATCAGAGTTATAGAGGCTGGGGATCGAATTAGGGCCAGTCTTCACCTGCACCATGCCCACGTTCGGGTCAAAATTTCCGAGCAGATTATGTTGTTCCTGCGGAACCGAGCTAAATTCGTAACGCACGCCGAAGTTTACCGTCAGGGTCTTGCTCGCGCGCCAGTCGTCCTGAACGAAAGCCGAATACGCCCAGTTGTGCAGGTGTAAGGTCGGGTTGCCAACCGTTACGGTGGCCTTGAACGGATAGCCTGCGAAAAAGTCCTCCAACTGTGTTGTGTTGAGGGTCGTGCTGGGATTCGTCGGGTCGGGAGTAGCGCCGCCGAGGAAGGTGATGCTTCCGCGCGCATTTCCGTATGCTGCATTGGTGACGTCGTTGTAATGCAGTTCGCCTCCGAACTTTATGGAGTGCTTGCCGGCGGTGTATGAAATGTGATCGATGGCTTGCGTGATGGAGTCGGGGCCCTGGAACTTTGGCCATTTGAAGCCGCCCAGTCCCGGAAAGAAATAGCCGCCAAACCCGATACGCGGCAACCCACCTGTGTTTGGTCCCGAGACGCCGGTGTCGAGTCCGTAACTGGTCGCGGGCGTGTTGAGATCGCCCGGCAATGTCGGCTGGTAGAGGCGGTTGTATCCGAAACGTGCTTCGTTCACCCAACGCGGACTGGGAGTCCATACCCAGCTTCCGCCAGCCACCTGGGCTCGCGTGTGAATGTCCGACCGCCACTTCGATTGCAACTCAGGAAAATCTTCGACCGTCCCCGTGTTATTGCCGAAGAAGTACATCCCGCTGACGCGGTTATTCTGGTTGACGTTGACATCCACTTTTCCGACCGCATTGTAAACCGTCACATCGTTGGGGAAGCCGTTCGAGATGTTGATGCTCTGAGCGTTGTTAGTGGGGAAGCCGGTTCCGTTGCATGTAACCGCCCCACTTCCCGAGACCGCGCAGCCGGCGATATTCAAGCTGGCGGGACTCACCGTGATTCCGCCCGCCTGAAGATCCGCGACCACGTCGGGGATACTGTTAGCGCAGTCGCCGGTGGCGAGGAAAATGCAGTTGCCGGCAGCCGGCATGGAGACCATGGACGGGCTGGTGACGCCTCCGAACGAGTTTCCGACGTCATACATCTGCCCTTCGTAGGCGCCAAAGAAAAAGACTTTGTCTTTGATGATGGGGCCGCCGACACTGCCGCCGTATTGTTCCAGCGTTCTGGGGAGTTTGGCATTGGGCACGGCGTTGAAATAGTTTCGGGCATCCATGACACCGTCGCGCCCAAA
>Ga0074044_10005341_pt1 | contig 10492 bp, 12 predicted proteins | sample BogForMeECP23OM1_FD_94443 | JGI IMG/M metagenome (GOLD analysis project Ga0074044, IMG submission 94443) | Bog forest soil microbial communities from Calvert Island, British Columbia, Canada - Bog Forest MetaG ECP23OM1 | ecosystem: Environmental > Terrestrial > Soil > Wetlands ...
CGAGATGGAGCTGCGGGTCCAGGAGCTCGTCGCTCGAGCTCGTGCAACGGTGCGCGAGGCAGTGGAAACCCGGGCCCAGGTCGGAGCGCTCCAAGAGAGCGGGAAGGACCTGGAACGGCGGGGCGTCGTCGGTCGATAAAGGACGGAGGTTCGAAAGCCAGCCAGGGGTGGGTTGTGGCGAGTTACGAGGCAGGGCGAGCAACACGGGACCGAAATTCGGCGCCGGACGACGGTGCGGTCGACGCCGGCTGGGAAGCCCAGCTGCGGCTCGGGCAGGACGTGCGATTCGTCCTGGCCGCGGTCGGCGGCGGCGGAATACGGGTCGCCCACGAGATCGCCCGACGCCACATCCGGCACCTCGAGACCGTCGCGATCAACTGTGATCCCAAGGTACAATCGTTTGACGAGTTCGACCGCCGCGTGTATCTCGGCCCAGACTCGGGCGCCGAGATCGACACCGGGGGGTCCCCCATCGTCGGGGGCGTCCTTGCCCGAGCGGCCGAACCAGCCCTCGACCGCATCTTCCAGGGAGCCACCTTCGTCATCGTAGTCGGTAGCTTGGGGGGCGGCGCGGGAAGCGGCGCCCTCCCGCATCTCCTTCGCGTGGCGAGCCGCCACGCCGAGTACGTGAGCGCCTTCGTCATCCGTCCGTTCCGATGTGAAGGCGAGCGAAGGGCCCTAGCCGACCGCGCCATCGGTCAGCTTCATTTCGTCGAGACTTTCGTCGAAAAGCGGGAACAGGGGGCCGCCTCCTTGCGGACGCTGGACAACGAAACCCTCATCGCGAGCCACGGTCGGGAGGCGTTCAACCGCGTGAGCACCCACTGGGCGGGGATCATTCAGGACCACATCGAATCCTCCTTCATCGCCCCCGCGGAGGCCATCCTCGACGCGGCCCAGCTGACCCGGGCGGCCTACGCTCCCCCGATCAACCGGATCCCGGAGGCCGAACTCTCGAACCTCCTTCCGGTGGAAATTCCAGCCCCCAATCCGACACCCGAACTCGAGCCCCGGCTCCCCTCCGCGCGGAGTTCCCCCGGAGCCGAGGTCGAACTTACGCTCGAGATCGTCCGACCCGCGTATCCCCCCGGGACCCCGTAGGGCACCGGCGGGCCGCGGAACGGGAGGGCTCCGCAACCTCCAACCTTAAGAGGTGTCCTGTTTGGTTCCCCCACCGATGGCGATGGACGGCCGCTGGTTCACCGTGATCTTCCTTGAGATCCTTCCCTTGGTCGTGATCGGGATCACGATCGAATTCTTTTCCCTGAACCCGCTGACCATCTTCACGATGCTCGCGCTCATGATCGTCGGTGGGTTCTACCTGCTGAGCTACACCTCGTCGTTCGGGTCGGTCGAAGCCGTTCGCTAGCGCCTTAGCGGTACATGTCGGCCGCGGGCGCAGGGGCTCCGGGCCCAGTTTCCTCGACCCCCACGGCGTGAGACTTCAGGGCCGCGCGCAGCGCTTTCTCGATCTGCTCGGCTTGTTGCCGCAACGGTTGCGTGTCGATCTTGAGTTCGGGGAGAAGGCGATCGAGCGTTTCGATGAGAGCGGCCCCGGCGCGATGGTCGGGCAGTCCCTCCGCCACGCGCGCCGTCACGAGCAGCGTCACGACGGGGATCTCCCGTCCGAGACCTTGGACCAGCAGGGCCCCCGAAACCCCGCCGATGACCCCGTCCTCCAGGGTGAGGGCGCCGGCCGCCTCGAACATCTTCCGTAGGTCGGGGTCGACCTTGGAGCCGGCGGACCAGACTTGCCCGCCGTCGTCGGCTTCCTCCGTCGCGGCACCGGCACCGTCCCCCGGATGCGGGACGATCCCCTCGAGGCAGAGGATCATCCTCGCCTTCCGGGCCTTCGCCCCGTCCAGGATCGTCCGTGCGATCGCGTTGGCCTGATTGGGAGTCGGTGGGAACTCGGACAGCACGAGACCGAGGTCCGAGCGACCATACACGCGGATGGTCGGGTGCACCTCGCCGCCTTGGACCACCGCCACCGGAGCCAGGTCCGGCGATTCGAAGCGTCCGATGCGCGGCAGTTTGAGGGCCCGAATGATGTAGTGACCCGCGACGGTCGTGGCGAGGCCGGCGCTCGGGAAGGAAGAAAGAACTACCGCGCCGGGTCGCAGGACCGGTGCCCCGGCATTCTCCTCGGTCCATTCGTATTCCATGGCGGCGCCTCCTCCGGGGCCATCGATCTACCCCCTTTATGGGCTCCGGCCACGGAGCCGATTTCCTCCGCTGAGATACGGCCAAGTACTCGTCTCCGTTCCTCGGCTGACGTGGGGCTGCCGCTGCGGGACCTCGTGGAGGCGCAGGAGCTTCCTTGGGAGTCCCTCGCTGGACGCACGCTCGCAGTCGACGGATACAACGCGATCTATCAGTTCCTCGCCACGATGCGCCAGAGGGACGGGCAACTCTTCACCGACGCCCAGGGTCGCGTCACGAGTCATCTCATGGGGGTGTTCTACCGGACGACCTCGCTGTTGGGGGAGGGGGTGCTCCCGGTGTGGGTGTTCGATGGCCGCCCTCCCGAACGCAAGGCGGGCACGATCCGTCAACGCATCGCCGCCAAGGAACGGGCGGAGAGCGAGTACCAGGTAGCGCTCGCCGCCGGTGACTTGGAAACGGCGCGTCGGAAGGCGGCCCAGACCTCCCACCTGACCCGACCGATGGTGCAAGAGATCGTGCAACTGCTCGGTTCGCTCGGGGTTCCTACCGTACAGGCCCCCGGCGAAGGAGAGGCCCAGGCCGCGTACATGGCAGCGCAAGGGGTCGTGTGGGGGTCGGCCTCGGAGGACTACGACAGCCTCCTCTTCGGAGCGCCGCGGTTGATCCGCGGCTTGGCCGCCCGGAATCGGGGCGGGACTTCCCCCGGGGCCCAGATCGTGGACCGGACGGAACAGCTCACCCGACTGGGGATCGACGGCGAGGAGCTCATCCTGATCGGACTGCTGGTCGGGACCGACTTCAACGAGGGTGCCCGGGGCTATGGGCCGAAAAAAGCGCTCAAGCTGGTCCAACAGCATCTCGGGTTCGCCGCCACGCTCGCTCGGGCCGGGATCGACCTGAAGGAAGGGGAGGAGGTGGCCCGGATCTTTCGCGACCCGGCGCACACCGACGTGCCCGCGGTCTCGTTCGGTCCGGTCGACGAGGAGGGAATCCGACGGCTCCTGATCGACGACCACGGTTTCAGCGATACTCGCGTCAAGAACGCCGTGAGCCGGGCGCGGCAGCGTCCGCAGCCCGCCACGAGTCCGGCCGAGGCCCGGGGACACCAGACGCTCTTGGAGACCTTCGGAGGGAATCCCTCGTGACCCGATTCGAGTGCGTGCCCAACTTCTCCGAAGGTCGGGACGCCGCCAAGATCGAGCGGATCGTCGCGGCCGGGCGTGGAGTGCCCGGGGTCGCCGTCCTGGACGTGGAACGGAACGCGGACCACAATCGGGCCGTCGTCAGCCTGGCGGGGGAGGGGGACGCCCTGTTGGAGGGGGTGTTCCGGATGATCCGCGTGGCGACCGAGGAGATCGACCTGACCCAGCACCGCGGCGAGCACCCGCGGATGGGTGCGACCGATGTCGTCCCGTTCGTCCCCTTGGGTTCGGCCACGATGGCCGAGGCCGTCCGCCTCGCCGAGCGACTCGGCGAGCGGGTCGCTCGCGAGTTGTCGATCCCCGTCTTCCTCTACGCCTCCGCCGCGCGGATCCCGGAACGCGCGGACCTCGCCCGGGTCCGGGCGGGACAGTTCGAAGGACTCCGAGAGTCGATCGTGTCGGACCCGGCCCGCGCCCCCGATTTTGGAGAAGCCCGGATCCATCCGACGGCCGGCGCGGTCGCGATCGGAGCTCGCCCCGTACTCATCGCCTTCAATGCCTACCTCACGACCCCGGACGTGTCCATCGCCAAGAAGATCGCGAAGGCGGTCCGGGCCCGCGACGGGGGACTCCCGGAGGTGAAGGCCCTCGGGTTCGACATTGCCGAACGCCACCGGGCGCAGGTCTCGATGAACCTGACCGACTACCGGATCACCCCCATCCACCGCGCGCTCGAAGCGGTCCGTCGGGAGGCCCAGCGATACGGAGTGGGCATCGAAGAGTCGGAGATCGTGGGACTCGTTCCCGAGGATGCCCTCCTCGACGCCAGCGAGTACTATCTTCAACTGCACACGTTCGAGCGTGCGTCGGTACTCGAACGAAAGGTGCGGGAAGTCGACACGGCCCCCACCGTGGAGTCGCTCGCTTCGTTCACCGCACGGATCGCGGCCCGGACCCCCACCCCGGGTGGAGGCAGCGCGTCGGCGGCCACGGGGGCGATGGCGGCCGCCCTGGGGGAAATGGTACTCTCGTACTCGATCGACCCCGTCCACCCCGATCCGGAACTGGTGGCATTACGGTCGGCGCTGGCCGACGGACGTGGGAAGTTGCTCGACCTGGTCGAGAAGGACTCCCAGTCGTATGAAGCGGTGCGCGGGACGCGCAGGACCCGAAAGGCCCATCCTGGCCCTACCGAGGAGGCGGCGTACGTGCAGGCTCTTCAACGCGCCGCCGAGGTACCCCTTTCCACCGCCCAGCTCGCGGTCGGCCTCGCGCGCTCGCTCGATGCCGTGCGCGGCCGCACCAAAGCCGCCCTCGAGAGCGACCTGACCACCGCGCTCGCCCTTTTCCGAGCCGCCGCGCAAGGGGCGCTCGCGAATGTCGAGATCAACCTCATCGACCTCCGGGCGGCCCAGGTCCCGACCGCGTCCCTCGAGAGCGAAGTTGCCCGCGTCCGGGCCGGGGCGTAGACCCTTCCATGGGCGCAACCGATGCCGCTCCCGCCGACCGACCCCGGGTGTCGGTCAATTGTGCGGTCTCCCTGGACGGCCGTCTGGCCTTCGCCCATGGGGTTCGGGCCCGTCTCTCCTCTCCCGAGGATTTGGCCCGCGTGCACCGGCTCCGCGCGGCATCGGACGCGATCCTGGTGGGGGTCGGGACGGTCGTCCAGGACGACCCCTCGCTCGGCGTCCACCGGGAACTGCTGGACGAGGTCCCCAAGCAGACCCCGATCCGGATCGTGGTGGACGCCTCGGGCCGAACCCCGGCGACTGCCCGCTTCCTCGACGGGAGCCTTCCGACGATCGTCGCTACCACTGAGATCAATCGCCGTTCGTACCCTCCCCAAGTCCGAATCCTCCGTGCCGGTCACGATTTGGTCGACTTGCCTCAACTTTTTCGGCTGCTCCGGGAAGAAGGTATCGAGCGCCTGATGGTCGAGGGCGGCTCCCGGATACTCGCCTCCGTTGCCCGCGATCGACTCTTTGACCGTTGGACGATCTACTACGCACCTGTACTCGTCGGCGGAACCTCCGCCCCCTCCATGCTCCTTGGCCCCGAGGCGATTGGACCGAGTGATCTGATGCGAATGCGACTCCAGGAGGTGGCCCCCCTGGGGGAAGGCTTCCTCGCGAGTTTCCTACCCTAATGGGGCCATGCCGCAGGGCCCGGCGCCGTTCCCGAGCGGCAGCACGTCTTTAGAGTGGTTCCTCGTGCGGTCATCTGAGGCAGACGTGCGGATTGGGTTCGTGGTCGTGGGAGTGGTGCTGGTCATCCTGGCTGCGGTACTGATGTTCGTCCCGATCATCACCGTGGCCTCCCAAACGATCACCCCCACCCAGCCGTACGAGGCCAATGTAACCGGATTCTCGATCACCGGAAGCATCCCCGGGTCGATCTCCTGGAGCTCCAGCTCGATCGTAGAGATCGACGTCGCGACCTGTTCCTCGGTCAGTTCCGCCAACGCCTGCTCCGGCAGCGTCAACGCGCTGACGCCCCAGAACGGGACGAGCGGGACGTTCACCTTCAACGTCCCGACCGGAGGAGCCGTCGCGGTCGCCCTCATCGGGGCCGGCTCCGCCTCGATCACGGTGAAGCTCGCCCAATCTACCGTCGGGCTCATCATCCTGATCGTCGGCATCCTCCTCCTCCTGGTCGGTCTCATCCTGAAGCGCTCGCGTTCGAAGCCCGCTCCCGTCATGGCCGAGCCGGCCCAGCCTCCGCAGTCCCCCGCTCCGCCCCCCTAGCGCGACCCGCTCCGGAGCCCCCAGGGGTACCGAGGACCGATTCCCGACGCACCGCTTATCATCCCGCAGGCCTGCTTCGAACTGAGGGCCCACCGTGAAACTCGTCCACTTCACGCTCAGCGACCAGTTCCACTTCGGAATGGTCACCGACTCCAATGAGTACATTGACCTCGATACGGCCTGCCGGGATTTCCTGGGGGTCAATCCGGTGAAGGGGGCCGACCCGAGCCGGTTCCGGGATATGCAGTCGTTCTTCCAGGGCGGCGCGGATTCGGTCCAGCTCACCAAGAAGATCCTCGATTACATCGCGCGCCGCCGGGGGATGGGCTGGACCCCCCGAGCGGCGACCGGCGCCCGATTCCTCTTCAAGCCGGAGGAGGGAGTCAAGCTTCTCGCGCCCGTGGTCCGCGGGACCAAGATCTACTGCATGGCGTCGAACTCCAAGAGCCACCTCGCCGAACAGGGAAAGCCCCTACCGAAGCAGCCGTACGTCTTCTCACGATTCTTCAACAGCCTGGTCGGCCCGAGCGAATCCCTCGTCCTCAACCCGGCCGGCACCTTTCCGGATGTCGAGCTCGAACTCGCCGTCGTGATCGGCCTTCGGGGGAAACACATCCCGGCCGCCAAGGCGATGGAACATGTCGCCGGGTACACGATCGCGCTCGACATGGGGTACCGGGACCTGCAGTACCCGTCCGAGGGCCCGGTGGATTGGACGATGGGCAAAGGGTTCGACGCGACCATGGCGGTGGGCCCCTGGGTGGTCCCGAAGGAGGAGGTCGGCGAGGCCTATCCGCTCCGAATGCAGCTCGCGGTGGGTGGGCAGGTCCGGCAGAAGGGGGACACGTCCGACTACGTGTTCCGGATCCCCGAGATCCTCGAACATTTCTCGAAGGGGATCACGTTCGAACCGGGCGATGTGATCTCGCTCGGGAGTCTCGGCGGGACGCCGGGGTTCGAGTTCGGGAAGGAGAGCCGAAAACTGAAGGCGGGGGACGTGCTCGAAGCCGAGATCGAGAAGATCGGTCGCCTCGTCCTGCCCGTCAAGGCCGAGGCGCCGCCTCCCCCCGCAGCGTAAGGAAGAGCGCCGCGGGCGTGGGGAGTTCGGCGTTCGCCCCGCGGGTTCCTGCGAGAGACCCGTCGGCCCATGGGTAGCTCACGTCCTCCCGGAAGACGACCGCGACGCGCTCGTCGTCGGGCGTCGGGAGGAGGGCATCGCGGAACGGGTCGAACCGCTCGAGGGATTCCCGGGAGAGGGGGACGACCCGGAAGCCCGTTCCCCCGTGCACCGAGGACGGGAGGCGGATCAGCCGATGGATGTCGGTCGTCACCGGGGCATCCGTCTCGCCCTGGACCTCGACGGCGACGGCCGGTATGACCGCTTCCAGGAACGATGCCTCGAGCGCGGGTGTCAACGACTCGAGTCGGAGGGAGGTACGGATCCGGTCCGCTCCCCCCTCCTCGAGGAGGATCTTCGCCATGGACTTGGCCGATCGAAGGGGTATCCCGTACGCGACCAGCTCTCGGACCGCGGTCGCCCGGCCGGTGGACTGCCAGTGGGCCAGCAGGCGGAGGACCGCGCGGGTCGTCCGGCCCTTCCATCCGGGGCTCTCGGGGGGGGAAAGTTCTTGCACCGTCAGCACCGTCGAGCGCGTTCGCGGGCCTCCCCCGTCGTCCCCGCCGCCCACGTTCAGGTGGGACGGCGCGACCGCCCGTTGGGCGTCGAACCCGGTTCCCTGGACGTAGTCGACCAGCTCGCGACGTTCGGGGCTGCTGAGCGGGAGGAACCGCTCGTCGCGGACGTGGACGTGGTAGCCTCGACCCCCGGAGAAGACGAGGGACATCTCGTCCCCGGAGATGCCGAAGTCCCGCACGAGAAAATCGTCGACGAGGTCGAGCAGGCGTTCCTTGACCCGCACGAGTTGTTCGGCGTAGCCGAGGGTTTCCGCGCCCCGCAGGTGGTCGGCGTCGAGGTCGAAGATGAGGTCCGCGCCGAGCCAGTCCTTACCGGCCATGGTCGCCTCGGCCGGTCGTCGGTAGTACGCGGCCGAATAGTAGACATGGCGGGGGACCTCCCGGGCGAGGTACGAAGTGAGGTCGTCCGGGGTCGGCAGCGTCTCGTGCCGGCGCATGGAACTTTCCACCAGGAAGGGAAAGGCCGCGAACTCCCGGCGGGCGAGCCGGACCGGAGGCGCGACCGCGGCGTCGCGGTAATAGCGGGCAAAGAGGCCTCGGGCCCACGCGAGGGTCGGAACGTCCAACGGGACGGTCTTGGCCACGGGGCTACTCCAGCGCGTCGGGGTCGTAGGGCGTCATCGCCTCGTCCACGGCTGCGTTGCGCCGGAGGCTCGCGAGCAGGTGGAATACGGTCGAGTGCTCGCTGCCGCGGAGCAGCAATTGGACCGCCCGAACCCCCCGATCCAACTGGTCCTCCTTCCCGATCAACGCGACGGTCGATCCGTACACGCTGACCGAGCATCCCGAAAGTTCCTCGATGCGGGCGCGGGCCCGACCGGCGCGGCCGATGACCCGAGCGCGGATCCGCCGAAGTCCGGCTTTGTCCCGGTGCCCGGTGGTGAACTTGATGTCGAGGACCTGGAAGTAGGTGTCGTCCTTCAGCAGGCGCTGAGCCCGTTCCGGCGAGAACCCCCGGCCGATCGCGAGGACGATGTCCCGGGCGCGCAGGGCCGCCATCGGGTCGGAGTCGGGCGCCGTGATCCGGACCTCACCCTCCGTGGCGTCGACGGCGATCTCGGTCTTCGTGGAGCGGGCGATCGTGCGACGGGTCGTACCTCCCGTCCCGATGAGGACACCGACCCGATCTTCGGGAACCCGGGCGTAGAGCGTCGGCATCCTAGCCTCCCGCGGCCTTCGGGTTCAATCGGTCGCCCCCCACCGCTTTGAGGAACTCCGCGCCGGTGACCTCGAAGCCGGAATGGCGGAGGAACCGGGCAAAGTGATCGAGGTCCCGCGAAAGGAGCTGGGGGGCGCTGGGATGCTTCACGGAAACGGCCTGGGCCACGTCGATGAGGACGACCTTGCCTTCAAAGTACAGGGTGTTGAACGGCGACAGGTCCCCGTGGACGAGCTTTGCGTCCACGACCATCCGTCGGATCTGGTCGACCAGGTCCCGGTACACTTCGGCCGGGTCATCGATCTGGGCTTCGCGCAGTCGGGGCGCGCCTCCGTGTTCGTTTCCGATGAACTCCATGACCAATACGTTTCGAAGGTGTCCGTAGGGCATCGGCGCTCGAACGTGGGCCTCGTTCAAGCGTCCCAGTATCGTGTGCTCTCGGCGGGTCCAGGCGTACACGAGGCCGGCAAAGTCCCGAGCGCTCGTTTCGCGTCGCAGCTCGTCGATCGCGTAGGCCGGGAGGTTCCGGAAGACGGTGTTGCCGATCCGGTAGACCTTGACCGCTCGGAATCCGTCGGCAGTAGTCGCCCGGAACACCCCGCCCTCCTTTCCAGTGGCGACGGGAAAGTCCAGCGAATCGAACTGGCCCTGGGTGATGACGCGCGAGAACGTGAGGAGGGTCCGGTGGTCGAAGAACTCGTCCTGGAGCTTGCGCTGCGAAGATTCCTTGACTCGGTCGTCGAACCGCTCCCGTCGGTGCGGCAGCACGACATCGGTGGGTCGGGGCACGACGGGTTGGTACGCCTTCGTCCACATAGGGGTTGGGCCTCGTCCCCGCGGGGCGGTGGCGTCTGCGCCAGCGAGCCTATATCTCCGCTCCCGAGTTTATTAGATTGAATGACGACCCTCCTGTACTCATCGGCTCCGGGCGGCGATCGCGCCCTTCCGGAGAGACCCGAACCTCCGAAGCCCACGCTCCGGGGAAGCGTCGGCGACCGACTGGAACGGCCCGCGGACTACGATGCGATCTTTCGCGTGGTCCGGGCGGCCGTGCGGAGCGTGCTCGGTATCGAGCGCCCCGGCCTCGGGCTGGGGCTCTCGGACCTACCCCCCCAGTTGGGGGCGTATTGGCAAGTCACGGGCAACCTGATCGTGATGAACGAGGGGCTCGTCGAAGCGATGCGGGCGAACGCGAAGGATCCGCTCGAACTGAACTCGTTCGTCTACGTCATCCTCGCCCACGAGTACCTCCACTCGCTCGGCTACTTGGACGAGCGAGCCGTTCGGGGGGTCACGGCCCGCGTTACACGGACCGCCTTCGGTCCCGACCACCCCGCCACCCGAATGGCCGAGGGGGATCTGTGGCACATGTTCCCGTTCCTCGCCCACGCGCGGGGCGGGCGCGGCCAGCACTTCAAAGTGGTCTCCCGATTCGACCTCGACACCACGGGTACCTACATCCGCTAACGCTCCCGCGCAGGGGTGGCCGTTATCTTCGTTTCCGACATCCGCGAGGAGTAGTCATGGCAGTGCTCTTGGCCTTCGGCATCGTACTCATCCTGGGAGGGATCATCCTGTTCGCCCTC
>Ga0074044_10005343_pt1 | contig 10489 bp, 8 predicted proteins | sample BogForMeECP23OM1_FD_94443 | JGI IMG/M metagenome (GOLD analysis project Ga0074044, IMG submission 94443) | Bog forest soil microbial communities from Calvert Island, British Columbia, Canada - Bog Forest MetaG ECP23OM1 | ecosystem: Environmental > Terrestrial > Soil > Wetlands ...
CGAACCCTCGGTACCGTTTTGCCACGCTAAGCCTCGACTTATCCGTAAGTTGCAGATAGTAAAACCTTACCAGAGAATTTCACGTCAAATCCGACGTCAACGCTCTGCAATCAGTCCGGTTTCGATTCTCCGTCCATTCGCGAATCTGAGGCGAACACCCTTCGATTCTGTGGCGGGAAGTGGTTCACTTCGCCCGGCTCCCGGCTGATTGGTTTCGCAGGTGACTGCGTGCCTAGCGGACAGTCAGAAAATCGAAATCTCTATTTCGGAGAAAAGAAGTTCTCGAGACAACTCGGATTTTTCGAGATCATGGAAATTCGTGCTCGCTCTTTTTTGACAAAGACGGCAGAAGATTCGGTCAATGAGTGTAATGGCGATTTTGCAACAACCATCGGGGTGAGGCCCTCCCAACTCCACGGCTTTCATTGACTTGCAGGTTTCGCAGACGTAGGATTCTGCTCCAGTGATCGGCCAAACCATCTCGCACTACCGCATCATCGAGAAGTTGGGCGGTGGATCGTGAAACAGCAAGTCAGGAACCCCCGCGTGGGCACATGCGCTTTTCCAAGTACCGCGAAAGTCGCAAACGGGCTGACCATTCGAGCGCTTGAACACATGATCCTCAGCTGCTTTTCCGTGTACGAGAGCCGAAAGCAGGTTACAAACTTCATCCGTCATTGGCACTTCTCTGCCGTCACGATTGTTCGTCGTGCGAGGCTCACGACGAATCACGCGCTGAGATACATCTACCTGATTGGCGCGCATCGTGAGCAATTCCGAAACGCGCCAGCCGTGCCCTGTCGAATCAACGACAGGTGATTTTTCTCGCGAACGCGAGTGGAGATTGATGCGGGAACAAACGGCCGCTTCCGGCGAAACCCAGAATCCAGGCAATTAAGAACCCGTAATTTCAGGGATGCGGCGGGTATGAGATCGCAAAGTATAATTTTGCGCATGGCTGCGGCTCCATGGCTGTGTGGGCTTTTCCAACTCGAACGGCTCGCGCTGTTCCTAGGCATTTTCTTGCTGTGCTGCACGAACTTGGCAGCAATCGATCCCCATCAGCCAATCACTCAGATGCATCATCGCGCCTGGGGCGCGAAAGAAGGAGTGATTGGCGAAGTACTCGCGATCGCGCAGACGTCAGATGGATTTATCTGGGTAGGCACTACGGGTGGGCTGCTGCGTTTTGACGGTTCTGAGTTTGAGCGATATAAGCCGGAGGTTGGTTCATTTCCGCAACCCAGCTGGGTCAGCGCTCTTCTGGCGACACCCGACGGCGGTCTCTGGATCGGAAACTTGAGCGGCGGTGCAAGCTTTCTAAAGCTTGGAAAAACCAGCAACTATGGCCAGCCGGAGGGTATGCCCCCAGGGCGCGTTCGCACTTTCGCGCAGGACAGCGATGGGACCATTTGGGCCGCAACGGCTGGCGGCCTGGCATATTTCGACGGGCACCGATGGCTGTGGGTGGGAAAGGATGGCAACCCTCCGGATTCTCCTTCTGATCCCCCATCCAGCGTGGCTCTGAACAGACAGGGTGTCTGGGTGTCTTATGCGCAGAAAGGAGTCTTTTGGCTGCCAAGGGGCGCGCGCGCGTTTCAACCAGTGACCTCGCAAAGCGTTGCAGGGTATCTCCCTACCTTCACAGAGACAGACGGGGAAGATATGTGGCTATGGGTACCAGAATCACTAACGCTGCTGCGGTTTCCGGCGCGTGTCCCTCAAGAAAATCGGCCGTCGGGAGGTATTGCTAACTCAGCAGGAATGTTTCTGATCGATCGTGACGGCAGCGGGTGGATGATGACTCGAGGCAACGGTGTTTGGCGCATTCCAGTCGCGGACCACCTTAACGGCGTGATCTCTCCCGACGATCCGTCGATCGAGAGACTCAGTGAAAAGGAAGGGCTGACGAGCGCGATCGTCTACTGCGCCATGGAAGACAGGGAGGGTGACATTTGGGTTGGGACGCTGGGAGGGCTCGATCGATTCCGGCCGCGAAATGCGGCGTGGACTCAATTGCAATCTGTCGCGACGCAGCGGATGCAGTTGGTAGCCGGGGACAAAGGGAGTGTCTGGGCAAGCTCACCTCAGGGCCTATGGGATGCGGGGAACGGGAAGCGGGTCCAGGGTAGCCCGGCGAATATCCACGCTTCATTCCGAGACCCGGCGGGGCCAATCTGGTTTTGGTCGGAGCAAGGCAACAGTGGCGATCTTTGGCGCTGGGCCGGCGGACAGTTCCAGAAAGCGATGTCGCCTTCCCGAGAGAATTCGAACCCTGCAGCAGACAAATGGGTACCGGCCAAGGGCCCAGTGCGGGCTTTGACCAGAGATGGCTCTGGAGACCTGTGGGTCTCAATCAGGGGCGGAGGTGTATTCCGTCTGCATGACGGGGCCTGGAACCGAATCGAGGTTTCGAAGGATGCGCTGGAAATGACGGCATACGGCGCAATCTGTGACGATCAGGGGCGGGTATGGCTGGCTTATCCGGAGCGGAGGCAAATCGCCCTCTGGGATCACGGTGCGATCCGGATGTTTTCCGCAGAGACGGGCTTGAACGTTGGCGCTATCACCCAGATTGCCTACACCGAAGGACAGGTCTGGGCAGGCGGCGAAACCGGGCTGGCCATCTACAGCAAAGAAAGATTCCACACTGTCGGGCCGGCAGGAGGAACGGCGTTCGGCCTGGTCGCCGGCATCGCGGGCTCGCCCGCCTCGGGACTATGGCTGAGTACCGCCAGCGAAATCGTCCACATTCCTCAGAGTGAGGTCTCCCAAGTCATTCAGGACTGGAGCCACAAGGTGCAATACGAGACCTTTGATCCCGTCACTGATCTGGCGGAGCGGCCCTCAGCCACGTCCGACACCCCGGCCGTGATGGGAACTGACGGCATTCTCTGGGTCGCAACGCCGAAAGGCGTCACGCGAGTCGATCCCGCACATCTTCACCGCAATCTGATTCCTCCACAGATAGCGATACGAGACGTGACTGCGAACGGGAGATCCTACTCGATTTACGTTCCGATCGCTCTCCCCTCGCACACCGCCGATCTCCGCATCGGCTACTCCGTCCTAAGCTTTCCCATTCCCGAGAGGGTGCGGTCTCGCTATCGCCTTGTGGGATACGACAAGGAATGGCACGATGGAGGAAGCCGTGTAGATGCGCCCTATGACAACCTGGGACCCGGACGTTACACTTTCCAAGTCGTGGCGCGCAACAACGACGGCGTCTGGAACGAGGCTGGAGGTTCCTTGGAGTTCACGATCCGGCCGGCCTTTTATCAAACCGCCTGGTTTAAACTCTTGTACGTTCTGGCCGTCGCCATTCTCGTTTGGCTCCTGTATCGGCTGAGACTGCGCCAGGTGGCCGGCTTAATCAAACAACGTGCTGAGGCGAGGGCTGACGAACGCGTCCGTATCGCGCGGGACCTGCACGACACTCTGCTGCAAGGTGTACAAGGCCTTACGCTGCACTTCCATGTGGCGGCTCAGGGACTTCCTGAAGGGAGTCGCACGCGTGAGTCGATGGAGCGTGCTCTGGCTGCGGCCGATAGGATTCTGGTGGAAGGGAGAAACCGGGTTAGCCGTCTACGCGCCGAGAATCTGACGCCGACCGACCTCACGGATGCTTTCGAAGCAGTCGCGGCTGACTTCAACCACGAGCAACGAGTTTGGTTCGTTCTGAATATTGAAGGACAAGTGGAACATGTCACCCCGCCTGTTCTGCAGGAGCTGTATTACATCGGCCGGGAGGCGATCAGCAATGCCTTTCGCCACTCCGAAGCTTCTGCGATCGCCGTCGATCTGAACTGCGGGCCGAAGTCTGTGGTGTTGATAGTTAGCGACAATGGGTCCGGATTTGATCCGGTAGCGCAGGAGGCCAATCCTCGCACCGGACACTGGGGATTACACGGGATGAAAGAGCGGGCTGAGGCGGTGGGCGCACGGTTCGAATGCCAGAGCGCGGAACACAAAGGCACCAAGGTCATCGTCACCGTGTCTGCTCGCCGTGCCTACGAAAAACACTCGGCGCGAGGGGAGGGCAAGAAAGCTGGTCTTTTATGAGAGCCGTATCGCTCGAAAGGAGGAGGCGACAAGATCGATTCTCTGAAAAGATTAAAGGTCAAGGGGGCTACACGCTGGCTCGAGGCGCCACTTGGCGATCCACAATTGACGGCTAATGAGGAATTAGGTTGACGAACGACGGCAAATCAATACGGCTACTGGTGGTCGACGATCATCCGGTGCTGCGAGAGGGTCTCGCCGCTTTGATTGGGAGCCAGTCCGACATGACGCTGGTTGCTGAGGCGGCCACGGGAAAAAATGGGGTCGATCTATTTAAGGTGCATCGCCCGGACGTGACGATCATGGATATTCGTCTGCCTGATATGAACGGCGTCGCTGCGATTTCTGCGATTCGCGAGCACTCACCCAATGCTCGCATCATTGTGCTTACCACTTACCTGGGAGATGTGCTGGCAGACCGCGCGCTGAAAGCCGGTGCCTATGCCTTTTTGCTCAAGGCAACTCTCCGAACCGATCTGCTCGACACCATCCGCGCGGTGAATCGAGGTCAGAAACGGGTTCCTGTCGAAGTTGCCTCCGAGATGGCGGAGCATTCGGGCGATGATTCTCTCACGCCGCGGGAGATAGAAGTGCTTGAGTGGGTGGCTGCGGGAAATTCCAACAAGATCGTTGCGGACCGGCTCGAAATCACTGAAGACACCGTGAAATCTCATATTCGAAGCATTCTCAGCAAGCTGGGAGCGAACGACCGGACCCATGCCGTCACGATCGCATTGCGACGCGGCTTTCTGGATATGTAATCGTGGCCGGATAGGTCGCGGCGCCACCATCCTTCGAACCGACGTGTGAAATTGGTCACGCCCAGCGCGAACTACGTGCGAAAGCGATAGCGACCCTGATCAAGCTTCAACACCCACCAACTAAAACCACGCGGACCGAGCAGGCCGAAGAGATGAGATATACCACCATTGAGTGACTGAAGAGTTCCTCGAAATGAGGTTGCTCATAAGAACCTACCTGCCTACTATCAGGATCAAGCCGAACCGGGGAGACAATCCTCGCGATAGGTTCGATATTTCACAAGAGGAGAAAGCAAATGTCCAATCATTTCTCGTCCGCGCTCGTCGCTGCCGCTTTAGCTACGGCGCTTAACCCCATCTCCGTCACCTCTGCTATTGCGGAGGAAGCGCAACCCACTCCAGCCCAAACCAAGATCCGAGCCGAGAATACCGTCAAGGTGAAATCGGGAAGAGTAGAACCCTGCTTTGGCGTAGCTCTCAAGGGACACAACGATTGCTACGCGGGCGCGGGCACAACATGCGCTGGCACCAGCACGGTCGACTATCAAGGCAATGCGTTCAGGCTCGTACCGACGGGCACTTGCACGACGATCTCCACCCCCAACGGAAACGGTAGCCTTACGCCAAAAGAGTAAGGCAATCGCTAATGACTGGGCGGCGCCGCTCGGTCTTCTTCTCAGAAGGAGGATTCGTGCACGCTCAACTGGTTCCAATCGAGAAGCAAGGAAAGCCACCGCGAGCTGGTGTCGGTCTCAAGGCCGAACACTATCGCACTATCCTTGACACCAAGCCCGACATCGGATTCTTTGAGGTCCATGCTGAGAATTACATGGGAGCCGGCGGCCCCCCGCACCGCTACCTGTCGGCAATCACCGAGTTGTACCCACTTTCCCTGCACGGCGTCGGTTTGTCTATCGGAGGGAAGCTCCCATTAGACAAGAAGCATCTTGATCGGCTCAAGGAACTGCTGTTCAGGTATCAGCCTTTCTTGTTTTCCGAGCACCTGGCGTGGTCGACACATGACGCCGGATTTTTTCACGACTTGTTGCCGCTGCCCTATACGAAAGAGACGCTCGTATGCGTTGCCGACCACATCGACCAAGTGCAAACAACGCTCGGCCGGCAAATGCTCCTGGAAAATCCCTCTACATACTTGGCTTTCACGGAGAGTACCTACTCTGAGACTGACTTTATCGGTGAAGTGGTCCGGAAAACTGGGTGCGGACTGCTGCTGGATGTCAACAATGTGTTCGTCGCATCCACTAATCAGCAATCCGACCCTTTCGATTACATCAATGTGTGTCCATTAACGAGCGTTCAGGAGATTCACTTGGCGGGCTATACAGAGGAGACCGGCGACCATGGGGAAGCGCTCCTCATTGACACCCATGATGCGCCGGTGGGCGAACTAGTGTGGAACCTATTCCGTCACCTGGTTCGATGCACTGGTCCAATACCGACTCTTATTGAGCGGGATGCAGCCATCCCGGAATTTTCTTTACTCCAAGCAGAGGCGCAACGGGCTGAGGCCATCATGTCAACAGCCGAGCCAAAGGATGTCTCATATGCCTATGCGAACTGATTGGCACAACAACTTCGCAAAGGCGCTCCTTCATCCTGAAAAGGCCGTACCGCCTGGGTTGCAGGACCCTTATGGTAAGCCGACAGTGCAACGGTTCGCCGTCTACAGAAACAATATTGTGGCTGGCTTGACGGAAACCTTGAAGGTAGACTTCCCAGCTGTCTGTCGCATTATTGGTGAGGATTTCTTCGCAGCAATGGCGCGGGTCTATATTGTCCAGCATCCGCCACGCTCGCCTGTGCTTCTCGAATATGGCGGGTATTTCGCGACGTTTATCGATAATTTCGGGCCAGCTGAATCACTTCCTTACCTGGGAGATGTAGCCCGTATCGAGCGCGGGTGGCTTGAGGCATACCACGCATCGGAGGCGACACCGCTTCACCCGTCTGCGCTAGCATCCGTTCCGTCGGAACAGCTTCACGGCATCCGATTCCGTCTCCATCCTTCCGTGCGGTTGATTCGTTCGAAGTTTCCCGCATTTACCATCTGGAGCACAAATATCGAGGGGGGTACGCCGACTGCCGTAGACCTTGGAGCGGGCGGGGAAAATGTGCTCGTGTCCCGATCCGCCGCAGAGATAGAGATTCGTCGGCTCTCTGATGGCGGAGTGGAGTTCATTCGTTCCGTTGCTGAAGGCAATACGACTTGTAAAGCCGCGCGGGCTGCACTCGCCTTTGACTGTAGTTTCGATCTATCGACGATGCTTACTGGCATGATTGAAGCTGGCACCTTTGTAGCTTACGAGAGTGATTATGCGACTATCACTAGTGATGAGCGAGGACATTGTGCTGCTTAAACGTTTTCGAGAGCTCGTTGCCGCCGTTCGCTGGATCGAGAATACTGTGACGCCTCGACTCGGACGAATCGGATATGTTGCCGCGCCGCCGGTCCTCCGTATATCGCTGGCCCTTCCATTCTTTCGCTCGGGACTCACTCGCTGGGACGGCTTCTTGTCTTTGTCTGCCGGTACAATCTTTCTGTTTGAGGAGCAGTTCAAGCTCCACATATTTGGCGGTATCTATTCCTTTCCTGATCCCGTTTTATCGGCGTTCATTGTCGGGATAGCAGAAATAGTGCTTCCTATTCTTCTGGTGCTTGGTCTCATGACACGATTTACCGCCGCCGGCCTGCTTGTCATGACTGGCGTCATTCAATTGGTGTACCCAGATGGCTGGGCAAACTTTCATCTGTACTGGGCTGCCATCAGTCTGGGGATCATCGCGCTGGGCCCCGGAAGGCTGTCGGTCGACGATCTAGTCGGAAGGATGGTTTACAGCCTACGATCAGTAGAGTTCGGAAATACGCTGGGCACGAGCGGTCAGGAGAATAGGTGAAGAGATATCACATCCCCCGGGTTCTTGATGTCTATGAAGTCTCCGATCCCAAGGAGATCGAGACGGTCAACAACGATCCTCGTATCGACCGTCAATTCGATTCACGAACCTGCCCGCTCAACTGGCTCCTGGTCAAACGCTCCTTAAGTGTTCTGTCGTACGCCGGAAATCGCTTTCCGACGATGAGTCGTCGAGATTCCCCGGCGCGCCAGTCGGCGCAACAGGCGTTATGGAATCGCCTGAATCTCAAGGCAGCCGAGATTAGATCGGGGCCTAAAGAGCTTGAGCCCCTGGCACACTGGGTTCGGGGTTATGGCGCTGACGAATCTTTGGGTCCACGAGCACAGCAGATTTTAGGCCGCCTGTTTTCTGAGACGTTCGTCGCAACTCCCGAAAGTTGGGCCGCCGCGACTACTTTGGTTAAAGCTCCCCGTTCTTCCAATGTTCCCAAGCTGATCTGGTGGAGTTTAAATGGCAAAGTTAGGCAAGCCAAGCGGCAGCTTGCAAGCATGGTGAACTGCGACCTGTCCGCGGTAAATGCGATTGGTATCGCGGTTCACAACCTGGTAAGCAGTTTGCGCCAAATGAGGTCGCTCTACTCGGATTCGAGCCTTCGACTCACCATGTCTCCAGTTGACGCTTCGAATCGGTGCCTCGTGGCTCCCGCAAGTGTCTATCGGCAAGCAACGGTCGCTGGCGAGTTGAAAGGCAACCGGTTCTCAAAAAGTTCCTTATTTATTCTCAATATCGGAGATGCTGCCAAGGTGGAGGGGGCGAGGCATCTCGTCTTCATGAAAGATAGTTGGAGCAGTTGCCCTGCCGAGCGATGGGTTCCAGCTATGCTCGAAGGCGCATGGTTGCGTGCCAACGCCCAAGATTGAGACATTTCGGGACCAAAGTTAATCGGCCTGACTTCTTTGCTCCCTCCGAAAGACTGCGTCCCTGCGATTCAGACGTGAAGAAGTATTATTCGAAATTCGATGCGGCAATTCTGGCGGAACTAGGTCAGCCATAGGACTTGAATAATGTGCGAGGGTTTGGCTTAACAACTTGCGCCAGCAAAAAGAGAACCGGTGTGATTGATCAAACAATATTCGGTTCGCGGCATGCCAAAGGGCCAGACGTCCAGTCGCCGCTACCCCGCTCGATCCTCTGGAAAGCGAGCTGTTCGGTCATGAGAAGGACGCCTTCACCGCGGCGATACATTCTGCATCGCCTTAGGGGCTTTGAGTCCCCGATGAGGTTGGAGGATTCGGACCTGACAGTCGCCCTGCATTCCGAATCAGCAGTCGGATCAAGAATGAACCCCTTACTTCTCGCCTCAAGTGGCTCCGCCTCCCGTCAATCGACAAGCCTCCCTCGTTGGAAGCGTCTCCAACGTTACTCGTTTGCGGTTCTTTCCGTTGCGGTGGCATTGGGAGCGGCACTGTCGCTCGATCACTTCGGGTTCCGCGATGCGACGGTTCCACTTTTCATCTGCGCGAGCGCAATCAGTTCCTGGTATGGAGGGCAGGGTCCCGCGGTGCTGGCGATCGTTCTGTGCTCACTCGCATTCGACTACTTCTTCGTCCCCCCACTCTATACCTTCTACATTGCAGCCGCGGAGCTTCCCTATTTCATCATCTTTGCCTTATTCACTTTACTCGTATCCTGGTTCGCCAGGATTCGCCGCCGCGCCGAAGAAGATGACATCGAAGATCGCAAGCGCGCCGAGGAAGCCTTGAAGCGAAGCGAGTTTTATCTCAGAGAGGCGCAGAAGCTGACCCACACAGGCAGCTGGGTTTTGAATGTAGCGGATCGGACGTGGGCGCATCTTTCCGAGGAATGGTACCGCATTTTTGGGTTCGATCCAGCGGACGGAGCGCCGAATTGGGAAAAGCGCCTCGAGCGCATCCACCCCGAGGATCGCCTTCACTGGAAAGGCACGCTCGAACGTGCCATCGTGGAGAAGGCAGATTACGATGTGGCCCTCCGGATTGTTTTGCCGGAGGGTACGGTTAGGTGGATCCACACAGTCGGTCATCCTGTCCTGACCGCTGCGGGCGAACTAGTGCAATTCCTGGGCAGTTCGACTGACATCACCGATCACAAACGCGCTGAGGAAGAGCATGAAAAGCTGCACCGGCTAGAGGCCGAGCTCGCGCACATCAATCGTGTGAGCATGTTGGGGGAAATGGCCGCGTCGCTGGCACACGAGATCAAGCAGCCCATCTCCGCGATAATCATGAGTGCCCAAACCTCCCTCCGCTGGCTTAAGCGCGACCAGCCAGATCTGGACGAGGTGCGCGGGGCAACGGAGAGAACTGTGCAAGATGGAAGCCGTGCGGCTGAAATCATCGACCGTATACGCTCCCTCTACAGGAAGTCTCTTCCACAGCGTGAACTGGTCGACGTGAACGGAATTATCCAGGAAATGCTCACGCTGCTCAAAGGTGAGGCCACGCGACACTCGATAGCCATGCGCACGGAGCTTGCCGCCGCCGAAGTGCCCAAAATCAGCGTCGACCGTGTGCAACTGCAGCAGGTGTTCATGAACCTCATGCTCAACGGCATCGAAGCCATGAAGGACTCCGGCGGAGAGCTTACGGTGAAGTCGGAACTGCAGGACGGTCAACTCCGGCTCTCGGTCACCGATACCGGCGTGGGGTTGCCCAAGGAAAAACCCGAGCAGATCTTTGACGCGTTCTTTACCACCAAGCCCCAAGGCAGCGGAATGGGATTGGCGATCAGCCGTTCCATTGTGGAGTCGC
>Ga0074044_10005344_pt1 | contig 10489 bp, 11 predicted proteins | sample BogForMeECP23OM1_FD_94443 | JGI IMG/M metagenome (GOLD analysis project Ga0074044, IMG submission 94443) | Bog forest soil microbial communities from Calvert Island, British Columbia, Canada - Bog Forest MetaG ECP23OM1 | ecosystem: Environmental > Terrestrial > Soil > Wetlands ...
CGCGAAACCGACCTGCATCTGCTCGCCGAAGGGCTCGCCGGCAATCAGGGATCAGTAATCAGTAATCAGGCATCAGCAATCAGGCATCAGTAATCAGGCATCAGTAATCAGACATCAGTAATCAGCAATCAGGTATCAGTAGCCGATCTCTTTTGAGCATTCATCCTTGCTTCCTGATCCCTGATCCCTGATCCCTGATCCCTGATTCCCGAATAAGCCGCGCGGTTGCGTCCTCCAAGCCGCTCTGCAGGCGCGCAAAGAAAGCTTTGCGGTCGAGTCCGGGCGCAATCGGCTCGAGCGCTTCAACGAGAATGGTTCCGGGAAAACGCCGCAACGACCGCCGCGGCCAAAACAGCCCGGAATTGAGCGCCAGCGGAACGCAGGCGACGCCGGCCTTGCCGTAGAGATAGGCGACGCCAGGCTTGTAGAGCGGCTCGGCACCCGGCGGCCGCCGCGTGCCCTCGGGAAAAATGACGAGTTGGCGCGGGTGTTCGAGATGCTTCCGCGCCAGCACCGTCATGCGCGCCAGCGCCGCCAATCCGGCGTTGCGGTTGACCGGGATGTTTCGCGCCTTCCACGCGTACCAGCCGAACACCGGAATCCACATCAACTCGCGCTTGACGACGTAGATCGGATCGCGCAGCACCGCGTACAGCGCGAAGGTCTCCCACACGGACTGGTGCTTGCAGGCGATGATGCAGGCGCCGCTGGGTATCTTCTCGAGACCACGCCACTCGACCTTGATGCCGCAGACGACCCGCAATAGCCAAAGGCTGCTTCGGCCATAGGAGCGTAGGAACCCGCGCAGGATCGGATATGGCAGAACAAGGCTCGGCAGCGCCACGATCATGTGAACGATCAAGTTCGCATAGAACAGCGCGTTGAACAGGATCGAGCGGGCAAGAAGGGGAACTGATCGCAACAAAGCGGACCTGTCGGGCAAAGACTACTGGGCGCGAGCGCTGCTATGAACCACGCGCTCGGCAACGCGGTGGCTGCCGTCGTCGGCGCCCACCGTGTCAAACCGCATGCGCATCTTGGCGAAAAGGTATTTGAGATACTCCGACAGCACCAGTCTTGCCGTTGCGCCGTTCGACCACCACGGCTCGATACGCAAGCGGTCGGAAACGACCGAGAAGGCTATCAGAGCGGCGTCGGGAAGCTGATGCGCAAGCTCGGCGAGCGCGCGCGGCATGTGATAGGCCGAGGTAACGACAATGAGCGAGTGGAAGCCGTGTTCGAGCGTCCAACGCCGGGCTTCGACCGCATTGCCAAGCGTATTGCGAGCGGAATAGTCGAGGTCGACGCAGCAGGCCAGCAATCGGTCGTAGTCGACGACCTGACGGGCAATCTCGCCGGTCGTCGTGCCGGGGTTGACCCCGGTAATGAGCAGGCGCTTGCCGCGGCCGGAGGCGAGCAGTTCAAGCGCGTCGGTGACGCGCGAGGTGCCGCCGGTCAACACCACGATTCCGTCGGCGTTGCGATCGAGCGCGACCTCTCCGCTCGGCAGCAGCCAGACGAAAGCCGCGAAGCCGAGTACGAGCGCGACGCCGCACAGGCCGGCGAGTCTGACGGCAACCGACCTGATGCGCCGCGTTCTAACGGCGGCCCTAAGGCTGAGCATCGCTACGCGCGTCCCCCGCGCCAAGTTTCATTCCGATGACCCGCATCGGCGTCTGACCGCTGGCGAACATAGCCGCAATCCCCGCGGTATGTTGATCTCGATCCTTCAATCGATGGTCTCAAGCGTACGATTGACCGTGTAACGCGAGACCAGCGCCGTCACCACGGCCATCACGACGATCTGGCCGAGGATTGCCAGATAGCCTTCAACTCCGATGGAAAAGCTGCCGAACAGCGCCGCGGCCTCATCGCCGCCGGGTGTTCCGGCAAACCATGCTCTTGCCGCTTCGACGCAGCCGAATAACACGATCGCCGCTCCTCCGCCGATCGCGCCGCCCTTGAAACCGAGGAGTAGAAAATGGCGCTGAAATTGCCTGGCGACAAAGCGATCGGTCGCGCCGACATAGTGCAGCACTTCGACGATAGGCCGGTTGGTCGCCATGGCGCCGCGCGTGGCGAAGGTGACCGAAAGCATAGTCACGGCCAGCACAAGACCCAGCACCGCGAGGCCGCAGGCAACCGCCGTCCCGGCCATGGTGCGCATGCGCTCGATCCAGCCGCGATGATCGTCGAGGCTGGCGGTGGCAACCTGGTCCGCAAGCGTCTTACGCAACGCCGCAAAATCCGGCGTCGCACCGGACAGGAGTTTGATGACGATCAGGCGTGGAATCGGCAAATCGTCGAGGTGGAGACCGGCGCCAAGCCATGGCTCGACCAGCTGCTCGGATTCCTCCTTCGAATAGGCTCGGACATCGGCGATGCCGGGGGCGGCGCGCGCGATCTCGATTGCTTTGCGCACGTCCGCCTCGATGTCGCGCCCGGCAGCAGGACGGACCTGTATGGTGACCTCGCGTCCGACATCCGATTGCCAGTCGTTCGCCGTGCTCACCACCAGCATCGCGGCCCCGGTCGTCAGCGCGGCGAGGAACGTCATGATAGCGACGACGGCGGCGAGCGAGCGTCCGGCGATCGAGCTTTTTGGCACGATCGACGTCGCGATCCACGGTGCGCGATCAAGCGACGGTGCCGCATCGAGTTCGTCCCAAGGTTCTCGCATGGTCTGTGCCACGGTCTCGATCGGGTCAGTCGTAGACATGCAGTCGTCCCTCATGCAGCACCAGACGGCGCGCGTCGAACTCGTCCATCAAAGCAATATCGTGCGTGGCGATGACGACGGAGGTTCCCGACTTGTTGAGTTCGATGAACAGGCGCAACAAGCGTTGACCGAGATTCGGATCGACATTGCCGGTCGGCTCGTCGGCGAGCAGAAGTTGCGGCCGCGCAATCACCGCGCGTGCGATGGCGGCACGTTGCTTCTCGCCGCCGGAGAGAATGGGTGGCAGGGCTCCCATGCGTTCGCCGAGACCGACCCATTGCAGCAATTCGACAACCTCGGGCCGGTATCCGGCCTCATCCTTGCCGAGCACGCGCAGCGGCAGCGCCACGTTCTCGTAAGTGGTCATGTGGTCGAGGAGACGGAAGTCTTGGAAGACGAGGCCGATCCGGCGTCGCAGCGTCGCACGGCCATCCTTGCTGAGCGTCGCGGTATCCTGGTCGAACATCGTGACCAGACCGCGTGTCGGCCGCAGCGACAGGAACAGCATGCGAAGGAGCGACGTTTTGCCGGCGCCGGATGGTCCGGTGAGGAACTGGAACGACTTAACGTCAATACGGAAGGTCAGGTCGCGCAGAACCTCCGGGCCGAGCCCATAGCGCAAGCCGACATTCTCGAATCGGATCACGCCGTCCTCCGCAATGCCGGCCGCCGGGCCCTGCCCAGCCGCCGGGGGCCACCTGATTCGCCCGTCCCGCGAACTTAATACCACGCCAGCCGGAACTGCTCGCTCGGCCGGTGGTTTCCAATCCGTTAACGGATCGGATGCTAGGGTCGCCCAGAAGGTGCCGCGCTTGCAGATTCGCCAATGCTGATCGTTTGCCCGTCCTGCGCTACATCCTACGATGTCGAGCTGGCAAGCCTGCAGCCGAACGGGCGCCGGGTGCGCTGCGTGCGCTGTCGCACGATCTGGCACGCCGAGCCGACCCAGGCTGAGAAGCTCCTGGCTGCAGCCGAGGCACTTGCGCCGGATCCCCAAGCGGCGCAGGACGCGATCGTGTCCTTCGCCGCGGAACCCGCGCCAGAGCCGGCTGTAGAGCGCGCCGTCCAGGCGCTTGGCGAAGCCGAGTGGCTGGATCAGCCGGCGGACGAGCAATCGGTGGACGGCGGCTCGTTGGCAGCGCCGCCCGATGGGCCCGCCGCCAATTCGGTGGCAGCCGACGACAATAGTGTTCCCTCCGACGAGCTGGGCGCTGCCGTCGAGGTGGAAGCCCCGCCTATCGTGCCCGTTGATCTCGATGACGGGCGACCGCTGGTCGAGATCGATGCCGATCATCTTGCCGAGCCAAGCGCTGAGCCGCCTGAGGACATTGAGACCTACGCCGCGCGACACCACAAGCGCCGCGCCAAACGCCGGCCGTTGCGTTGGCCGCTGTCGAACCTGCAGAGCGGCATCCTGGCGTTGCTCATCGTCAATGCCAATCTCATCGGCTGGCGCAATGACCTCGTGCGCATCTTGCCGCAGACCGCCTCGTTCTACGCGACGATAGGTCTGTCCGTGAACCTGCGCGGCCTCGTCTTCGATGGCATCACCACAAATACGGAGCAGCATGAGGGCGTGCCGATCCTCGTGGTCGAAGGTAACATCGTCAATGACAGCCGCAAGATTGTCGACGTGCCGCGATTGAAATTCGCGGTCCGCAACGCCGCCAACGAAGAAATCTATTCCTGGACCGCCGTTCCGCCTCGGGCGAGCCTGCCGCCGGGTGAAGCCGTCTCTTTCCGCAGCCGTCTCGCCTCGCCGCCGACCGAGGGGCGCGACGTGCTGGTGCGTTTCGTCACCCGCCGCGACATCATCGCCGGAAATCGCTGACTGCCATGGCGCGCATCCTCATAGCCGAAGACGAGGAAGCGTTATGCGCCATGTGCGCGCGCGCCCTTGCGATGGACGGTCACGACGTCAAGACCGCATCGGACGGCAGCGATGCGCTCGACATGCTGACCCGGGAGGAGGAACGCTTCGATCTGCTGCTCACCGACGTTCGCATGCCGATCATGGACGGCATTGCGCTCTCGCTCACCGCGGCGCGTGACTTTCCCAACCTTACTATTCTCCTGATGACCGGCTACGCCGACCAGCGCGAGCGCGCCTACGGCCTCGACGCCCTCATTCACGACGTGATTACCAAGCCGTTCACGCTTGCGACGTTGCGATCTGCGGTGCATGAAGCGCTCGCAGTCAAGGCGCGCGGGTAAGACGTCGCTCAGCTATCATCCGAGACGGCATAAGGCCGCGGCAGCGGCTCGACCGGCAGGTCGGGATGCGACCGGCCGAAATCGGGCGCCGGCGAATCCTGGCCGATTTCGACGATGCCGCGGCGGATCGCGCGCGTGCGCTTGAAATGCTCGAACAGCGCCTCGCCGTCGCCGCGGCGGATGGCGCGCGTCAATTGCGCCAGGTCTTCGTTGAAGGTGCCGAGCATTTCCAGCACCGCGTCCTTGTTGGCGAGGAACACGTCGCGCCACATGGTCGGATCGGACGCCGCGATCCGGGTGAAATCGCGAAAGCCCCCGGCGGAGAATTTGAGCACTTCGGAGCGCGTCACCTCGCCGAGCTCGTCGGCGGTGCCGACGATCGTATAGGCGATCAGATGCGGCAGGTGGCTGGTGATCGCCAGCACCAGGTCGTGGTGCTCGGGCGGCATAGACTCGACATTGGCGCCGAGCGCGCGCCAGAACGCAGCAAGCCGTTCGACGGCGGCCGGGTCGGTGCCTTCGGGCGGCGTGAGGATGCACCAGCGGCCGACAAACAGCTCAGCAAAGCCGGCATCCGGGCCGGAATGCTCGGTCCCGGCGACCGGGTGTGCCGGAACGAAGTGCACGCCGGCGGGCAGATGCGGGGCCATGTCGCGCACGATGGCGGCCTTGACCGAGCCCACATCGGAGACGACCGCGCCCGGCTTAAGATGCGGCGCGATCTCCTCGGCGACCTCGCCGCAGACGCCGACCGGGACGCAGGCAATGACAAGATCGGCGCCGGCGACCGCCGCGGCATTCGTCTCGACCACCTGGTCGGCAAGCCCAAGCTCGGCGACGCGCCGGCGCGTCGCGGCGGAGCGCGCGCTCGCCACGATCGCGCGCACGGCACCCTGCGCGCGCGCCGCCCGCGCGATCGAGGAGCCGATGAGGCCAACGCCGATCAGCGCCAGCCGATTAAAGATAGGCGCAGGTTTCGTCACAGCATCACGCCGTTTTTGCCAAAAATTCCTTGAGCGCCGCGACGACGAGACGGTTTGCTTCTTCGGTGCCGACGCTCATGCGCAGCGCGTTCGGCAGCTCATAGGCGCCGACCGGGCGCAGGATGAGGCCGCGCGCCATGAGGAAGGCGTCCGCATCCTTGGCGGTGCGGCCCGGCGTCTGCGGAAAGTGGATCAGCACAAAATTGGCGACGCTGGGCGTCACCTGCAGCCCGAGCTTTCCGATCTCCTGCGTCAGCCAGCCGAGCCAGTGCGTGTTGTGCGCGCGCGAGCGCTCCTGGTGCTCCACATCTTCGATCGCTGCGATGCCGGCGGCGATCGCCGGCGCATTGACGTTGAACGGGCCGCGAATGCGGTTGATGGCATCGACGACATGGGCCGGGCCGAACATCCAACCGAGCCGCAACGCCGCCAGTCCATGGATTTTTGAGAACGTACGGCACATGACGACGTTTTCCGAAGTCGCCACCAGCTCGATGCCGGATTCGTAGTCGTTGCGCCTGACATATTCCGCATAGGCGGCGTCGAGCACGAGCAGCACGTGCGGCGGCAGACCGCGGTGCAGCCGTTTGACCTCGTCGAACGAGATGCAGGTGCCGGTCGGATTATTCGGATTGGCGAGGAAGACGATTTTCGTCTGCTTCGTCACGGCCGCGAGAATCGCGTCGACATTGGCGGTGTAGTTGGTCTCCGCAACCGCTACCGGCCGCGCGCCGGTGCCGCGCGTCGCGATCGGATAGACCAGAAAGCCGTGCGTGGTATGGATCGCCTCGTCGCCATCGGCGAGGTAGGCGCGCGCCAGCAAATTCAAAAGGTCGTCGGAGCCCGCCCCGCACACGATGCGCTCGGGATCAAGCCCGAACGCGCGTCCGATCGCCTGGCGCAACTCCGCGGCGGACCCATCGGGATAATCCTCCAAGTGTTCGCCGACGGCCTTGTAGGCTGCGATCGCTTTCGGGCTTGGCCCGAGCGGCGTTTCGTTCGACGCCAGCTTGAATATTTTGGCCACGCCCGGCGCGCTGCTCTTGCCGGGCACATAGGCCTCGATATCGAGCACACCAGGCCGGGGCTGGGGACGCGTTGCGGTCATGAGTTATTGCTCCGAACCTCTTCACTTTTCCTCCCCCTTTCAGGGGGAGGAGTGGCGCTTGTCCGGCACCGTATAGCGGGTCGCATGACTGCCGACGAGGGCCGTGGAGCGGATCGAGGCGCCGATCCCAACCAGGGCATCCGACACGGCAGCGATGCCGCCACGCGCGACGGAGACGAGAAGGGCGGCGCCATCGAACGCGCGGTCCGGCACTGCGATGACGTCGGCAAGCTCCGCTACGGCGTTGACCGACGCCGCGTTCCAGCCGGATACTCGCACGCTCCACACTTCGGTCTCGGTCACCATGGCGTCGGCTGCGACGCGGGAGATCACGAACACCGGCATGCCGGCCGGATGATTGGAACGTTCGACGAACGGCAACCGGGCGATGATTTTCGGGGCGGTGTCGAATTCGAGCGCCGCCCACCATGGGCCCGCACCGGCAATCGCGAAGGCGGGGACGAGACCGAGATCGCCTTTTGATTCCGATACCGCTGCGACAACGCTTGCCGCTCCCGCATGCGGCACGAACGGCACGGTGAAGCCGAAATGGAAGCGCGCGGCATCGCGCATGAGCACATCGCCGGCGGAGAGGTCGGCATGCACCGAGAACGGCGCCTGCACGTAGGTGAAGGTCGAGATGATGACGCGCCAGATGCTCTCGGCGGTATCGAGCGGCAAATTGCCGTGATGACGGTGAACGAGCCGCCGCATCATGTCGGCCTCGCGGGCGGGGCGGAAGGCCGATCCGGATTCCTGCGTCTTCTTCACCGCGATCAGGCGGTCGATGATCTCGCCGCGCTCGATCAACAGCGCGTGCATCGCCTCGTCGATGCGATCGATCTCAAGCCGCAGATCGACGAGCGAAGCTTGCTTTTGGCGTGGCGGTTTCGGCATGGTTGTCCCGGCAATGGGCTCGATTGATAGGTGTCGGCAACGCCGAAATCAAAGAAAACGTTGACTCCGACCGGAAGCGGCCTATTTACGCCCTTTTGACCGCCGCAGCGGCGGATCAAGGCACGCCGGGAAAACGTCACTCCGGGAAGGACTTATGGCCGAGGCCAGCGCCACGCTTGATCTTGCCGACCGCAGGCGCGAAGCGGACCAGCCGCATTCGGCCGTCGTGCGCCTTTCGTCAAACAATCCACTGCGCCTCGACGCCGGCGTCGATTTCGGCCCGTTGCAGATCGCCTACCAGACCTACGGCTCGCTCAACGCCGAGCGCAGCAATGCCGTTCTCGTCTGTCATGCGCTCACCGGCGATCAGCACGTCGTCAATGACCATCCGGTGACCGGTAAGCCCGGCTGGTGGGAGACCATGGTCGGACCCGGCCTGCCGATCGACACCGAACGCTATTTCGTCATCTGCCCCAACGTCGTCGGCGGCTGCATGGGCAGCTCCGGCCCGGCCTCGACCAATCCGGCGACCGGCATGCCCTGGGGCCTCGATTTCCCCGTCATCACCGTGCGCGACATGGTCCGCGCGCAAGCGATGCTGCTCGATTACCTCGGCATCGAGTCGCTGTTCGCGGTGGCGGGCGGCTCGATGGGCGGCATGCAGGTGCTGCAATGGGCGGCGAGCTATCCGCAGCGCGTATTCGCGGCACTGCCGATCGCGGCTTCGACTCGGCATTCGGCGCAGAACATCGCCTTCCACGAGGTCGGCCGCCAGGCGGTGATGGCCGATCCGGACTGGCGCGGCGGACGCTATTTCGCCGAAGGCAGCTATCCGCGGCGCGGGCTTGCGGTCGCGCGCATGGGCGCGCACATCACCTATCTCTCCGACGCCGCGCTGCACCGAAAATTCGGCCGCCGCTTCCAGGACCGCGACAATCCGACGTTCTCCTTCGATGCCGACTTTCAGGTCGAGTCCTACCTGCGCTATCAGGGCATCACCTTCGTCGAGCGCTTCGACGCCAATTCCTATCTCTACCTCACCCGCGCGATGGATTATTTCGATCTCGCCGGCGACTACGATGGCGTGGTGGCGAATGGGTTCCGCGGCACCCCGACGCGGTTCTGCGTCATCTCGTTCACCAGCGACTGGCTGTTCCCGACAGCGGAATCGCGCGCCATCGTTCACGCGCTCAACGCCGCAGGCGCGCGCGTCTCGTTCGCCGAGATCACGACCGATAAGGGCCACGACGCCTTCCTGCTCGACGAGCCGGAATTGTTCGCGATCGTGCGCGGCTTTTTGGAAGGCGCCGCCAAGGCGCGCGGCCTGGCCGGAAGGTGACGATGCTGTCGCGTCTCAAATACGATCTCACCATGGCGGAAGCCGCGCGCGGGCCGGGCGGCTCGCGCGTCGACTTGCTCGTCGTCGCCGACATGGTGGAGCGCGGTGCGCGCGTGCTCGACGTCGGCTGCGGCGACGGTGAGCTCTTACGCCTCCTGGAGACGCGCGGCGTCGACGGCCGCGGCATCGAGCTGTCGCGCGAAGGCGTGAACGAGTGCGTCGCCAAAGGCCTCGCCGTGGTCCAGGGCGACGCCGATACCGATCTTGCCAACTATCCCGACGATGCCTTCGACTTCGTCATCCTGTCACAGACGCTGCAAGCCACGCGCCAGCCGCGCGTCGTGCTCGAGCACATGCTGCGCATCGGTCGCCACGGCATCGTGTCGTTCCCGAATTTCGGCCACTGGAAGATACGCCTGCAAATCGCGTTCGGCGGCCACATGCCGCGCACCGACAATCTACCCTATGCCTGGTACGAAACGCCTAACATCCACTTCTGCAGCATCAAGGACTTCCGCCAACTCTGCTTGGTTGCCGGCGCCAAAATTGAACAAGCAGCGGCGCTCAATGCCTGGGGCCGGCGGATGCGGTTGAAGATGCCGTGGTGGTTCTGGAACTTGTTCGGCGAGCAGGCGGTGTTTCTGCTCAGCCGGCGCGGGTAAAGCCGTTTCCCTGAGGTGCGACCCCCGACTTGATCGGGGGGAGTCGCGAAGGGCGACGGCCAGCCAAGTCGGCTATAGCCGACTTGGCTGCTGAATATTCCGAAATCGGCTAGCCGATTTCGGTTGCGCCTCGGCCGCATCCTTCGAGGGCCGCTTCGCGGCCGCCTCAGGATGACGGTATAAGAGAACTGCCGTCACGTCCGGTCGCGCTAAGTGATCGGCGCGGGCCCGTAGCTCAATGGTCAGAGCCAGCGGCTCATAACCGCTTGGTTGGAGGTTCGAGTCCTCCCGGGCCCACCACAAAACAAAATCAATCACTTAGCTGGCATTCTGGCGACACTGGCGACAGGCGTTGGCGACAGGTCGTCATCGGGGGTTGTCCACCAGCGGCTCCAATTTTGCTTCCGCTTTTGGGGCATAGCGCACATTGGCCTCATTTACTCGGTCGATGGCTTAAGGTCGCGGCTAAGATGCACGCTGGTCCGGTTATCTGGCCACTTGACGCTCACGGCCTCGCCATCGACCGCAATTACCTCACCGACAGCACCGTTGAGCGTGCGTCTCACG
>Ga0074044_10005345_pt1 | contig 10488 bp, 8 predicted proteins | sample BogForMeECP23OM1_FD_94443 | JGI IMG/M metagenome (GOLD analysis project Ga0074044, IMG submission 94443) | Bog forest soil microbial communities from Calvert Island, British Columbia, Canada - Bog Forest MetaG ECP23OM1 | ecosystem: Environmental > Terrestrial > Soil > Wetlands ...
CGCCAGCCTTCGCGCGGTGATTGGGATAGTGTCGTCAAACGCGTCCGAGCCGACCTTGCTGCGTTAGTGGCCGCCGAACCTTCATGACAAGGTGGGCTGCCGCGCCCGTAGACTTGCAAGAGCGGCTTGGACATGCGTCGATCGGCATGACGATGGAGACCTAGGACACCTGTTGCCCCGCGGCGACGACGGCTTCCCAAACGATAATGCAGCCTGATGCCCGCTTAGCGGCCCGTCCGACCGCCGCCGCTTACGAAGTCCGCGTATGCCATGCGCAGGCCCTCCCGCAACGGCACTTTCGCGCGCCAACCCAACGCTGCCAACCTTGACACGTCGAGAAGCTTTCGGGGCGCGCCATCAGGGCGGGAAGCATCGAATACGATATCTCCTTCGTATCCTACGACTTCCGCGACGATGCGAGCAAATTCACTGATGGTCATGTCTTGGCCGGTTCCGACGTTGAAAATATCGGTCCCTGAAGAATGCTTCATCACGAACACACAAGCTTCTGCAAGATCGTCGACCGCCAGGAATTCGCGCCTTGGCGTGCCCGTGCCCCAGACGGTCACCGAGCGAAAGCCTGAAAGCTTGGCTTCGTGAAAACGGCGAATGAGCGCCGCCGGCACATGGCCGTTTTCCGGGTGATAATTGTCTCCCGGCCCATATGAGTTTGTCGGCACGACCGAGACGAAATCCGAACCGAACTGACGCTGATAAGATTGGCAAAGTTTGACGCCCGCGATCTTGGCCACTGCATACCACTCGTTGGTAGGCTCTAGCGGCCCGGCGAGCAGACAGTCTTCGGTCATTGGCTGTGGCGCCAGTCTGGGATATAGGCACGAGGAGCCCAGAAACAGGAGCTTCTAATGCACGCCCGTGGCGTGCGCAGCCCGAATAACATTAAGCGCGATCGCAAGATTTTCGGCGATAAAATCAGCGGGAAATGTCGAGTTGGCTAAAATGCCGCCGACACGACCGGCGGCAAGAAAGACAGCGTCCGGTTTGGCATTTTCCATCCACGCGTCGACGCTGGATTGTTGCGTCAGATCTACCGTCTGGCGATCCACGGTTAAAATCTCGCAGCCTTCGCCCGCAAGATGGCGAACGATCGAGGATCCCGCCATGCCCCGGTGCCCCGCAACGAACACGCGCTTTCCGGTCAAATCAAACTGCGCCACAACATTGACCTGCCGTTTGCCGTCAATCTCGGCCGCCTACCCTGAAGAAGCTGCCAAACGCCGGCACAGTTCTGCTGCCGTTGCGTCATCTTAAGGATCATTCACGCCGTTTGCTTATTTATGCAGCGGCATCCGCTAGTCACCTCAATTTATATAGCAATGATAGGTCTCTTTGCATCGCTCTCTTTTTGGTCACATAGTCGGGATGGCGGCACGCTGCCCGTGTTGCGCTGCATCGAAGTCTCGCACCCAATGTCTCAGTTGGGTCATCAACGTCATTTCGAGCATGCGGCAGGCACTTCCGGTTTGCTCCCGACTTCGGACATATCGCTGCGTTGCGGCAAACGACGTGACGGGTCATAGGCCGCGTCCTGAACAAGAGCGTGCTTGAACAGATAGGTCGCATTCGGCGGCACGCCCTGCCGGAACAGCAAACCGGCCGCAATCAGACGGTCCAGCGCCGCGCTTAGCTCAGCTTCGGGCTTGCGGGCCACCGCAGTCAGCGGGCAATCGGAGAGGAGCTGACGGCCATCGTTATCTTCACGGGCTCGTAGCGGTCTCCACCGATGCGCCTCGGGTGAGCCAGCCGGGGTCGACCACCGGAAGCGGGATGGCGTCGATCAACATGCGCGTGTAGTCGGCAACCGGCGCGGCGAAGACCCGTTCACACGGGCCTTCTTCAACTACGCGACCCTCCCGCATGACCACGGCCCGGTGGCAGATCGAGCGCACGACCGAAAGATCATGACTGATGAAGGCGAGCGCCAGATGCATTTCGCCGGTCAGTTCCTTGAGCAGGCGCAGCACTTGCGCCTGAGTCGAGACGTCGAGCCCCGACACGATCTCGTCGGCGAGAACGAAATCGGGCCGCAGCACGACCGCGCGCGCGATGCCGACTCGCTGCCGCTGTCCGCCGGACAGCTCGTACGAATAAAAGTCGATCGTGTTCCGGGATAGTCCGACGCGATCGAGAACGCCGTGCACCAGCGCCAGCGCCGCGGCGTGGCTTTTGGCCAAGCCGTGCAGCAGGATTGGCTCGATCAGGATGCGTCCGATCGTGTGCCGCGGATTGAGCGAGGACATTGGATCTTGAAAAATCATCTGCATGCGCCGGCGCAACGGCCGCCTGGCGCGTTCGTCAAGCGCGGTGATATCGCTACCGTCGAATACGACGGACCCCGCCGCCGGCTTGATCAGGCCGAGCAGGGCGCGTCCGAGCGTGGTCTTGCCGGAGCCGGATTCGCCGACAATGCCGACCGTCTCTCCTTTGCCGACGCGAATATCGACGCCATGCAGGACAACCGGCGAAACGCCGCGGCGCGTGAACAGACCGGCAGGCCGTCCATAAGCGACTACGAGCCCGCGTGCGAGGAGAAGATCGTTAGCCATCGCGGCACCCCATGACGCTCGCGTCGAAGGCGGCGATCTCGGCGCGCAGCGCCGCGATGACCTCGGGCGGCGTCGGCTCAAGCCCGGTATCCGGCCGATCGTAACGCGGATTGGCCGCGAGCAACGCCTTGGTATAGGGGTGGCGCGGGGCCGCCAGCACGTCGGCTGTGCTGCCCTGCTCCATCACCTTGCCCATATACAGCACGGTCAGGCGATCGCAGATCTTCGCCACCACGCCGAAATCGTGGGAAACAAACAGCACGCTGGTGCCGTGACGCTCCTGCAGCGAACGGATCAGCCGGAGAATCTGCTTTTGCACGGTGACGTCGAGCGCGGTCGTCGGTTCGTCGGCGATGACAAGCTTAGGCTCGAGTCCGAATGCCGCGGCGATCAACACGCGTTGGCGCATGCCACCCGAAAGCTGGTGCGGATAGCTGTCGAGCACGCGTTCCGGATCGCGAATCTGCACCTCTTCGAGCAAGGCGCCCGCGCGCAGGCGGGCTTGTTTCGCCGACAGGCCGCGCTTGAGCCGCAACCCGTCGGTCATTTGCGCGTCGATCCGTCGCGACGGATTGAGCGCCGTGGAAGGGTCCTGGGGAACGAGCGCGATGTCGCGGCCAAGCACCGCGCGCAGATCCCTCGGCGACAGCGCGAGAAGGTCCCTGCCCTCAAACCCGATCCGTCCGTCCGTCACTTTGACTTGCGACGGGATGATTCCCAGGATTGCCTTGGCAATGGTCGACTTGCCCGCCCCGCTCTCGCCGACCAGCCCATGCACCTCGCCGGTGTCGACGGTGAGCGACACCCGGCGCAGAATCGGCCTGTTCCCGTCGCGCAACGAAATCGCGCTGAGCGCTTCGATCGCGAGTCGGGGCGCGCTCATCGGCGCAGCACCGGATCGAGGCTGCGGGCCAATCCGTCGCCGAGCTGGTTGAAGGCAACGACCGTGGCAAACAAGGCCACGAGCGGCACCGCCAGCACCCACCACGCCTCATGCACGATCTGGCGGCCCTCGGCGATCATGCCGCCCCAGGTCGGGGTATCCGAAGACACCGAGAGGCCGACGAAGGACAAGATCGCTTCGACCACGACGGCGATGCCCATTTCCAGCGTCAGCAAGGCGATGAGCACCGGCACGATGTTCGGGAGGATTTCGCGGAACAGGATGGCCGGGCGCGAGAAGCCGATGGTGCGGGCGGCGACCACATAGTCCATCTGCGCCTGACTTTTGGTCTCGGTGCGGACCACCCGGCAAAAGCGCGTCCAGTCGATGACAACAATGGCGGCGATCACCGAATGCAGCCCGGTGCCGATGACGGCAATCAGCAGGATCGAAAGCAGCACCGGCGGGAATGCCATCCAAACATCGACCAACCGCGAAATCAGCGCGTCAACCAGCTCGCCGAGAAAGCCGGCCAACAGACCGAGCAGCGATCCAATCAGACAGGCGAGCCCGGCCGCGACAAATGCGACGGTGAGCGAAACCCGCGCGCCGAAGATCACCCGCGAGAGCACATCGCGCCCGAGCCCATCGGTACCGAGCAGGGAACCGGGTTCGGCACCAGGAAAGCCGGCGGGCGGTGTCGTCGCCATCAGCAGATTCTGCGCCAGCGGATCTTTTGGCGCGACCAACGGCGCGGCAATGGCGACAACGATCAACAGCAGGATGAAACCGCCGGCGCAAACGACTTTCGGATCGCGCACGAGCCGAGCCGCAACCGACGGCGGTTGCGGTCCGGTATCGATCGTCGATGTTGGTGACCAGTGTTCCACTTCGCGCCGGTTCCGGCTCAGGCATGCCGCAGTCTCGGATTGAGAGTCGCAACCGTGAGATCGACACCAATGTTGATGAGGATGAAGATCAATCCGAACAACAGTACCAAGCCCTGGATCAGCGGGAAATCGCGATTGATGACGGCGTCGATCGCCAGGTTGCCGATGCCGGGATAGGCGAAGATGCGCTCGACGATGACGGTGCCGCCGATCAGGAAGGTGAACTGGACGCCGGTCAGCGCGATGGTCGGACCGATGGCATTGCGCAACGCCTCCTGCAGCACCAAGCGCAGCTCCCTGAAGCCTTTGATCCGCGCCAACAGCACGTAATCCTGCACCATAGCCTCCTTGAGCGATTGCTTGAGCAGCCGGACGATCATGGCGGCAAGCGGCAAGGCCAGCGCCAATGTCGGCATTGTCATATGGCTGAGGATGTTGGCCGCGACGGCGAAGCGGCCGGTTACAATGCTTTCGGCCAGATAAAATTTGGTGGCGAAGCCTTGCGCCAGGTCCGGATCGATGCGGCCGGTAAGCGGCAACACCGGAAGCGCAACGGCAAAGATGAGCACCAAGGCTAGCGCCCAGATGAAGTCCGGCACGGCCAGCATGATACTGTTCAATCCGTCGATCGCGGTCTCGCCGGCGGTGCGCCGCATCAGCGTGCCGGCGATCGCGATGCCGCCGCCGAAGACGACCGCGACCAGAAGCGCGAGTATGGCGAGTTCAAGCGTAGCCTGCAGCCGCGAGGCGAGCACCTCGGTCACGTAGAGGTGCAAGGTGATCGAGGTGCCGAAGTCGCCGGTGACTACGCCTCTTATCCAGATCCAGAACTGGGTCAGCAGCGGCGCGTCGAGGCCATAATGCGCCTTGAGCGCGGCGATATCGGCGGGGCCGGCGCCCGGCGAGATCATCATGGCGACGGGATCGCCCGGCACCACGCGCAACAGCACAAAGACCACGACCGCCACGCCCGCGAGCGTCAGCAGCGCCATGACCATGCGATTGACAACGATGGCAATCAACATGAACGGTCCATGAAACTGACCTCGTCAATTGCCGCCGCGCGCCCGGCGCGGCGGCGGACCGCATTGACGAGAGTTTAGGACTTCGAGACCAGCGTCGGTTGCAGCGCCCCCGAAACGTTCGCGGTCACCTTGAGATCCGACTTGTAGAGGATCGGTTGCGCGTACTGCAACAGCGGCAGGATGTAACCCTGCTCGGCGATATAGCGGTCGGCATCCTTCCAGCCCTGGATGCGTTTCTTCTCGTCCTTTTCGCCCCACAGCGGGCCGATCTTGGCGTCGAGATCGTCCGAGTGCCAGGCCGAGTGCGGCGACTTCGAGAACATCGCGAAACCGGTCGAGCAGGTCGGATCGCCGATCGCATTGCCCCAATTGTAGAACGCCGCCGGAGCGAGCTTGTGCGTCATGCGCAGCTCGAAATGCTTGGCGATTTCGTAGATTTCGATATTGGCGTCGATGCCGACATTGCGCCACATGCCGACGACCGCCTGGATCATTTCATAATCCTTCGGCTTGAAGCCGCGCGTCGTCTGGATGGTGAACTTGACCGGCTTTTCTTTCGAATAGCCACTGGCCGCGAGAAGCTTGGCCGCCAGCGCCGGATCGTAGGGCACCTTGATCGATGGATCGTAGGCCGCGTATTCCGGCGCCTCGAGCGTGTCGATGGCGACGCCGTAGCCGCGCAACAGCCGCTTGATGATCGTTTGCTTGTCGACGGCGTGACACATAGCGAGGCGAACATTCTTGTCGTCCATCACCCCGCCATTGGTGATGAAGATCTGGGCGATATCGGAAATCGGCTTGCACTCGCCTTTCAGCCCGGCTTTGACCCTAAGCCGGTCATACTCTTCGTACGGCACTTCGAGGGTTACGTCCGAGGAGCCGCTTTCGATTTCGGCGACGCGGCTGGTCGCGTCCGGCACGAACTTGAAGACGACAGTCTCGAACGGCGGCTTGCCGCCCCAGTATTTCGGGTTGGCCTTGAGCCGGAGGTAGGCGTTGCCCTCATAGGCGTCGACCATGTAGGGGCCGGTGCCGATCGGCTTTTTCTCGAAGCCTTGGGGTCCGACCTTTTCGTAATAGGCCTTGGGCAGCACGTAGCCGGTGAGGAACGCCATCCACTTGAAAATTACCGGATCATATTGTTTCACGTCGGCGGTGATGCGATGGCCGTCGATCTTGAAGTTGTCGATGCCGGCCCAAATGAATGCCACCGGATTGCCACCGTCCGCCTTGCCCTCGCGCTGGATCGTCCACACCACGTCCTCGGGCGTGAACGGACTGCCGTCGTGCCAGACGACATTCTGCCGCACGTCCATCCAAACCTTGGACTTGTCGTCGTTCCAACCCCAGCCGGTGAGCAGGCCGGATTCGAACGCGAGATTGGGTTTCTGGCCGATGTATTGATCGAATACCGAGCGGTAGATCGCTTGGATTGTCGGATTGACCGAGGAGGGCCCGACGTCGGGGTCGAAGGACGGCAGGTTGACGTTATAAGCGATGTTGAGGGTATTGCCGGCGGCGGCGCTGGCAAAGCGCTGAGGCGCCAGCAACGTTGTAAGGAGGCCGCCGCTCGCCGCGAAGGCCTGACGACGCGTAATGTTGAACATGTTTGGACACTCCCCCTTTTGACCACCGCAGGCGGCAGCTCGTTCGCTCGACCAGACACGAAGGATGGCGGGTCGGCACCGCGTAACGGATACTTTAAGCCTAAAGCAACACCGGGACAAGCTGACGCTTTGGGCTTTTTTCCGCAATTTTAGGCACGATCCACGGGCACTATGCCGCGCTCGGCGCCACGTGAAATCGGCTCCATGTTGCGACCGGCGAGTCCCTGTTTCGTCGTCCGCACGGGCGTTGCAAGACGAATGGGAAGGTTTCATAAGTATTAGATTGGCCGGCCTCGCTTGATCGATGATGTCGGCGCGGAGGTTTTCATGGCGGAACGGTCGTTTGCACGCGAAGTGCAGGATCTCAAATTGGGCGACGGCGAGGAGTTCCGCGGCGAGGGAATTCTCGCCATCACCAAAGCGCTGCTGCAATCCGGCGTAGCGTATGTCGGCGGCTACCAAGGTTCGCCGGTTTCCCATCTCATGGACGTGCTCGCCGACGCCAAGGACGTGCTCGACGAGCTCGGCGTGCATTTCGAGAACTCGGCGTCCGAGGCGGCGGCCGCCGCGACGCTGGCGGCCTCGGTGCATTATCCGATCCGCGGCGCGGTCACCTTCAAATCCCCGGTCGGCATCAATGTCGCCTCCGATGCGATCGCCAATCTTGCCTCCGGCGGCGTTACCGGCGGGGCGCTGATCATCATCGGCGAGGATTACGGCGAAGGTTCTTCGATCATGCAGGAGCGCTCCCACCCGTACGCCATGAAATCGCAAGTCTGGCTGCTCGATCCGCGGCCAAATTTGCCCTCTATCGTCAGGGCCGTGGAAGACGGCTTCGAGCTCTCCGAAGTGTCGCACACGCCGGTGATGCTGGAGGTCCGTATCCGCGCCTGCCACGTCCACGGCCGCTTCATCGCCAAAGACAACAAGCGGCCGAGTTTCCCATTGCGCGACGCGCTGGAGAACCCGCGGCGCGATATCGAACGCGTTGTGCTACCGCCCGCCTCCTATCTCCACGAGCGGGAAAAGATCGAGCAACGTTGGCCGGCGGCCGTCGAATTCATCAAAGAACGCAAGCTCAACGAAGTTTTTGGACCCGAAACCGCCGATGTCGGCATCATCGTGCAGGGCGGCTTCTACAATTCGGTGATGCGCTCGCTGCAGCAGCTTGGTCTGGCCGACGTCTATGGTGAAACCGCTGTGCCGATCTACGTGCTCAACGTCACCTATCCGCTGATCGACGACGAGGTCGCCGCCTTCGCGGTCAACAAGAAGGCGATCCTTATGGTCGAGGAGGGCCAGCCGGAGTTTATCGAGCAGGCGCTGAACACCATTCTTCGCCGGCGCGACATCCAGACCAAGATCTGCGGCAAGGACGTGTTGCCGATGGCCGGCGAATACACCCCCGCAGTCGTCACCAAGGGCATCAAGGCATTCCTCGAGCTGCACGCGAATAGTCTGCTTGGCAATGCGCCGCCGCCCCCGGATGCTGCCGCGGTGCTTGCCGATCCGAAGATCAAGGCGCTCGGCAAAGCGGTGCCGTCGCGGCCGCCCGGCTTCTGTATCGGCTGCCCGGAGCGACCGATCTTTGCGGCGATGAAGCTCGTCCAAGAGGAGCTCGGCGAGCACAATGTTGCCGGTGACATCGGCTGTCACCTGTTCGCGATCCTGCCTCCGTTCAACATCGGTGCCACCACCATGGGCTACGGACTCGGCCCGGCATCGTCCTCCGCCTTCAACGTCAAAGCCGACAAGCGGCCGATCTCGATCATGGGCGACGGCGGCTTCTGGCACAACGGCCTTTCCTCGAGCGTCGGCAACGCCGTCTACAACAAGCATGACGGCGTCATCATGGTGGTCGACAATTTCTATTCCGCGGCGACCGGCGGCCAGGACATCATGTCGTCACGCGCGACCAACCCGGCGCGATCGACCAACAACACCATCGTCGATGCGGTGAAGGGCATCGGCGTCAAATGGGTGCGCCACATCGACCGCACTTACGACGTGGCGCGCATGCGCGATACGCTGCGCGAGGCGCTGACCACCAAAGAGGGCGGCCCGAAAGTGATCGTCGCCTCCTCCGAATGCATGCTCAACAAGCAGCGGCGGGTGAAGCCGCTATTCCAGAAGTCGGTGCGCGACGGCCAGCGCATGGTACGCGAACGCTTCGGCGTCGACGAGGACGTTTGCACCGGCGATCATGCCTGCATCAGGCTGTCCGGCTGCCCATCGCTCTCCGTCAAACATACCGACGATCCGCTCAAGGACGACCCGGTCGCGGCGATCGATCAAAATTGCGTCGGCTGCGGCAATTGCGGCGAGGTGTCGGAGGCGGCGGTGCTCTGTCCGTCGTTCTACCGCGCCGACATCATTCACAACCCGACCTGGTTCGATCGCTTGGTCTCCGGGTTGCGCCGCGCGGTGATCGGGTCGCTGCAACGCCGTCGCGAGGCCCACCGGATCGCCTTCGCGGACTGATGCGGGATGCGGCGTCATGAACGATCCATCGCCTGCGCCGTCGAGATTTACCACCGAACGGCCGATCTGCGTCGCCGTTGTGGCCTTGGGCGGCCAGGGCGGCGGCACCCTGGCCGACTGGATCGTGGAGCTTGCCGAGGCACAGGGCTGGCACGCACAGTCGACCTCGGTGCCCGGCGTCGCCCAGCGCACCGGCGCGACCCTTTATTATGTCGAAATGCTGCCGCCCAAGGCCGGCCGGGCCCCGATCCTGTCGCTGATGCCGGCGCAGGGCGAAGTCGACGTGGTGCTTGCGTCGGAAATGATGGAGGCCGGTCGTTCCATCCTGCGCGGCCTCGTGACACCTGACCGCACCATCCTGATCGCCTCGACCCATCGCTTGTACACGGTCGCCGAGAAGGAACAGCCCGGCGACGCCATCGCCGATCCGAACGCGGTGGTGGAAGCCGCCGGCGTCGCGGCGAAGCGCGTGATTGCCTTCGATATGGAGTCGGTCGCGGACCGGAACAACAGCGTGATTTCGGCGTGCCTGTTCGGAGCACTCGCCGCGTCCGGTGCCTTGCCGTTCGGACGTGAAAGCTTCGAAGCCATCATCAAGTCCGGTGGCCGCGGCGTCGCGACGAACCTCGACGCCTTCCGCGCCGCCCATGACGAGGCCGCGCGGCCGCCAACCGCGAAAAGCGTGGTGGTCAATAAGCCGGGCAAGCGCTTCGCGCCATTGCCGGCTGCCGCCGGACGCGCCGATCTCGACAAGCTCCTGGCGCGCATCCGCGAATTTCCGGCGTCGCTGCACGATATAGTGTTCGCGGGCGTCAAGCATCTCGCCGATTTCCAGGATCCGGCCTATGCCAGCGAGTATCTCGATCGCGTGGCGAAGATCTTCGAACTTGACCGCACGCATGGCGGCGCCGCCAAGGCTTACGCGCTCACCGCCGCCGCCGCCAAATACGTCGCGGTGGCGATGGCCTATGACGACGTGATCCGCGTCGCCGATCTAAAAACGCGGCCCAGTCGTTACGACCGCGTGCAGCGTGA
>Ga0074044_10005346_pt1 | contig 10487 bp, 8 predicted proteins | sample BogForMeECP23OM1_FD_94443 | JGI IMG/M metagenome (GOLD analysis project Ga0074044, IMG submission 94443) | Bog forest soil microbial communities from Calvert Island, British Columbia, Canada - Bog Forest MetaG ECP23OM1 | ecosystem: Environmental > Terrestrial > Soil > Wetlands ...
CGAATGTCGACGACAACCAGGCGGGCACAATCGGCGCTCGATTCGGCTTCTTGCAGAACTCCGCCGCTGTCGAATTTCCGCCATTTCAAATCGCCCGGGACCATAAGCCTCGGCGGACGATCGCAGTCCGCCCTCGTATTATCCGCGGCGAGCCATGTGATTTATGCATGGCAGAATTGATGATTTGAATATTGACAGGGACGACTTTCTGAAAAATATACAGGCAATTGTACAGACGTCTGATTACTTTTCGGATGAGGACTGCTTGTCCAATGGCGCAATATCCGCGGTGTGAGGCGATAGAGAGGTGTGAGGCGATAGACATGGGCATCCGGTGGGATGCAGTCGTCGATCTTGCGACGGTGGACATCGGTACCGTTCCACCGCCGACGCCTCGGTTCGTGATCGATCAAGCCTGCGGCCCGATCGCCGTCGACGTCCGGCTGTTCGGCGCGCTGGCGTCATGCGGCGCGGATCGATCATTCCGGCTCGAGCTTCCGGCCCGTGCGACCATCGCCGACGTATTCGTCCGGCTGGGCGAGCGCTTCGGCGAGCCGTTTCTGGCGCTTCTGCTCGACGAGACCGGCGCCAAGCGACGCTACTGCAGGTTATTCGTCGGCGGTTATCCGGTCGAGGACGTCAATACGCCCCTTTCCGCCGGCGCCGATCCGAGCGAGATCGAAATCATTCTGCTCGTCGCCCCCGAGGGTGGATGAGGTAAAATGGGAGAGACGCGCATGAACGTGTTCAGCCCACGCCAATTCCAGACACCGGCCCGAGACGACGTCTGGGTGCCGTCGAGTTGCTCGATCTGCTACGGCACGTGCTCGATCCTGGCGCATCGCGTCGACGGGGTCGTGGTCAAGATCGAGGGTAATCCCGACAGCGCGGTCGGCAAGGGACGCCTGTGCGGCAAGGGGGTCAGCGGGATCATGACCCACTACGACCCCAACCGTCTACGTTACCCCATGCGGCGGACCAATCCGAAAAAGGGTCTCTATCAGGATCCCGGCTGGAAGCGAATCAGTTGGGAGGAGGCGCTCGACGAGATCGCCGAGGTGTTGCGAAAGGTGCGCGCGGACGATCCGCGCAAGCTCGTCGTCCAGCGCACCACCACGGTCACCGCCAGCCGGGTTCCGTTCCACGCCTTCGCTTCGGCCTTCGGTACGCCCAACTTTTCGGTGTCGGGCGGCGGGCAGCATTGCGGCAACGGCGCGCACCTGATCAGCGGGATCATGCACGCCTCGTGGTCGGTGGTGCCCGATTTCGACTACTGCAACTACGCGATCTTCTTCGGCGCCTCCAAGGGGCATTCGGCTGGCCACGCGTCCTGCTCCAACATGGGCAAGGCTGCGGATGCGCGCGTGCGCGGCATGAAAATGGTGGTGGTCGATCCGCTGTGCAATTTTGCCGCCGCCAAGGCGACCGAATGGGTGCCGCTGCGCGTCGGTACCGATGCCGCCCTCGCGCTCGGCATGTGCAATGTCATCGTCAACGATCTCGGCAGCTACGATGGCCCCTACCTGCAGGCGAAGACCAACGCACCCTACCTGATCGGCGAGGACAAACTCTACGTTCGTCATGCGGAGTCGGGAAAGCCGCTGGTGTGGGACCTGCGGCTGAACGGTCCGCGGCCCTACGATGCGGTAGCCGCCGCCGATATGGCGCTCGAAGGCGATTTCATGGTCGGCGAAAAGCCCTGCCGGCCGGCGTTCCAGTGCCTGCGCGAGCACCTGCGCAAGTTCACGCCCGAATGGGCTGAGCGAGTTTCCGGCATCCCCGCGGCGACCGTCCGCCGCTTGGGCACCGAGTTCGCGACTGAAGCGCGCGTCGGCAGTACCATCGTCGTCGACGGGGTTACGCTGCCGTACCGTCCGGTGGCGGCGATCGCATTCCGCGGTGCGCAGGGCCACCGCAACTCGGTCTACAATTTCTACGCCGTCGATCTGCTCAATCAGCTGGTCGGTGCCGCCGACGTGGTCGGTGGCTGCCTGGGCTTCAACCCCACCAGCCACGGCCATCCCGATACCGGCCGCGTGAGCTATGTCCCGAGTGCCGGGCCGGACGGCCTGATGGTCGTGGGCAGCTGGATGGGCTACCATTACCCCTATCCGCCGCCGCCGCCGCGGCTGCCGAAGAATCTCGGCCTGCAGGATCTCTTCGTCATCGGCATGACTTCGCCGTTCCTCGATTCCGTCGACAGCGAGGAACTGTGGACCAAGTTCGAGGTTCCCTACCGTCCCGAGGTGATGATCAATTTCGGCGCCAACCTGGTGATGAGCATCGCCAACAAGGACGCCGTCGCGGAGTCGTTGAGCAGGTACAAGTTCATCGTTTCGTTCGACCTTTGCCTCACTGAAACATCGAACTTTGCCGACATCCTCCTGCCGGACTGCGGTTATCTGCAGTCCTTGGACTCGCGCTCCAATTTCCCATTCATCTTCAGTCTGCCGGGCGGATTGGGCGAATGGTGCTGGCCGATCCGGCAGCCGGTGCTGCCGGCGGATGGCGAACAGCGTCAATTTGCCGAAGTGCTGCTGGAACTCGCCGATCGGGTCGGGTTCCGCGCCGACCTCAATGCCGCCTACAACGCCTGGCTCGATCTGCAACCGCCCTATCGGCTGACGGGCGACGAGCGCTACAGCTACGAGAACATCTGCGACCGCGAGCTGAAGAACAATTTCGGTGCGGAACGCGGGCTCGATTGGTTCAAGTCGAACGGCGTAATCAAATGGAAGAAGAAGCCGCAGGAGGTCTATTGGCGGCCGTTCGTCGACGTGCGCGTGCCGGTCTATTGGGAGTTCCTCAAGCCGATCGGCGACAAGATCGCCGCCATCGCCGCGCCGCGCGGCCTGAACGTGCCTTTGGAATACTACGACCCGCTGCCGGACTTCCTGCCCTGCCGCTCGCACTGCTGCGACAAGCCCGGCTTCGACTTCTACGGGTTCTATTATCGCGATGTGGTGCACACCAACAGCTTCACCATGGAGAATCCGTGGCTCGACGAGGCCGCGCAGCTCGATCCGTTCTCTTATGCGATCGCCATGAACCGCGCCGAGGCGCGCAAGCGGGGCTTCTCGGATGGTCAGATGGTCTGGGTCGAGAGCGAGACCGGGCGCAAGGTGAAAGGCCGCCTGAAGCTGACCGAGGGCATCCACCCCGAGGGTCTCGGCTTCGCCGCGATGTGTGGCCACTGGACCGACGGCCAGCCGATCGCGAAGGGCAAGGGCGTCTTCTACAACGACCTGCTCGAGCTCGACTGGGAGCACGCCAGCCCCGTCAACATCAACCTCGATCTATGCGTCAAGGTGCGCGTTATGGCCGCGGAGAGCGCGTCATGAGATGGGGAATGGTGATCGATCTCAAACGTTGCATTGGCTGCTACGGCTGCCAGTTGGCGTGCAAGGCGGAACACGGGACGCCGCCCGGCGTCTATTATGCGCGCGTGCTCAAGCAGGAGGACGGCGAATATCCGACGGTGCGTCAGCTCTCGCTGCCGGTGCTGTGCAACCATTGCGAGGATCCGCCCTGCGTCGCGGCCTGTCCGACCGGCGCCAGCTTCAAATGGGAAGACGGCATCGTCGAAATCGACCAAGATCTCTGTGTCGGCTGCCGGTCCTGCATGATGGCCTGCCCCTACACCAACCGGTACTTCAACGAGCAGCCTCAGCACTATTTCCCGCAAGGTGCCACGCCCTTCGAGCAGGCGCGGACCGAGCGCCACCAGCAGAACGTGGTGATGAAATGCAATTTCTGCCGTGACCGCGTACGCGCCGGCAAGCCGCCGGCGTGCGTCGCCAACTGTCCGACGGTGGCGCGCGTCTTCGGCGATCTCGACGATCCGACCAGCGAGGTGTCGCGGCTGATCAAGGAGCGCGCCGGCTTTACGCTGCATCCCGAACTGGGGACAGGGCCCTCGGTCTACTACCTGCCGCAATGAGGAGCGGTCGATGAGCGATGTCAACGCGAAATACGCAAGGCTGATTCAGGATTTGCGCCGAGACTTTCGGCCGCAGCGCGAATGGGGCGAGGGGCGTGGCGTGTTTCTGGTCGTCGGCCATTTTCTGGTCGGCATCGCGGCCGGCGCCTGGCTGTTCGGACTGCTGTTCGCATATCCGCCCGGGCTGATCGCAGCATTCCTCCTGGCCGGCGCCGGGGGCATTGCGCATCTGTTATTTCTGGGGCGCCCCGAGCGCTTCTGGCGGATGGCACGGCAGGTCAAGACCGCCTGGGTGGCGCGCGGCTTCGTTGGGCTGACTTTGTTCCTGGCCGGAGCCGTGCTCTACCTGCCGCCGCTCGTCAGCTCCGCATGGTTGTGGACGGATCATTCCGCGATCGCCTGGATCGGCTGGCTCATGGCTGCCGCCGGCATGGTGGTGATGATCGGCTACATGGGCTTCGTCTACACCGCCTCGAAGGGCATTCCGTTCTGGAATTCGACGCTCCACCCCGTGCTCTACATGGCCTATGCGTTGCGCGGCGGCGCCGCCGCGCTGCTCGTCGCCATGGCGGTGCGGGGCGCGCCGAGCCAGGAAATGCTTGGGCGGCTGACGACCATCTGGATCGCGGTCACTGCCGTCGTCATGGTCCTGTTCGTGCTCGAGATCCAGGGCGCGCTGAGCGGTGGCAACGCCGCCGCCCGGCGCTCGGTTCGCGAAATGCTGGCCGGGCGCGTCGCCGTCTATTTCTATGGCGGTACGCTGGTGCTCGGTCTGTTGGTCCCGCTCGCGCTGGTCAGCGGCAGGATTGCCCCATTGAGCCTGGAGGTGCTGGCGGCGATCGGCCTGTTTTCCGCGCTCGGCGATTTCTTCATGAAGTACACGACCATTCGCGCCGGAATCTATCTCCCGCTCGGACTGCATCAGGCGCGGGTCAGGTGAGTCGGCAACCTGACCGGACGAATGCAAAAATGATGTCGAAATCTCGCCTTGTCGGCCTGTACCACCGCCCCGGCTTTCTGTTGAAGCGGTGTCACCAAGTGTCGATGGCCATCTTTCTTGAGGAGAGTCGCGAGTTCAATGTGACGCAATCGCAGTATGGCTGCCTGCGTGCCCTTCACGAGTATCCCGACGTCGATCAGATCGCCCTCGGCCGCCTGGTCGGGCTCGATCGTTCCACCGCCGCCATGGTGATCAGGACGCTCAGCGACCGCGGGCTGATCCAGCGCCTCGCCGATCGCCGCGACAAGCGCCGGATGCGCCTGCAGATGACGGCGCAGGGCGAGCGGCTGCTCGAGGATATCGCTCCGGCCGCGGCTCGCGCCCAGGAGCGCGTGCTGCAGGGCCTGCCGCCCGCGTCGCGCGCCGCTTTTCTCGGCATGCTGGAGAATTTCCTCGCCGGGCACGCGGCCCTCATCGATGTGGATCGGGTGCTCGCGGCGCTGCCGATGCCCGACGACCCGCATGGTCGGCAACGCAGCGCTCCCTCGGCACGAGCATCGGCACGTTAGCCGACCCGCTGACCGGCCAACACATTCCCTAGCAACCCGGTCCGCAAATCCTTCCACACCGCTAGAGCGCATCCCGCTTCAATGGAATCGGGACGCGCTCTAGCTGTTTATATTAGCATGTCCTTTTCGCAAAACCGGTGTCCACTTTTGCGGGACATGCTCTAACGACCGTTGAGCTTTGCCAACACGTCGGCAAACTTGGCTTGCACCTTGGCCACCAGCTCGGGACTGGCGCGGGCGACCGGCGGAAAATCTTTGAGCCGTTCGAACGGCCGGCAAGCATCGATGACGGCGCGGGAATTGGTGGAGCTCGACCGGTCGAAAATGGGATCGAGCGGACCGCTCCAGGCCCGGCGAATAAAGTCGATATCCGCGACCGGATTGCAGCGCGTGCACATCGCCCACAGCACGTCGAACATGTCGGTCGGATCGACGTCGTCGTCGACCACCACGACGAAGCGGCCGAGATAGGAGCCCGACTGGCAACTCGCGGCCAGCATGCCGGCCTGACGCGCGTGGCCCGGGTAGGCCTGTTTGATGGCGACGACGTTGAACAGGCGCGCGCCGCCGGCCTCGTGGCACCAAACTCCGGTGACGCCGGAGAGGCCGGCGCGCTCGACCTCATCCCAGATCATGCCGGCCTTCATCACGCATTTGCTGAAAGAAAAGTCGGAAGGCGGCCGCATCGGCGAAGCGATCGATAGGATCGGATCGTTGCGGTGGTAGACGCGTTTGACCTGCATGATCGGCTGCTCGCTCGGCGAGCTCGCGTAATAGCCGGTGAACTCCCCGAACGGACCTTCCTTGCCCACCACGCCGTCAACCATTTCGCCTTCGAGAACGATCTCGGCATCGGCCGGCATCGGCAGACCGTGCAGTTCGCTCAACACAATGTCGTAGGGCAAGCCGCGATGGCCAGCCGCGTAGTCGTATTCGCAAAGGCCGAACTTGAGCTCGTTGCCGCCGGCCAGCGACAGTAGCGGATCGTGGCCGCAACTGATCAGGACCGGGCAGGGCTTGCCGGCGCGGAAATATTTTTCCCGGATCTGGCGGCCGTGCTTGCCCGGCGATATCCACACATTGACGTGATTGCGGTCCTGCACCATCGACCGGTAGGTCGCCGCGTTGATCCAGCCGCCGTCCGGGTCGCGCATGATCACCAGATCGTCGGTTCCGATGTAGCGGCCGCCGTCGAGCTCGTGCAGCCGCGGCACGGGAAATTTCAGCAGATCGACCTCGTCGTCGCGATCGATGTTTTGCAGCACGGCTCCGTTGCTCACGATATTCGGCGGAATCAGCCGATGCGTCGTCATGCGATCGCGGTAGGCGCGTACGACTTCAAGCGGATGATGCGGGACCGGGAAACCGAGGGTTATCGCCAAACGCTTCGACGAGTTGGTCGCGCCGGAGATTAGCCGCATCCCCTTCGGATAGCCCGGCACGTCTTCGAACAGGATGGCAGGCGACTCTGACTTGGCGTGGGAAACGATTTCGGCGAGCGCGCCGATCTCGAGATTCCAATCGGCGCCCTTGATCCGCAGCAATTCGCCGGCGGCCTCGGTTCGTTCGATGAACTCGCGAAGGTCCGCATGCGGGCGGTCATAGGCGTTATAAAGGTGAGGCTTTCTGCTATCGAGCATGGCCTGCTTTCCAAATCCGGGGCGCGATTTCGCTCCGTCTGCTTGATCGCCCCGATGGCGGGATCAGTGCGCGAGCAACGCCGCATCGCTCTTTGCCGTAATCTCTTTCTGCGTCAGACTCAGGACCAGAGCGGAGGCGGCAGCCACGAATGCCGGGACCGCGGCAGCCATGAACAGCGATTGCCGGTCCCACTTCGCCTGCAGCAGCATACCACCGACGATGGGGCCGACGATCGAGCCGAAGCGGCCTATTCCGAGCGCCCAGCCGACGCCGGTGGCGCGGATATAGGTCGGATAGAACACCGCGGCGAGAACGTTCACCGAGTTCTGACCTCCGACCACGAAGGCACCCGACAGGAAGCTCGCAATCATGATGAGGCCGAGCGACGTCCCGGCGAACCCGATCGAACCGATCGCCAGCCCGGCGCCGATGTAGACCGGTGCCAAAACCTTCAAAAATCCGGTGCGATCGATGACCAGCCCCAACAGCAGGCCGGCGACGACGCCACCGCCTTGAAACAGCGCGGTTTCGACAACGGAAGCGGAAATCGACAGGCCGGCGTCGTGCAGGACGGTGGGCAACCAGCTGGACAGAAAGAAAATATCCAGAAGGCTGCAGAAAAAGATGATCCAAAGCAGGATCGTGCCGACGGCGCGGCCCTCGCGAAACAGATGCTTCACCGTAATCCCGGGTGCTTGCTCCTCATGGACGACAAAGGTCGTTCCTTCGGCGAAAACTGCCGACGGATTGATGCGACGAAGCACAGCAGTGATTTTCGCCGCCGGATAATTCTTCAGCACGAGATGGCGAATGGACTCGGGAAGCATAACGGCCACGAACGCAGCCAATATCAGCGGCAGAATACCGCCGACCACGAACACCGACGGCCATCCGAATCCCGCGATCAAGCCGGCCGCCAGGAAGCCGCCCAAAGTGGCGCCGAGCGGAAAACCGCAGAACATCGCCATCGTGGTGAAGGCGCGATTGCGCGACGGGAAATATTCCGCAGTCAAGGCAATGGCGTTGGCCATCGAGCCGCCGAGCCCGAGCCCGGTCAGGAAACGCAGCACGATCAGCGATTGCAGCGAGTCTGCCCGAGCGGTCAGAATAGACATCACGCCGAAAAAAATGCAGCTGCCGAGGATGACCCGCTTACGGCCGATCCAGTCGGCCAGCGGGGCGATGGCGAGACATCCGACCAACAGGCCAGCCAGGCCAATCGCGAACACCGAGGTGAATTGACCCGGCGGCACCTTGAACTGCTGAATCACGGCCGGGGCGACATAGCCGATCATCTGGGCGTCGAAGCCGTCGACCGCGGTGGTGAAGGTCATCAGGACCATCACCAGGATCTGTGTCCGACTCACTTTTTGCTGTTCGATCCATGCGGTCAGGTCGAGAGTGGCCATTGCGTTTCCTCACATTGGTTTTCTGCCAGTCCCCGGGCGCCGGGCGCCGGGCGGGTGTGAACCCGAACAGAGCTGCATGGTAGCGATTGTCCGGATTGCCCGGAAGGCCAAATGGGACGTGTGGTCCGTGTCATAAACTTGCGGTGTGCGGCTAGTCTAGACGAGGTCCAGAGGATCGCGACGATTGCGCGCTCATCGGCCGCTCTGAGCGCGGGCGCGGGCGGCGGCGGTGCGCGTCGCCACCCGGTCCAGCACCGCGATCATGTCCTCGACCTCGGCGCGATCGAACCCTTGGGTGATGAAGACGATCTTGCTGCGGCGGTCGGCGTCCGGCCAGCGCTCGAGCCATGACAGGTTATGCAGGAGATGCTGCGCGCCCTGGATCACGGCCGGGCGGTCGGGTTCCTCGGCGACATGGACAATGCCTTTCACCCGCAAGAGATTCGGTCCGAGATTCTGCTGCAAGGCGTCGAGCAGCAAGCGCAGCGCCTCGCGCGGGATCGGATTTTCGCGCACGAAACAGAACGATGCGATATCGCGGTCGTGCAGGCCGTGGTGGTCGTGACTGTCATGGTCGTGATGCGCGTGATCGCCGTTGTGATCGTGATCGTGTCCGTCAGGTTGCTCGTAGGCGGCGGCATTGAGCCACGCCTGGACGTCGGCCTTGGCGTCGCCCGGATCGAACCCGGTGCGCAACAAGCCGGCGACGTTGAATGCCGGGTCGTCGATACGGGAAATCTTTGCCGCGGGATTGAGGCGGCGGAGCCGCGCGGTCAGCGACGCTTCCGCCGCCTTCGCCTGCCCCCTCCCTTCCCTCCCCCGCTTGCGGGGGAGGGTGGGGAGGGGGAGCAGATCGAGCTTGGTGATCAGGATATGGTCGGCGAGCGCGACCTGCCGCACGGATTCGATGTGGTTGTCGAGCGTATCGGGGCCGTTCACCGCATCGACCGTCGCGACCACGGTGCCGATGCGGTAGAGCCCGGCCAGCGTCGGGTCGGACAAAAAAGCCTGGATCAGCGGCGACGGATCGGCCAGCCCCGATGTTTCGATCACGACGTGATCGAAGCGGGGAATCTCGCCATCCTCGCGGGCGTGATAGAGGTTGTTCAGGGTGGTGACGAGATCGCCGAACACGGTGCAGCACAGGCAGCCGTTCTCCAACACCATGATGGTGTCGTCGCTCTGCGCGGCGAGCACGTGATCGAGGCTCATTTCGCCGAATTCGTTGATCACCACCGCCGTGTTCGCCATCGCCGGATCGCGCAGCGCGCGGTTGAGCAGCGTCGTCTTGCCGCTGCCGAGGAAGCCGGTGAGGATGGTGATGGGGGTGTGGGACAAGGTGGAGTCCTCGCGGCGAAGCCGGCCGATCCGGCCTCACCTCATATATATGGTTATGGGTTGCGGGCTCCGCGCGGAGCCTGTCATCGGGCCGGCCACTTCGGGCCGGATCGGTTGGCCCGGCCCCGGAATGACGCGACGATCAGCGCAAAGCGGCGTTGATCTTCTCCAGTGCCGCCGAACCGGGACACAGCTCCTTCTCGCCGAGCGCATTGAGCGGCGCGTCCACGGTGTTGAGATGGCCGTGAAGATCCTCGGACTCGTGCTCGACGTAAAGCAGCCCGGTGACGATCTGCGCTTTGGCGGCATGATGCTGGATGAAGCTCATGGCGGCGAGTCGGTCGTGCACGTCGTACTCGGCATCGAGCTTGCGCAAGGCGAGTGTCGTGCCATCATGCTGCTCGACCAATTCGACGGTGCCCGGCGCATAGTCGACATGGATCGGCGCGCGGCCGGTGATGAAATCGAGCCGGTTGACCGCCTCGTTGTGCTCGCGCACGTAATCGAAGCTCTTGGTCGAGCCGGCGTGGTTGTTGAAGGCGACGCAGGGCGAGATCACGTCGATGAAGGCCGCGCCTTGGTGCTCGATCGCCGCCTTGACGATGGGGACGAGCTGCTTCTTGTCGCCGGAGAACGAACGCGCGACGAAG
>Ga0074044_10005347_pt1 | contig 10487 bp, 7 predicted proteins | sample BogForMeECP23OM1_FD_94443 | JGI IMG/M metagenome (GOLD analysis project Ga0074044, IMG submission 94443) | Bog forest soil microbial communities from Calvert Island, British Columbia, Canada - Bog Forest MetaG ECP23OM1 | ecosystem: Environmental > Terrestrial > Soil > Wetlands ...
CAGGCTCCCGGGTCCCGCCACCGCCAGCCCGGTGCCGCTGCCGCGCGCATAACCGCAGGCCAGCGCATGGCCGAGGTCCGCTGCCGCGCTGCGGCTAGCGTGGATTTTCTTGGTCAGACAGGGTTAGGCGCGGACGGCTTGGGTGGGGGATGCCAGGGCGGCCGGTAGCCGGGTGCGGGCTCCGACGTCGAGCTTGGTGAACACGTGGGTGAGGTGGCCCTCGACGGTGCCGGCGGTGACGAAGAGGGTTTGGGCGATCTCGCGGTTGGTGAGCCCTTCGGCGGCCAGTTCGGCGATGCGGCGCTCGCTGGCGGTGAGTGCTTCGAGCCCGCTGAGCAGTACCCGGCGGGGCCTGGCCCCGGTAGCGCGCAGCTCGGTCTCGGCCTGTCGAGTAAGCGCTACGGCGCCGAGGTGGTGGGCGGCGTCGAGGGCTTGGCGCAGCAGTTGGCGGGCCTCGACGCGGTGGTTGTTGCGACGGAGGAGGGCGCCGAGGTCGGCCAGGGCACGGGCCTGTTCGAGGCGGGTGTCGGGTCCGGCGAGCACCTCGATCGCCTCGCGCAACAGAGCCTCGCCGCGTCGTCCGCCGGCGACGAGCCCGGCGGCCCGCAGCGCCACGCCGAGGGTGCGCGGGGCGCCGAAGGCGCGGGCCAGCTCGAGCTCTTCGTCGCTTAGGCGTCGGGCCGTGTCGGGTTCACCGAAGGCCAGGGCGGCGTCGGAACGCCACGGCAGGTAGCTCGGGCTCGGCGCCAGGCCGCTGAGGGCGATCTCACCGGCCGCCCGAAAGTCGGCGAGGGCCTCACCGAAGCGGCCCTGGGCGAACAGAAGGCGGCCCCGGGTGTGGCGCGCTATGGCCGCCGTCACGGCCGCGCTCGCGGGGTCGGCGGCCAGGGGCTCAAGAGTCCGCTCGGCCTCGTCGAGGTCGCCGCGCTCGACAAGCACGTCGACCAGTACGCCCGTGGCCAGCAACCGCAGTGGGGCCGACAAGCCGGTGGCGTCCAGCAGGGCACGCCCGTCGGCCTCGGCGGCGGTGAGATCGCCGCGGCGGAGGGCGAGCCAGGACCTAAAGGCCAGCAGCGGCGGAAGGACAACTCCGTTGGCGGCGGCCTGGGCCTCGGTCACGGCGGCGTCGAGCAGCGTTTGGGCGTCGCCATAGAGCTCGGCGTAGAACAGTGCAATCACTGCGTGCTGGAGCCAGGGCGGGTCACCTGGCTTCGGCAGCGGCCTCGGGCCGGCGGCGATGGCCCGGAGTGCCAGTTCGGCCACCTGGTCGGCCGGCTGGTTGGCCAGCGCGGCCACGTAGGCTGCCGCAGCAAGGCATTGGCGCGGGACCGACCGCTCCCTGGCCAGCACGAGCAGGGCACCGGCTCGGTCGGCCATCGACGGCGCGGTGGCGGCGTCGAGTACCCCGCAGGCGACCGCCATGGCCTCCAACACCAGATGGCCCTCGGTGTTGCAACCGTCGAGGCGGGCGGCGACGCGATCGCACACCTCGATCGCCTCGACCGGCCGATCATGCCAACGCAGCGCATTCGCGAACAGCAGCGTGACCGCGACGCGAGTCGTGTCGTCGCCGGCCGACTCCACCGCCGCTTCGAGGTGGTCGTGCCAACCCGGCTCGCCGGCGCTGAACTCGACCAGACCGAGCTCCAGCAGCATGGCGCCTTCCACCTGTGGCGATGGCGGCTCCGCCACGGCCCGGCGCAGGTAGGCAACCGCCGACTCTGGCGCACCTCTCGCGGCTGCTTCTCGGGCGGCGGCGCGCAGCTGGTCGACCACCCAGTCGTCGCCCGCCGGGGCGGTGGCCAGCAGGTGCTCGGCGACCCGGGCCGGGCTGGCGTGTGCTTCGGCCAGCAGCCTGGCGGCACGCCTGTGCGCCTCGTCCCGCTCGGCCACTGTCATGTCCCGGTAGACGGCGCCGCGCAGGAGAGGGTGGGCGAAGCCAAGCGGTGTCTCGTCCAGCACGCCAGAGCGGACCAGGAGGTCGACGGCCCGCGCCGCGTCGGGGAGCGCGAGTCCGGCCAGCCGGGCCGCCTGGTCCAACTCGGCCCGCTCCAACACGGCCACCGCCCGAGCCAGGCGGGCCGCGTCAGGACCCAAGCGCACGAGGCGCAGCATCACCCAACGGTCCAAAGTAGCGGTCGCCACGTTCTGCACGTCGGCTGCCGACGAGGCGACCGGGGTGATGCGCTCCTCTCGGAGCGCTTCGACCAGCGTGCGGACCAAAAACGGCGTACCACCGGTCGCCTCCGCGCAGGCCTGCGCAAATTCGGGTTCGGGCTCGACCCCCAAGCCGGCCGCCACCAGCGTGGCCACCCCCCTCGTGGTGAGCGGCCCGACGGTGACCACCTCGGTCGCCGCGTCCATCGTCAGCGCGGCCAGCAGCTCCTGACTCTCTCCCGCCTCGGCCGGCCGAGCCCCGAGCAGCACCGCTACATGGAGCTCTTCGAGGCGGGGCAACAAGAAGGCCAAAAAGCGCAGCGACGCACCGTCGGCCCAGTGGGCGTCATCTATCACCAGCGCCAGGGGGCGCTCCGCAGGTTGGCGCACAGCCAGTACAGCCCGTGCAGCACCGCGAACGACGGGTCCGGGGCGACCGGCGCTGCCGCAACTACCCCGCTACCGAGGCCAGGAAGGCCCAGCAGCCGGGCCGCCACACCGGGCGGCCCGTCCAACAGGGCGGCCCGCTCCTGCTCCGAGGTCCCGGCCAGCACCGGCTCGACCAGTTGGCGCACCACCCCGAAGGCGAACTCGCGCTCGAGCTCACCGCCGCGCGCTCGCAGCACCCGGAAACCCTGGCACTCGGCCGCCTCCCGGCCGGCCGCCAACAACACGGTCTTGCCGATCCCCGCCGGCCCTTCCACCACCAGCGCCCCCCATGGCCTTGCCGCGCCCGCTCCAGGCAGCCCCCGATCCGCTCCAACTCCCGATCGCGCTCGAGCACGCGCTTACCCCGGCCCATCTTGTCCACCCTAGCATCTGAACAATATATGTGATAGAATTGACACTATGGATGTGCGATCTCGCCGTCAAGCGCTGGCCATGGCGGTCCGAGATGGACACGAGATCCCCGTACGCCAACTGGCGGCCGAGTTGGGCTGCTCTCAGATGACGGTTCGACGGGACTTGGATGTCCTCGAGCGAGAGGGGGTGCTTCGTCGCGTACACGGCGGAGCCGTCGGCGTAAGCCTCCGGGCGGACGAGGTGCCCTATGCCGCGCGGACCTTTGAGGCAGCGGAGGCCAAGGAGCGCATCGGTCGGGCGGTCGCCAGTCTCATAGCTGACGGGGAAACGGTGGTACTGGACTCAGGGACCACAACTGCCGAGGTGGCCAGGGCCCTGCGGGGAAGACCGGTCACGATTCTTCCCCTCGGATTGCGGACCCTCCACGAGTTGGCGAACGACGAACAAATCCATCTCATCGCGCCAGGCGGCGATGTCCGCCATGGAGAACTCGTCGTAACCGGGGACCTCGCCGAAGTGGCCTTCGAGCGACTTCGCTTCGATACGTTCGTCCTCGGCTGCTGTGGAATTGAACACCATAACGGCGTGACCACCCATGTCCCTGCGGACGCCCGGGTCAAACGGGCGGCGCTCATGGCGTCGCGGCGGACCATCGCGGTTGCTGACGCCTCGAAGCTTGGCGGAGTGGCCTTCGGGCATGTCTGTGGGCTCGAGGCCTTGGAGCGTCTGGTCACAAACGCGGACGCCGAGGAGGTCGTTGCTTTGGAATCAGTCGGGCTCCGGGTGGATCGTGTCTGACTGGCCGCGACAGCGATCCCGGGCCCAAGTAAGTGTCGCTTTTTTCCTCCTCGGCGGGGCCGGAGCTACGTGGGCGGCGAGGATTCCCGCGGTGAAAGCAGGATTGCAGCTCTCGCCAGGAACTCTCGGGCTTGCATTGCTCGGACCGGCGGTCGGTTCGGTGCTGGCCATGCCGACCACCGGAGCGTTGCTCGCATCGGTCGCGCCCCGGCGAGTCGTTCAGGCTGGCTTTGTAGTCGTGGCAGGGATGCTGCCGGTGATCACTCTCGCCGGCTCGACCTGGCAACTGTTCGTCGTGCTCGCTGGTTGGGGCATGGGGATCGGGATGGTCGATGTTGGGGCGAACACCGAGGCGTCTCGGGTACAAGACCGCCTTGGACGGCGCGTCATGTCCCGCTTCCATGCTGCCTACAGCGTCGGCGGGCTCGTCGGCGCCGGCCTCGGCGCAGCCGCCGCCGCCACTGGCTTGTCGGCCCGAGCGAATTTCATAGTCGCTGCGGTGGTAGTGGCCATCGGCGGTGTCGGTGCCGCCCAAGCCTTCGCGAGTCAGCCAACGTTGACTGCCGCCACCGATCCAACGGTTCACTTGCGGCGGCCGCAATGGTCATGGACTCTCGTGGCGCTCGCTGCAATGGCGTTCGGGTCATTTCTCGCCGAGGGAGCTGCGAACAACTGGAGCGCTGTCTACCTGCACTCCGTGCTCGGAGCACCGGTGGGACTGGCAGTCACGTACACCGTGTTCTCGGCCACTATGGCGGCCGGACGACTTGTTGGCGATCGCCTCGCCCATCGTGCAGGCCCTGTTCACCTCATCCGCTTCTCCGCCGGCGTCGCCGGCGTCAGCTTCGCGGCCGCGTTGATTGTTGGGCGGGTATGGGCCGGACTTGCTAGTTTCGCCGTACTCGGTGCCGGTCTGTCGTTCATCGTGCCCTTGGTGTTCACCACCGTGTCTCGGTTGGGACGGACGGGTCCGAACCTGGCATTCGTCACCTCGTGCGGCTACATGGGAATGCTCGTGGGGCCCGGGCTGATCGGCGGCCTCGCCGAGGCCGTCGGATTGTCCGAAGCCCTCGGAATCATCGTGGTGTTCAGCTTTATGGCTGTGATCCTTGCCGGCGCCACCCGCCCGAAGCCCTCGGTCGCGATGAGTTCGCCGCTGTCGACCGCCGAGGTCGGTACACGATGAGTTGGCTGCTTTGCGACTACGGCGGTGTGCTTTCTCTGCCTCAGCCCTCAGACGATCGAGTGCTCTTGGAAGAGGAGGCCGGGCGATTTGGCTCGGATTTTTGGGCCACCTATTGGAAGTACCGGCCAGACTATGACCGGGGTCACACCCCGGTGGTCGAATACTGGTCGGCGGTGCTCGGCCACCGACCTCAACGCCACAAACTTGATCGGTTGATAGGACGCGACGTCGCGGGATGGCTCCATCCCAATCTCGAAACACTCGCCGCCACCGAACGAGCTGCCATGCGCGGCCTACGGCTGGCGATTCTTTCCAACGCTCCACACGAAGTCGCCGAGGCTATCGACGACGCAGCGTGGTTCGCTACGTTCAGTCCTCGGCTATTCAGCTGCAGATTGGGAATGAACAAACCCGAGCGGGGCATTTATGCTGCCGCTCTTAAGGGGGTGCATCTTTTCGATAGGTATGAATATCTGCTATTTACGGTATGAACCGTCTTGTATTGGGAGAGTCCGGGTTTTTCAGGGTGTTTCCGGCAGTGCCTGCAGTGATTCGTGCTGGTCAGCGGTGTGACGGCGGCGTGCCCGGGACGCGGCCGGGATCGCGCCTGGTCACTGGTTCCGCGGGTTCGGGGGCTGTTTCCGGGATGCTGGGCGGGAATCATTCCCGGCAGAATCTGGAGGCATGGCCGTGACGGTGAAGTTCTCGGTGACGATCAGGCAGGTCCGCGACGACGGGAGCGAGGCCCCGCTGGAGCAGGAGCTGGCGGCGGCGCTGGCCGGCCCGGCGGGGCAGTTCGCGGGGCTGGCGGCCTGGGCCGCGGGCGAGGCCTGCTACCTCGATCACGGGGAGCGGGAGAAGGTGATCGGGGACGAGGGCCGCGAGCTGCAGCGGCGGCTGCTGCTGCTGCTGCTGCTGCAGGCCACGTTCGACATCGATGCCGCGCGCGAGCAGCGCGCTGAGGGCGTCACCAGCGCTGCCGGGATCCGGCACGGCATCGTCGAGGCCGGGCACGGGCGGGGGGTGACCAGCGTGTTCGGGCCGGTCCGGGCCACCCGGCTGGCCTACCGCAGCCGGCGCGAGCCGAACCTGTACCCCGCTGATGCCCGGGCTGTCCTGCCCGGCGACCCGTACTCGCTGGGGATGCGGGCCATGGCGGCCTTCCACCTGGCCGCGGGCGGGTTCGGGCAGGCCCAGGAGGTCATCGAGGCCCGGACCGGCGTCAGGGTCGGCCGCGCCCAGCTCACCGGCCTGGCCGAGGACCTCGCGGAATGGACGGATGACTTCTGCGAGCAGCGGTCCCGCGACGCCGAAGAAGACGACCAGCCGGACACCGACGTGATCATGATGCAGGGCGACGGCAAGGGCATCGCCATGCGCCCGGAGCACCGCAGGAACCCCGGCAAGGACGACGGCACCCGGCCCGGGATCAAGAAGATGGCCGAGATCGTCGCCGTCGCCGACTTCACCCCCGCCGTCCGCGAGCCGGAGGACATCGCCGCCCCGCCCGCCCGCCGCCGGGCGCACCCCGGGCCGAAGGCCCGCGACAAGTGGGTATCCGCCTCGGTCACCGAGTCCATCGAGGACATGATCGCCTCTGCGTTCGACGAGGCCGACCGCCGCGACCCGCAGCGGGTCCGGCAGCGGGTCTTCCTCGTCGACGGCAACAAGCAGCAGATCACCGCCATCGAAGCCCGGGCAAAGGACCGCGGCCTCAAAGTGCCCGTCCTGATTGACTACATCCACGTCCGGCTACCTCGGCAAGGCTGCCGCCGCCCTGCACCCCGGCAACCCCGTCGCCGCCGGCCAGTGGGCCGACGGGCAGCTGCTCCGCGTCCTGCACGGCCGCGCGAAAGCCGTCGCCGCCACCCTCGCCTCCGTCGCCGCGAAAACCCGCGCGAACCCCCGCACCCGCCACCTTGACCTCACCGGCATGGACCGGGCCGTCACCTACCTGACTAACAACCACGCGCACATGAAGTACGACAAGGCCCTGGCCAAAGGCTGGCCGATCGCCACCGGGATGATCGAGGGCGCCTGCAGATTCGTCATCGAGGACAGATTCGTTTTCAGCAGTCCCGTTTGTGTGGACTTCTGTCCGGTGAGATGCCAGACAGTCCGTGCGGGATACAGCCGGGCGTCATACCGTCTCCCACGTGTCCAATTGTCCCGTGGTGGCGAGCTGCCGGGCGTTCCGGGTGGAATTGCCCGACGGCCGGGCGTACTGGACTGTGGTCGATGATGACTACGTCAAGGTCGCCGTGGCCGATCAGTACCTGTTCGATCTGCGGTTCGGCCGGGACCGGGCGGAGTCGACCACCAGGGTCTATGCCGGTGAGCTCGCGAGGTTCCTGTGCTGGTGCGGCCGGACGGGGCGGAGCCTGGAGGACGGCGCCCGTCATCTGAGCCGCTTCGTGCTCGTGCTGCGCAGCACGCCGATCGAACGCGCGGGCGCCGGTCAGGGCCGCCCGCCGGGCGCCGCCCGGGTCAACCACGTGCTGGCCGTGGTGCGCGAGTTCTTCAAGCACGCGGTCGCGGCCAGGGCGGTGGACGGCTCGGTGCTCGGTGCCCTCTACGAGGTCGCAGACGACCGGTTCCTGCCGGCCGAGCTGCGCGCGGAGGGCGGGGGGCTGCGCTACCGGGCCCGGCCTCGCCACCGGTTGCGGGCCGGGCGGGCCGCTTGGCCGGAGGCGGCGTCGCAGGCCGAGTGGGAGGCACTGCTGGAGGCTGCGACCTCGTGGCGGGAGCGTTTCCTGCTGGTGCTGTTGTGGTTCTGCGGCCTGCGGATCGGCGAGGCCCTCGGCCTGCGGCGCGCTGACCTGCACTTCACTGGCTCGTCGACCTCGCTCGGCTGCCGGGTGCCTGGTCCCCACCTGCACGTGGTGCACCGCGACGGCAATCCTGATGGCGCGTCGGCCAAGTCGCGCAACGAGCGCACGGTGCCGGTGGTCGCCTGGGTGCTGGCCTACTACGACCGTTATACGGCGGAGCGCCTGGCCTGCCCGGCGGCCGATGGCTGCGATTTCGTGTTCGTCAACTTGTTCCATGCCCCGCTCGGTGCGCCGATGACCGCCTCGGCGGTCCGCCAGGTTATGCGGGTCCTGTCCCGGCGGGCGGGGCTGGCCCGGCCAGTCCACCCGCACATGCTGCGCCACTCATCGGGCAGCGAGATGGCCGGCGCTGGCGTGCCAATCGACGTCGTCCAGGAGCTTTTGGGTCACGGGTCGATCACCTCCACGCAGCACTATGTGCACCCGAGCCGGGCTCGGATGCGCAGCGCTGTGGAGGCGGTCGAGAAAGTCACCTCGCAGCGCCGCGCACGACGGCAGGAAGGCGGGCCCCGGTGAGCCGTGGCGGGGCGGAACGAGTAAGCCGTCCTTCCGAAGCGCTCGTGGCCGAAGATGAGCTGCGCTCGGTGATCGACTGGGCAGCGCTTGCCCGGCTGGGCTTCGACCCCGGCACGGCGCTGTTCGCTCCCGGTGCGGAGGACCCGGTATTCGGGTTCGTCGTGTGCCGGGCCGCTTCGTGCGATCAGGTCGTGCACAGCGGGAGCCTCGGACTGTGCTGGCGATGCGGACAGCTATGGCAGAAGGCAGGGCAGGGAGCCGGCTTCGAGGTTTTCTGCGCCACGGTGCCCGGCCGGATCCGGCACAGCCGGGGCGGCGCGCTGTGCCGGGTCTGCCGGACCCCCGGGCATGAGCGGCCGGTGCGCTCCCACGGCCTGTGCACGATGTGCTCCAAGACGATGGCCGACCGGGGCCAGAGCCCCGATGAATACGTCCACGGCGACGCCGGATACGAGGCGGCAGTCCCTCGCCCCGCCTTCGGCAGGTGCCTGGTGGAAGTGTGTGACCGCTGGGCATGGCGCAGCCGGCCGGCTTTGTGCGAGGCACACGATGAGACCTGGCTCGCAGCCGGCCGGCCGGGGGGAAGCTCGTTCGGGGAGTGGAGCGCCCGCCAGCGCTGCCTGGATGGCGGGCCGCGGGTCGTGGTGCTGCGCGGCCTGGCCGAGCGTGTGCAGCTCGAGGTTCTCTACGCCTTGCAGCGGGCAGCCGAGACCGGGCGGCGGACGAGGCCCGGGGTCGTCCAGGGCGCGGTGAACATCGTGCGTGCCCAGGGGGTTTCCTCGATCTCCGGGCTGTCGATGGAGGGCGTCAGGCGTGGCGCGCCGCGCCTGTTCCTGACCTTCGCGGCCGACCAGGTGACACTCGCGCTTTCAACCCGGGCCGGCGAGGCGGCCAGGGACGACTGGGATCAGCGGGTCTTCGGGCACATTCCGGGGTTGCTGCGCTTCAGCCCGATCAGCCAGGGCTGGCTGAAGGAGACGGCCAAGGCCTGGGCCGCCGAGCGCATCGACACGGTGCAGACCCCCCGGGTCTTGCAGGCGACCCTGCGGGCGGTGCGGGCCTTCTCGGAGTCCCTGCGCCGGCACCGCCCCGGCGACGGCGCCAGCCCGCACCTGGTGTCCCGCTCTGACCTCGCGGCCTTCGCCAGCGACCTCGCCCACCTCGAAGCCCGCGGCGACATCGCGCACAATACCCGCCGGGCATGGCTGAACGAGCTCGGCCGGTTCCTCAGAGAAGCCCGCGCGATGGGACTCAGCCGCCCCGGCGGGCCGATGTGCGGCCTCCCCGAAGATGTGATGTTCCGCCGCGGTGACCAGGTCCGCAGCGTGTCGTCCGAGGACCGGGGCCGGGCGCTGCCGCAGGTCGTCCTGGACCAGCTGCTCGACACCGGTGCGCTGGAGGGACTGGAGGCGAGCTACGGCACCGAGATGCGGGCCATGGTCGAGCTCGCGGCCTCGGTGGGCCGGCGCACCGGCGAGCTGTGCGGCCTGCGCTTCGAATGCCTGGCCTACGAGGAGATCCTCGATGAGGCTGGTCAGCTGCGGGCCGCGCCGGTGCTCATCCACGACATGCCTAAGGTGGGCGTGCGCGGCTATCGCCTGCCCGTCGGCGAGGAGACGGCCGGGATCATCCGGGAACAGCAAGCACGAGTCCGTGCCCGCTACCCTCGCACCCCCGTCTCGCAGCTGGCCCTGTTCCCTGCCGTCATGATGAACCCCCGGGGCACAAGGGCCTGCAACGTCACGACGTTCGAGGCGCACTTCCGTGCCTGGGTAGACAGCCTGGCCGAGCTCCATGGCCCGGGGGGTGAGCCCTATGACCGATCCGATGTCGTCATCTACTCGTTCCGGCACAGTTTCGCCCAGCGCCATGCGGACTCCGGCACGCCCATCGAGGTACTGGCAGAGCTGATGGGCCACACGCGCCTGACCAGCACCCAGGCGTATTACCGGGTCTCCGCCAAACGTAAGCGCAAGGCCGTCGACCTGCTCGCCGCGCTTCAGGTGGACCGCGGCGGCACGCGCAGCCGCCCGCTGGTCGGGCGGCTCCTGGACGCAGAGGCGACCCGCGAGGCAATCGGACAGGTCGCCGTGCCCTTCGGCATCTGCACCGAGCCGGTCAACGTCAAGGCGCACGGGCAGGCATGCCCATTCCGCCACCAGTGCTTCGGGTGCACCCACTTCCGCAGCGACCCG
>Ga0074044_10005348_pt1 | contig 10485 bp, 10 predicted proteins | sample BogForMeECP23OM1_FD_94443 | JGI IMG/M metagenome (GOLD analysis project Ga0074044, IMG submission 94443) | Bog forest soil microbial communities from Calvert Island, British Columbia, Canada - Bog Forest MetaG ECP23OM1 | ecosystem: Environmental > Terrestrial > Soil > Wetlands ...
AGGTCGAGGTCGTATTCGTGGGCGCGCACGTTCCCGCGATCCGCCGGGCTCACTTGAGGCTGATGCCGCCCGGCGGAGGCGAGGACATCGGGAGCGACGACGCCGCTCGGGCCTACCTCAACCGGTGGCGAGGGATGACGGAGGGCGACTCGGCCTCGCTACCGGAGCGGCCGAGCCACGGTAGCCGTTCCCCCAGGGACCGGCCGGGGTTCAGTCCGTCCCGGCCCTCCCCTCGCTCCACGGTGACGGTCGCTTCTCGCCACGACTGGTCCCGCCGTCCGTCGATCCGGTAGATCCGGTCGAATGGGGTCCGGAGGGCGTCCGAAGGGGACCCACGGAACGTGACGACCAGCAGGACCCCTTCGCGGCGCAGCGTTTCGTGGGCCTCGGAGCGCCCGAACGCGTTCTCGAGCGCATCGATCGGCAGCCCGTCGATGTTCGTGAGGACGATCGCGGTCCGCCCGGTCGACTCCGGCGCACGCGCGATCAGCGATTGGAGCACGGACGGCAGTTGGAGGAAAGCGCTGAGACGGAGGACGTCCGGGCTCTCGATGGCCTCCGGCTGGATCCAATCCCCGAAATCGGAGCGGGCCACGCTCGGAGCCAGCAACTCTTCAGGGGGGAGGTGGGGGCCTGAAACCTGGCCCGAGCCTGCCTCGAGCACGCGCCGAGCCTGGGGCTCCGGAGGTCTGGACGGGGCGGCGCCATCGGCCCAGCAGAACCCAGCGATCTCGTGGTGGACCAACGCCGAAGCTAGGACGGCCATCGGCGACTCGCCCTCCCCGTAGATCAAGACCGACCGGCCCGGTCGGGCCGGCGGGTCGGCGGCACGCAAGTCTGTCATACGATCGGCCGGGGTCCTCCTTGGGACTGATCACGGGGTTCTTGGGGATGAGGAAAGGCCGAACCTCTTCGGCCCACCGAACGGGTTCGGTGCGTTCGGAGGGCCCGTTCGAGCGGCTGGGCCCTAGGTCAGGGCCATATTGGGCTGCAGGACCGACTCGAAGAGCTTCTTCTCGATGAGCGCGATCGCCTCCGAAACGCCGGACTTGCTTCGGTCCAATTTACGCGCGAGCGCGGTCAGGGTGATCCCGCGAGGCACCGCGAAGTACCCGGCGGCCATCGCCTGGTCGAGCAGCAGTTTCTGGGCGTCACTCAGCATCGGGAGATGGCTTCGGAGCGGTCGACGGCGGATGGAGACGATCGAGAAATTCGGGTCGGTGGCGCGCATGTGCTTCATGATGAGTTCGAACTCGCTCCGGCGTGCGACGACCTCCCATCGGATGTATCCGCCCTGGAGCCGCAGGGGGAACTGAATCGGCAAATGGAGCTTCCGATAGAGGGCCACCACCGGCGGATTCCGGTAGGTCACGCGGTAGAGGCACCCGTCCGCGACCTCGGCCAGACTGTCCACCGCGACGACATCCGGGTAGGTCGCGATCTCCCGAGCCCAGACGCCGGGCGGGGACCCGCTGATCCAGTAATCGGAGACCGAGACCCCCGGCCCGGATTCAATTCGGTTGAGGATTTCTAATCGGACGGTCGGGTGGAGCGACGAGAACGGACCGGTCCACAGCTTGCCCGGGACTCGAACCCGGAGCGTGGCGAGGAAGAGACGGTCGGTGGTGGATTCGTCGGAAGTGCGTCGGAGCTCCTGCAGCCGAGTCTGAGTGCTCGTGGAGGGCAATCGAAGGCCCGACCGACCGGCGGAACGTTTGCCCCGGACGCCGCCAATGGATTCCCCGTCGAGATTCGTGGTCAATGCAACGCCCGGGCCGGCTCGCCTCGGTCGACTGACCGGACATTGAAATATATAACGGGAGAAGACCGGGCTCAACGGCCCCTTCCCCTGGAAAACGTCCCGTCGCTCGCGACCCGCCCTCCGGTCAAGGTGTATAAACTGGGTCGGTCCTCCGGGGCTGTGCCGGATCAAGTGCGCTTCGTCTATTCTGGCATTCGAGTGCGGGACCTGGGGCGCTCCGTACAATTCTATAAAGCACTCGGGTTCCGGGTCATCAAGCACGGGTGGTTCTCGCACGGGGGGAAATGGGTCCACCTCGTCTTTCCGGGCTCCGAGCATCGGGTCGAGCTCAACTACTACCCCAAGGGTTCCCCGTTCTACGAGCCCTTTCGTCGGGGAACTGAATTCGACCATTTTGGATTCTTCGTATCGAACCCCCGTCGATGGCTCCGACAGGTCGTGCGCGCCGGGGCCCGACCCAAGGTGGGGTTCGTCGATGGGCCGGCCCAGCTGATCTTTGTCGAGGATCCGGACGGGGTCGGTCTCTGCTGTTGCGGCCCCTCGTCGCCCGGTAGCCTACCTCGGTTGTTCCCGCCCCCGAAAAAACGGACCGTGCGCCGCACGGCTCCACGGAAGAAGGCGGGAAGGTCGCCCCGTTCCAAAATCCGGTCCTCCAGGTCTTCCTGAGCCCACCCAACTTCGGAGGCGGCCGACCGTGGACCCGTCATCATCGGGTGCTCCCGTGAGCTTGCCACGATCATCCCGAGCTTCAGCTCGATCGCGTTCTCGAACGAACCTGCCGGGTCCGGGGGGGCCCGCCCGCTTCGAGCACGAACGCACGGACCATGGGGTCGACGAGGACGTACGTTCCTTCCGTCTGGCGAACCAGGTAGCTTGATTCGAGACCCCGCAGAACTCGAAGGACGGTTCCGTCGTTCACGGATGCGCCGGAGGCCCGGCCCATGTACTCACGCACCACTCCCCAAGCGGCGCCGGTTGCGATCGCCTTCAACGCCGGCCAGTAGAGCGACGGGTCGCGCGTCACCAGAAATTCGGCCAATTCTGCCTCGGCCGCCTTTTTTCCTTCTCGGATGGTTTCCGCCAGAGCACGATCCGGCGAGAGTCTCTGCACGGCGACGTGATTCCCAAACAGCGTCAACCAACCGGGGGTCCCGTCGAGCGGTCCGTTGAGCGCATTCGCGACTTCTCCGTCCGAGAGTTTCACCCCTTGCTCTCGGGCGCCCCGAACCAGGAACTGGGTGCTGGTCTCACGATCGAACGGGGCTAAGGAGATCGAGAGGGGGGCTCGGCCGTAGAGCGGCGAGGCGGTGGAGGGTTCGAGGAGGGTGCGAGAGACTCCGGCCAGAGATCCGGTAAAAACGAACCCGATGTTGGGTCGGGTGTTGAACACATTTCCCAGAAGTTTGAGAAGAGCGCCCGCATTCGAAGATAGTTCCTGTACTTCGTCGAGGACGACGAGACAATCCCGCTTTTCACTGCCCAGGAGGTCCAACAGGTCCCAAGCGGTCTTGAGGGGTGGTCGGGAGGAACTGACCGCCAGTCCCGATGGGCCCACGGAAAAACCCTCGACCCTTCGGGCCGCCCGAGCCAAACGAGTCCGCAATGAGACGGACTCATTGAGACCACTGATCAGGCCCTCTACCAGGCCGTGAACCGTTCGAACCCCCCACAGGTTGACGTAGGCCCCGGGGCGCCCCAATCCGTTCCGGACCGCCTTCACGAGGCTGGTCTTTCCCACCATGCGCGGGCCCAGCACGACCACCCAGCGTCGAGCCTCTACGAGCCGGGTAAGTTCGGCGACCTCGCGGTCTCGACCGAACAGGGCGTCTTCCGATTCCTTCGGGGCCAGGTCGAACAGCGCCACGACTTATGCCCCATAAGCACTTGTGGGGCATAAGTCCTTTCCCCCTACCTGAATGATGAAAATCCCGAGGTTGGCCTCTGCCGGGTCGCGTAGGGCCCAACCCGTTGAGCATCGCCGCGGTCGGTCCGCCCACGAGGCCGTACAAGCCGGGTCCCGAGGCAAGGGCACCTTCCGTTCCCACATAGCCGGGGGTGAGTCTTCGGAGAGAATGTGAGAGGGGACTCCTGGGACCTCCTCCTTACTCCAAATCCAATTCGGCTTCGCGCCGCAACAGGGACGCAGACTCCTCGCGCGTGGCGTCCTCCATGTTCGCCTCGGGGCCCATTTTCTTTCGGTCGATCTGCTGAACGAGCCCGAAGAGCCACTCGAACTCGTGCATGATCAAGGGATCTCGAAGGGCGATACGGGCTCGCCCGATGACATCGATTGGTTTCCGAAGCGCAACGTAGTAGCCGCTGATCCACGTCCCGAAGGCTTCCCACACCAAGTTGCGGTTCAGCACCTTGGAATGGGTGAGCGAGCCGATGAGTTCGAAGAACGCGGCCACCTCAAGGTTGGTGATGTCATCGTGACGGCCTTCAAGGAGGCGTTGCGCGAGCAGTTTGCGTCGTCGTCGGAACGCGGGAGAGTCGAATCGTTCCCGGAGGGTCAGCACCGCGTTCGCGCTGTTGAGGTGTTGGTTAACCCGAGTTTGCCACCAGAGCAATACGACCGTGCCGATGGCCACGGCCCAGGCGGCAGCAGCGGTAATGGTCGTGACATCGATCGCCATGCAATCCCAGCCGATTCGCACTCCCGAAGGACTATAACTCGTTGGAACCCGAGTGAAAGGCCGTGCGTGATCGGACAGCGCGCCCTCGTGACGGGAAGGTAGCCTCGAGACGGGCGAAGGGGGCGTTCACCCTGGAGTGCGCGGTGACGGCTCTGGTCGACGAGTGGACAAGTGACCCGCCTGATCGAACCGCCCCGCAGTCACTTTGGAGGTCGGAGATCGGTCCAGCCGCTGGTAGTTCAGCGGTCGATGGCGGACCGGCGATAACCCAGGAATGACCCTAGACTTAATTGAATCAAGTGACCTAGGAGACCCCGAGAATCTGAAGGGGGCGGGCGATGCGAGTTTCAGAACAGTCCGACTCGGACAGTTATGCCGACACCGTCCTCCGAAAGGTGAACTGGTTGGAGGACACCGACACCGTTCGCCGGCTCTTCCAAGACTATCGGGAGTGGCTCGCCGATCACCAGGAGAGGGCCGCCTCCGCCAGTTCGATTGTGCCGGTCGGACTGGCGCGCATCGACCAAGAGATCGCGGGGCTCCCCGGGGTCTATGGCCCACCGAGCGGTGAGATTATTCTCGCTTTCAAGGGAACCTCGCTGGTTGCGTGTGGCGCCCTGCGCGAGCTGGAGTCGAGAGTCGGAGAGATCAAGCGGGTGTACGTTCGGGCGGACCACCGAGGGAAGGGGTTCGGGCCTCGCCTCACGGGCGCACTTCTTGACCGAGCGGCCGAGCTCGGCTACGAACGAGTGCGGGTCGATACGCTGCCGACAATGACCGCCGCGATTCAATTCTACCAGGAGATGGGGTTCAAGCCCATCCCCCCCTACTGGCCGCACCCGGTCCCTGGGTCCCTTTTCTTCGAGTTCAGGGTACCGAGGCGGGCCCATCGACGATCCCGAAGTTCGAGGTCGCAGCAGCCGAGAAGCTAGTTTGGCCCCGGAGCGTGCGGGGTCCGTTGCGCCTCGACCCCGACAGTTCCCGCTCATATCGGTAGAGACCTCGCCGACCGGCCAGCGCACGAATCCCACGAGTGCGAGAGTTCGGTTATACATCGGCCTTGATAACCCGGTGCGCGTTGCGCGAGCGAGGGCAATCCGTGGCGCAGAGGGACTCCAGGTTCGGAAGGGTTGGCTGGGCGCGCGGCGCGACCCTCATCGCCGTCCTCGTGGTCGCCGTCGAGTTGCTCAGCTTCATACCGGTCAGCTCGGCGTCGGGCCCCGGGGGGACTCGAACTGAAGGACTACACATCATGAGCCCGAAGGGAACGGATCAAGACGGGGCTGCGGTTGCGCTGAGGGCCGCAGAGGCGTCCCTCTCTCATGGTGAAGGACCCGCGAACGGGGAGCGGGAGAGTTGCTCGGGCGCTGTAGCGGCGGGTTCTGGCGTGACCTGCAATTCACCGGGGCCCCCCCCTCCCTCCACGTCTCCGTCGTGGGCCTATCCGATGCAGCCCTCCGCTCGCAGTTCGGCAGCCATGACGTATGACGTCCGCGACAAGTATGTGCTGCTCTTCGGCGGGTACGACAACAACGGTACCCTGAGCGACACGTGGAAGTTCACCGGCGGCCTTTGGACGGAGTTGGCCCCTGCCAAGTCCCCCTCGGCCCGATTTGCCTCATCGATGACTTTCGATGCAGCGGACAACTACGTGGTTTTGTTCGGGGGAAATACAGGCTCGAAGACCCTCGCCGACACCTGGAAATTCATCGCCGGGACATGGACCAAGATGTCCCCCACGACGAATCCCGGTTCCCTCGATTCCGGGTCGATGACTTATGACGCCAAGGACGGATATGTACTGTTTTTCGGGGGAGATAGCTCGACCCAAGTTACGAACGCGCACACGTGGAAGTTCAAGTCGGGGCAATGGACACAACTCACTCCGACGAAATCGCCTCCCGCTCGCGGGGGAGGAGCGATGGACTACGACCCCGCAGACGGCTACACGCTCCTCTTCGGAGGTTTCGCCAGTTCAGGGATGCTCGGGGATACCTGGAATTTTTCCGGCGGCCAGTGGACGAACGTGACGCCGGCTACCTCTCCAATTGCCCGCGACGGAGCCGCCATGGCCTACAGCGTCAAAGACGGCGAGTTGCTGCTGTTCGGCGGCTTCTCGGGAACCCATTGGCTATCGGACTCGTGGACATTCACCGCCGGGATATGGACCAAGATCAGCTCGGCGGCCCACCCCTCGAGCCGCTCGACCGAAATGGCTGACGGAACTGCCACGTCAAATCTCGTGTTGTTCGGAGGTCAAGCCGCGTCCCCCGTGTTTAACGACACGTGGACATTCCACAGCAACGTGTGGACCCACCAACTCCCCCGGTACCCCCCGACCCGGATTTACGGATCCATGACGTTTGATGAGGTTGATGGCTATGTGCTCTTTTTCGGGGGGTACGGTTCCACGTCGACGCACAATGATACATGGAAATTCGTCAACGGCGTGTGGGCCCAGCTGCATCCAACCGTTTCTCCCCCCCCTCGCGATTCGGCGAGCATCGGGTTCGATCAGGGCGATGGATATGTGGTGCTCTACGGGGGAATGAGGCAGAATAGCCACCTGATGAACGATACGTGGACCTACGTGGGAGGCACCTGGACGAACGTGACGTCGAGGTATGGCCCGGAGGCGCTTGACCATGCCGCAATGACGTACGATTACGCGGACGGGTACATCCTTCTCTTTGGCGGCTTTAACACGAGCTCCGGGGAACTGTCGGACACTTGGACGTTTTCGGACGGAGCTTGGTCGCGGGGCGCCCTCTCCGGCCCGTCGGGGCGGGATTCCGAGCAAATGGTCTACGACTCCGAGGACGGATACGTACTTCTGTTTTCAGGAGAGCAAGCGAGCTCGACCTCGTACGCGGACACCTGGAGTTACTCGGCCGGAGTCTGGTTGAACATCACCAGCACGGCGGGACCGAGTCCCGCGGGGCGGGTTGGCGGCGGGATGGTCGACGATACGTACGACGGGTACGTGCTCCTGTTCGGTGGGATCAACGGGTCTACTTCGCACCAATACTCCGACACCTGGAGTTTCGTGAACGGCGTTTGGACCCAACTCAATCCAATAATGGCGCCGGCCGCCCAGTATGGGTTCGCCATGGCGTTTGACCCCGTCGATAACGAAGCGGTCTTACAACCGAATGGCGCAACGACCACATGGACCTATTGAGCCCCCCTCTTGTCCGAAGGTCCACTCGAGGGACATCGTGCGTGATTGAGCCGCGACGAGAATCATCGTGAACAGCTCAAAACGGAGGAATCGTCCGCGAATACCTTCGGGTCAATGGGCGAATCTCGCGTTAGCGCGCTCTCGACGTTCGCCGAGCTCGATTGAACTTTGTCAATCTGCAGGGCCTAGGAATCACCCCCGGGCCAAGAGTTGAATTCCGTCGACTCATCCCGCTCGGTCGAACCACTTTCCCCAGACGGGAAACCAACCCGGGAGGGGCGCGGGGTGCACTTTTTCCCCCTCGGAAGGCGCGCTACTCTAAACACGGACTGTCCATTTCACCCAGGCCGGTCGGCCACCCTTCGAGGGGGCGTCCGCAACCGCCAGACGGTCACGTAAGTCCCCCCTGCTCTTTGCTGAGCGGTTGAGGAGTCAAGTCGGAAAATCCAAGGCATAAAAGCCACTGAGTTTTGCGTTGGGGCATGCGAAAGCCCGCTTCAAAGAACTCCGAATCCCCCTCTCAGCGTGTCGATGCGAGCCCCCAACAACCAACCGATTGGCGAGACGAAATGATTTCTCGGATACGCAACCTCATTGAGGAGGCTGACCCCGCAGCGGTCGAGGAGCAGAAATGGAGGAAGCCGTCGAACCCCGCGGGGGTCCCGGTTTGGTATCACGACGGGATCCTTTGCCATCTTGTGGCCCTCAAGAACCGCGTACGGCTGACCTTCCTGAAGGGCGCTGCCTTGAACGACACCAAGGGCCTCTTCAACGCCTGCCTCGATGGCAATGCGATGAGAGCCATCGACTTCCACGAGGGAGACGACGTCGACGGTGGGGGAATCAAGTCCCTGGTCCGGTCCGCCGCCGCCCGGAACGCATCCTCGATGCGCGCCCGACGTTAGCATTCCGGTACGTTCGCAGGAAGTCCCGACGGTGGGTGAAAGCAGCCTTGCAATGGTTCCCTGCTGTGACTGAAGCTTAGCGCTCGGGACCGAGCGGACTTTCTCGATACGGGACGAGGGCCGCGCCACTACCCGACGGTGGCTCCGTTATACCGCTCGGATCGCTCGCTGGATGATGTTCATCCCCGGGCTCATCTCGGTGGCGTTCTACCGTCGGCGCCCCACCACGGTTCAGATCGTCCTGGGTCTCGTCTTCACGATCGTGTTCTCGGCTCTCCTCGGGTACTGGCAGGACGATGGAACCTCGCGCGTGTGGGAGAACACCATCCTAGCCGTCGTCGGGGGCGTGGTCCTCTACGTGGTGATCCTGGCCTATCTCCTCTATCGTTACCTGCCGAAGCACTCGAGCACCACTGGTCCAACCGGCGCCCCGCCTTCCTCCCCATCTCCCTGAGTCTGAACCGGGTGGATCGGGCCGACCGGCCAGAGACTTGCCCACCGCTAGTTGTAACGGTCGACGGGAGTTGATGAGCTCGTGAGGGAGAACCTGGCTTTCGGTGCGGGCTCGTGGTCCTGAATCCACCAAGCCTAGATGTGCATTGACAGGACTTGTGACCGGTTAAGCTGACAGCACATGTGACCGGGTCCTGGAGGCCCGGAGAGCGCTGCGATTCATCAGCGTGCGGTCGTTGTAGACCTCGGCCGGGGTCTTCCAGCCGATGCCCCCGTGCATGCGGACCCGGTTGTACGTCCTCCGCCACGCGTAGAGCTCGCGTCGGAAGTGGCTGAGGGTACGGAAGCGTATCCGACCCACGAGCTCCTGGGTGAGGACGCCGTGGAAGCGCTCCAGCTTCCCTCGTCCTTGGGGATGGTACGGCCGCCCGTAGATCACCGAGATGCCCTGCTCCTCGCAGTATCGGCGGAACTCCTTCGAGATGAAGCAACTCCCGTTGTCGACGTAGAGCGCCTTGGGCTTGCGTCCGCTCTTGAGCCCCCACCCGAGGTTGTTGGTGGCCTCCCGAGCCCGTTCTCGGCGGTAGGCGCGGGCCATCACGAGGTAGCGCGAACGATCGTCCAAGATGGTGTGGACGTCGATGTGCCCTCGGACCCCGGCGATGCGGAACTTGTAGACGTCCGCCTGCCAGAGCGAGTCCACGTGGCGCCGCTGGAAGCGCTTGTAGGGAACGGGTTTGCGGACGACCCGGACCATGAACCCGTGGCGCTTCAGGATTCGATGGACCGTCCTCCAGGTGAGCTCGACCCCGCGCCGACGTAGGAGGGTGTGGATTCTCATCGCCCCCCACGCGGGGTGGCGGCGCCTCAGCTGGAGGATGCGATTGACGAGGTTCCCGTGGGTGCGGTTCGGGCGATGGTCGGGACGGCGAGACTCGTCCCGAAGCCCCTCGACGCCTTGTTCTCGATCGCTTCGGCACCATCGGCGCAGTGTGCTCTCGGAGATTCCGAAGACCCGACAGAGGTCTGCGGTCCGAGTCCCTAGCTCGAGGTGCTGGCGAACGACCTGCAGTCGGAGACGAACATCTTCCTTGACCAAGCTGACCCCTTCCCGGGGCCGGTCATATGTCCTGTCAGTTCAGCCGGTCAGATGTCCTGTGAGCGCACACCTAGCACGCCCTGGGCAGGATGGTCCCCCCCCGGGGAGGCTACCTTCCCTGATTCCGCAGCACCTTATGTAATGGGCTGCTGGAATACCGCCAAGGCACGGGACCGAGTCGGTGAGGGTAGCTTTGCAACCTCTCGAGCAGGCGAGGTCAACATATCCGCCCAATGCCTACCAAAGGCCGTAAGCACGTACGGGGCTTCAATCTCGGATCTCGGGGCGGAACACGCGGGACGCCGACCCAGGGGGCGCCGGGTCCGCCTAATCTACGGAGGGTCTCTGGAGGTTGGTTGTGTCCCCGACACGATCGGCCCCCGCCAAACCGAAATGGGCCGGATATTATCGCTGGACCGCTCGTCGACCTCCCCGAGAACTGCTCCTTC
>Ga0074044_10005350_pt1 | contig 10484 bp, 17 predicted proteins | sample BogForMeECP23OM1_FD_94443 | JGI IMG/M metagenome (GOLD analysis project Ga0074044, IMG submission 94443) | Bog forest soil microbial communities from Calvert Island, British Columbia, Canada - Bog Forest MetaG ECP23OM1 | ecosystem: Environmental > Terrestrial > Soil > Wetlands ...
GAGACAGCTGCCGATGACGGGTGATCTGGTCATCAACAACCCGCGCTTCCCGAAAGGGTTGGAGTTCATCTTTCGCATTACGCGCATCGACTGCACGATACCCGACGAGGGTGTGCCGACGATGACGCTCACGCTCAACCTGCCGCCCAGCAAAGAGCCGGTCGAACCGCCTCAGACGGCCGGTAAAAGTGAAAATGAAAAAGAAAAAGAAAAAGAAAAAGAAGAAGAAACCCCGATAGGTGAAGGGCTTATCACGTTCAAAGGTGTTCGTCTCTACCCCAAGTACAACGAAAAATCAGAACAGCAATACGAAGAAATCGGCACAGAAGAAGTCGATTTGCCTTTGATCGCAGGCGAAAAACAAGAAGGAGAAGCGTCTGGGAGTGTGGAAGGGCAGGGGCGTTACGTGATCGAAGTCGTCAGCGTCACGCCGGCGCTTCCGGGTGAAACTACGCACCTGATTATGACGAAAGACGGGTCTTCTCCTAACCTCGGTTGCGCAATCAACGGTGAAAATTTCGGCCCCGTCGAAGTACCGGAAACGAGTGTGACTATCCTCGCCAACATAGAACCCTACCCCGGATCCTCTACTTGGATTTGGGAATACAAGGCTTACGAATAATGCCACCAAATCTTCCGCCACAAGACCTGCACCACGTAAACGTGCTCATAGGAGCCCCGCGCAACAAGCTCGAAGGGCTCGTCAGCCGGCAAGGGCTCGAATCTGGCTCACCCGGACCTGAAGGGCCGGAAGGTAAAGAAGGTAAACCGGCGAAAGTCGGCACACCTGAAGCAAGCGTCTCGAGGGCAACCGGCGAACCGCACACTGTACCTGCGTACGTCACCACAGTCTACCTGACGCTCAAGCTGAAAGCTGAAAAAACGGCGTGGGAAGTGCTGGTCGCGGGCAAACCTGTGTTCAAAGAGTCCGAGACTCTTGTGGCGGCGTCTGTGAGTCACCCTTACACACTCCGCGTTGCCGCTTCAGGAACGTGGGAAGTGAAAATGAACGAAGGCACTGCTGAAGAACTCCACAGCACCTACGCGGAAGGATGAACGATGAATGAAAGCGACGAAAGAAAGGTCACGATTTCATCGTTGGCCGCAACTAGGACTCACACTAGGAGCCCTACTAACCACGGCGGGCTTTCTCACCAAAGCACAGACGAGCGATACGCTTCTGGACATCGGAACGAACCTCATCGTGGTCTCTGGGCTCGCTTTAGGGCAGCGTCACCGGCGACCAAACGGGCAGTAGAGCTGGCTGAGCTGCTGACGGCTGTTGGTGTGTGGCAAGCAGCTCTCCTCCTCATGCACCACGGAGTCTGAGCATGAGCCGCCACCAACACCTAGCCGACGCTTCGAGCCTCAAGCGGCCGTCAGAGCTGCGCAAGCTCACAAGCGACGTTCACGGCTTCAACGAAAAGACCGCGATCCTCGTGCCTGAGGTGCTAGGCTCGATGCCTTTCTTCTGGTTCTGCCTCATTCTGACGCTGCTCAGCCTGCCTGAGGTGCTGACGGTGTTCGATACCGAAGTTCTCAAGGGCGCGGTCGGTCTAGCGCACTTCTTCCCCGCCACGCTGCTCAAGGTGTCCGTTGTGGGGCTCGTGGCGTGGGTGGCGCAGACGTTCATCCAGCTGCTCGCGCTGCCTGTTCTACAGGTGTCCGGTAACGCTACGCAGGCGCAGCTCGACACGCACGTAGAGGCCATCATAGACGCGCTCAACGTCGACACGGCAGGAGGGATTGCGCAGGCGCGCGACGAAATCGTTGCGGCCTTGCGAGGTGCGAAATAACCTGCTAGCCTCCCCTGCGACGTGCAACCTAGCTAGGAGGCCCATATGAGCAGCAACCCCGCAACGCCGCCGGTGGCGGAGCCGGCGAAGCCAGTGTCTAAGGCGGACGCTGGGCTGACGATTCTGAAGGATGCCGTAGTGGAGATCGCTACGCTGAAGCGGCCCGTGACGGCTGCTGCGGTTGCGACCTTCGTTCTGACCCTGATCCCCGGTGTGGGGCTCTCGGCAGAAGAGGTCGCGGCGATCCTCGTCGGAGTCGGCAGCATCGACGCAGTACTCGAGAAGCTCATCTAACGGAAAAGGGCGCGTCAGCGATGGCGTGCCCTTTTCTTTTGGGGAAAGGTTAGGGTTTGGATGCCACATACGCCTGCACAGAAACGGGAACACCGAGCCAAGAACCATTTTCTAGGTCCGCCGCCTGTAGAGATCCCTGTCATTGTCCGCGAGTACGACGAGAAGCGTCACCTCATCTACCCGCTGGGCGATGTCCACATTGGCGCTGCGACCTACAACGCAGCCAAGTGGGAGAAATGGCTCGGCTACATTACCAACCGCAAGACGACCTCGCTGCTCGGCACCGGCGACTTCCTGAACACGGCGATCATCGGCTCCAAGTCGGACGTGTACGACGAGACGACGACCGTAGGACAGGCCAAGCGGAAACTGCGCGACCAGCTCATGCCGCTCAAGGACCGTATCGACGGGCTCGCTCCAGGCAACCATGAGGATCGGATCACGAAACAGACCGGCGACTGCCCTATCTTCGACGTGGCGGAGCAGCTCGGGGCGCCGTACATTCCGGCTGCTGCGGCGATCGTCTACCGTATTGGCGACATTGAATACCTGCTCTACATCAGGCACGGGACCGGACAGGGGCAATCTCTTGCAGGGCTTGCCAAGAGCGCGCAGGTGATCCAAGCTGACATCTACGTGACCGGACACACCCACAGGCAGGCCGTCACAGCAGACGACTACTACATCGTGCAGAAGCGCGAGGTGATCAGACGTAAGCGCTACTTCGTCTCGAGCGGGTCGTTCATCGGCTACGAGAAGTACGCCGCACAACGCGGCTACGCTCCGTCAAGGCTCGGAGCGCCGCGTATCGAATTGAGCGGGACCGAGTGGGACGTTCACGTCAGCCTTTGAAATCTTCCTCAGTACAATGCGTAGCTCTCCCTGACCTGCGCTAGCGAAAACCTACATCCCCCCCAGTGTGCGCCGGCTGCTGCCTCCAGATTCGTCCATCAGCAGCCGGCGCATTTTTTATTGCAAGACTGTGCCTCTCGGTCAAGTCGTCCGATAATAGAGCTATGACCACCACACAGAACATCTCCCCCCTCGCAGCCACCAACATCGCCAACTACGAAAAGAACTGCCTGAGCGCAGTCGTCGCTCGCAAGCCGAAGATCGAGCTGAAAGTGAGCAGCAGCAAGTAATGGACATTATTGATGCCCGATGGATCACAGAGCACGCGCAGGACTATTCGCCTGCGCAGCTCGATCTCGCTAAGCAGATCCTCGCTGTGTGGCCTGCTCGTCGTGCAGAACTGCAGGCGGCACACGAGGCTGAGCAGAAGCGTCGTGGTTGGCGCTAACGCCTGATATCAAATCTTACGTCAACTAGACAAAGGAGGTAGAGCCATGACGACCTACAAGACGTATCCGGACACAGTAATCGGCCAAATCGAACGTGCGGTCTTCTGTCTGAAGAACGATCCGCCTCACAAGCACATGCGAGCTGATACAGCTCTCGTTGCTCTTCGACGCGCGCTTGAGTTGGTGGGCACAGATATCGCAGCGACGAAGCGGGAGAGTGCTGCCGAAGAAGCCTGGGAACAAATTGACAAAGCAATGAGCGTACTGCGCCGAGACTTGTACTCGTGACCAATAAACAGCTAGGCGATCTGCTAGGCGTATCGCCGTCAATGGCGAGTCGGCTACGGCACGGCCAGAGGCAACCGAGCTTGAAAACGGTTCTGGCTGCGTGCCACTCGCTCCACATACCGACTATGCTCGCGTTCAGCGCGTGCCTACAGGGTAGCGAGGCGTTCGGTGATCTGCTGAAAGAGACGCTCGGTGAGTAGCCCGCCGCTCATGGAGCACCAGCGCTCAGGCGTCGAGTTCCTTCGCGCGCACCCGCGAGCGTTGCTGGCTGACGAGCCGGGTTTGGGCAAGAGCCGGGTGGCGCTCGAAGCCGCCACATCGCCTGTGCTGATCGTCGGCCCTGCGATGGTGCTCGACGGGGGGGTGTGGGACGACGAGATCGAGAAGTGGGCGCCGGGAGACGCCTACTACCGGCAGGAGCCGTACTCGCGTCTGATGCTGCGCGAAGGTCGTCACGCCACTTCTACCCTACGTCCTGACCTGAGGCGTCATTGGGGTACGGTCATCTTCGACGAGGCACATTACTTGAAAGGCCGCAAGACCAAATGGACGCTAGCCGCCAAGCAGATCACGTCCGACCGGACGATCCTACTGACGGGCACACCGCTATCGAACTGGGCTCACGAAGCCTTCACGCTCCTACAGATGATGTTTCCAGACGAGAGCAAGTCCGGTCAGCGGCTTGGAAGCTACTGGCGCTTCTGTAAAGAATGGTTCAACGTCGGCCCGTCGTACTCGCGCTCAGGGCGCCTGCTCACGCACCACGCGGTAGGCGACCTACGTGCCGACCGTACATGGGACGAGTTCATAGCCGACAACTGGCGCGACCGAATGCTGCGCCGGCTACGAGACGCCTGCCTAGACCTCCCGCCGATGACCGAGCAGACGATCCGCGTCGACATGACGCCAGCACAAGCCAAGGCGTACCGGGAGCTGAAGAAAGACTTCGTGACGTGGCTCGACAGCGGCGAGGAGATAGCCGCCTGGTCGCAGGCTGCACAGCTCGTCAAGCTGGCGATGTGCGCCACAGGGCTCGAGGTGTTAGGTGGCGCAAACGGCAGCGGTAAGCTCGACGCGCTCGAGACGTTGCTGAAAGACCGACCGGCGCCGACATTGGTGGTGGCGCACTTTCGCGCGAGTGTAGCTGCAGCAGCCGCTCGAGCCCAACTAAACGGGCTAAGAGTTGGGTTGATCGACGGCGGCACAACTAGTGTTGTGCGTGGCGAAGTCGTGCGGCAGTTTCAGGCTGGCGAGCTAGACGTGCTGTGCGCCACCATCGACACCATCAGCGAGGGCTTGACGCTGAACGCCGCCGATCAAGTCATATTCGTCGAGCGCAGCTGGCGCCCCTCAAGAAACGAGCAATGCTTGAGGCGCATACACCGTATCGGGCAGGATAAGCCCGTCAGCGCGATACACCTGGTCACACGAGGCAGCGCCGACGAACGGGTGATAGAGCTGCTGAAAGCCAAGTCAGACCAGCAGCTGAAAGCGTTGACACGCTCAGAGCTGCGCGAGCTGGTCTAGAACACGAAAGGGAGTTCATCATGGACGAACGCGAGCTAAGACGGCAAGGAAAAGACCCGGCGACGTTGAAGGATCATTGTGTAGAGCCTGAAGCACTAGACGAACTAAGCAAGGCATTGGACGCTCTGTATGCGGTGCTAAACAGTGTTGGGTGGCAAGCCAACGCCGCGCAAACAGACGCGCGATCGATTCTCCGTAAGCACGGACGGCTACTATGACCAAGGCTCAGCGTAGCGCCCTCGAAGCGATCAGCGAGGAGGCGATCATCCTCTGCGGCGACGGTCACTATTACACGCTAGGCACTAAGCACACGCGCGCGAGGCAGAGCGTCGTCGAACGGGTGCGACTGATGGGTTACGCGGAGACCGTGTTCAGAGGCGACGGCTCTAAAGGCGTGCTCGTGCTGACAGACGCAGGTAGGGACGCGCTGCAAGATCCGTTGCGAGCGTCCAGGGGCGCTCAAGCTGTCGGGCGATAAGCCGATAAGAGAGTATGACCTACTCACAAGACGAAACCAGCAGACTAGAGACCAGCGAGTCCTACTTCTACGCGATGACCGCAGCAACAGAAGAGCCGAGCGAGAAGTGGTATGTCTACGAAGACGAAGACGTGTACCGCGTCGCTAAAGTGTACGCAGGGCAGCCTCGCGGTGCTCAGCACTTTACAAGTCGCGCAGAGGCTGAAGAGCTTGCGCGCAGGTGCAACGCATAATGCGACGACTGACCACCACCACAGCCCTCCTGACGGTAGCCCTAGCCTTCACCTGCCGTGGTGTCGCGCAGGCCGCTACAAGCCCCGTCAGCCGCGCTATAGCCATCGCTGACGTCTACTGGGGCGCTAGCCCGTGTAACGGGGCCGACCCGATCATCTACGAGCCTGAACCGGCCTCTAGCGAAGTCGACGCCGGCGCAGCCCAAGCCGCGCTAGCGTCAGGGCAGGGTCGTGTGGCGATGTGGGCGAAAGTCGACGACCCGACGTGTACTATCCACATCAACAACAGCTTCTGGACGCCCGAAGTCGAGCCGTACGACTTCCAGCTGCTCTGCGACGAGATAACGCACGAGATCGGACACTTTCTCGGCTACGCAGACGAAGGGCAGACCGACACGGCGTCGATCACGTACCCGATCATTGAAGCCGGCTCAGCCAACTACGACGCCGTACCTGGCTGCGTAGAAGCCAAGCAGGAAATAGGCACCGCAGCTAAGACCGCCCACCACAAGCGCAAGCACAGGAGGCACCACTAATGCTCACCGATGACCGCCGCACAACCGACCGCCGCTGGGCTCCTCGCGGCGGGCGTCGCAGCCAGGACGCCACACCAGCCGAGCTCGACCGTATAGCGCGCGTGTTCGCTGCTGAAGCTAAGCTCGCAGGGCCGGCGCCGGCTAGCCTGGTCTGCGACGTGCTGAGCGCGAGTATGAACCGCGTAGGCGCGCTGAGCGGATCGGCTGTGGATATCGAAGAGCACTACGACGAGCGCTTTCGGGACGACCACGACTGGCCTGTAGACGATTGAGTCGCGCCGAGCCGTATGCTAAGCTCCACCCAGCAGCTCTGCTGCTCAAACTAACTAAAACGAAACAAAACTGAATAGGAGGCCAAGTATGGGGCAGGCTACCAAAGCCAACCCTCGCGCCCTAGTCGACACAGATCAAGGGTTGGCTGTGTTGTACTACGGGGACGGAGGCACCGGCAAGACTTCGCATTTGTGCGCTCTCGCCAATCTCGGTAGAGTTCTCGTCGTCAATGCTGAGAAGGGCGTGAAACGACGCGCTCTCCAGCGAATCGGCATCGCTGTCGACAATATCGATGTCTTCCCAGTCGGAGACGAGGCTATCACGTACGATTCGCTCGAGCGTGAGTGGCTGCGAGTGCGTGAGGTGCTGCACGAGGACCCAGAGGCTTACGTGGGTTTCTTGTGGGATTCCGCCACGCAGATTTACAACCTTCTGCTCGAGCCTGTGAAGGTTGCCGGCGAAGAGTGGGAAAGGCGCACAGGAAAAAAACGCGACCCTCGCCAAGACTACGGCGAGGCGAACGAGCAGCTACGAAAATTGATACGGAAAGCAATAGACTTGCCGTGTCACTTCGGAGCGTCAGCGCTGGAGCGTAGAGACATGGACGATGACGGCGCTGTGGTTTATCGCCCGTCTATCCCACCCGGTCTGATGAAGGACGCTTACGGGTGGTTCGATATGGTCGCGCACACCACGCTCGAGGATATCGGTGAGCACGAGCAATACAGAGGCTTGTTCAGACCTCTCGGGAAGTATCGCGGCAAAGACCGCGAAAGCATCATGCCGCGTACGTTGGTAAACCCGTCGTTCGACAGGGTTATCGCGTACGCGGAGGAGTCACTACAAGCAAAAACAGACCCAATAATGATCAACGCACAAAAGCAAATAGACAGCAACAAAAAGAAGGAGGCAAACAATGCCCAAACTGAATAAGGCGCAAGCAAAGACGGTCGGTGACGCTGAGAGCAGCTCGTTCGAGCCGCTCGACGACGGCGCCTACCACGCGCGCCTGCGTGACGTGAAGGTCAGCGACCAGCCGGGGCCGAGCGGCTCCTACTACTGGAAGACCGAGTTCGAGGTGGTTGAGGATCCATATAAAAATCGCAGGCTGTGGTCGAACCTGTCGCTCTCAGATGCAGCCGCGTTCAAGGTGAAGGAGTTTTTCGACGCCTTCGGTGAGGACACCGACACGGACACAGACGAGCTGATCGGTCAGGTTGTCAAGCTGATCGTCTCGCAGACCACGATTCAGGCTGGAGCTCGCAAGGGTGAGATCGGCAACCAGATCGACCGCATTGCGCCGGCAGCTGACGACTTCGAGGCTGCGGAGAAGGAGGAGAGCGCCGAGAGTCTGATCTAAGTCGTACACCGTGGGCCTCCGCGCGCAGGGTTCTCCCCCAGTCCCGCCCGCCGCGCGAGAGTATAAAAGACTCTGAAAGTCAAGCAGGCGCCCAACCTCAAAACTTCAAGGGAAAGGGAGGGAATGGCTAAGGCTATTCCACGCGAACTGAAGGCGCTGCCTCAGTGGGTACTACACTGCAACAAGATCCCACTCCAAGCGAGCGGCGCAGCAGCCAAAAGCGACGACTCGAATACGTGGTGTAGCTACCAGACAGCTGTCGCCGCACAGCTTGAGCGCAAGGCTGACGGTGTAGGCTTCGTTTTCTCAGCCGATGACCCGTTCGTAGGAGTCGACTTCGACAAGTGCGTAGACGACGGCGTAATCGCTGAGCCGGTAGCGAAGTGGGTCGCTCAGCTCGGTTCCTACGCGGAGTTCAGCCCGTCCGGTCGTGGCGTCCACGTCATCCTGAAGGGCGACATCGAGCGCGCGCTCAAGACAGCCGACACAGCCTGGGGTGGGCACTGCGAGGTGTACTCGAGCCGGCGATACTTCACCGTCACCGGCCAGCATGTAGACGGCACACCCACACGCATCAAGCAGGCACAGGCCGCACTAGACCAGCTCGTAACAGCACACGCACCGGCTGCCGCCACAACCAACGGTGGGCGCTCCAAGCTCGCTGACCTGCTGAAAAACCCACCGTCTGAGGGCAGCCGCAACAACTGGCTCGCTGAGGTGTGTGGGCACCTAGCTGTGCGCGAGCAGTACCAGGACGCCTACGAGGAGCAGGCGCTACAGCAAGGGCGGCTGGTCGGACTCGACGACGACGAGTCGCTGAAGACCGCACGCTCGATCTGGGCGAAAGAGCTCACCAAGCACAAGGCGCCGCCACCGATGCAAGGCGGCGCCACCGCAGACCGTCTGCTGGTCGTCGTCGATGCGTTCCAACGCTGGCTGTACATGCCCGATCCGACAGCGCTGTATGCCGCTCTAGGCGCTGTGGCGGCGAACCGACTCGAAGGTAACCCGGTGTGGTTGCTGCTTGTAGGCCCGCCGGCGAGCGGCAAGACCGAGATCCTTCAGGCGCTCACAGTCCTAGACGACATCTACCCGACCGCCACCATCACCGAGGCCGGGTTGCTGAGCGGCTCGCCTAAACGGGAAACGAACAAGACCTCGACAGGCGGCTTGCTGCGCACGATCGGAGACTACGGTGTCCTGCTGTCAAAGGACTTCGGCTCGGTGCTCTCGATGCACACCGAAACCCGCCTGCAGGTGCTGGCGGCGCTACGCGAGGTTTACGACGGCAGCTGGACACGCCATGTGGGAGCAGACGGAGGACGCACACTTACCTGGGAGGGTAAGTGCGGTTTCGTGGGTGGCTGTACGGAGGCGATCGACCGACACAGCGCAGTCATGGGTGCGATGGGCGAGCGCTTTCTCATGCTGAGGCTGAAAGAGGCCGACCGGCTTCTGCAAGGGCAGGCCGCTATGCGTCACTTCAAAAACTCGTCGACGATGCACGACGAGATCAGCGGGGCGGTGCGCGAGCTGTTCGACCATTTGAGCGAGCCGCCCGACATTGACGAGAGCGACGGCGAACGCCTGCTCCGACTTGCGCTGCTGGTGACACAGAGCCGTAGCGCGGTCGAACGTGACGGTTACACACGAGAAATCGAGTTGATACCAGGACCGGAGGGGCCGGCAAGGTTTGCTATCGCGCTAGCTCACCTGCTCGCGGGGTTACGGTGTATCGGCTGCGACGACAGCAGCGCTTGGAGCGTGCTCGAGAGCGTGGCTTTGGACAGCATCCCGAAACTGCGCCGGCGCGTCATCGAAGCGCTCATGGAGGTCGACGGAGCTGTGGCGCTCGGAGACCTGTCCGACGAGCTCGGATACCCTGTCAGAACGCTTGAACGAACGCTCGAGGATCTGACCGTTCACGGGGTCGTAGAGCGCGCACCGGACGGCCCGAAGCGAAAACGCATGTGGCAAAAGGCACGTTTTCTCTCCGAGAACTGGCTCAAAGAGCAGTAGAAGTTAGCACAACTAAGCACAACTAAGCCACCAGCTAGTAAGCTACTCAACTATTTCACGAAACCCCCGCTAATGGCCACATTATCATCTGGAGCTTTCTCAGCTTCCCCGAAAAGCCACAAGCGTCCTAAAGAACGCGCACACACACAGGTGGTTTCTCGGGGATTTGGGGAAACGGGCCTCGCACGATTTATTGCGAGACTTGACCGAGCACCGTAAGCAACCGAAACTAGGAGACAGGATGAGCACCACCAGTCGCACCACACACCAAGCTGCTCGAGCACGAAGGTTCGAGTCGGTGATCGAACTCGTCGACGCAGAGCGCCATCGACAGGACCGCCTCAAGCTGGCGGGACGCTTCGAGTACACGCTCGACGAA
>Ga0074044_10005351_pt1 | contig 10482 bp, 6 predicted proteins | sample BogForMeECP23OM1_FD_94443 | JGI IMG/M metagenome (GOLD analysis project Ga0074044, IMG submission 94443) | Bog forest soil microbial communities from Calvert Island, British Columbia, Canada - Bog Forest MetaG ECP23OM1 | ecosystem: Environmental > Terrestrial > Soil > Wetlands ...
CGCAAGGCGCGGAATCGAAGGAAGATTTCACTCATAAACTGCAAATCGCGCTCAAGGAGCTCCGCGAGTCGGGCTATTGGCTGCAGTTATTGGTGCGTTCCGGAAAAATCCCTATCAAGATGATGGATCCCCTCATTGATGAATCGAACCAGTTGCGCGCAATGCTATCCAAGGCGGTTGCAACAGCCAAAGGAAAAGCCAAGGCCCCGGATGAGAATCCATAGCATGGCCTCTCTGAAATCCTTGACCCTCGCGCACAACGGCTCCTCTTGCCTTTTGCATTTTGCCATTTGCCTTTTGGTTACCACTATTGTTCGTCGACCACTGGCCATCGTCCGTGCTTTGTGGCCAAAGCTAGCGCGTGTCTCCTTTTGCCTTTTGCCATTTGCCCTTTGCCTTTTGGTTTGCTTTTCACCCTCCGTCGCCGCCCCGTCTCCCCAGACAAAGGACAGACTTAAGGTGCCGCCGCAGGAAGACCCTGTCCTGCCCGCCGTGGTGCAATTGCTCGCTGTCGGCCCCGCGAGCCAGGACCAAAACCAGGAGTGCTCAGCGACGGGTTTCCTCATCAATGAAGACGGCTACCTGATTACCAATTGGCATGTGGTGGAAGCCGCCAAAGGGTGCCTGGAGAAAGCGCCGGGAGCGAAGATCCTCGCCAAACTGACCATCACCGACTCGCGAACCGCCCAGGCGGTGCCCTGTGATGTGGTCGGAATCGACGCTTCGAACGATTTGGCTTTGTTGAAAACCGAGCGGCCACTCCTTGCCAACCCCGGGGGAAAGCCGCCTTATGCCCCGCTCGACGCGCGCCCCGTACCGGTGGGAACCGCGATAATGGTCACGGGCCATCCCGCGTTTTCCTGGCAACCGCTTACCCAAACCGGTCATGTCCTTTGGACCGGGAAAACGGGGCTCGAAGAAACGGATGCCCCCCCACCACGGCCCAGCGATGCTGAAGGGATTGACATCCACCTGCGGCCTGGAAACTCCGGAAGCCCTGTATACCGTCCCGGTGGCGGCGTGATCGCCGTGGTTGACAAGAGGGATCCCCTGCGCCCCGCATATTCCGTTGCCGTGGCGATTCACTATGCCATTGAGCTCGCTCAACGCAACGGTGTGAGGTGGCACGGGGTCCATTAATCCTGGTATCGGACCCTCATGTTCGCGCGGCTTTACGACTGGGCTTTTTCGGATGCAACTTTGCCGCTTCCTTGTGAAGCGACGCCACGAGTTCCGCACCGGTTTCTAAGGGCCCGTAGGCACGGCCTTCTTTGAAGTCTGCCAAACTCTCTGCGATGCCGCGATCCACCACCGATTTCGGCGTGAACGTGATCTTTCCCCGTTCTACGCTGGCCTCCAAGAGGTCTCCTACATTGAGACCAATCTTCTTGCGGACGTTGCGAGGAATGACGACTTGGTGTTTGTTTTTGACAGAAGCAAGTGCCATAGCAGTTGATCAGTTGAACAGTTCAACTCTCCATCATAAGAACAGCAGGTCAGGACCCCCTATCAAGGGGCGAGAGGACAGGGAGGGCGAATGAGCCCTGCCCTCAATCAAACTTGAACGAATAGAGTTTCGCATCGCGCATCACAAAGCGCAGATGAACGGGCTTTCCCGACGAGGTCTGCAAGGGAGGTTTACCATGCCAGGAAACAACTTTTTGGATTAAGTTCCCGTTGATGGGGTCACACTCCTTCTCCGAAAACCCCGCGAGGGGTTGAGCGGACTCATTCTGCAGCTCCACACGAACGTGTCCCCCTGCGCTTGTATCCGCGTTGAGGGTAAGTTGGTTGCCGGAGAACAGCAAGGCCGGAGTGGTGAACTCGCCGCCGGAATAGTCCGCGTCTACTGACACAAACCCATCCAGACGCATGCGCGCGCGGGTGATGGTTCCAAGGAATTTGTCGCGCGCAGGATCGTAGTTCCCGTGAGTGTGGTCCGACACGCCATAGTAGAACCAGATCTCCTCCGCACGGCAGATGCACCCCGAGGCCATATAAGCGTATGCGCTGGCAAAGCCCCCCGCGGCGCCCAATCGAATAAAGGGATGCCGGTCAAGGCGGTTCCAGCTTTTGCCATCCCTGCTCGTGGCAAACTGAATGTCGAGAGGTCCGTCATTCCTGGGATCGGTTGTCCCCATGCGCCGCGCCCAATCCTCCTGATAGTGGTAGTAGGCGGAGGGAAACATCAGATAAACATTCTCGGCGCGGGGATACTTCCAGGCGGCTGAGGTGTAGAAATCCATCGCCGGCCTCGTCTTGATGGCTGACCCACCTTGAGCAAAAGCGGTGGTGGAAAATATCTGGCTGTCCAGTCCACTCAAGTCTTCCGCATCGGAGGAAAAAACCACCTGTTCTTTACCCCAATCGGTTATATCGTCAAACTCGCATCGCCCCAATTTCCGCATGGGGTCCCAGACCCGCACGTAACCTACGTAGCGCCCAAGGCGATTGTCAAAAAAGCAGATGTTGTTTGTGTCGCTCGCGCGGAAGGCCGGCGCGTCCTTCATGAGCTTCCAATTCAGGCCGTCGGCCGACGCAGCCACGTAAGTTCCATTTTTGCCTCCTGAAGGATGGAGGCTTGCCACCATCTTGTATCGTTCGGCAGGGGGGCAGGCGGGATTCGAATCCCTGAAGACACAATTCGGTTCGTGGGTCATGCGATGAGGCGGAAATACAATGTTCGTGTCTCCCTGACCCTGAAAAGGGACTATGCCGAGGTTGGGTTTCTCCCAATGTATTCCATCATGGGAAGTCGCCAGGCAGCACCACCGGCTTCCATCACTGGCGATGGCGTCGTACCACAACTTCAGTACACCTTCGTCTTCCATCACCGAGTTATATGCCCAGACGCCCAGGCTCTCCCAGGGCTTGTCGGCGACAACACAGTGCTCGCCCGTTGGGCTCGGACGGTTCAACACCAGATGGGCGCCGCGGCTCTCGGCAATAAACAAGTTATCAATAAAAAGTTGTCGCGCGGAATTCACTGCAATCGGTTCGCCGCGGCGTGGTGAGATCTGGTCGTTCGCCATTATTCCCACGTGGGAAACCAAGCGTGCCGACGCCAGCGACCCGGCGACTTGATGCAAGAATCTTCTTCGCCTCATGTGCGTCCTCCTACCGTGAGCGGCCGAAATGTTTCCGCATTGTTAATCCTGAGTCTGCACGACTATACACCCACCCCCCGGATTTCAGGATAAAGCGCCTTCGATTAAGCCGGGAAGATGCCACGCTGCCGTTTGTTCCTCTCGCTCGTCTCGCGGGCGTTTTGTCCACTCTCACCCGGCCTCGCATTGACGCAGCAGAGACTCGGAAGTACAGTTATCGCGTTCTTGCAACCCGAGTCATCGCGAGCAAGCCGCAGTGGAACATCGCCGGCAAAACGTGAAGGCTCTTAACGAGGAGAAGTCGAGACATGGGATTTCTTGCTGTCGTTATCGCGGGAGGTCGCAACGCCATCCGTACCGACGCCCCGGCGTGCTGCGTCGGCACGCTGCTCGCGACCCTGCTGATGCTGGGCGGTTGCGGATCCGGGCCGGTGAAATCGGAAGGCATGAAGATGGAGTTTCGCGTCCCGGTTACGGTAGCCAGGGCCACGGTGAAAAACGTACCGGTCCAAGTGGAAGCCATCGGCAACGTGGAAGCCTACTCCAATGTTTCGGTGCGCACCCAGATTGCGGGTGAAATCGAGCACGCCTATTTTACTCAGGGCCAGGATGTCAAGAAGGACCAATTGCTTTTCACCCTGGATCGGCGCCCATTCCAGGCTACGCTGGACCAGCTTGAGGCCAACCTGGCGCGCGACCAGGCGCAACTGGCCAATGCCCGGGCCCAGGCCGAGAGAAATAACAAGCTTTTTCAGGCGGGCATCATATCGAAAGACCAGTACGACACAATCCGAACCACCGCTCAAGCTCAGGAAGCCACGGTGCGCGCTGATCAAGCCGCCATCGAAAACGCCAAGGTGAATTTGAGCTACTGCTCCATCTACTCTCCCCTTGACGGGCGCACGGGGAGTTATCAAGTTTATCCCGGTAATATCGCCAAAGTGAATGATACGATCCTGGTGGTCATCAATCAGATTCATCCCATCTATGTGACTTTTGCCGTGCCGGAGCAATACCTGGCCGAGGTGAAGGAATACCAGGCGAAGGGCCCGCTCGCCGTCGAGGCACAAATTCCTAACGATTCCAGGCCTCCAGCCTCCGGCCAGCTTACGTTTATTGATAACGCCGTGGACATTCCCACGGGCACCATCAAGATGCGCGCCACCTTTCAGAACTCCGACAATCGGCTCTGGCCGGGACAGTTCGTGAATGTCGTCATGCGGCTAAGCATGAATTCCAACGTCACGGTGGTGCCGTCGCAGTCGGTGCAGACAGGCCAAACCGGCAAGTACATATTTGTTGTCAAGCCCGATTTGACCGCCGAAATCCGGCCGGTGACTGCGGGCGAAACCGTGCAGGGTGAAACGGTGATCGAGAAGGGCGTAGCCCCTGGCGAAACCGTGGTGACTGACGGCCAGTTGCTTTTGGCCCCAGGATCCAAGGTGGAAATCAAGAAAGGCAGTGGTTAGTGGATGGTGCTTAGTGGGTAGATACTGGCACCTTACCGCTAACCACCAACCACTCGCCACTTAACACCGCTCTTATGAACTTAGCGGAAATATTCATTCGCCGGCCCATCATGACGACGCTCACGATGTTGGCCATTCTGCTGTTTGGCGTCATTGCCTACCGGGAACTGCCGGTCGCCCGCCTGCCCAATGTGGATTATCCCACCCTCCAAGTGAACGCCAACCTGCCGGGCGCCAGCCCCGAGACCATGGCTGCCGCTGTAGCCACGCCGTTGGAGCGCGAGTTTTCCACGATAGCCGGCGTAGAGTCCATGAGTTCCCAGAGCTCAGAGGGCAACACGCAGATTACCTTGCAGTTCAACTTGAGCCGCAATATTGATGCCGCGTCGCAGGATGTGCAGGCCGCCATCGCCCGCACGCAGGGGAGGCTTCCGTCTGACATGCCAGCACCGCCGAGCTACGAGAAAGTGAACCCGGCGGACCAGCCCATTCTTTTCATGGCAGTCTATTCCGACACGCTGGCAGCCTCTACCGTAAACGAATATGCGGATACGCTGATGGCGCAGCGCATTTCCATGATTGCCGGTGTGGCCCAGGTACAGGTGTACGGAGAACAGAAATACGCCGTGCGGGTGCAACTTGATCCTCGGGCGCTGGCCACGCGCGGCGTTGGTATCGATGAGGTGACGGACGCCATCAAGAATGGCAACGTCAACCTGCCCACCGGCACGCTCTTCGGCGCACACAAGGCATTCGTGGTGCACGCCAACGGCCAGCTCCGGGATGCCGCTGCTTACCGGTCGCTCATCGTTACTTATCGCAATGGCGCGCCGGTGCGCTTGGAAGCGCTGGGCCAGGTGATGGACGACGTGCAGAACAACAAGGTGGTGGTTTGGTACAATGGGGTCAACTCCATGGTGCTGGCCATTCAACGCCAGCCCGGCACCAACACCATCGAGGTGGTGGACAACATTCGGCGCCTGCTGCCTACCTTTCGCCAACAGATTCCGCAATCCATCCGCCTGGAAACCCTTTACGACGCCTCAATTTCCATTCGCGACTCAGTGGACGACGTCAAGTTCACGCTCTACCTGACGCTCTGCCTGGTGGTTTTGGTGATCTTTCTTTTCCTACGCAATATTTCCGCCACCATCATTCCCAGTCTGGCTCTGCCCATGTCCATCGTGGGCACGTTCTCGGTGATGTACCTGTTCGGTTACACGGTCGATAACCTCTCGCTGATGGCGCTGGTACTCGCGGTGGGCTTTGTCGTTGACGACGCCATTGTCATGCTGGAGAATATCGTGCGTCACTTGGAAATGGGCGAAGGGGTTCTGGAGGCGGCGCTGCAAGGCTCGCGCGAAATCAGCTTCACCATCCTTTCCATGACCCTCTCGCTGGCCGCCGTATTTATCCCCGTGCTTTTCATGGGTGGTATTCTGGGGCGGCTGCTGCACGAATTCTCCGTGACCATCATGTCGGCGATTCTGGTGTCGGGCGTGGTCTCGCTCACCCTGACGCCCATGCTGTGCAGCCGCTTCCTGCGCCATACCAAGCCGGAAGAACACGGACTTCTGTTCAATCTTTTCGAGCGCGGTTTCCAGGGCGCGCTGTCTGCTTACGATTGGAGCTTGCGGAAGGTGCTGCGACACCGGTCCGCCACCCTCCTGTTTTCCCTGGCCATCATTGGCGTTACCGCCTGGCTGTTCATCCGCATCCCCAAAGGATTTCTTCCCAGCGAAGACGCCGGCCTCATCATGGGCGTTACCATGGCGCAGCAGGGAATTTCCTTTGATTCGATGAAAGCTCATCAAAAGGCCGTAACCGATCTGATTCGGGCGGACCCCAACGTGGAAAACACCATGTCCTTTGCGGGAGTGGGAGGGGGATGGGGCGGCGGGAACTCCGGTTTCTTTTTCCTCGACTTGAAGCCCCGCCCCAGCGGCCGCGTGCAAATGGTTGAGTGGTTCAAGGACCGGCTGCACATTCCCTACCCGCACGATCCGCAATATCGCTATCTCGATACCGATCAGGTTTTGCAATCTCTGCGCCCCAGGGTTTCCGTGGTTCCCGGCATTATTGCTTTCATGCGGAACCCGCCCCCCATTCAACTCGGCGGCCGCTTTACCAACAGCGTCTACCAGTTCACCATTCAAGGGCCGGACACCGGGGAGCTCTACCGCGAATCCCTTAAGCTCATGGATGAATTGCGCTCGGTCCCGGGAGTTCAGGACTTGAACACCGATCTCTTAGTCACCAATCCGCAGGTGAATGTCGAGATCGACCGTGACAAGGCCAACTCCCTGGGGGTGAACGCCTACCAGGTGGAAAACGCCCTGGAAGCGGCTTACAGCTCGCATCAGATATCCACCATCTACACCCCCAACAATGAGTACTGGGTGCTGGAGGAACTCCTGCCCCAGTACCAGATGGACCCGCAGGCGCTCTCCCTGCTTTACATCCACTCCAGCGGGGGGCAGGAGGTGCCGCTCAGCGCCGTATCCAAGTTCACCCAATCACTGGGTCCCCTTCAGGTTAATCACTCCGGGCAGTTGCCGTCCGTCACCGTGTCGTTCAATTTGCAGCCCGGCACCGCGCTCGGCGATGTCGTCAATCGCGTTGAGCAAATCGCCCGGCAAAATCTGTCTTCCGACCTCAGCGCCAATTTCGAAGGCGCCGCGCAGCAGTTCGAATCCTCTCGCGTGGGCTTGAGCGTGCTGCTGGTGATTACCATCCTGGTCATCTACATCGTGCTGGGAATTCTGTACGAGAGCTTCATTCATCCGCTGACGATTCTTTCCGGCCTGCCTTCCGCGGCGCTGGGAGCCCTGCTCACGCTGATGTACTTCGGCTATGAACTTGACCTCTACGGATTCGTCGGCATCATCATGCTGGTGGGTATCGTCAAGAAGAACGCAATCATGATGATCGACTTTGCCCTCGACGCGGAACGCAACGCCGGCAAGACGACGCAAGAAGCCATCTACTACGGAGCTCTGGTGCGCTTCCGGCCCATCATGATGACCACGATGGCGGCTCTAATGGGCACCCTGCCCATCGCTGTGGGCTTTGGCGCCGGCGCGGAAGCGCGCCGCCCCCTGGGCTTGTGCGTCGTGGGCGGGTTGGTCTTTTCCCAGCTCATCACCCTTTACATCACTCCGGTCTATTACACCTATCTCGACTCGTTTCAGAAATGGATGCAAGGACTCTTCGGCCGCAAGGAGCACCTCACCGAAAATCACGTCGCGGCGAAAAGGGCGTAGGGGCGGGTTTCCCCACCGCCTGTGGAAACCCCTCCCCCTTTTGACATCCTGTTGCGCAGCACGTATCTTAGAGAGAATCTAAAGCCTTTGCGGGGAAGTTTGGAATCACGGGGGAGAAAATGGAGTTCAACTGCTCGAGTCGATCAATACGCCGAGGGGCTTGCATGGGGGTGCTGGGGGCGGCGTTATTCTTGCTATTCTCCCCGGTGCAGGCTTGGCCGTGGGGGTGTGAGGGTCACCAGGCGGTGGCCATGATTGCCGAGAAGCACATGAATGCGCACGCATTGGAGATGGCGAACAAGGTTTTGCAGAGTGCGCCAATTGATCCCGCGCTGCCGCGTTTCTGCGTGGGCGCGGGGTTGGATTTAATGGCAGACTCCGCCACCTGGCCCGACGACCTCAGAAAGGTGCGGCCGGAAGCGAGCCCGTGGCATTACATTGACATTCCCCGCGACGCGCCCCGCAGCGCCCTGGCGGAATCCTGCCCGGCCTCCGCCGGCTGCGTCACCAGCGCCATCGAGCATCAAATCGAGTTGGTCCGCAGCGACGGAACCGACCCCCGCGTGCGAGCGGACGCCCTGCGGTTTGTCATCCATTTTGTAGGAGATATTCACCAGCCTCTGCACTGCGTTACCAACAATGATGAGGGAGGCAACTGCGTACCCGTCAACTTCTTTGGCAACCCCCCGGTAGAACGGAACCCACAGTTTGAAACCTACGCACCCAATCTCCATGCCGTTTGGGATTACGGAATCATCCAGCGAATTAAAGGTCAGGAGCCCGTGGCGCAGTGGGCGGCCTCGCTTGATCAACAGTTCAGCTCTCAAAACGCTGCCTGGGAGAAAGCGGGAGTCAGCGTGGAAGACTGGGCTTGGGAAGGCCACGAGTTGGCCGACTCGGTGGTTTACGCCAAACTGCCGGTGGCGATTCCCGTCGAGAAGCCCGTGCCGGTAAAGGGGTGCAGTGATGACGACCATGTCTCCACGCGCATGCTGAAACTCCACGAGCAGATCTCGCAGCAATACGTGGACGCCGTAGCGCCCACCATCAACCAGCAGATTGCCAAGGCGGGAGTCCGCCTGGCGATGGTTCTGAACCAAATCTGGCCGTAAGACGAAAGCACTCGTGGGGAATTTCAGCTTACAGCGAGCCCCGAAGCCCGGGCCCGGGGGTTACTCACTCACCTCCGCCGTGGCGAGGAAGCGCGGGGGGCGGCGGTGTAGGGTTGCCTGCTCGAAAGCATAGGCGAGCTTGAATAGAGTTGGTTCGCTCCAGGCGCGGCCGAAGAAGGAAATTCCCACCGGCAGGCCAAAGATGAAACCCATCGGGACGGTGATATGGGGGTAACCCGCCACGGCGGCGGGGGTGGAACTGCCGCCGAGGTGGTGGTCGCCGTCGATGTGGTCGGTCAAACACGCCGGTCCGCCCGTGGGCGCGATTAACGCATCCAATTTGAACTGATCCATTACCGCGTCGATTCCTTGCGCGCGCATCAGCTTTTTGCTCTTTTCCAGAGCGTCCAGGTATTCCTTTCCATCCAGTGATCCCTTTTCCTGCGCCTTGAGGAACAAGTCCTGGCCGAAAAAGGGCATTTCCTGTTCGTGGTGCTGTTCATTGAATTCAATGATTTGCTTGAGGGAATGCACCGGCGCGGCGTCGCCGAGCTGCGCAAGATAGCTATTGAGGTCAGCCTTGAGTTCGTACATCAGCACCATATCTTCCGCGCCTGCGAGCTGACCCCGGTTGGGTAAGTCCGCGGGGTCCACCAGCGTCGCGCCCTGGCGCTTCAACTCGTCGATCGCTTCGTTCATTAACTTATCAACACCCTCATGGAAGCCGAAGACCTTTCGCACAATTCCCAGCCGCGCGCCGGCCAAACCCTTGGCGTCGAGAAAGGTGGTGTAATCCGCGAGGGCCTTCCCGCGGCTGGCGGATGTGGCCGCATCGTCGCCGTCAATACCGGCCAGCGCGCCGAGCAGGATCGCAGCGTCGGTAACGGTGCGCGCCATGGGCCCGGCGGTGTCCTGGCTGTGGGCGATGGGAATAATTCCCGCGCGGCTTACCAGTCCCAGGGTGGGCTTGATGCCGACGATGCCATTGACATTCGCCGGGGACACGATCGAACCATCGGTCTCCGTGCCGATGGCCGCGGCGCAGAGGTTCGCGGCCACGGCGGCGCCGGAGCCGGAACTCGAGCCGCTGGGATTGCGATCCAGCGCGTAGGGATTGTGAGTCTGGCCGCCGCGCCCGCTCCAACCACTGGTGGAATGTGATGAGCGGATATTGGCCCACTCGCTCAAGTTGGTTTTGCCCAGAATGACGGCGCCCGCGTCGCGCAGCTTCCTGGCCACAAAGGCGTCCTTCGGGGGCACGGATCCCACCAGCGCCAGCGAGCCGGCGGTGGTTTGCATCTTATCGTGGGTGGCAATATTGTCTTTGATCAAAACCGGGATGCCGTGCAGCGGACCGCGCGGGCCGCGCGCCTGGCGCTCGCGGTCGAGCGCGTCGGCCATCGCCAAGGCGTCAGGGTTTAATTCGATCACGGAATTCACCGCGGGTCCGTGCTTATCAACCGCGTCGATGCGGGCCTGGTATTTTTCGGTGATGGAGCGCGCCGTCAACTTGCCGGATTTCATCCCCTCC